>Ga0209874_1000545_pt1 | contig 11251 bp, 10 predicted proteins | sample GWRWN1_20_30_FD_187216 | JGI IMG/M metagenome (GOLD analysis project Ga0209874, IMG submission 187216) | Riverbed sediment microbial communities from areas with no vegetation in Columbia River, Washington, USA - GW-RW N1_20_30 (SPAdes)... | ecosystem: Environmental > Aquatic > Freshwater > River... | reverse complement strand
TCGCTCACGGTGGCGCTCGTCGCCCAGCTCGTGGTGCTGGGCATTGGTATCCCGGTGGGTCTGATGGCCGGGTGGCGGGGCGGACTCGTGGAGACGGGGCTCATGCGATTCACCGATGTCATCGGGACGTTCCCGGACCTGCTGTTCATCATCATGATCTCGGCCGCGGTGGTGGACACGCCCTTGTTCGGGGTGCTGAATGGGCTGCTGGCCACGTTCGTGGCCATCGGTCTGATCTCGTGGGTGGGCACGGCCCGGCTGGTCCGGGCCGAGACCCTGTCCCTCAAGCAGCGCGAAGACATCGAAGCCGCGCGAGCCATCGGTGTCCCGGAGGGACGCATTTTGCGCCGCCACATCCTCCCCCAGGCTGCCGGGCCTATCGCGATAGCCGTTAGCCTCGGCATCCCGATCGCCATCCTGGCCGAATCGACCCTGTCGTTCCTGGGCCTCGGGGTGCAGATCCCGCGCGCATCGTGGGGCAGCCTGGTGGACGCCGGGATCGACAACTTCACCGTTGCGCCCTGGCTCGTGTTCCCACCCATGATCGCGCTGGGGGTGGCGCTGGTCGGCTTCACCCTGCTGGGTGATGGGATGCGGGACGCGTTCGACCCGCGCGCCTCGCGGCGGCGGTGACCTAGTCCTCTCTGTCGGGAGCTGACCGGCGGTCGGGCTCGGCCGCGGGCGCGCCTTCGGCGCCTGCCTCGCCGGCTCCCCCCTCGCCCTCGACCCCCTCTTCGCCCTCTTCGCCCTCGACCTCGGCCACCGGCTCCTCTTCGATGACCCGCGGCGGCATGACCTTGGCCACCAGCTCGTCCGCGTCATTCAGGACCGTGACTCGCTCGGCATCAACGGGCAGGTCGCTGACGTGGATGGCGGCCTCGAGGTCGATCAGCGACGTCACATCGACCGTGATCTCGTGCGGGAGGTCGGCGGGCAGGGCGCGGACCTTGATGTGGTCCAGCGCGGTGAACAGGCTCCCGCCGGTGACCTCGATGGCCGGCGCTTCCCCGAGGAAGACGAGCGGGACATCGACCTGCATCTCGACGTTGAGGTCCGGCAGGAAGAAGTCGACGTGCACCGCGCGGCCGCTCAACGGGTGGCGCTGGACGGACTTGATGATCGCGCTCTTGGCTCCGGCTCCGGCCACCGTCAGCTGGAAGATGGTCGTCCGCCCTGCGGCGTGATACAGGCCTTCGAAGCGCTTGGCGTCGACCTGGACCGGAATCGACTCGGTGCCCTTCCCGAACACGACCCCAGGCACAGTTCCGGCGCGCCTGAGGCGCTTGGTCTGCTTGCCGAGCACGCTGCGCGTGTCGACGGTGAAGTCTAGGGTCATGGTTCGGCCGTTCTCCAGGTCGGGGTGGGAAGCCGGATGGTACAGGTGGACCGATGGACGGGCAAACCGCCGATGGACGGGCAAACAGCCGAAGGCCGGGAAACGGCGAAAGTCGGGCATCGGTCTAGAATCGGTGCCCGTGGCCGCCAGTATCATGATCGTCGAGGACGAACCGGCCGTTGCCCACGGGGTCCAGGTGGTGCTGGAGCGCGAGGGATACGGCGTGAGCGTCATCCCCACCGGAGAAGAAGCCGTCACCCGCTTCAGCGAGGTCGCGCCCGACCTCGTGCTTCTCGACGTCCGCCTGCCCGGGATCGACGGATTCGAGGTGTGCCGTCAGCTGCGGCGCCAGACGCGGGTTCCGATCCTGTTCCTCACGGCCCGGACGGACGAGGTCGACAAGGTGGTCGGGCTCGAGATTGGGGCCGATGACTACCTGGTCAAGCCGTTCAGCCTCCGCGAGCTGACGAGCCGGGTGAAGGCCCTCCTGCGCCGCGCGTATGGAGAGCTGGCCGACGTGCAGGCCACCGACACGCTGCGGCGGGGGGACCTCGTGATCGACCTCGAGCGGAGACGCGTGACGCGAGACGGTGAGCGGATCGGCCTCACCACCACCGAGTTCGACCTGCTGCGCCACCTGGCCGCCCGCCCGGGGCGCGTCTTCACCCGGACGCAGCTGCTGGAGCTGGTGCGTGATTACGACGCGGCGGTGGAGCAGGACGAGCGGACGATCAACGTCCACATCAGCCACATCCGCGACAAGATCGAGGCGGATCCCGACCGGCCGCGTTACATCCGGACCGTCCGGGGCGTCGGGTACGCCTTCGCGGAGGATTGAGCCGACGCCCATTCGTCGTTTCCTCCGCCGCCTCGACGTCCGACTGGTGGTGGCCCTCGCCGTTACCGCGCTGATCGCGCTCCTGATCAGCGGGGTGGCCCTCAACCAGATCCTGCCCGGCTACTTCGAACAACAGGGGCGGGCGCGAACCGAGGACGCCGCCCAGGCCGCGGCCCTGCTCATCATCGACACCGTGAACAGATCGGCGACGAGCGGGCTGGGGGAGTTCCTCAACGACCGGGATCAGCGGGAGGCGCGCATCATCCAGCCCGCAGCCCAGGAGGCAGCCGACGGACTGCTGGTCACGGTCGAAGTCTTCAACGTGGTCGATGGCTCGGAGGCGGCCTTCGCGGAGCCCGAGGACGTCGAGGCCGCCACGTCGCAGGGCCTGGCCGCGGACCCGCTGGCACCGTCGACCCGCCTCGCGTTCTCAGTCGAATTGCCGCTGTCCGAGCAGCCGCTGGCACCCGACGGGACGCTCCAGCTGGAGGTCGTGGTGTCGGTGCCCTTCACGGTCAGGGAGGCGACCCTGGCCCAGGTCCGCGCCGCGTTGGTGGGTGCCGGGGCGCTGGCCCTGCTGGTGTCGCTCGGGGTCGGGGTGTGGGCGGCTCGTCGGCTGACCATTCCCCTCGACCGGCTAGGGAGCTTCTCGACCCGGCTGGCGCACGGGCAGCTCGACGCACGCGTGCCGCCGGCCGGGGTCGAAGAGATCGACCAGCTTGGCGACCAGTTCAACCTCATGGCCGACCGGCTCACCGAGTCGCTGCAGCTCCTCGAGGCGGACCGCGACCGGCTGCGCGAGTTCGTGGCCGACGTGAGCCACGAGCTGCGTACCCCGCTGGCCGCGCTGCGGACATACACCGAGCTCCAGCGTGATGGGGTGGATGAGAAGACCCGCCACGAGTTCCTCGATCGGTCCAGCGAACAGCTCAGCCGGCTGGAATGGATGAGCGCGAACCTGCTCGACCTGTCGCGCATCGACGCGGGCATCTTCCCGATGGACGTGCGGGTCGGCGATCTGCGCGAGCCGATCCGGGCCGCCGTGGAAGCCAGCGCCGAGGCGGCTGCGGGCCGGGGCATCGGCGTGACCTACGCCGCGCCCTCCACCATGGTCGCCATTCGATTCGACCGCGAGCGGATCGTCCAGCTGGTGAACAACCTGGTCGGCAACGCCGTCAAGTTCACGCCCCGCGGCGGAACGGTGGCGGTCCAGGTCCTCGACCAGGCCGAGGCGGCGGTGATCGAGGTCAGCGACACCGGGCCCGGCATCCCGCCCGCGGAGCTGCCGCGGATCTTCGAACGGTTCTACCGCGGCACCAACCTCGGCCAGGCTCGGGCGTCGGGGAGCGGACTGGGGCTGGCCATCGCCCGCTCCATCGTCGAGATGCACGGCGGGTTCATCGACGTCACCAGCGTCCTGGGCGAGGGTGCCGTCTTCCGGGTCGTCCTCCCCCGCCAGGGGGCCGCCGCCGCCGGCGAGCTGGCCAGCGAACCCGCGTCTGTCAGCTCCACGCATTAGAGAATCTTCACCGGCGTACGGCTGCCGGCGTAATCGTCGACGCGGCACACTGTCAACGTGACCGAACCCGATCCTGACATCGATCCCACTCTGCCCCGGGCGGTTGAGACCGACCGCTACGGTGCCAGCGCGGATGCCACACCCATCGCACCTCGCTCCGACAGCTGGTCGTCGGCCCCGGCATGGTCGACCCGCCGGTCCTTGCCCGCCGAAGCACCGCCTCCGGAACCCGCCCGAAGCCCGCGCCTGATCGGGTTCGTGGCCATCGCCCTGGCAGCCGGGTTGGTGTCCGGATCCCTGTCCGGCCTGGCGGTCGTCAATCTGGTCGGCGTCCAGCCGCCGGGCACGACCACGCTGCCTCCCGGCGAGAACGTCTCGCAGATCACCCTCGAGGAAACGTCGGCCATCACGAATGCGGTGGCCAGCGTCGCGCCCGCCGTGGTCACCATCCGGGCCACTCAGGCCACCGGTGGAACCGGCAGCGGCTCGGGCTTCATCTTCGACCCCGATGGCTGGATCCTGACCAACAAGCACGTCGCTGCCGGTGCCGCCACCCTGACCGTCACCCTGGCCGACTCGCGCACCTTCGACGCGACCCTCATCGGGACCGACACCCTGACCGACCTGGCCATCATCAAGATCGACGCCAGCGAGCTGCCGACGGCGCCCATCGGCTCATCGGCGGCGCTCGAGATCGGTCAGCTGGCAATCGCTATCGGCAACCCGCTGGGCACCTACCGTGACACCGTCACGACCGGGGTCGTGTCGGGGCTCGGTCGCCAGATCGTGGCCGGCGACGGCGCCAGCTCGGAGCAGCTCAACCACCTGATCCAGACCGATGCCGCCATCAACCCGGGCAACTCGGGCGGGCCGCTGGTCAACAGCCTGGGCCAGGTCATCGGGATCAACACCGCGGTCGCAACCAGTGCCCAGGGCATCGGCTTCGCAATCCCGATCGACTTCGCCAAGCCGATCATGGCCCTGGCCCTGAGCGGCCAGGAGATGGCCCGCCCGTGGGTGGGGGTGTACTACACCATGATCACCCGCCAGATCGCCACTGACCTCAGCCTGGCGGTCGAGGAGGGTGCCCTGGTCGATGCTGGCCCCAACGGGGCGCCGGCGGTGTTCCCGGGCAGCCCGGGCGAGCAGGCCGGACTCCAGGCCGGCGACATCATCACCTCGCTCGGGGGTCGGCGCGTGGAGGAGGGTCATGACCTGGCCACCCTCCTGCTGCCCTACCGGCCCGGTGATGTGGTGGCTCTGACCGTGCTGCGAGGTGGCGAGACTCTCGAGATCGAGGTGACGCTGGGGACCCTGCCCGCCGAGCGCTGATCGTTCAGCGCGCTGATCCGCGCGCCGGTTCGCGCTCAGGTTCTCGCGCCCGGTTGAGCAGCAGCCGGACCTCGGCCCCACCCGATGGGCCCGGCGGGAAGGCCTTTGGCTTTCGGACCGCAACCTCCACCTCGGTCACCACCGGCCATCGGTCCAGGATGGCCTGCCCGATGCTCGCGGCCAGGGACTCGATGAGGTGGAAACTGTCGTCGCGGACCCGGGTCATGACCAGGGTCTGCAGGGCGGCGTAGTCGACCGTATCCTCCAGGCGGTCAGTGGCGGCGGCCGCGGAGAGGTCGGCAGCGACGGCCACGTCCACTTCGAAGGGCTGCGGGCGGGAGCGCTCGTCATCCCCGACGCCGTGCCGGCCCTGAGCCTGGATGGCACGGATCGACACCCGGCCGGGCATGGCCGCCGCCGGCGGCGGGGCGTCGGCGGGCGTCCGGTCGAGCCTGCGCACGATCGCGTCCGCTACCCGGACAGCCCGCGCGATGGAAGCCACGTCGTGGACGCGGACCACGTCCGCCCCTGAGGCAATGGCCAGCACCACGCTGGCCGCCGTCCCTTCCAACCGGTCGCTGGCCGGGGCACCACCCAGGATCTCGCCGATGAACCGTTTCCGGCTGGTCCCGATCAGGAGCGGCAGCCCAAGGGCGGCCTTGAGCTCCCCCAGCCGATGGAGGACCTCGAGGCTGTGATCGCGCGTCTTCCCGAACCCGATTCCGGGGTCGACCAGGAGCCGATCCGCCATGACCCCGATTCCGGCCGCCGCTTCGGCGGCGGTGCGGAGCCACTCGATGACCTCGGGTAGCAACCCGTCGGGGTATTCGGACACGTCCTTGTTGTGCATGACCACCAGGTATGCGCCCGCCTCGGCGGCCGCCTCCGCCGTTCCCGGGTCGCGGCGCGCGGCCCACACGTCGTTGACCATGCCGGCGCCCGCGGAAAGGGCCACGCGCGCCACGCTGCCCTTGGACGTGTCGATGCTGATCAGGACCTGCTCCCCGAATTCCGCGACCAGGGCCTCGACGACCGGGAGCGTGAGCCGCGTTTCCTCCTCTGCATCAATCGCAGGATGCTCCCCGTAGACCGCCGCGGGACGCGACGACTCGCCCCCAACGTCCAGGATGTCGGCTCCCGCGGCCACGAAGCCGCGTGCCTGCTCGAGGGCGGCCGCCACCACCTCGGTCTCGGACCGACCCGCGACCGCCAGGCCATCGCCGGAGAACGAGTCCGCCGTCACGTTCAGGATTCCCATAACGTAGGTGCGCTCGCCCCAGCGGAGCGGGGGGATAGTTCGAGACGGCATGGGGATCCTCAGGGGTCGAGCTGCTCGCCGGTCAGCGTGGCACGAATCGCGCCGACCAGGTACAGCGAGCCGGCAACCACCACCGGGCCCGCCGGCGGACCCAATGAAGCAGCCCGGTGCAGGGCCAGGTCAGGCGTGGGGGCGGTCGTGCCCGCCTCCGTGCCCCGGAGGTGTGGAGCCATCCGTCGCCAGGTCCGCAGCAGCGCGTCGGGGAGCTGGGCATGCGGGTCCGCCACCGCGGTGAACACCGGGCGTGGCTCCAGCGGGGCGAGTGCGCGCAGAACTGCGGCGACTCGCTTTCCGCGCATGGCCCCGAAGACGAGCGGGAAGCGGTGGACGCCCAGCTCGGCCAGCGCCCGCGCCAGGGCACGCGCTCCGGCGGGGTTGTGGGCCCCGTCGAGGAGGACGGCGCGGCCGTCCGCAGCCGCGCCGAACAGCTCCAGGCGTCCCGGCCAACGGGCCGCGGCCAGGCCGGCCCGCAGCGCCTCCTCGCTCACGCTGACCGGTCGGCCACTCCGCTCCCCGTCCTCGCGCAGCGCGTCGAGCAGGGCGACCGCGACCGCCGCGTTCATGGCCTGGTGGCTGCCCAACAGCCCGACTCGCAGGTCACGCACCCAGCCGCGCGGCGTCCTCAGGTCGACCACCACCCCGTCCCAGCCGCTGTCCACGACCCGCGCCTCCCACGCCTGACCGGGGCCGGCCCGGCGGAGTGGCACGCCCAACGCGACGCACCGCGCCGCAATGGGACCCAGCCCCTGTCCGCGAGCACCGGTCACGGCCAGGTCACCGGACTTGATGATGGCCGCCTTCTCGGCGCCGATGGCCGCCAGGGTGTGCCCCAGGTGACGCTCGTGATCGTGGGTCACGGTCGTGACGGTCGCCACTCCCAGGTCCGCCGCGTTGGTGGCGTCCAGCCGGCCGCCGAGGCCGACCTCCACCAGGGCGAGATCAACCCTGGCCCGCGCCAGGGACAGGAAGCCCGCCGCGGTCAGGACCTCGAACTCAGTCGGTGGCCCGGCGTCGCCGACGATGCGGTCCGCTTCGGCGAGCACGGGTTCGACCGTGGCGCCGAAGTCCGCCGGAGCCAGCATCCGGCCGTCGACCATGATCCGCTCCCGGTACGTGACCAGGTGGGGCTTGGGCATGGATCCCACGTTGAGGCCCGCCTCGTGGAGCACGGCGCCGGCCAATGCCACCACGCTGCCCTTGCCATTGGTGCCGCCCACCAGGGCGCCGCGCAGCTGCCGCTCCGGGTGGTCGAGCCCCGCCAGCAGGCGCTCGATGCGCTCCAGGCCCAGGCTCACCCCGAACCGCCCCCGGCGGCGAATGGCCGCCACGGCGGCCGGGTACGTGAGCGCGGCGCTCAGTCCTGCTCGTCCTCGTAGAACACGCAGTCGCGGTACTGCCCGGTCAGGCACAGGTCGGTGACGTAGCCGCTGTCCAGGTGGACACCGCCGCGCACCCGGCAGCGCGACACCGTGCCCTCCTGCTTGGCCAGCGACCGAAGGAGATGTGGGGCGTCGACCGGGATCCGACCCCCCGACCCGTGGGTCACGAAGAAGTTCGGGCAACTGTGGCGCCGCGGCCGGCTGAAGCCCAGCGGGGCGCCCCGCCGTCCGACGTGCACCGCCAGCGGCTCGACGGTGGCGGTAGCGCTGGCCGCGAACCGCTTCTCGGCGATCGCACATCGGCCCGGCTCGCAGTCGGTGTCGTTGTGACAGCAGGCGCGGGCGGGACCCAGTCCCTCCACCGCCCACAGCTCCCAACACGGCCGGCGCAGGATGAAGGCGGGGCACCGGTAGCGGATGGCGAGATCGCAGTTCTCGACTTCCCAGCACATCGTGCGCCGGTCGTCGCCCAGGCGCCGGTCGCCCGGCGCCGGGGTCTCGGCCTGACGGCGTTCGGGACTGGTCCGGCGCTCGGGCCGGATGACGATCTGGCGGGGTGGTGGCCGTCCCTCCATCGGGTGACCGGCCTAGAGCCAGTCCCTCAGGCGCTCTTCGATCACCGGCTGCGGCATGTAGCCGACCAGTCGAGCAGCCTCGCGTCCGTCCTTGAACAGGATCATGGTCGGGATGCTGAAGATGCTGTACCGCATGGCCAGCTCCTGGTTCTCATCGGTATTCAGCTTGGCCACGCCGATCTTGTCGGCGTGCGCATCGCCGATCGACTCGACCACTGGCGAGACGAGTCGGCATGGGCCGCACCAGGGGGCCCAGAAGTCAACCAGGACCGGCTTGTCGCTGTTCAACACTTCGGACTCGAACGTCGTCTCGTCGACGGCGACGGGGGACATCGGCACATGACCTCAATGGCAGTGGACGGGTAAAGCGGCGGCCATCCTAGCACCGCCGACCGGTCAGGTCGGGTAGGGCTAAGGCCCGGGCGTCGGGGAGGAGGTCGGCGACGGCGTGGGCGCTGGAGTGGGCGTGGGCGGCGGGGTCGGGATCGGTGTCGGGCTGGGCGTCGGCCCGGCCGACAGCACGATGTCGACCTGTGACCGTGCTGCCACCGTCGTTCCCGCCGCCGGGGTGGATCGGATCACCGTCCCTTCCGGCTGGCCGGAGGGCTCCTGGGTGACGAGACCGAGCTGCAGCTGTGCAGCGACCAACGTGTCCCTCGCCTCATCCCGCGTCTGCCCAGCCAGGAGTGGGACCTCGACCGTCTCCTCGCCGGAGCTGACGAAGACCCTGATCCGGTCGCCCTCGTGGACCTGCGAGAACGGCTCGGGCTCCGTCGATACGACCTCGCCCTCCGGGACGTCCTCGCTGAACTCGGGCCGCTCGTCGAGGCGGAGGCCCAGGCGGTCGGCCTCCGCGCGGACGGCGACGATTGGGTCCCCCACCCAGTTGGGGAGGGCGAACACCGCGGCGCTGGGACTGGCCTCCGCGTCGGGCCCGATGGCGCCCAGCAGGCGAGCGGCCAGGAAGCCCATCGCGCCCAGCATGAGCACGGCCAGGATGGCTAACAGCCAGATCCACCACGGCTGCCCCTTCCTGGGGGGCGGACCGCCGGCTGGCGCCGGTACGAACGGCGGCCCGAACGGCGGTCCGGACGAGGGCTCGGGCTCGAGCGGGGGCGGGACCACGGGTGGCGGGGGAGCGGAAAGCGGGGCAACCGGCAGCGGTGTCACCACCGTGGCTGCCTCCTCTTCGCTGGGCCACTCGCGGAGGGCTCGGGCGAAATCGGCGGCGGTGGCGTAGCGCCGGGCGGGATCCCGCTCCAGGGAGCGCATGACCACCGCTTCAAGCTGAGGCGGGATAGGCCGGATCCCGGTCGACAGGGGCGGTGGCCGCTCGTTCAGCCGCTTCAGCGCCACCCCGGCCGCGGAGTCGGCCTGGAACGGGCGGCGCCCGCTCAGCATCTCGTAGAGCACAATGCCCAGGGCATACATGTCGGATGGCGGGCCCACCTCTTCGCCGGCTGCCTGCTCGGGGCTGAAGTAGTGCACCGAACCAATCGTGGTCCCCGTCACCGTCATCGAGGCGTCGGTGATGGCGCGCGAGATGCCGAAATCGGTGACCAGGGTCCGGCCGGCGGGCGTGATCAGGATGTTGCCCGGCTTGATGTCACGGTGGACCAACCCGTGGCGGTGCGCGGCGTCAAGCGCGTCCGCCACGGCGGCCCCGATGCCCACTGCCTCGTCGATGGGGAGAGGGTCGCGTTCGCGGAGGACCGCGGACAGGTCATGGCCCTCGACCAGCTGCATGACGATGTACTGGTCGCCGCCGTCCTGATCGGTTCCGAAGTCGTAGACCTGGACGATGTTGGGATGGGACAGCGAGCCGGCAATCCGCGCCTCATTGCGGAATCGGGCCGCGAATCCGGGATCGGCGCCGAACTGGGGGCGGAGGATCTTGACCGCCACCTCGCGCTCGAGCTGCTCGTCCATCGCCCGCCACAGGGTGGCCATGCCCCCCTCGCCGACGAGGGCGATGAGTTCGTAGCGGCCCGCGATGACCCGGCCCTCGGCCGCTTGGCTCATGGAGGCTAGTCTCGCAGGTCGAGGCCGCGGAGGTAGGCGCGGAAGTCATCGGCCAGGTCCGACTCGAGGGCCAGCGCCACGTTGGCCTCCAGCCAGCCGATCCGGGTGCCCGCGTCGTAGCGGTGGCCGGCGAACTGGTAGCCATACACCGTCTGGTCGGCAATGAGGGACCGGATGGCGTCGGTGAGTTGGATCTCGCCGCCGGCGCCCTGCGGCGTGTGCTCCAGCTTGTCGAAGATACGCGGGCTGAGGACGTAGCGGCCCAGCACCCCCAGGTCCGACGGGGCCTCGTCCACCGGCGGCTTCTCGACCACGTCGGCCAGCTCCCACAACCGGCCCTCGCCCCGTGTGGTGCGCACGATCCCGTAGCGGCTGGCTTCGGCGGGCGGGACCCGAGTGATGGCGATCACCGATCCGCGGTGCGCGCTGTGGGCCTCCATGAGCTGCGCGATGACTGGGGGTCCACCGGGGTTGACCATGACATCGTCGGGAAGGAGCACCGCGAACGGCTCGTCGCCGACCAGCTCCTTGGCCATCAGGATCGCGTGGCCCAGCCCTAGCGGCTCCTTCTGGCGGACGTAGGCGATGGCGCCGTACTCGGACTGGCGGCGGACCGCGCGCAGGAGCTCGATGTCACCCCGATCCTCGAGCCAGCGCTCCATCGCCGGGTGCGAGTCGAAGTGCTCCTCGATGACGCTCGTCCCGGAGCCCACCACGATGATGATCTGCTCGATGCCCGAGGCGACGGCTTCCTCGACCGCGTACTGGATGACCGGCCGGTCGACGAGGGGCAGGATCTCCTTGGGAATGGCCTTGGTGGCCGGCAGGAATCGGGTCCCGAAGCCGGCGGCGGGGAGGACCGCCTTGCGGACACGCGCGGTGATGCGAAGGTTCCTCCAGGTGGCTGGCTTTCAGCGGCGCGGGTCGGTCCT
>Ga0209874_1000544_pt1 | contig 11262 bp, 12 predicted proteins | sample GWRWN1_20_30_FD_187216 | JGI IMG/M metagenome (GOLD analysis project Ga0209874, IMG submission 187216) | Riverbed sediment microbial communities from areas with no vegetation in Columbia River, Washington, USA - GW-RW N1_20_30 (SPAdes)... | ecosystem: Environmental > Aquatic > Freshwater > River... | reverse complement strand
GGACGCGGTCGAACGGGAAGGTGCGCTCGCTGCCGTCTGCGTCTCGGTACGAGAGCTTGGGTTCATCAAGGCCAACCACGAAAACCTCCCGGCTTGATCCGTCTCGACGGATCACTGCAGCAACCGAATACAGGGCATGCCCGCCTCGCGGCGCTGCCCTTGTCCTGACGTATCGGAAAGGAACGCCGCAAGGTTGCGCTGCGAGCATGACTTCTTGCGAACCGTTCCAGATTCCAGATGTATGAGGGATTGGTATGATTGGTATAGGTAGGAGCCAGTCCGATCTCTGTTTGCAAATTTGCCCTGGACGGACCTTATGGGCGAGTCGCCGAACTGCCGCATCGGACGGCAGAATGGTCCGCCCAAGGCACATAGTTAATAGAGGGTAAACGCGCTGGTTGCAATTCGTTAGTCACTCCAATGCGTGAGATATTCCGACGCCCGGTGATTGGGGCAGGATCGCCCACGTCGGGCAGACGAGGCAAAACGGCAGCCGCGTAAGCACGAAGGGTTTGGGTTAGCCGCAGGGCAGCTGCAACGGTCGCTTAGCTCTTACCTGGTACGCAAAGACCTGAATTTTGCGCCTTTCACGGTGGGCTTGTTGCCACAGATCGACCAGTTAAATCATTTCAGCGGCGACCTGCGCCGCTTAACCACCACCATCGGCGCGGCGATCGCATTCTTTGGGTTGCTCTTGCTCGCCATCATCGCCTATGCCGGCTGGTCGGCGAATCAGACGGCGACCGAAAGAGAGCGCATGCTCCTCGAGAACGCTCTCAACCAGAGCATCGCGGGCGTGCTCAACGAGCAGAAAAGTGTCGCCTGGTGGGACGATTCCATTATCAAGATCACGGACGAGGCCATCGACCTCGATTTCACCGACGCCAATTTCGGGATCTTCCTCACTGAAACCTACGGCCAGGACGAGGTCTATATCCTCAATGGCGAAGAGCGGCCGCTCTACGCCTGGGTCAACGCTGAGAGAGGCGACCCCTCTATTTTCGAGCGCCGCCGCTCTGCCGTTGAGGCGGTCATCGTCGAGGCACGGGGGGGCGGCCTCTCGAGTCTTAGAACCCGTCCGGATATGTTCAGCGACTCCCAGACCAATTATCGTGTGCTCGCCGGCGTTTTGAGCGTCGCACGCTGGGCTGGACACATCGTTTCCGTGGACGGCCGTCCTGCCGTGGTCGCCGCGCTCACCATTGTGCCCAATGTGGACATGAGTCTGCTCAAGGGTACGCCGAACCTGCTTATCAGCGTCGTCTATATCGACGATGATTTCGTTTCCGAGATCGGTCGCACGCTGCTCTTGCCCGATCTGGCGCTGTCGCCGAAAGCGGCTGAGCGCGCCAGCGTGGTCTCCGAAGCCTTTGTCGGTGACGACGGCAGCCCCGCCGGGTTTCTGAGTTGGACGACACGACGGCCAGGTCACGTGCTGTTGACCATCATCCTGCCGCTCGTAGCCTTCGGGGTCGTTGCCACGGGCTTCCTGTCAAGGACGATCTTGGGGCGCCTCAAACGCACCTCGGCGGCGCTCGCACGAAGCGAGTCGCAGGCTCGGCGTGAAGCCAAGCGCGACGCCCTCTCCGGCCTGCCGAACCGCGTGCACATGGTCGAGAAGATCGAACGTTGTCTCCATGGTCCGGTCGGCGCGGTCGCTGCCTATATCGACATCGATCGCTTCAAGGACATCAACGACACGCTTGGTCACGAGGCCGGTGATCAGTTGATAAAGGCGGTCGCGCAGCGCCTGAGTTCGCGCCTCAGGTCGCAAGATTTTCTGTCGCGCTTCGGCGGCGATGAGTTTGTGGTTTTATGCATGCCGGCAGGGCCGGGGGTGGGTGCCGCGCTCGCACAGCGCATCGCGGAAGCTTTTGCGTCTCCGTTCGCCATCAAGGGCCAGAGCATTCGCGTGACGGCCTCGATCGGCCTCGCTGTGGCGCCGGACAACGGCGCGACGGCCGATGAGCTAATGCGTCACGCTGACATCGCGCTCTATGAGGCCAAGGCCCGGGGGCGCGATCGCGCCGTCTTCTTCTGCACCGAAATGGCGGAGCAGGTCGAGCATCGCCGGGCGATCGAGTTGGACTTGCGCGCCGCGCTTGAGAACGATGCGTTGAGTCTCTACTATCAGCCGATCATTTCGTGCCGCACCGGTGCCATCGTCGGCGTGGAAGCGCTCTTGCGCTGGCACCATCCAACCCATGGCACAATGCCGCCCGCCGCCTTCATTCCCATTGCCGAGAATGCCGGTCTGCTGCCAACGCTCGGCGAGTGGGTCCTCAGCCGCGCGATGAGCGACTCCAAACGCTGGCCCGGCCTTGAAGTTGCGGTGAATCTCTCCCCGGTACAGATTCGCCATGTCGATCTTGAGGCGACGCTGCGCCGGCTCATCAGGGAGCATGGTGTCGATCCAGACCGCTTCGTGCTCGAGATCACCGAGGGCGTGCTACTCGAGTCATCCGACCAAATCAATTTCATACTCGACGTGATACGCGCCATGGGCTTCAAGACGGCGCTCGACGATTTCGGCACCGGTTATTCGAGTCTGTCTTATCTCTGCAATTTTAGCTTCGACAAGATCAAGATCGACCGTTCGTTCATCAACAGCATCTCCAAGGTCGACAGCTCGACGATGATCGTCAAGTCGGTCGTCACGCTCGGCCGCGGACTCGGCATGGACATTATCGCCGAAGGCATCGAGACCGAATTCGAGGCCGTGATGATGACGGAATTCGGTTGCACCGAATTGCAGGGATATTATTTCTCAAAGCCAATCGAGGCCGACGAGTTCGTCGAGCTCCTTGACACGTTCCAGCCAAAGCGTCTTGTGCCAGAGCCGGCGCGTGCCGCAACGACCGGCTGACTAGGCCTCACTCATTGAAATTCGTCTTTCTTGCGTGAGTCGCGAAGTCTAGGATGACGGGCTCGAGGGGAGCGCATTGTGTCCTCTGAAAAATCGCCCAGACACGAATTGGCGCGGACGGCGTTCGGCAATGCCGACTATCAGTGGGCACAGTTCGATCCCGAAGCCTATTTCCAGCACTATTATGGCGAGCCTCATCCCGACGATGACCGCGTTATCCAGTGCGCTGTAGAAGCGATGAAACACGCGCCTCCAGTCGAAGCGAAGCTTGATGTGGTCGATGTGGGTACCGGCCCAAACCTGATTCCGCTCTTCTGCGCTTTGCCGAGAGCTCGAAGTCTCACGGTTTGGGAGTATGCAGAAAGCAACGTCGCCTGGCTCGAAGCGGAAATGCTACGCGCGGAGATGCGTCCACAATGGCATCACTTTTGGTCCATAACGCGCGACGCCTATCAGCCACAATATGACCTACCGGACAATCCGATGCCCTTCCTCCGCGCCAATACCGTTGTAAGGCAGGGCTCAATCTTCGACATCCCTGAACGCGCATGGGATGCCGCCACCATGTTCTTTTGCGCGGAATCGATCACCGGGCGGCAGGACGAATTCGAAGCGGCCTGCACTGCCTATGCGCGGTGCGTGAAGCCTGGTGGAGCTTTGATAGCGGCCTTCCTCGTGCGTTCGGTGGGATACATCGTGGCGGATCACCCGTTTCCCTGTCTCAGCCTTTCCGCCGAGTCGATCGAAAGCGTGTTTGCCCGTCATGCCGATGGGATAAAGACTGAAAGGATCGGCATCGTGGAACGGGAAATCCGCAGCGGCTATTCCGGCTTCGTCTTCCTGACTGGGATTGCACGCTAACGTCGCGCATATGGCCAACGACGCCAATCTTTCTATTCTGGACAAGCGGCTCGGGCGCCGCTATGCGCGCCAGCGGCTCGGCATCGAGAAGGACCACGAGGCGCAAGTCTTCGGCCACGGCATCAATTTCTTTCACATCGAGAATCTTACCCCGTCGCATGCCTTGATCCGTGCGGTGCTGATGGCGTCTGGCCTCTATTGGCGCGGCGTCGGCAATGCGGCAAAGGTCGAAATCAGGCATAATCGCATCGCTTCACCTCATCTGCCTCAAGCCTTCGACGGCTTCACCATCCTTCAGCTCAGCGACCTCCATGTCGATATGAGCGAAGCCGCGATGGAGCGGGTGATCGCGCTTCTCAAGGGGGTCAGCTACGACCTTTGCGTGCTCACGGGCGACTACCGCGGCAAGACCTATGGCCCCTATGACGCGACGCTCGCCGGAATGGCGAAGGTTCGCGCCGCGCTCAACGGAACGGTCTACGGCGTGCTCGGCAATCACGACACGATTTGCCTCGTCCCCGGACTGGAGGACATGGGCATACAGATTCTCCTTAACGAGAGCGAGGAGATCGAGCGCGGCGGCGAGCGCATTCATCTCGCCGGCATCGACGACGCCCATTTCTACCGGGTGGACAATATCGAGAAGGCGGCGGCCAACATCCCGCACGAGGCGTTTTCGATTCTTATCTCGCATACGCCGGAGATTTATCGGCAGGCCGCCCACGCCGATTTCAATCTCCTGTTGGGCGGCCATACCCATGGCGGCCAGATGTGCCTCCCGGGCGGAATCCCGATCACGCTCGATTCGGTCTTACCGCGCTCCATGGGGTCGGGACCTTGGCAGTATCACGACATGATCGGCTATACCTCGGTCGGTGCAGGCGTCTCCATCGTCCCCGTGCGCTTCAATTGTCCCCCCGAGATTACCCTGCACCATCTTCACCGGCCACGCTAAGGCGAACGCTCATCAATGAGGCCGGTCGCGCAGGTTGAAACGGTACAGGATGGGAGAGAGGAGAAGCGCTCCCACGCAGAATATCGCCATGCCTGCCAGGACGTCGAGAAGGCTGAGCGGCAGCAGCAGGCGGCTCCCAAGCAGCGGCAGCAAGGACTCCGGAATATGATCGAGCCCAAGGGCCATGCTGCTTGAAGGCAGCGTCATCCTGCGTTTCACGAAGCTGGAGAAGAGGTCACCGGCCATGGCGGCCGCCGCGACCAGAAGGCCAAGCTCCCATTGAAGTCCCATGAACCAGGCCGCGATCGGGGTGGCAAGCAGCGAGGCCACGATCCCGCGCATTGTCTTGGTGGGACCAAAGACCGGCTTGCCATCGTAAAACAGGGTTCCGCCATCGAGCGGGCGGCTCAGACGATCGCCGAGAATTTTCTTGGCGATGACCGGCGTTCCGTTGGCCACCGCCAGAAGGATCAAGAGCTCAAGGAGCAGAAGAGGCTGCATGAAACGCGTCCAAAGCGGCTATCGGCCGAGGGGCAGAAATGAAATCTTGCAGTACGGGCACGGTTTAGCGCAATTCTGCCCGCCCGACCGTTAAACACCTAGGCGCATACCATGGCGAGCGAAACAAGAAGAACGGCGGCCTTGTCCGCCGCGCCGGGGACGGCGGTCACGGTGCTCGCCGCCATCAGCGTCTGTCACATGCTGAACGATGTGATCCAGTCGCTGATCATGGCGATCTATCCCATGCTCAAGGAGAATTTGAGCCTCGACTTCGGCCAGATCGGTCTCATCACCTTCACCTTCCAGTTCACCGCCTCGGTGCTTCAGCCCGTGGTCGGCTATTTCACCGATCGCTACCCCACGCCCTATTCGCTCGTGCTCGGCATGGCCTCCTCGCTCATCGGCCTGATCCTGGTCGCTTTTGCTTCGAGCTATGCGCTTGTCCTTGCCGCCGTGGCGCTGATCGGCATGGGGTCGTCGGTGTTTCACCCCGAATCCTCGCGCGTGGCGCGCCTTGCATCGGGCGGCCGGCACGGCCTTGCTCAATCGGTGTTCCAGGTAGGCGGCAATTTCGGCACCGCGCTCGGGCCTCTCCTCGCCGCCTTCATCGTGCTCCCTTACGGGCAGCGCACCATCGTCTGGTTCTCGCTCGTGGCGCTGATCGGCATGGCGCTGCTCGCCGCCATTGGCGCCTGGTACGGCAAGACGCTGAAGCTGAATAACGGCGAGGCGCCGGGCAAGGAGCGCGAGGCGATCGCCGAACTGTCGAAGCGCAAGGTGGCGAGGTCGATCGCCATCCTGATGGCGCTCACCTTCTCCAAGAATTTCTATCTCGTCAGCATCACGAGCTTCTACATCTTCTATCTGATCCACACCTTCGCCCTCCCGGTGCAGAGCGCGCAGCTTTATCTGTTTCTGTTCCTGGGTTCTGTCGCGGCCGGCACGGTGATCGGCGGTCCGATCGGCGACCGCATCGGCGCGCGACGCGTGATCTGGTGGTCCATCTTGGGCGTGCTGCCGTTCACCCTCGCACTCCCCTATGTCGGCTTGTTCTGGACGGCGATCTTGAGCGTGATCATCGGGCTGATCCTCGCCTCGGCCTTCCCGGCAATCGTCGTCTATGCGCAAGGTCTGATCCCCGGGCGCGTCGGCATGGTGGCAGGTCTTTTCTTCGGGCTTGCCTTCGGCTTCGCCGGCATCGGCGCAGCCTTTCTCGGCTGGCTCGCCGACCGAACCAGCATCGAGTTCGTCTACCATGTGTGCGCCTTTCTGCCGGCGATCGGGTTGCTCGCGGCGTTTCTGCCCGAGACGGCGAAGCCGAGACGGAGGAAAGAGGTGAGGAGAGGGGAAGCGCGGCACCATTCTCCAAGATGATGGTTCTGCATCCGGGCACTCCGATTTTTTTGTTCAGGGGAAAGCTTGGCCTCGTCTTCGGGAAATGCCTGGGTGAGGCAAGACGAGGGTTCCGATAATCGCGCTCCGTCTCCCGCCTATGCTCGGCATTTCTGCCAAAAATGGCGAGTCGAGACAGCGGCATCGCCAATGGTTAATATGAGGCTCAAGGTGCCCGGCCGAGGCCTTTGGCCGGGCCCTTGAGTCACTTGCCGAGCGGCGGCCGGCAGGGTTCGTTTGGTCTTGCGTGAACCTGCCAGCCCACTCGGTCGTTGGAGCAACGTCATGAACGAGGGGCAAGCAATGCGTGATATTCGCGGGGACCTGCAAGACCGGGCCGCTCTGCTTGAAGAGCAGATCAACGCCCACGAGGCTCAATTCGAGAAACTCATCGAGCAGCTCAAGCGGGAGCATGACTCCAGAGTTGAGGACCTCAAAGCCGAGCTTGAGGCGGTGAACAGGCTGATGGAGGTCGAGCTTCGCCGGCTCGAAACAGTGCCCTCCGCGCCGAGGGCGCAAGGCCGTGAGCCTGCGCCCCAGGCCGTTCACCAGCCGCAGCCTCATCCGTCGCATCAGGCTCAGCCGCAACATCAGCCCCAGGGTCAGCATCAACCACAGGCCCAACATCAGCCCCAGCCGCAGCAGCCGCTCGCCGACCTCCTCGTCCGCAGGCTGAACGAGGCCGGTGCCATGTCGAGGGACGACCTCAGGCGCCTGTCGTTGCAAGAGGGCTATTTCGCCGACGCCGACACCGCCGACCGGGGCGTGCACACGACGCTCATCAACGTGGTGAAGGCCGGCCTCATCCGGCAGCTGCCGAACGGAAACTTTGCGCCCGCCACGGTGCTCGACACCATCAGGCTCCGACGGGCGATGTGATCTCCCGGAGCGTGCTAGAGCGCTATCGCGGTTCATTGCCGGCGATAGCGCTCTAGTCTTTGCGCGCGCGATCAGTTTGCGGGCGCCCCGCGCAACAGCTCGACCACGTCCCTGCGGACCCTCTCCTCGGCATAGCGGGCGAGCGCCTTGCGGTCGGGGAACTCGTCGAGCGGGACCGGCAGCCCGATGCGGATATGGGCATCGATCGGGCCGCGGCTCAACAGCCTCCAGGCGTGGCTTGCCAAGTCCATGTCGCCATACCAGGCGACCACATGGCGCCCCCGGCGGCAAAGCGGCAGCCCGTAGATCTTGGGATAGGTCAGCGCCAGCGTCTGAGCCGAGACCTTGGCGCCCATGGGGGGGCCGTCCGCCGGCTTGGCCGCCGCGAACAAGGCGGTCTTGAACGGCACCACGCTGTTGCCGTCGCTTGAGGTTCCTTCGGCGAACAGCACGATGTGGTCGCCACCGGCGAGTCTCTCCAAAATCTCGTTCGCCTTGTCGCCGACCTCGTTCCGCCGGTTGCGGTCCACGAACACCGAGCGCTGCAGTTTGGCGAGCCAGCTCACGAACGGCCAGGACGCGACCTCCTGCTTCGCCACGAACGACACCGGCGCCACGGCCGAGAGCACGGTGATGTCGAGCCAGGAGACGTGGTTCGAAATCAAGAGCACCCCCTGCTCCTCGGCGACCTCTCCTTCGATGCGGAGGCGGATGCCGACGATCCTGCACACTTGCCGATGATACCAATGCGGAAAGGTGCGGGCATAACGCGAGCCCGTCTTGAGCAACAGGAGCTGGAGCGGCATCAACGGAAAGGTGAAGGCGAAGAACGTCGCCAGCACCAGGAAGGCACGCAGGCTTCTCATAGCCACGTCAGCGAATTGACTTCCGGTACCACCCTCGGTGCGCCATCAATAGCAGGTGCGACGCCCATAATAGATGGTGCAGATGCCCTTGAGAGCCGGACTTGGCTTCGAAGCCGCGCGCACCTCTGTGCGGCAGTCGGTGCGGATCTCATCGAACCCCCAAAGGGCGGTTGTGCAGACCTCCTGCGTAACGGCTGGAACCAGGTTCGCCTCAGGTGCGACGCCCTCGGCTTGCGCCGTACCACTGAGCATCGCCACCATGGCCGCGAAAAGAACACGCCTACCCATCACGCCATCCCCCTTATTTTGGTCTTTGAAACCCCCTCACGTTGTCTCGGCAAGCCGGCGGAGTCAAACGGAGCAGATCGAGGCACGAAAACCGGCCCCGTCACGAGCCCCGCTACTTGCCGTTCTTGAGCGGTACGCCGAACAGCTCGAGCCTGTGGCCGATGAGGCGAAAGCCGAGCTCCCGCGCCACGCTCTCTTGCAGCCGCTCGATCTGCTCGTTTGAGAACTCGATGACCTCCCCGGTCTTGACGTTGATCAGGTGATCGTGATGGCCATGACCGGCCGGCTCGTAACGGGCGCGGCCGTCGCCGAACTCGTGGCGCTCGAGGATACCCGCCCCCTCGAACAGGCGCACGGTGCGGTAGACGGTGGAGAGCGAGATGCGCGGATCGCGTGCGCTCGCCCGCCGATAGACCTCCTCCACGTCGGGGTGATCCTCGGCCTCCGACAGCACTTTGGCGATGGTCCGCCGCTGGCCCGTCATGCGCATGCCCCTCTCGGCGCAGAGACGCTCTAGCCTGCTATCCGCTGTGGCAATCTTGGGCATGGATCGATGCCTTGCCGTCCGATCTCTCGCTAGGGCCTGACATCATCGGCAAGGCGGCCTCAAAGGGCAAGGCTGAACATCGCGGCGTCCGCCCCGTGCTCGTAATAGCCTGGCCTGCGGCCGACCGCGACCGCACCGAGAGACCGATACAGCGCAACGGCTGCCCCATTTCCCTCCTCGACTTCGAGAAACAGCTGCTTTGTGCCATTTGCGCGCAAGGCCGCCATTGCCGTGTGGAGGAGGGCTCGGCCAAGACCCATACGGCGGCAAGCGGGAGCCACGCCCAAAGTCAGGAGCTCTGCCTCGTCGGCGGCCTTCCGCGCGATGAGGAAACCTGCCGAGGCGGCCACCGCGTTGTCAACGACGGACGCGATGAGGCAAAGCGTATCGGGCCCCGCGATGAATTGCGCCATCGCCGCCTCGTCCCAGGCTTTCGCGAAACAACTCGCATGAAGGGCGGCCATGAGCCTGGCGTCGATCGGTGTGGCTCGATCTACCAGGATTTCGGCACCCATCAGCGCCTCAGCACCGCTGGCATTTGCGGCTTGGCGTCGGGGGGCCGCAAATAGAGTGGCCGAAGCGTAGGAACAGTCTCGCCGCTTGCAAAGGCGATCTCGGCGAGAGCTTCGGCGCTCGGCTGAAGCTCGGCGAGCTTCGCCTCGAGTTGATGCCCGCGCCGCCCTCCCGCTTCGGCGAGAAGGATCGCGCCACTGCCTACGGCAACGCGAAGCCCGCTCGGGAGCAAGCTGATAGCCTCGTCCGGGGCGATCAGCAGCGGGCCCTCGCGCTTCTTTCCCGCCTCGTCATAGAGCCCGAAATAGAGCATCCCCCGCCTGGCATCGACCGCTACGGCGAAAGGTCCGGACCCCAAAGCGCCGCTCGCCAGCGCAACCCTCGCCATCACCGTCAGGCTGTCGGTGCCGAACAGTTTGGCATGGGTCACCAGCGCAAGACCGCGCGCGGCAGCAATGGCGATGCGCACGCCGGTGAAGCTGCCGGGACCTGTCGTCGCGGCGATGAGATCGATCTCGGCGAAGGGAAGCCCCGCCTCTTCCATGATTTCGGCCACCATGGGCATCAAAGCCTCGGCATGGCCGCGCGCCATCGTTTCCTGCCTGGCAAAGAGCCTGCGCCCTGCGCCGCCGCTGCTGCGCAGCACCGTCGCGGAGCAGGCGCCCATGCTCGTATCGAGCGCTAGGATATTCATCGTGGCTTATTAGATGATCCGCGCCATCTCGTCGAAGCTGAAGCGCGGCGAGCGCGCCTCGCGGAAGATCTGGTCGAGACAGGCGTCGGGGAGACGCCCACTCAAACCGGTCGCACCTCTTGTACCTCGGGAATGAAGTGCCTGAGCAGGTTCTCTATGCCGTGACGGAGCGTTGCCGTCGAGCTCGGACAGCCGGAGCAGGCGCCGCGCATGTGCAAAAAGACGACACCATCGCGATAGCCCTGGAACGTGATGTCACCGCCGTCCTGCGCCACGGCGGGACGGACGCGGGTCTCGAGCAGATCCTTGATGGTCTTGACCGTCTCCTCGTCCTCGGGCGCGAAGAACTCACCCCCAGGCGAACTCTCAGCGCCCGTCTTCTCGCCCTCGGTGACGGCCTCGCCGGAGAGGTAATGCTCCATGATGGCGCCGAGGATGGCAGGCTTCAGATGCTGCCACTCGCCCTCGCCCTTGGTCACGCTGATGAAGTCGGTGCCGAAGAACACCCCCTTGACGCCGTCGATCTCGAACAGGCGCGCGGCCAAGGGCGAGGCCTTGCCCTCGGCGGGATCGAGGAACTCCAAGGTCCCCTGGTCGAGCACGGGCCGGCCCGGAAGGAATTTCAGGGTGGCGGGGTTGGGCGTCGCTTCGGTCTGAATGAACATATGCGCCTCGTCGGCTCCTAACGCGCGAGCGATCCAAAAGTGTCGCGCTAGCTTAGAATTATTCTAGTCCATACTTGGCCTTGGAAGCCCCAAAGTCAAGGCACGCCAACTCGTCGCCGCGACGCGAAGCACGCCCGGTCCATGCGGTAATCTCTCCCCCGCGAGGGGGGAGTGGCGCGCCGAAAGACGCAAACCTATGGTGTCCGCGATCCTTGCGGACCACGGCGGGCGCCTC
>Ga0209874_1000543_pt1 | contig 11263 bp, 12 predicted proteins | sample GWRWN1_20_30_FD_187216 | JGI IMG/M metagenome (GOLD analysis project Ga0209874, IMG submission 187216) | Riverbed sediment microbial communities from areas with no vegetation in Columbia River, Washington, USA - GW-RW N1_20_30 (SPAdes)... | ecosystem: Environmental > Aquatic > Freshwater > River... | reverse complement strand
TCGAAACAGCTCGACGAATCTGAGCAGATGCTCAAGGACCCCGCCGTCGAGGCCGGCTTGCAGAAGCTGGCAACGGAAGAAGTCCGTAAGCTCCAGGACCGGCTGAAGGAGCTCGAGGCTCGCGCTGCGGAGCGGCTTGTGCCGAGGGACCCGCGCGACGAAAAGAATACCTTTGTCGAGATCCGAGCTGGGGCGGGGGGCGGAGAAGCGGCCCTCTTCGCCGGGGATCTCCTGCGCATGTACATGAAATACGCAGAGAAAAAGCGGCTGCGAGTGGAGATCATTGAGGCCAACGAAACGGGGATCGGCGGCTACAAGGAAGTGGTCATGCTGATCGAAGGGAAAGGGGCCTACGGGCACTTGAAACACGAGAGCGGAGTGCACCGGGTGCAGAGAGTTCCGGCCACCGAGGCCAGCGGGCGCATTCATACCTCAACCGTGACGGTCGCGGTGATGCCGGAAGTGGATGAGATCGACATTCAGATCGATCCCAAGGATCTCAGGATCGACACCTTCTGTTCTTCGGGGGCGGGTGGCCAGAGCGTCAACACGACCTACTCGGCGGTCCGGATTACCCACATTCCCACCGGCGTCGTGGTGACCTGCCAGGATGAGCGTTCTCAGCTCAAGAACCGAACCAAGGCCATGAGAACGCTTCGCGCACGGATCATGGAGGCGGAGCGGGCCAGGCAGGAGGCGGAGATCGCCCAGGACCGACGCTCACAGGTTGGAACTGGAGACCGAAGCGAAAAGATCCGGACCTACAACTTTCCCCAGAACCGCGTCACCGATCATCGGATCGGGCTGACGCTCCACAGGCTGGAACAGGTGCTCGCCGGGGATCTCGAGGAACTCGTGCAAGGCCTGCGGGCGGCCCGCACACAGTCCCTTGCTCCGGAATCGTGATGAAGCTCGCGGCGCCGGCACCCAAGGCCACGACACGCTCCGCGCTGTTGCGCGCGGGGGTTTCGCTCTTATCGGACGCTGGAATCCCAAACGCAGAAAACGAAGCGATCTGGATCCTTGAGTTCGCCCTGGGGACCAGCCGTCTGGCGCTTCGGCTGGAAGGGAGTCGAACCATAAGTCCCAGGGAACAGGACCGCGTGATGGAGCTGTTTGCACGGCGGGCTGCCCGAGAGCCGCTCCAGTATATTCTCGGCTCGCAGGAGTTTTGTGGCCTGGAGTTCCTCGTGGACCGGTCCGTCCTGATTCCACGGCCTGAAACCGAATTGCTCGTAGAACAGGTGGTCCAGCACAACTTCCACATATGCCCGCCGATCATTGCGGACATCGGCACAGGGTCTGGGTGCATCGCCGTGGCCTTGGCCCGCGCCCTGCCGACGGCTGTGCTCTACGCGACGGACCGATCGCCGGCTGCCCTGCGCGTCGCGGAGCACAATGCAGCGCGACACGGGGTCAAGGATCGAGTGCAATTTCTTGTCGGTCATCTGCTTGAGCCCCTTCGGCCTCATGGGTTGGAGGGCAAGGTTGCGGCAGTCGTGTCGAATCCGCCCTACATCCCGGATGGCGAACTCCTCGAGCTGCAACCAGAGGTCCGAATGTTTGAGCCGCGGCTCGCCCTGGCAGGCGGGGTGGATGGTCTGGAGTTCCACCATCAGCTGCTCGGAAGCGCGATGGAATTTCTGGCGCCGGGGGGACTGCTGGTCTTGGAGGTCGGTCAGGGTCAGGCCGGCCCACTCTCTGAGATTGCCGCGGCCCACGGCGGGTATGCTCAAGCTGGTCTGGTGCGAGATGCTGCTGGAATTGAACGGGTGGTCTGTCTGACGAAAAAGTTCTGAGGACTGAGTTACGAGTGCTGGGGCGAGACCACCTCAGTCCTCAGCACTCATCACTCAATACTGGCTATGGATCGCATCATCATCACGGGCGGCAAGCCTCTGCGGGGAGACGTTAAGGTCAGTGGGGCCAAGAACGCGGCTCTGCCGATTCTCGCCTCCACCATCTTGGGAGGGGGAGACTGTGTTCTGTCCAACGTGCCCAGGGTGAAGGATGTGGAAACCATGGGCAAGCTCTTGGGCATGTTGGGGGCGTCCGTGAAGAGCGAGGGGAACCGCATTGCGGTTGGTTCGGGGCTCCTCCGGTCTACCGAAGCTCCCTACGAGCTTGTCAAGACCATGCGAGCGTCGGTTCTCGTGTTAGGGCCCTTGGTGGCGCGTTGGGGTGAGGCCGCCGTGTCGCTGCCGGGCGGTTGCGCCATTGGAACCAGGCCGGTGAATCTGCACCTGGCCGGTCTGGCGAAACTCGGTGCGGAGGTCAGTATCGAGCACGGGTACATCAGGGCCAGGGCAAAACGCCTGCATGGGGCACGGATTTATCTGGACCAACCAACCGTCACCGGGACGGAGAATTTGATGATGGCGGCCTGCTTGGCTGAGGGGACCACCGTGATCGAAAATGCGGCCAGAGAGCCGGAGATCGTGGATCTGGCGTTGTTCTTGAGCAAACGGGGAGCCAAGATCGCGGGCGCCGGATCGGATGTCATTTCGGTGGACGGTGTCTCGGCACTGCATGGGGCTGAGCACGAAGTGATGCCGGACCGGATTGAAGCGGGCACCTACCTGGTTGCCGGGGCGATCACCGGCGGCAATGTCTGTGTCGAGGGCTGTCTGCCCGGTCATCTGGAAGCGGTCATCATGAAGTTGCGCGAAAGCGGGGTTGAAGTGACGGAGAGCAAGGAACATGTCCGTCTCAAGGCCACGCGTCGGCCCCGAAGCGTGGATGTGAAGACGTTGGCGTATCCGGGTTTTCCGACTGACATGCAGGCCCAGATGATGGCCCTGATGTCTCTGGCTGAGGGCATCAGCGTCATCACGGAAACGGTGTTCGAGAGCCGGTTCATCCATGTGCCGGAGCTACGTCGCATGGGAGCTGAGATCAAAGTGGAAGGGAGTCACGCCATCGTGAATGGCATCGGGAAGCTCACCGGGGCCCCGGTCATGGCATCGGACCTCCGGGCTAGCGCGGGCTTGATTCTCGCCGGGCTTGCCGCGGAGGGGGACACGCAAGTCTCCCGGGTGTATCATCTGGACCGCGGCTATGAGCGTATCGAAGACAAGTTGTACGGGTTGGGGGCGGTGATCCGGCGGGTGAAAGGCGACGCCGGCGTCGCTGGAACCGGGTGAGTGGCATGGTCACCATTGCGCTGTCCAAGGGGAAGTTGCTCGAACCGACCCTCGAGTTGTTCAAACGGGCTGGGTACACGAGCGAAGGGTTGTCCGCGGAGAGCCACCGCTTGGTCTTTACCTGCCCCTCAACCAACACGACGTTGCTCATCGTGAGGCCCAGTGACGTGCCGACCTACGTGGAGTATGGAGCGGCCGATGCAGGGGTGGTGGGCAAGGATGTCCTCTTGGAGCAGGACCGGGATGTCTATGAGCCGCTGGATCTCCAGTTGGGGGCCTGCAAGATTGCAGTGGCGGCGCCCAAGGGGCAGGAGTTGCGGGACCGCCTGTCATCAAAGCTTCGGGTGGCCACTAAATATCCGAACATCACGGAACGGTATTTCAACCAAAAGGGCATTCCGGTCGAGATCATCAAGCTGTATGGATCCATCGAACTTGCGCCCGTCGTCGGACTGGCCGACCGCATCGTCGATCTTGTGTCCAGCGGCAGAACGCTCAAGGCCCACAATCTTGTTGAAGTGGACGTCATTGCGACGTCCACCGCACGGCTCATCGTCAATCGGGCCAGCCTGAAGATGAAACATCAAAGTCTGACAGGGCTGATTGCCAGGCTGAGGGACAGCCGATTGCAAAATCGCAGGAGAAACGGTAAGGAAGTGGCTGGCGCGGCGCGGCGGGTGTCGGCCAAACGGATGGTGAGGCGGTAAGGTGTCGAGGAACCGGCGATGAAAGTGATTGCGAGCACGGATCGGGCATTCAAGGGAGCGCTCAGACGCATCACGTCTCGATCCAACCGCCAGAGCGGACCAGTCGAGACCATCGCGAGGACCATCCTCAAGGCAGTCGAGCGCGGAGGAGATCGCGCGCTCATCCGATACACTAAGAAGTTTGACAGGGTTGTGCTCAAGCCGACCCAGTTCCGCATCAGTCCGGAACAGGTGAAAGAGGCTTACTACCAGATCAGGAAAGAAGAAGGGGACGCGCTTCGCTATGCCGCCCAGCGAATCATGGCGTTCCACGAACGGCAGCGGACCAAGACCTGGATGTACCAGGACGGCGGCGCCACGCTGGGGCAGGTGGTAATGCCGCTCGACTCGGTCGGCCTCTATGTGCCGGGAGGGAAGGCCGTCTATCCTTCCTCCGTCCTCATGAGCGCGATTCCTGCGAAGGTGGCGGGCGTGAAACGAGTCGTCATGTGCACGCCCATGCCGAAAGGAGGAATCAGTCCGTACCTGCTCGTCGCCGCCGACATCGCCGGGGTGGACGAAGTCTATCGAATCGGCGGTGTGCAGGCGATTGCCGCGATGGCTTACGGAACCAAGACCATCGCGGGGGTGGATAAGATCATCGGTCCGGGCAATGTCTACGTGGCGACGGCCAAACGCTTGCTCTATGGCACGGTGGGCCTCGACATGGTTGCCGGTCCAAGCGAGTTGTTGGTGATCGCGGATGAGGCGGCAAACGCCGCTCACGTCGCCGCGGATCTGCTGTGCGAGGCGGAGCACGATGAGGAGGCGCAGGTCTTCTTCGTCACCACCTCGGACCGTCTGGCCAAGGAAGTCGTTCGTCAGGTGCAGGAACAGCTCAAGGGACTCAAACGCCAGAAGATTCTCGCCAAGTCGCTGGCTCGTCACGCAGTCGCGTTCGTCGTCGGCAGTATGGAGGAAGCGATTGATCTGGCCAACCAGATCGCCCCGGAGCATCTGGAGCTTTCAGTGGACCGACCGTTCGACTACCTGGAAAAAGTCCGGCACGCCGGCGCCCTGTTCCTGGGTCGGTACACGCCCCCGGCTGTGGCGGACTACGTGGCTGGTCCCAATCATGTCTTGCCCACGGCGGGCACAGCGCGGTTCTTCTCGTCCCTCTCGATCCACGACTATGTCAAGAGCAGCAACATCATTGCCTATAGCAAAGAGGAGCTGTCGAAGGTGAAGGACCATGTGGCTCGCATTGCGCAGATGGAGGGGCTTGACGCGCACGCGAAGTCAGTCGAGAGTCGATATTCATGAGCAAAGCACAGGCAAACCGCCGCACCACGATCGAGCGATCCACGTCCGAAACGCAGGTCAAAGTCGAGCTGGTGCTGGACGGAACGGGACGCGGCCAGATTCAGACCACGATTCCGTTCCTGGATCACATGCTGACGCTGTTGGCGAAGCACGGCTTCTTTGATCTGACGGTTCAAGCCAAGGGCGATACGGACATTGATGATCATCACACGATCGAGGACATCGGAATCGTGATCGGCGATGCTCTCAAGCAGGCGCTCGGGAGCAAAGAGGGAATTCGCCGATTCGGATGGGCGTCGATCCCGCTTGACGAGACCCTGGCGCAGGTCACGGTGGATCTCAGCGGCCGGCCGTATTTAGTCTATCGAGTCGAGCTTCCTCAGCGTCGGATCAAAACGCTCGACCTCGGCCTCTTTGAGGACTTCTTCCAAGCTTTTGCGACCCACGCCGCGCTGAACCTGCACGTGAACGTCCTCTATGGCCGCAACCCGCACCATATTATGGAGGCCGTGTTCAAGGCCTTGGCGAAAGCGCTGGATCAGGCCACAGGCCTCGATGGACGCGTGTCCGGAGTGCCTTCGACCAAGGGCAGGCTATAGGCGTTAGGCGATTGGCTATGGGCGAAGCAAATGGAGCGAAGTGATGCGCTTCACCTATAGTCTATTGCCTTTAGCCTCGTGCCTGCGCGAGCCATGATTGCCATCATTGATTACGGCATGGGCAACCTCAGAAGCGTCCAGAAAGCCTTCGAGGTTGTGGGGCACGAGGCGGTGGTCACACGAGCGCCTCAGGTCATCAACGATGCCAGTCACGTCGTGCTGCCGGGGGTGGGCGCCTTTGCTGACTGCATGGCGAACCTGGAACGGTATGGGCTGATCGAGCCGATCCAACGCTCGATTACGACCGGCAAACCATTCCTGGGCATCTGCCTCGGGCTTCAGCTTCTATTCAGCGAGAGCGAGGAGTTCGGAATCCACAAAGGGCTTGGCATCGTGCCGGGCAAGGTGCGGAGATTTCCCGCCGGAAACGGATCGTCGGGATCGAATGGATCGGTTAGCCGTCTCAAGGTCCCCCACATGGGCTGGAACGCCATCACCATCCGGCGCGAGGCGCCGCCTCTGCGCGGGGTGGAGGCGGGCACCCACGTGTATTTCGTCCATTCCTATTACGTCGAGCCGCTCGATCCGTCAGTGATCTGCACCGTGACGGACTACGGGGCTCCGTTCGTGTCGAGCATTTGGCGTGACAATATCTTTGCCTGCCAGTTTCATCCGGAGAAGAGCCAGGCGGTTGGCCTCCGCATCGTCCGGAATTTCGGGGAGTGGAGATGAGGACGACGTGAGACTGCCTCGCGCCTCTAGGTGGCTCCCGCTTGCCGCGGCGCTGTTCGTTGTTGCGGGGTGCTCCCCCTTCAAAGTCCAGACCGAAACCTTCCCATCGGCTGAAAAGTATCGCGTCAAGACGGTCGTCGTCATGCCGTTTGAGGCGCTGTCCACCCCGCAGATCGCCGATCCCCTGACCCATGAGTTCCTTGTTCCGGAAGGAGCCAAAGGGTCGGAAATCTCGGTCAGTGTTCCCCCTTCTCCTGAAAGGCGAGACCGACCCACAGTCACCGTTCCTGAATATGCAGCCGAAAAAGTTGCGCACATTGTGTACAAGAAATTGAGGAACTGGGAGGGGATCCGGGCCTTGTCGCCGGATGAGGCAGCTCAAGCGATCAAGAGACTCGGGCCGGCGACGAAAGAGTCAGCACCGGACCAGGTGGCTCGTGAAGTGGCGGGACGGCTGTCGGCCGATGCGGTCTTGCTGGGGAAAGTGCTGGTCTATCAGGAGCGGGTTGGAAGCAAATTAGGTGCTGATCCTGCGGCGGTCGGGTTCGAGGTCAAGCTGATGGCAGCCGACGGTGCAACCTTGTGGGTCGGCAATTACTATGAGAAGCAACGGCCGATGAACGAAGATTTTCTCGGATTCGTGCAGCGGGGATTCGGGTTCGTCTCGGCGGAAGAGCTGGCCGAGTACGGGGCTGAGCAGGTGATCCAAAAATTCCCGTTCGGGGGACCCTCGCCTCCTCGATTGCTGAATGCAGAGTGATGAACACTGTAGTTTGGAGTTTTAAGTTTTTAGTCTTGAATTGAAACTCAGCACTCAGCGCTCACAACTCAGCACTCATCTGCGCGTTCACTTCTATGCAGGCCGGCTCATGCTGGTGATTCCAGCCATTGACCTGAAGGATGGACGGTGCGTTCGTCTCCGACAGGGGGACATGAGCGAGGAGACAGTCTATTCCGAGGATCCTGCCGCAACGGCCTTGCGATGGGAAGGACTTGGGGCGCGACTGCTCCACGTCGTGGACCTGAACGGGGCGATCGACGGGGAGCCCAGAAACTTGCCCCAGATTGAGGCCATCCTGAAAGCCGTTTCGATTCCCATTCAGGTTGGCGGCGGCATTCGCACGCTGGAGACGGTGCGGATGTATCTCTCGCGCGGTGTGAAACGGGTTGTGATGGGCACTGCTGTGCTACAGAATCGTGTGGTGCTCGAACAGGCCTGCAAAGAATTTCCCGGGCGCATTCTGGTCGGCATTGACGCAAAGAACGGGCTGGTTGCGGTCAAAGGCTGGACGTCCGTCTCCAACACAACCGCCCGTGAGTTGGTCGGGACGCTTAAAGGCCTGCCGCTGGCCGGAGTCATCTACACCGATATTGCGAGGGATGGGATGCTGGAAGGGCCCGATCTCTCATCACTCAAAGGCATCGTGGACGCCTCGCCTGTGCCGGTGATTGCTTCCGGCGGCGTCACCAGGATCGAGGATATCCGTGCCATCAAAGCGCTCGGCGCGCGCATCGAAGGGGCCATCGTAGGCAAGGCCCTCTATGACGGCAAACTCGACCTCAAACAGGCCATGGCCGCTCTCGCCTGACCACTTCTCACCATCGCAAGACCAGAGTATACTGCCACTCGCGCACCTTGTACCCTGAGCCTCCAGGATGTTCGAAAGGCCATCCAGCCTGGAGGCCTTTCGCAACAGCCTGCTATGTTGACCAAGCGTATTATTCCGTGCCTGGATGTCAAGGACGGCCGCGTGGTCAAAGGCGTCTCGTTCGTTGACCTGCGCGACGCCGGCGATCCGGTTGAAGTGGCCCGAGCTTATGATCGGGATGGGGCGGATGAACTCTGTTTCCTGGACATCACCGCGTCCCATGAAAATCGGAAGACCATTCTGGACGTGGTGGCCAGGACGGCGGAGCAAGTCTTCATGCCTCTGACGGTCGGAGGCGGCATCAAGTCGCTGGAAGACATCCGGGCACTGCTGAAGGCCGGGTCAGACAAAGTCAGCATCAATACGTCGGCGGTCGAGCAGCCGGAATTCGTCAAGGCTGCGGCGGAACGGTTCGGGACTCAGTGCATTGTAGTGGCGATCGACGCGAAGCGCCGCGTGATGGATGGCAAGCCGCGGGCTGCTCCTGCGCCCGGCTGGGAAGTGTTTACCCACGGGGGGCGCAAAGCGACAGGCATTGACGTGGTCGAGTGGGCTCAGAGGATGGAAGCATTCGGAGCCGGTGAGATTCTCCTCACCAGTATGGACCAGGATGGGACGAAAAGGGGCTATGACCTGGAACTGACGGCCGCGGTGGCCGAGGCGGTCTCCATTCCAGTGATTGCGTCGGGCGGAGTGGGGACGCTGGAACATCTCTACGAAGGATTCGTGAAGGGAAAGGCGGATGCCGTACTAGCCGCCTCCATTTTCCACTATCGGACCCATACGATTCCGGAAGCTAAGACCTATCTGCGCGAGCGCGGCATCCCCATAAGAATGTGAGAAGGTGATGCCGCATCATCAGATTCGTGAGGAGAGATGGATTTCAGTCAGCTCAAATTTGACGAACAGGGCTTGATCCCGGCGGTCGTCCAGGATTGGCGGGACGCGAGCGTCCTGATGCTCGGCTTTATGAACCGCGAGGCCTTGCAGAAGACGCTGGAATCCAAGTCCGTCCACTTCTGGAGCCGGTCGCGGAACAAACTCTGGGAGAAGGGCGAAACCTCCGGCCACAAGCTGAACTTGAAGGACCTCTTCGTGGACTGTGACGGGGACACGGTGCTGGTTAAAGCCGAGCCGATTGGCCCGACTTGCCATACCGGGGAGAAGGCCTGCTTCTTTACGCGCCTGGAGTCGAACAGCAAGAAGACGACCGATGCTTGGGGTGGCATTCTGGAGCGGCTCTATCAGACGATTCAGGATCGGAAGCGGTCGCCCAAGCCCGATTCCTACGTCTCCTCGCTGCTGCAGGGAGGCGCTGACAAAGTGCTCAAGAAGGTGGTGGAGGAAGCAGGCGAAGTGGTGCTGGCCGCCAAGGGCGGAAAGAAAGAGGAGATCATTTACGAAACGGCCGATTTGCTGTTTCACACCCTGGTCGCCCTCGGCTATCACGACATCAAGCCGGAAGAGGTTTATCAGGAACTAGCGAGCCGGTTTGGAAAATCTGGCCTAAGAAAAGGGAAATCAAAATGAGCGACTGCATCTTCTGCAAGATCGCGGAAAAGAAAATCCCCTCCAAGGTCGTCCATGAAGATGATCGCGCGGTAGCCTTCGAGGACGTTAATCCGCAGGCACCGGTGCATGTGTTGGTGGTGCCAAAGCGTCACGTGCAGTCGGTGGCTGAGTTGAATGCGGCTGACGCTGGCATGCTAGGGCACCTGCTGCTGACCGGCGCAGCTGTCGCCAAACAGAAGGGGGTTGCGGAGTCCGGTTACCGGCTGGTGCTCAACACGGGCAGGAACGGCGGCCAGACGGTCTTTCATCTCCATCTCCACCTCCTCGGCGGCCGCCCCATGCACTGGCCCCCTGGATAAAGAACCCGCGCCGCCGCGCTAGGAAGGCTGCCCCGCCATCTGCTTGAAGAACGCGCCAGCCCGTTTGTGCATTTCCTCAGGCGAGACATCTTCCTTGTGGGTCGCCAGGGTCCATTGATGCCCGAAGGGATCGGCGATCGTGCCAGCCCGATCTCCCCAAAACATGTCGGCCACCGCCATCCTTGTGGTCGCGCCGGCTTTGATGGCGCGGGCGAAGGCTTTATCCACGTCCTTGACGTAGAGGTAGAGCGCGACGGTCGTGCCTCCTGTATTCAGCGGGCTCGGGCAGCCTCGCTCGGGACTTGCTTCGCCCAGAAAGATGATGGAATTGCCGATCTTCAGCTCGGCATGCATGACCTTCCCATCCGGCCTCAGCACGCACATCAGTTCCTTCGCCCTGAGCGCCTTCTTGTAGAAGGCGATGGCCTTGTCGGCCTCCTGGATGGAGAGATGGGGCGTGATCGAGCGGAACCCTTTGGGAATTGCTTTCACTGGTGTCGTCGTGGTCGTCATGGGGCCTCCTCTGAAATAAGGGGAATGGCGGTCTTCATCGATATAGAAAGCTACCGCCTCGCCCCACGCGAATTCAAGGGGGTTTTTACCTGACGGCTCGGGCTTCCGCCCCTTCCGCAACAACAGGATCAGAGGATGACGGCCAGTCCTTTGTGCTCGCGCAACGCGCACGCTCAGAAGGTGCTCGTTGGACGCGCGCAGTCAAGGACTAGCCGTCACCCTCTGAGTGGGGAGAGTAGGCGAGGGACAAGGCGCCCGAAGCCTTGTCCCTCACTCAGATCAAGAACGCTCCTTGACCGCGCCGGGCCAGTAAGCGACAATTCCCCTCAATCGGCGGACGCCCCATGCACTGGCCCCCCTGGGTGAAAGCCTCATCGCAGTGTATGAAGAACAGAGTGTACCCGAAGAGAAAGTAAAGGTGTCAGGAACATTTTTATGAGGTGAAGCGGAAGTATGGATCTCGACGCATTCCGGCAGATGGTGGCGAAGAATCCGAAGGGTTTTTTGGGGGGTACGGCCTTGGAAATAAGATTCTGCAGGAAGGCGGGAATCTGGAGGAAGCGGTCGAGCACCTACGCGTCGCGGTCCAGCTCGATCCTGTGCATGTGGCCTCGCACCTGGCGCTGGGTCGCGCCTTGATCGCTCTGGGGAGAAAAGAGGAGGCCAAGCCGGTGCTCACGGCTGGGATCAACGCGGCCGCCTCGGGCCGCTCGAGCGGCGGTGTTGATCTCGTTCCGGAGATGCGCG
>Ga0209874_1000542_pt1 | contig 11268 bp, 9 predicted proteins | sample GWRWN1_20_30_FD_187216 | JGI IMG/M metagenome (GOLD analysis project Ga0209874, IMG submission 187216) | Riverbed sediment microbial communities from areas with no vegetation in Columbia River, Washington, USA - GW-RW N1_20_30 (SPAdes)... | ecosystem: Environmental > Aquatic > Freshwater > River... | reverse complement strand
CGGGAATCGAGACGCGGCCGAAAACCAAACTGATCCTGGGTTATTTTCTTTCGCTCGTGTTGTTTCTTTTGCTGATTCTGCTTTTAGGGTTCGGCATCGCCACCGCCCTTTTCACTTTTGTTTTCCTCTACGGCTGGGTCAGAACGGGCTGGCTCTATGCGCTTATCTACACCGGTTCCGTTGTCGGCGTCGCGCTGCTCATGAGTCAGTTGCTCGCCCTCTATTGGCCCCAAGGTATTATGCTCGGATAATGGCAGATTCGAAGCATCCCTTCGACGTTCTCGTTGCCGGCGGCGGAAACGCCGGCCTATGCGCCGCGATCAGCGCGCGGCGAGCCGGCGCGCAGGTGCTGGTGCTCGAGAGCGCGATCAAAGATTTTCGCGGCGGCAACAGCCGCCACACCCGCGATATCCGTTACATGCACGGGGGCGCCACGAACTACGTCACGGGCGCCTACCCGGAGAAAGAATTCTGGGAGGATCTGCGGCAGGTAACGGGAGGGGAGACTAACGAACGTCTCGCTCGCCTCACCATTCAGGCCTCGGAAGATCTCGGCGACTGGATGGCCGCCAGCGGCGTGCGCTGGCAGAAGCCGCTGCGCGGCACGCTGCACCTGGCGCGCACTAATCTCTTCATGCTCGGCGGTGGCAAGGCGATGATGAATGCCTATTACGACACGGCTGCTCGCCTCGGCGTACAAATCACCTACGAAACGGAAGTCCACGAGCTTAAGATCCGTGACGGTGAGTTGCGCTCTGCAGTAGGGTCTTGCAATGGTGCGTCACAAGAGTTTACGGCGAAGGCCATCGTTATCGCCTCAGGCGGATTTGAAGCAAACATCCCGTGGCTGAAGGAGTACTGGGGAGATGCTGCCGACAACTTCATCATCCGCGGCACGAAGCATAATCAGGGCACGATGTTAAAAGAACTCCTTGAGCATGGTGCAAAGCCGGTGGGGGATCCGCGCGGCTGCCATGCCGTGGCGCTCGACGCGCGGGCGCCGAAGTTCGACGGCGGTATCGTCACGCGCCTCGACAGCGTGCCGTTCGGCATCGTCGTCAATAAGGAGGTCAAGCGATTCTACGACGAGGGCGAAGACTTCTGGCCGAAGCGCTACGCGATCTGGGGCGGGCTGATCGCGCGACAACCGGATCAAATCGCTTACTCGATCGTTGATGCCAAAGCGCTGCCCCACTTCATGCCGTCGGTCTTTCCGCCGATTGAGGCAGGCTCCATTGCCGGGCTTGCTTCAACCCTGGGCCTCGACCCAAAGACACTGGTGGCAGTAGTGGATGAATTCAACCGCGCGGTGCGGCCAGGCACATTCGATCCGGGTTCACTGGACAGCTGTCGGGCCGAAGGACTCGATCCGCCGAAAAGCCATTGGGCGCGGCCGATCGATACGCCGCCTTACTACGGCTACCCTTTGCGCCCCGGCATTACGTTTACTTATCTCGGCGTTACGGTGGACGAGCAGGCGCGCGTGATCATGCAAGACGAGCGGCCGGCAAAAAATATTTTCGCAGCGGGCGAAGTGATGGCCGGCAACATCCTCGGGAAAGGCTATCTGGCTGGATTCGGACTGACCATCGGCTCCGTCTTCGGCCGGATTGCCGGGCGGGAGGCGGCGCGCCGTGCCACTGCCTGAGCTGGTTAAGGAAGGCGAGCGGCAGATGACAATCTGCAATGCTTGCCGTTACTGTGAAGGATACTGCGCGGTTTTTCCGGCGATGGAGCTGCGGCGGACATTTACCAAAGGCGATCTGGTTTACCTCGCCAACCTCTGCTTCGATTGCCGCGATTGCTACTACGCCTGCCAGTATGCGCCGCCTCACGAATTCGCGATGAACGTCCCTAAGCTACTGTCCGAGCTACGTGCGGAGACTTACCGCGAATTCACTTGGCCGGCCATGCTCTCCGGTTTGTTCAAGCGGAACGCACTGGCCGTCGCTCTGATCACCGGCGCTAGCCTCGTGACTATTTTTGTCCTGGTGCTCGGATTTATTGGGCGTGATGTTCTGTTCGCGATCCACCTCGGAGAGGGAGCTTTCTACCGGGTGGTTCCCTATGCCGCTATGACCATCCCGCCGCTTGTTATCGCGCTCTATGGTTTAGTGGTTTTTGTGATTGGCGCGGTGCGCTTCTGGCGCGAGACCGGCGGCGCTTTGTCCGACGTGATTGACCTGAAAGCTTTCTGGCGCGCGACGCAGGATGCCTTCGGCCTCAGTTATATGAAGGGCGGCGGCGCCGGCTGCAACTATCCGGCCGCGAGCTTCTCTCAATCGAGGCGCTGGTTTCATCACCTCGTCTTCTACGGTTTCTTGCTCGACTTCGCGTCCACGAGTGTGGCAGCGTTCTACGATCACTTCCTGGGCTGGCAGGCACCGTATCCGCTTCTTAGCTGGCCCGTTGTCTTGGGAACAGTAGGCGGGGTCGGGCTGCTGATCGGCACCAGCGGTCTACTCTTTTTGAAATGGAAAAGCGACCGCGATCCTGCCGCGACACAGATGATGAGCATGGACGTAGCTTTTTTGGTGCTGTTATTTCTAACCAGTTTGACCGGCATGCTTTTACTCGCTCTGCGCGATACCGCGGCAATGGGAATCCTTTTGGTCATACACTTGGCAGTGGTTGCCGGCCTGTTTATTACCTTGCCCTATGGCAAGTTCGCTCACGTGGTTTACCGCTACGCCGCTCTTGTGCGCTACTCGATCGAGCAGCGGCGGATCGATGCGCCAGGTCGCTAGCCGGGATTATGCGCTCGTGACACTGGCGGAGAGTTCAAGGTTCAAAGGTCAATGTTCAAGGTGCTTAAACAAGTTGAAACGTTGAACCTGGAACTTTGAACCTTGCACATCCTTGTGTCTTAGGATCACCTACTTGACATATTTCCTTTTGCCGCTTTAACTTTTTGTCATGATCCCAGAGCCAGTGCCCGATATTGTCGTCATCCCCGAAGGTTTTTTTTTGATGGGAAGCGAAAGCGGCCCGGAAAACGAGATGCCGCGCCACCGTGTCTGGGTGGACAGCTTCGGCCTCGGAAAATTTCCGGTCACTAACAGAGCGTACAGAATTTTTGTCGAAGCGGAACAAGTGCCGGCTCCGCCTTTCTGGTCCGATGCGATGTTTTCCGAACCCGAGCAGCCGGTGGTGGGCGTCAACTGGGACGAAGCGAACGCGTACTGTAAGTGGTTGAGCCGACGAATGGGCAAAGAGTTCCGCCTGCCCAGCGAGGCGGAGTGGGAGCGAGCGGCGCGAAGCCAGCTTGCAGGCGCTCTCTATCCGTGGGGCGACGAGCCGCCCTGGGAGCGACCCTATGCCGGCTGCGATCTGAGAACCGGCGGGCCGCAGAAAGTAGGCGCCAATGTGCCCAACGACTTCGGACTTTACGACATGAGCGAAGGCGTTCATGAATGGTGCGGCGACTATTACGATGCCCATTACTATCACTATTCGCCGGAGCGAAATCCCCAGGGCCCTGCCTTCGGACAACGACGCGTTTCGCGAGGCGGCTCGTGGCGCCACCAGATCAAATTCAGCCGCTGCGCCGCCAGGAGCTCGCTTCCGCCAAGTTTCAAATATGCGGACTACGGGTTTCGCGTGGCACTGACGCTTGGACGGTAGGCCAACGCTAGCCCGGATTATTGACTCGTGACAGCGATCGAGGAGCGAGCCCTCCGGAGCGAAGGCAATGGGCCTTGTCCCCGCTACGCGAGGAATTTCAAATCGCAGATCTCAGATTTCAAATTTGCCATTTGAGATTTGCAATCTAACATCCCGAAGGGGAAGCCTTCACTCCTCCAGGCTCACCCCTCGATCGACACCGTGTCGTAGTTTCCTTCTGAGCATGATAATCGGGGCTAGGGCAGTCGCCCGCCGGTTTTAGATATCGAATTCCGTACAAGTTTATCCCTAAAACTACAATTTTGAACAATTTGTCTGTTCTTGTACCAGCGTCAAAAAACCAGCAGTTTGTTTATCGACCCCATGGCTCACGTCGTCAGGTAAATAACTTCTGAAAATTCTTTGCGCGCGCATCGACGAAGTTCAACTGTTTCGGTGCGCGCCGTCCGCAAGGCTATCAATCTTCTAACTAGTTCTCACTGAAAAACTTTCCGTTCACCCTTCGACAGCGCTCAGAGCCGGCCCCGGGTTTATCGAAGGGGCCAACGAGAGACCGGTCGGCTGACAAAGGACTTGCCGTCCATGGGGAGCGCGGCCAAAACATGAAGTTGCCTTTTTCAGTGAGAACGAACTAGTGGCACCCGCTTTGCTTTATTTCATTCCATTCTGCTCCCGTAGAATTAGTCTCAGTTGTTAATTGGTAGCGACGGATCATCAAATCAATAAAAGAGGAGGTTTCTATGGCGCTTTGGAAAGAGACGGCTCAGAACGAGCAAAGGGCGATGCCGAACGAGCAAAGGGCGACGCCTAGCGAACCAAGTGAAAAAGCCGAAAAAGCCGAACCGGCGCCGGCACCCGTAAATCCCGTTGCCTCGCGGAGGGAAAGTCTGCCAAGAGATCGTCATGAATCCGTTCTCGGTTCCGGGGTCAGCATCGAAGGTAAGATGGAAGGGGACGGCGATGTGCGCATTGCCGGAAAGTTCAAGGGAGATATTCACATCAAGGGTAACTTGAATGTCCAAAAGGGTGCCCATCTGACGGTGAAGATCAACGCCGAGGCCGTCACCATCGAAGGCGAGGTCGAAGGAACCGTCGTCGCAAGCGGGCAGGTCACGCTTTCGGAGTCCGCTCAGGTCGTTGGGGATCTCAAAGCAAAAACATTGATCGTTGCTGCCGGTTCGCGAATGCGCGGCAACGTCGAGTTTGGTTGGAACGATTCAGAGGCTGCAAAGTTCGCTAACGGTCGAGCTCACGAGGCCGGCAAGACCGTGTCAGCTGCCCGAGAACAGGCCGGCGTCTCGCGCGAACTTTAGGTTCGCTGGTCCGGAGTTCAATCACTGCGGGTTTGATTCCCCGCAGCTTGCTGCGTAAAGAGGTATTCCCAGACCTTTTAGAGTCTGTCATTTCCGAATGCTTCTATCGGGAATCCAGGCGAGACCGGAACTGGCCCCCCCGATTAAAACATTCGGGGGTGACGCCTTTGGGATAAATTCTCATCGCTATGTTCTGATACCCCGTCAGCTGCCTGCGGGGTAGTTCAATACTCGGTCCGTGCTTCGCTATTGAAACTTGATGGCCGCTTTCACCACTTGATAGCTCGCCATCGCCTGCATCGCGTCGTTTACCTGGTCCAGGGTATAGCTCGCACTGATCATTTCCTCGAAGGGAAAAGTTTTTTTGCGCGACGCCAGAAAGTCGATCGCTTGGAGCCAGTGGCGCGGCTCCGCCGATCGAATCGTATGAAAGATCATCTCCTGCGGCAGACTCTTGACCGAGATATTGGCGTTGCCGCCGGCGCCGATGTTCAGATACCGCCCGCCCTTGCGCAACAAAGTCAGCCCCTCGGGCACCGCCATGTTATTTGCGACTTGAATCACCACGTCGGCCCCACGTCCCTCCGTGCGGTCCCGTACCCATGCGCGCCGGTCTTTCGGATCGGTGACCTCCTCTAAATTCAGTACCGCGTCCGCGCCCATCCGCTTGGTAACTTCCAATCGCGCGGCTGGCGCGCCGATGACCATCACCTTCTTTGCGCCGTGGTCGCGCGCCACCGCAGTTGCGAAATTACCCAGCGGCCCGCTCCCCTGGATGACTACGCTCTCATGGCTCTTGATGGCGCCCAAACGATCGAAGCCGTGCATCACAGTGCGATATGCGCAGGCGGATGCCGCCGCGGAAGCAGAGGAAACTTCTTCGGGAACTTTGATGATAAGACAGGGAGGTGGAACGTACATGTACTCGGCGCAACTCCCCAAGAGATACGGGTATTGATCGCTGCGGTTGTGCCCCCAGGAGGCGCGCCCGGAACAAATGCACGGCTGGAGCGCAACGCTGCAATAGTAGCAAGAGCCGCAGCTGACATAGCTCCAGACGATCCGATCGCCGGGTTTCACCGGCTTTCCCAAAATATCGGTGCGGTCGCCGTTGATCGCTTCGACGACGCCGCAGGGCTCATGGCCCGTAATGATCGGCAACGTATCACCGTCAGGCAGCGGACCATGCCAGCGATGCACGTCGGTGCCGCAAAGCGTCGAGGCAGTGATTTTCACTAACAGAGCGCCCGGCTCCAGGGGATCGGGGATGCGGACTCGCTGAATTTCCAGCGGTTGGTTATGCGACGTAATGACAGCGGCGCGACAATCGTTCATGAGTAGTCCTCCCAAATATTCTTCAAGCTCGCTTGAGATGAGCCGTACGCTTTCGAATTTCTGTTTCCTTTTCAGAAGAACCCTCTCCCTCGACGGAAGGGTGAGGGTGAAAAAATCTACCCCTCACTCTAGCTCTCTCCCGCCAGGGGCCCCGCAAGGGGAGAGAGAACTATGGATGCTAATAAATCGTGAAGGCTAATCAAGTTTATCCCAGTTGGCTTACGCCTATGCCTCACAGTGGTAATTTGTAGAAGCGCTCGGCGTTGCGGTACAGCAGCGCGCCCTTGTCGTCCGCGGTAATTTCGTTGCTCTCCATCAGCTCGCCGAGATCGTGCTTACAACTCTCGTTGGTGACCTCGTGAGGAAAGTCGGAGGAATAAAGGAACGGCTGGTTACCCACCACCTTGATCGCGAAAGGCATGGTCAACTCTTCCGTCTCGACGCCGAGAAAGAAGCGGCCGTCTTTGATCTGTTTTTTGATGTATCTGCTCGGGTCCTCGCCTTCGCGCACTCCGAACTCATCCGGAGGAATGTATTGGAAGTGAGTCTCGTGGGACGCATGCAAACGTTCAAGCAACAGCAGCAGCCAGGCAACCCCACCTTCCAGGAAGGCGATGCGGACGCGTGGGAAGCGGTCGAAGATGCCGTTGTAAACGATGTCCGCGCAGTTGATCGTCAGGCCCCAGGGATGGCCCAGGGCGTGCACGGGCACGTACATGTTCATATGATCCATGCCGAAGCGGTCGTGCGCCCCGCCATGGACGGCCAAGCAGCAGCCGAGCCGATCGGCCTCGGCATAAACCGGCCAGTACATCTTCGCACCCAGGGGGGACGGCAAGCCATTGGAAGGCATCATGGCGCCGAGCATGCGAAGTTCGGTCACGGCGCGCCTAAGCTCCTTGGCAGCTTCTTCCGGGTCCTGCATCGGAATGAGCGCCATCCCCTTGAAACGCGGGTTGAACTTTACGTAGGTCTCATAGAGCCAATCGTTATATGCGCGCGAAACCGCCACTGCGTAGTCGAGGCTGACGATCTTGCCGTAGGCGAGAGCGGTGGTTGGATAAAGCACAGTCCATTCGATGCCGACGTCGTCGAGAAAATCGAGCCAGCCCTTGGGCCCTACGGCGGGGCGCTGGTCGCGCTGGGGCGGCGTCTCAACGGCGCGCCCGGCATGGAGATGATCCAACGGGGGAAAGATCACGCCTTTTCGCTGCGCGATCTCCCGATAGGGGGGATCCATGTGGGCGATGATTCCCGCGTTGTCTTCCATGATGTGGCCGTCGCCATCGATTATTCTGGTTGCGAGTTGGCTGGACATTACATTCCTCCTAATGAAATATAAATTAGATTATCATTCTTTGTTAATCTTATAATCCAGATCCAACCCATGCTTCAAGGAACCCAGGGTCTCGTCAAAGTCAGTTTCACTTTACTGAATTGAATTCCCCACTGGCGGTTTTCCAAAAATCCCCCCTTCCCCCCTTTTTCAAAGGGGGGAATAAAAAGTCTCCCTTTGTAAAGGGAGATTTAGAGGGATTTTTGATCTGCTCAAAGCGATTTTGACGTTGCCCTGTCAAGGAACCGGGTTCCAATACGTTTGGATCGATGTAGGAGGCAACCGCCCGTGGTTTTCCAGGGCAAGCATAGGGGCCTGCCCCTACGAGTTTCCGCTTGACCTACCACGGTGGCTTCATCTAACTTCAGCACGTCCGACTCGAAACCCGAGACTCGAGACTCGAAACCGTCGGTCAAAGGAGAATGACCATGTTTTCCCGAGAGGAGAATGAACTTCTAACTCGCGTCGGTCCCAGCACAGCGATGGGAAACTTGATGCGGCGTTACTGGCTCCCTGCGTTGTTGTCGGAGGAAATTCTGATGCCGGATTGCCCGCCGGTGCGGGTGAGGCTTTTGGGCGAAGATCTCGTCGGCTTTCGTGATAGCAATGGCAAAGTCGGTCTGCTGGACGAGCACTGTTCTCACCGGGGCACCTCGCTCTTCTATGGGCGGAATGAAGAGTGCGGTTTAAGGTGCATCTATCATGGCTGGAAATATGACGTCGAAGGTAATGTCTTGGACACGCCCGCCGAGCCCGCCGATAGCGACTTCAAGAGAAAGCTTCGTCACACGGCTTACCCTTGCAGAGAAGTGGCGGGCATTGTCTTCACCTATATGGGGCCGCAGGAGAAGATGCCGCTGTTTCCGGCGTACGAATGGGTGAGCCTTCCCGATGATCGAATGCATGTCGTCAAGTCTTATCTGCAGTGCAACTACCTTCAAGGAATAGAAGGCGATTTCGATTCATCCCACACGACCTTCCTGCATTGCAACAACTTGGCGGATCTTGCGCGACTCAATCGCGATGGGGCACCTACATTAGAGGCCGAGGAGAGCGACTACGGCATGAGAGCGATCTCCATAAGACAATTGGGGCCGGACAAGAGCTACGTTCGGATCAGCCCCTTTATCATGCCCGCATTCAGTATCGTTCCCGGTCCTGCCACCGCAAAGTTTGAAGAGAATGACAGCCGGGCCTTTCGCTTTTGGATTCCCATCGATGATACAAGCACGTGGTTTTATATCTTGACCATGCGTGATATGCCGTTCTCCGCAGAAGAAAGAGCGAGTGCGCGAAGCTGGGTCGATGCAGGCTATCGGCGAATTCGTAATGCGGGCAATAATTATCTCCAGGACCGTGAACACCAAAAAAGCCGCAGCTATTCGGGTATCAAGGCGGTCATCCCCGCTGAGCAGGATGGCTGCGCGACGGAAAGCATGGGGCCGATCTATGATCGAACCCAAGAACACCTTGGGTACAGTGACAAAACGATAATTGCTTTGCGCAAGGTTCTGCTGCGAGCGGCAAGGAGTGTGCAGGAGGGACGGGAGCCGCCGCACATAGTCACAGATCCGAAACTCAACGACTTCTCTCGGCTGAGAGCCGTTAAGGGTGTTTTGCCGGCGAATGGTTCCTGGCGAGAGCTGCCGGACTTGGAACAGGGGGTGGTATGAGCAACGAAGTTCGGCTAATTCCGCATGGGCTGCTCAGGCTAGCAGCGCCAAGAGCTTTTCGATTTCGCGGCGGGCAGATCATCGCTCTCATAGCGGCGCTGCTGTCACTGAGCCCGGTTTCGATATTTGCTCAAAGCCTGCCGCCGGCCAAGTTACAAAAGGTCACGGCTCTTTATGGTGCGCGCAGCGGAGCCTCTTGGCCGATGTGGATGGCTAAAGATGGCGGTTATTACCGTAAGCAAAGCCTCGATGTTGAGCTGGTGTTTGGCGTTCACCCAGCACCTATTGCGGCGGTCATCAGCGGGCAAGCGGTCATGACCCCGGCGGGCGCAGACCCTGCGCTGCTGTCGGTATCGAAAGATCCATCATTGGTGCTGTTGGGAAGCTATCTCAACAAGGGGAGCTTTGCCCTGGTGGCTGCCAAGAACATGAATCAGATAAGCCAGCTTGCCGGTAAGCGCATCGGTGTGGGTCGGGTAGGCGACCCGCCCTATCACTTCACGTTGAGCCTGCTACGAAAGCACGGCATCAATCCCAAGGATATTCAGTGGCTATCGGTCGGAGTGGATGCCGCTGCGCGGGCTGCGAGCCTTCATACGGGTCAGATTGACGCCACGCTGGTCACGGCGCCTTCGTATTTCAGGCTCGAGGCTGCTGGATTTCCGGTGCTCGCGGTGCTGTCCGATTACGATGATATTTACGTTTCTACCTATTACCTGTTTCGCCGGGATGCTGCGCTCACTCACCGGATAGTCGCCGAAGGTTTCATCAAGGCCCATGCCGAGGCGATCAAGCGTTTCTACGATGACAAGTCCTTCGCCATGCAGGTGATGATGAAATACGGCGGCGCCAAGGACATGGAAGATGCCGGTCGCGTCTATAACCTGTTTGCCAAGAGCCGGATGTTCGAGTCGATACCCTACGTTCTCAAGGGATCGGTAGAAGGTGTCATTGAGCGACAACGCCAGGAGCAGCCTTACTTGAAGGATTTCGATTTTAGCAAGTCCGTAGACAACAGCCTGGTTGACCAGCTGGTCAAGGAAGGTTTTTTCGAGCGGCTTTTCGGGCCGGCGATTAGAGAGGAACAGCAAAAGAAGCAGGCGCTCTCCTTTGGTCGGTAAGACGAATCCCGTGGGAGTGTCATTCTGAGCAAAAGCGAAGAATCTTTCTTTCTGCGATGGTTGAACGGGAAGTGGCTTACCAGAATGAGTCACTGCCGCTAGACCCAGCAGAGATGTTTGAACGACAGTTTTAAATGATTTTACGGAGGTGTTATGGCAGAAGAAACCCCAGAGCAGAAACTGGCTCGCCTCGAGACCGAGAATAAAGCTTTACGGGAACAAATCGAGCAACGAAGACCGGGTCAATTGCGTCTGAAGGTAAGCGAAAAGGGAGGCGTCTCGGTCTACGGCCTGGGCCGATTCCCGGTGACTCTTTACAAAGAACAGTGGGTCAGGCTGCTCGATCATGCGGACGCGATCAAGTCATTCCTCAAAGACAACGATCAACTGTTGAAAGCCAAACAACAGGAAAAATAGCAACGCCTCTGAGTTACTGTTAGATCGCAGAAATTCGAAGACGAATTCAATACGCTATCTGTCGTCCACGGAATCCAGTGTGGTGTCTCAAAAGTTCGTTTAAAAAGTCCAAACGGTGGCAGCAGCTGAAGTCAAACTCAAATCCCCCTTTTGTCCCCCTTTTTCAAAGGGGGAGTTTTCTCCGTAGGATTCTAACCCCTCTTTGGAAAAGAGGGGGAAGGGGAGATTTTCGCGCGGAGTGACGCGGGGAATTATATAGCGAACTTCTGGGACAGCACACTAGAACTCCCATTGACAAATCACGCGGGCCTTTTTTACAGTTCGAAAAATTTAACTGGAGGTAAGCATCATGTCTGAACCCATACTCACGGAAAAACTGGGAGACGTAACGACGATCATTTTAAATCGCCCGGAGGCGGGCAACCGGCAAACCGACGCCACCTGGTCTG
>Ga0209874_1000541_pt1 | contig 11285 bp, 10 predicted proteins | sample GWRWN1_20_30_FD_187216 | JGI IMG/M metagenome (GOLD analysis project Ga0209874, IMG submission 187216) | Riverbed sediment microbial communities from areas with no vegetation in Columbia River, Washington, USA - GW-RW N1_20_30 (SPAdes)... | ecosystem: Environmental > Aquatic > Freshwater > River... | reverse complement strand
ATGCCCCAGTCGGAGCGCGGGATGGGCGGCATGATGAGCCAAGGCGGCATGATGAGCCAAGGCGGCATGATGGGCCAGGACACGGGCGGCCAGGACACGGGCGGCATGATGAGCGGCTGCCCGATGATGGGCGACATGATGGGCGGCGGGAAAGGCATGAAGAAGGGGATGGGGCACGGCATGATGATGCACTCCGTCCCGATGATGGAAGGCCGGCTAGCTTACATCAAAGCGGACCTTGAGATCACCGAGGCCCAGATGCCGGCCTGGGACGCTTATGCCGACGCGGTCAGGGTACGGCACACCACCATGGAAAGCATGCATGCCGACATGATGAAAGCCAAAGAGAGCGGGAGCGCATTGGAGCGCATGGACGCGCGCCTCAAAGCCATGGAGAGCATGGTCGACAGCCTGAAGGCGTTGAAGCCCTCGACCGAAGCTCTTTATGCCGTGCTCACCGACGAGCAGAAGAAAAAGGCGGATCAGTTGCTAGGCGGCCGCTGCGGCATGATGTGAGGCCGCGCGCGATGAGCTATCATTTCTCCAAGAGGCTCGATGTCCCTTTCGATCAGGCGGTTGCGCGCGTGATCGAAGCGCTGAAGCGCGAGGGCTTCGGCGTGCTCACCGATATCGACGTCAGCGCAACCATGAAGGCGAAGCTGGGCGAGGATTTCCGCCCCTATAGAATCCTCGGCGCATGCAACCCCCAACTCGCACACCGCGCACTCCAGCTTGAGGACAAGATCGGGACGATGCTGCCTTGCAATGTCATCGTGCAGCAGCATGAAGGTGGCGGCGTCGAGGTCTCGGCCGTCGATCCTGTGGCCTCCATGCAGGCGATCAGGAATCCCGGCCTGGCCGAATTGGCGAAGCTGGTCCAGGTCAAGCTCAGGAAGGTCGTCGAAGGCTTGTAGCGCCGCGCGCTAGCCCCACAGCTCGGCCTCTGGCGGGAAGACCTGACCCGCTTCGTAGGTGAGCCCCGGCACGCGGTCGCGGGCAAGCAAGAGCGGCCCGTCGAGATCGACCCAGTCGGCGTCCTGCGCCAGCAGCAGGGCAGGGGCCATGGCGAGCGAGGTCGCGACCATGCTGCCCGCCATGATCTTGAGGCCGAGCGCGCGGGCGCGGGCCGCGACGAGCAGCGCCTCGGTCAGTCCTCCCGTCTTGTCGAGCTTGATGTTCACGGCGTCGTAGCGCTCAGGCAGGGTCTCAAGCGAAGCGCGGTCATGGACCGACTCGTCGGCGCAGACGGGGACGGGCCGCTCGATGTGCTGCAAAAGGTCGTCGTGGCCAGCGGGGAGCGGCTGCTCGATCAGCTCCACGCCTGCCGCCGCCGCGGCCGCAAGAAGCGATTCGGTTTCATGCGGTTGCCACGCCTCGTTGGCATCGGCGATGAGCCGGGCTTGAGGCACCGCCTCGCGCACGGCAAGGAGCCGTTCCTCGTCGTCCTCTCCCCCAAGCTTGAGCTTGAGCAGGGGATAGGCGCATCGCTCCCGCGCCTTTGCTGCCATCGCCTCAGGGGCCGCAAGCGAAAGAGTGAAGGCCGTGGACACGGGGTGAAGGGGGCCGATCCCTGCAAGTGCCGCGGCGCTCCGCCCCGACCGCTTCGCCTCCAAATCCCACAAGGCGCAATCGAGCGCGTTCCGCGCCGCCCCGGCCGGAAGAAGGGCGGCGAGCTCCGCCCGGCTCAGGCCGTTTTCGATCGGGCGAGCGCAAGCCTCGATGGCCGCGGCCACGCCCTCCACGCTCTCGCCATAGCGCGCGTAAGGGACGCATTCGCCGCGCCCGGCATGGCGCCCGTCGCTGATCGAGGCGACCACCACGACCGCTTCGGTCTTCGACCCGCGGGAGATGGCGAAGCCCCCTCTGATCGGCCAGCGCTCGACCCTGACCGCGAGATTGAGCCCGCCCGAGACCGCCCCCGCGCCATTAAGCTCACCCTCGAGACCCGCCATATCGCCTTTCTTTCTCCGGGATTTTCGTTCAGAAACAGAGGGCTTCCAACGGCTCCTCGCGTGTCAATCAAGCCAAGCTAAGCCCTTATATGCTCAAGCGCGACCATCAGGTTGTCCTGCCGACGCAAGCCCGCGCGCCGGGCTTCCGTGTCGAGCTCAGGGGTACGACCTTCCGTCTGGTCGCGACCGGCGCCTGGACCGTGGCCGAGGCCACCCAGCTCGACACGGCTCTGAAGCGCTTGCGCGTGCCGATCCCGCCCACCCCCGACTTCACCGGCGAGATGGACATCGCCGGCATCGCCGAGATCGACACGGCGGGCGCGATGCTGTTGCAGCGGACCGCGGCCGCCTGGGAGAAGAGCGGTTTGCGCACCCGCTACGCCGGAGCGACCGAGGCCTTCCGCATTCTCATCGAGGAGGTGCAGCGCCGGGGCCACGCCGAGCGGCCGAAGCTCGAGAAGCGGAGCGCCCTTCAGTTTTTCAGTGAGGATATGACCAAGGCGGTGACCGGCGTCTGGCGCGATGCCGTCCAGCTCACCGGCTTTCTCGGCGAGGTCACGGCCGCGCTCGGCCGCATGATCCGCCAGCCCTGGCGCTTCCGCACCACCTCGTTCATCCATCATCTCGACCATGCCGGCTTCAGGGCGGTGCCGATCATTGCGCTGATCTGCTTTCTGATCGGCGCCGTGGTGATGCAGCAGGGCGTGGTCCAGTTGAAGCCGTTCGGAGCCGAGCCGTTCGCGGTCAACATGGTCGCCATTCTCGCGCTCCGCGAGGTGGGCATCCTGCTCACCGCCATCATGGTGGCGGGCCGCTCGGGCTCGGCCTTCACCGCCGAGATCGGCTCGATGAAGATGCGCGAGGAGATCGACGCCATGCGCACGCTCGGCATCGACCCGATGGATACGCTCGTCCTTCCCCGCATTCTTGCTCTTGTCGTGGCGCTTCCGCTGCTCACCTTTATCGGCGACCTTATGGGTCTCGCCGGCGGCGGCTTGATGGCATTCGCCGTGCTCGGGCTCGATGCCTCGAACTATATCGACAAGCTGCGCGATGTGGTCGACTTCCAGCATTTCATGGCCGGCATGATCAAGGCGCCGTTCGCGGCTGTTATCATTGGGCTCGTCGGCTGCCTGGAAGGCCTCAAAGTCGAAGGAAGCGCCGAGTCCCTCGGCACCCACGTGACCAGCGCCGTGGTCAAGGCGATCTTCCTGGTGATAATTTTGGATGCCGTCTTCGCCATGTTCCTGTCGGGGATCGGGGTGTGATCGTCGAGAACGGACGAGAGGTTGTGATCCGCGTGCGCGGGCTCGCCAAGAGCTTCGGCAGCCATCAGATTTGGGACGGGCTCAATCTCGACGTCTATCGCGGCGAGATCCTCGCCATCGTCGGCGGCTCGGGTCAGGGCAAGTCGGTCTTGATGCGCGTGATCACCGGCCTGGTGAGGCCTGACGCGGGCGATGTCGGACTGTTCGGACAGAACACCAAGACGCTGTTGCCGCAGGATCGCCTCGAAATCGAGAGACGTTGGGGCATTCTTTTTCAGGACGGCGCTCTCTTCTCCTCGCTCACCGTGCTGCAGAACATCCAGGTGCCGATGCGCGAGCATCTCGAACTGCCGCAGGCGATGATGGACGATCTCGCCTTCCTCAAGCTCTCCATGGTCGGACTTCCGCCCAACGCCGCGCACAAATTCCCCTCCGAACTCTCGGGCGGCATGCGCAAGCGGGCGGGGTTGGCCAGAGCGCTCGCGCTCGATCCTGAGATCGTGTTCCTGGATGAGCCTACGGCAGGTCTCGATCCGATCGGAGCGTCGGATTTCGACCACCTGATTCGCAAGCTGCAACAGACACTTGGCCTAACGGTCTATATGGTCACCCACGATCTTGATACCATCTTCACCGTGTGCGACAGGGTGGCCGTGCTTGCCGACAAGAAGATTGTGCGGACGGGGTCGCCCACCGAATTGCAGCGCCATCCGAATCACCCGTGGATCAAGGAATATTTCTGCGGCGAGCGGGCACGCGCGGCGACACCGGGCGAACGGCCGAGAATTCCCGCCTGACGCGTATCGAGTTTTAAGGAACCGGCTTGATGGAAACCAAAGCGAACTACCTGATGATCGGCGGTTTCGTGCTCGGCGTGCTGGTGCTCGCTTTCATCTTCGTCTTTTGGATGAGCAACTTCGCCGGAGGGGGCAAGCGCTACACCATCGTGTTCGAGAGCTCGGTGGCGGGGCTCACCACCGGTTCGAGTGTCGGCTTCAACGGCATCAGGGTCGGCGAGGTCCAATCCTTCGCGCTCGATCCTCAAGACGCCCGTAAGGTCCAGGTCCTCATCAGCGTCCGCGACGACACGCCGATACGTCAGAACTCCCATGCAACCATCCAGTCGATGGGTCTGACCGGCGGCAGCGGCATTCAGATCACCCCGGGCACGCCCGATTCGGAAATTCTGGTCGCCACGGCCGAGGATCCGATACCTGTCATTCAAGCCGATCCTGGCTCGGGCCAAGGCGTGTTCGAAGCGGGCTCGGCGGCGCTGAACAATGCCAATGTTTTCATTTCGAAGCTGAGCGCTCTCCTCGACGAGAATGAGAAGGCGATCAACACGACGATGACCAATGTCGAGCAGTTCACCACCATGCTCGCCGAAAAGAAGGAGGATATCGGCCAAGCCATCACCGACGTGAAGGACGGCGCGGAATCCTTCAAGTCATTGTCGAGCAAGCTCGAAGTCTCTCTGGGAGATAACATGGATGGCCTGACCCGCCAGGCGCGGGATAGTCTTCAGGAGTTCGGCAATTTCATGCGCGAGGGACGCCGCACGGCAGTGACGCTGAACCGGATTCTGGAGAAGTTAGAGGCTGATCCTAAGGGTTTTTTGCTTGGTGGAAACCAGGTCCCGGAATACACTCCAAAAGGACGATAGTGCACCCTCGAGGGCCGACGGGGAGTGTCTCCTAACAGGGGGCAATCGAACATGTCGCGATCGGCGCCGACGCTCGCCACAGGCTTGCTTTGCCTGAGCCTGTTGGGTTGCGCTTTGGCGGGCTCAAGGCCGCCGACCACCTACGATCTGATCGCCCCGCGTTCCTTCGCCGGTGCTGCCAAGCCCGCCCCGTGGCAGCTCCTCGTTAATGAGCCGACTGCCGCATCCTCGCTCGATACCAGCCGCCTGATGGTGCGTCCGAAGGCCGATCAGGTCTCCTACTACAAGGGGATCGCCTGGAGCGACCGTCTGCCCCGGCTCGTCCAGACGCGGATGATCGAGACCTTCCAGAACTCCGGCGCGGTCAAGGCCGTGAGCGCCTCAACCGGGCAATATGCTCTCGCCACCGAGCTCCGTGCGTTCCAGATCGACGTTTCGAGCGGACCCGCGGCCGCCGAGATCGACATCTTCGCCAAGCTGATCAACACCTCGACCGGCAGGGTGGTCGCGACCAAAGGGTTCAGCGCCCGCGTTGCGGCCAAGAGCGATGCCCCGGGCGATGCCATGGCGGCTCTGAACCAGGCCTTCACCGAGGTGCTGCAAGACACTACCGCCTGGGTCGCTTCCCGCCGCGGCTAGCCAGAGCTGTTAGCGTTCAGGTTTTCCAAAGTTGGAGAAGCTGACCAGCGGGTTGCGCGGTGCAGCTTGTCAGCTTCTGACCCACAACAGACACAGACGACCTCCTAGCTAGCCTGCCGGGTCGTGGTCATCCGGTTGTCCTGATGTTCTTCGGCACCTCAGCTTGATGAGGGGATGGAAGGGCGTCCGGTAGTACACCGCGGCACTAGCCAGACTTCGCCTCCGGCCCGAGCACGCCTGACTTGTAGACGCCGTCCATCAGCTTGGCGATGTCCTCATCGCGCATGTTCCACAGGTGGTACCAGTTCTCGAAGGTTTCAGCCGACGCGCCGGGGTCCTCCGCGAGCAACTTGCGCCAGTTTTCCAGCGCTTCCTCCTTGTGACCGAGCTGGCCATATACGGGGATGTATTCAATATAGGTGTGGATCGCTTGTTGGTCCGGGTGCAGCCGACGAAACTCGAGCGCGCGTTCGTAGTCGCCCTGCAGGTAGTAATCATAGTACATCGCCGCATGATACCACCCGATAGCGGCGTCAGCGTTTAGCTCGTTCGCCTTTTTCGCCAATGCTACCCCGCGCTGCCACTGTCCCGAGCTTGCGATCAGGTGCCCGAGGGTGGCCAGTATCTCGCCATCAAATGGGGCAAGCGCCATCGCCTGTTGGGCTTCACGCTCGAACAGATCGAGCTGCTTATTGAAAAAGTATGCGGTTGCGGCCACCATGTGTGCGCGTGCATCGGCAGGGTCGAGTTGAACCGCCTTGCTCGCCAGCGCGGTGATCTCCTGTGGGGGCACCGGCGTCTCATCGAAGCGGAACACCCAGCCAAGTACAGCAAGGTAAGCCAGCTCGCGCCGCGCACGCGCGTTCCGGGGATCGAGCGCAATCGCCTGGAGCAACATGTCTTTCGCCGCGCTGAAGGTTTCGTGGCTGTACTCCGGATGCATGACGTTTTGGGCGCGCAGAACAAGGTCGTAAGCCCGAATTTCGTTAGGGTTCTTGCGGGTGGCTGACCTGGCCTCGTTAATGTCGATGACACCAAAATTGCCGGCTATCTTGGCAACGATCTGGCTGACGATCTCATCCTGGACGAGAAAGACATCGGCCATCTCGCGATCGAACCGGTCGGCCCAAACGTGGGTGCCGGTCTGGGTCTCGATGAGCTGCGCCATGACGCGGAGCCGGTCGTTGGTGCGCCGGACACTACCCTCGATTACGTAGCGCACCCCGAGCTCGCGCCCGAGCTTGGGAACGTCGACCGCCTTGCCCTTGTATTGAAAGGTAGTGTTGCGCGCGAGTACGCGAATGTCGCGCGACGCCCGCGACAACTCGGTCATCAGATCCTCGGTCAAACCGTCGCTGAAATACTCCTGCTTCGGGTCGTCGCTTAGATTGGCGAAGGGAAGGACGGCGATCGCCGGGCCTTCGGGCATGCCGAGGACCGGATGCTCGGCCGCGCCTTCGGGTGCCGGCCCCCAAAGGTCGCGGGTCAGCCATGCGCCGGCTGCGCCAAGCGCCAGCATCAGCGCCAAGACAGGCACGATTGTCTGCCACCGCTTGCGAGGCGTCGGCCGGGGGGGTTCGTCTTGAGCCGCCGCGTCTGATCGATCCGGTTCAGGCTCGAGTGCCTCCGCCTGCCGAAACTTGATTTGCGGGGTGTACGTTCCCTTTGGCAGATCAATGCGAATGGGATCGCTTTGGCCGTCGGCGTCATAATACTCGCGAAGCTTCTCACGCAGGCGGGCCGCCTCAATCCGCACGAGGGGGTCGGTGGTGGGGTCGAACGTCTCGGGACGATCGAAGACCTCCAAAGCGACGTTGTAGGCCTTTAGCCGTTCGCCGCGCCCGGCAAGAGTTTCATTGACGAGGTACTCCAGGAACCGCTGCCGGCGCTGTGACTGGTGGAACGGGCCGCTGTTAAGGATACGGTCCAGTTGGTGACGAATCGCCTCCTGGTCGGACTCGCTCCAGTGTTTGCGCTGAATTTCCGTCACGTTCCAACTCCAAACGTGCCGAGAAAGCGCCAGCCCCGCCAATACCGGGGGATGCAGTTGCATACCGTTACATACTAGGACGAGCGGGCATGACCTGTCACGCTTCGAGGATCGTCCTTGTTATCGACGATCAGAAAGGAGCCTAGACATGAAAACGTCACTAGCAATCATGCTCGCAGTAGCAGCGCTGGCGGTCGGCACCGCAACCCTGGCGATTTCGAACCCCGCCTTCGCGGGCGGCGGTGGACCCGACAAGTGGTGCGGGGCGGTCGTTTGCCCACCTAAGCAGATACAATCAGGAGCGTATCGTGGGTCGTAAGTTGCGAGAAACTCGCCAGCCGGTCTCTCAATCGGAGAGGCCCGGCTGGCAGTCCTTCGGTGTCCCATGCGGAAGTCAATGACGGATAGAATAAACGACGACAAATCGTGGGTGATGGGAGTCTTGGAGCCCATCCTGCTGCTCCTGTTCATAGCGGTGATTGCAGGTCTCTTGAGACTGCTCTAGGCCGACCGCACATGCCTATTTGCCCATGACGTCGGGTCGATTATTGGCACTTAGCGGACATGACATGGTGGTTTTACATTGCTGGCCCAAGATCGCCAGATCGACCGTAGTCAAGAAAGGAGTAACGCTATGAAATCCATGCTCGCTTCGATGGTTGTCGTACTCACGTTTTGCGCGTCTCCAGCAGCAGCTGCGGAGTTTCCGAAGACCGGCAGCGCGGAATACGACACGTACTATGTAGAAAACACTGTGGCTAAAATCGATAGCGGAGCCGGCACGGGGACAATCGTTGACAGCACTGGAATCAACCGCAATGTCAAAGGAGAAGGCCCGTTCCACGACATGTCTGTTCGCTGCCTTTATCACCAGAGCTCGGTGGGAGAGACATTTCACTTCAATGGGAGCTGCGTTGAAACCGACAAAGATGGTGACAACGTATTCACGACCTTCGACGACAAAAACCACTACCTGATGGGTGGTACGGGGAAATATAAAGGTATAACGGGAACGGTTCCCTACACTGTGGTGGAACTTCACGAGACGGTCGGCGGCCGTACGGCCTATATCGTCAACCACAAGGCCACCTGGGAGATCAAATAACTGAAGCAGCTGGACGACCGTGCTCCGAGTGGGTGATGATTGATGTCCGCTATTGGCACAAAGCGAACGCTTGGGGCGATGGTTGAGAGTTGGCCCATTTTGCCCCGCAAGGGGGAGGCGAGAACAAGCTGCAAGCACTGCATCGATGTCGAATCTGTAGGTTGGACCCCGTCCCAAAATACGCGGCCCCCGCCTTCTTTTGAGGGGAGGGCGGGGGCCAGGCTTGGGGGAGCCTAAAGCTCTATGGCTAACGGAGCCGTCCGCTCGCATGCGCGAGCAAGAGATAGACGCGTCCCGACTCCGACGTCAGGTAGTTCTGCAACATCCGCCCATCGGGATCGGCCGCTTCAGCCTCGCCAAGCAGCCGCTCGAAGTCGGCGATATAGCGGTCGATGGTCATGCGGAAATCGGCCTCGCGAGCATAGCGGCGAGCCATCTCGTCGAAGGTCGCCTGGCCGTCGATTGTGTAGATGTGGCGACCGAGCACGCCGCGCTCACCGGCCCTGAAGCGCTGCCAGACGTCGGCGGCGGTGCGGTAGTCGATGGCCCGCGCAATCTCGTCGAGACGGAGGCCGCCAGCCTGCATCGGGGTGGCGCGGTTGCCGAAGGTCTGGCCGCTGCCGGCATAACCCTGATCGGAGTCCGAGGCGCGGGAGAGCAGATCGCCGACGGACCACTGCCCGCCCGGTTGACCTTGCCCGCGCGGCGCATGGGAGGCGCCGGCAAGCTGCTGGGCGAGACCGCCCGCGACGTGTCCGATATCGCCACCATCCGGCGGGGAGACCTGGCGGCCTCTGGGGTCGAAATGCGGAGCCGAGCCGACATCGAATTGACCCGGGACCGGCGGGAAGCCTTGCGGGCGGGGCTGAGCAGGCGGGGTCGCCGCCCGTGTCAGCACGGGCGTGATCGCTTCGATCTCCCGGAGCTGCTCGCTGAGCGCCTTGCGGATGGCCGCCGTGGCTTGCGCGGTCTGCTCCGGCAGGGCCTGCATGCGCTTCTGCATCTCCTGACGTATGCTATCGAGATCGCTCGCCGTCTGCTGCGCCGCCTCGCGCATGCCGCGCGAGGTGTTGTCGAACTGGCCGCGCATCTGCTCGAGTTGCCGGCCGATCTGGGTAATGACGGTCTCGAAGCTGCCTTTGAGATCGCCGACCGCGCGCGCGGTGTGGGCTTGCGCCTCCTCGCGCAGGCGCTCGATCTGGGCCAGCGCCTGCTGCGCCTGACCCGACGTGTCGCGGGCAAGCGCACTGCCCACCTGCTTCGCCCGCGCTTCCGCGTGGCTCATCGCGTTCTCGACCATGCCCGCATAGGAACGCATGATGTTGTCGAGGTCTTGCGCCTTGGTGTTGACCGTATGCAGGAGCGCGATGATCGCCTGATGCCTGCCTTCCAGGATCGAGTCGATCTTGGTGTTCGACGAATCGAGCGCCTTGGCGGCGGTGAGAATGGCCTGACCCTGATTCTCGAAGCGCTGGGTGAGCCCGTGGATCTGCTCGAGCAGCCCGCGTGACACCTCTCGCAGCGTCTGCGTTTGGCTGGTGAGGATGGACACGGCCTCCTTGGACTGCGCGCCCACTTGATTGGCGGTCTGCTGCATCATCGCCGAGTTGTTGGCGAGCACCTGATTGAGCTGGGCCGTCTGCTTGCCGAAGGTCTCCGCCGTTGCCCGCGCGTGCTCGCCGAGCATCCTGTCGGTCTCGACGCTGCGCTGGTTGAAGGTGACGTCGATCGCCTTCAGCCGCTCGGCCAGCGCGACGATGATCGCCTGTGCCCGCTCGGTCATGGTCTGGTCGAGGGTCGCGGTCTGCTGGCTGATCGCGGTCTCGAGCGCCTTCACGCGCTGGAACAGCGAGTTGGTGAAGCTCTCCGACCGTTCGGCGAGCGCCTTGTCGAGCGCGACGGCGCCATGGCTGATCGCCGCGATGAATTGGGCCGTGCGGTCGTGCAGCCCCTTGTCCAGGAGCGCAGCCTTTTGGTCGATCATCGCGTTGAACTGACCGGTGCGGTCGGCGAGCGTCTTGTCGAGCGTGGCGGCGCCTTCGCCGATCGAGATCGCCAGGGCGCTGGTTCGCTCTTGCAGCGTCTTGTCGAGCACGACGGCGCCCTGAGAGACGAGGCTCATGAAGGATTCGGTGCGTTCCTTGAGCGCCTTGTCGAGTGCGCCTGCGCCCTGGCCGACCGTGGCCACGAACGCCTCGGTCCGGTCTTTCAGCGTCTTGTCGAGCGCCTGCGCTCCTTGGCCGATCGAAATCGTCAGTGCGTCGGTCCGCTGTTTCAGCGTGTTGTCGAACAAGACCGCGCCCTGAGAGACGAGGTTGGTGAAGGCGTCGGTGCGATCCTTCAATGTCTTGTCGAGGCCGGCGGTGTTCTGGCTGATGGAGGTCGCGAACGCGTTGGTGCCGTCCGCCAGCGTCTTGTCGAGAAGGATCGCGCCCTGCGCGACGGAGGTCTCGAGGCCCTGGATGCGCGCCGCGAGCGACGTCTGCAGCGCCTCGGTGCGCTCCTTCATGGTTGTGTCGAGGGCGGTGGTCCGCTGCGCCACGACGCTCTCCAAGGCCGCGAGGTTCTGGGTCGCCCCTTCGATCACCTGGGAGAGGCGTCCTTGCTCCTTGCTCAGGCGCTCGAGCAGGCCGGGCACGGCCTCGGAGACCCGCGCCTGGGCCTTGTG
>Ga0209874_1000539_pt1 | contig 11294 bp, 7 predicted proteins | sample GWRWN1_20_30_FD_187216 | JGI IMG/M metagenome (GOLD analysis project Ga0209874, IMG submission 187216) | Riverbed sediment microbial communities from areas with no vegetation in Columbia River, Washington, USA - GW-RW N1_20_30 (SPAdes)... | ecosystem: Environmental > Aquatic > Freshwater > River... | reverse complement strand
TGGGGCGCCGATGGGCGCCCCACTCTGTCGTGACGTCCTACTGGGGACAGCCGAGGCCTGGAGACGGCTGGTCGATCCGAAGCGCCACTGGTGGCGTCTGCGCCGGCACGAATAAGGACGCGAAGACCACCAGCTCCTCCGAGCCCTCGTTCCTGGCCAGATGGATCTCGTCGGGCAGATTCGAGAAGGACGCTCCCGGCCCGTACTCGATCTCCTCGGTGCAGTCCTCGGCGTGGTAGAAGCTCATCGTTCCCCTGAGGATCGTGACCACCGTGGGACCCGGATGACTGTGCCAACCAAGGGTTCCGCCCGGGGCGATGACGATACGCTGAGCCGCGATCTCGATCGCGCCCTGTGTCTGAAGCTTCACCTTGGTCTCGGGTGCGAAATGCCAGTTCACGTCGAGCGGCCGGTCGACCAGAGGTCCCCGGGCCGTCTCTGCGGTAGCTGAGATGACGGGCGTGGCCATGGCGCTACCCATCAGCCCGACTCCCAACGCCACGAGTCCGACGATCGCGAACATGGTCTTCCGGATCATGGAACTCCTCCTTTCCCTACGGGAACCGACCTCGCGAGATCTTCCTTTCATCGCCACCACCTCCTGCGCCCTCCTGTGAGGCGCTCCCCGGAGCATCAAGGACGCACGTTGGAGCCTCGCGCGAGGCACGTTGGAAAAAGGTTGGACACGAAGGATCGGGTATTCCCCCGCGACGCCGCGGGTCGTAGCGTGTGCCGATGGAATTCAGGCTGCTCGGTCCGCTCGAGGTGTCCGAGGACGGTCGTGCGCGCGCGATCGGCGGCCCCAAGCAGCGGACGGTCCTCGTCCATCTGATCCTTCGTGCGAACCACGTTGTCCCGCCGGAGCGCCTGATCGAGGCGATCTGGGGGGTCGACCCTCCACCGGCGGCCCGAAGCACCTTGCGGGGCTACCTGTCGCATCTGCGCAAGGCCCTCGAGCCCGGGCGGCTCGACCACCGGTCGGGCGGATACGTCCTTCACGCCGATCCCGCCTCGATCGACGCGCTGCGGTTCGACGCCCTGGTGGCGGAGGCGCGAGCCGTGGCCGTGGACGATCCGGCGGCCGCCGCGCGCGGGTTCGCGAGCGCGCTGCGGCTGTGGCGAGGCCCGGCGCTCGACGACCTGGCCGACCAGCCGTCGCTCCTGTCGGAGATCGCCCGCCTCGAGGAGCTGCGGCTCGGCGCCATCGAGGAGCGGGCCGGAGCGGAGCTCGACCTCGGGCGCCATCGCGAGCTGATCCCGGAGCTGGAGACCCTGGTCGCGTCGCATCCCTACCGGGAACGCCTCTGGGCACACCTCATGACCGCGCTGTACCGCTCGGGACGCCAGGCGGAGGCGCTCGAGGCGTTCCGGCGCGCCCGTGATCTCCTGGCCGAGGAGCTCGGGATCGATCCCTCGCGCGAGCTTCGAACCCTGCAGGAGCGGATTCTCCGACAAGACCCGTCGCTCGATGCCGGAGGGGAGCCGCTCCGGGGGTACCGGCTCCTGGAGCAGGTGGGCGCCGGCTCCTTCGGCGCGGTGCACCGGGCGTTCCAGCCCCAGGTCGGACGCGAGGTCGCGATCAAGACGATCCATGCCCGGTTCGCGAACGACCCCGAGTTCATCCGCCGGTTCGAGGCCGAGGCTCAGCTGATCGCTCGGCTCGAACACCCGCACGTCGTCCCGATGTACGACTTCTGGCGCGAGCCCTCGGGCGCGTACCTGGTGATGCGGTACCTGAGAGGCGGGAGCCTGAGGGAGCGGCTCGCACACGGCTTCTTCTCTCCAGACGACACCGCTCGCCTCCTGGGTCAGGTCTCCCTCGCGCTCGAGGCAGCCCACCGCCAGGGGGTCGTCCACCGCGACGTGAAGCCCGCCAACATCCTGTTCGACGAGGACGACAACGCGTACCTCACCGACTTCGGCATCGCCAGGGACCTGGAGGTCGCGGACGCCACCTCGAGGGACTCGACGCCGAGCCCGCTCGCCTACTACCTCTCGCCCGAGGAGATCGGCGGCGAGACCGTCACACCCCGGACCGACATCTACAGCCTGGGCGTGGTCCTGTTCGAGATGCTCGCCGGGCGCCATCCCTTCGCGGATGCCGCGCCCGACGAAGTCATCGCGAGACACCTCACGTCGCCCCTGCCCTCCGTCGGCCGATCGCACCCCGGCTTGCCGACCGCGATCGACGACGTCATCGCGCAGGCCACCGCCAAGGACCCGGCCGAGCGCTACCCCGACGCGATCGCCATGGCCTCGGCGTTCCGCGCCGCCCTCGCCCGGGTGACCCGACGCCCTGAGCCGGTCGGCAGGATCGAGACCCGCAACCCGTACAAGGGGCTCCGACCCTTCCTGGAGCCCGACGCCCCCGACTTCTTCGGGAGAGAGACGATCAAGGCCGAGATCCTCGCTCGGCTCTCGGAGCGGGGCGAGCGATCGAGGTTCCTCGCGGTTGTCGGACCGTCCGGGAGCGGCAAGTCCTCTTTGGTCCGCGCGGGGCTGCTGCCGGCGCTGCGCCGCGGAGCCGTCCCCGGCTCGGAACGCTGGTTCATCGCCGACATGCATCCGGGCGCTCACCCCTTCGAGGAGCTGGCGTCGGCCCTGACCCGGATCGCGGTGAACGCCCCGGTCGATCTGGTCGACCGGCTGGAACGGGGCGGGGACGGGCTGGGGATGACGACGAGCTCGCTCTTGCCGCCGGGCACCGAGCTCGTGCTCGTGATCGACCAGTTCGAGGAGCTGTTCACGCTCCTCGACGACGATGACGCGCGAACCGGGTTCCTCGCGGCGCTCAGCCGGGCGGTGAGCGATCCGGAGTCTCGGCTGCGCATCCTCGTCACGCTCCGTGCCGACTTCTACGATCGCCCGCTTACCTACGCCGGACTGGCCGAGCTGATGAAGGCGCGGAGCGTCGTCGTGACCCCGCTCGTCCCCGAGGAGCTCGAGCGGGCGGTCGCCGGGCCGGCCGAGGGCGTCGGCGTCGGGATCGAGCCGGCCGTCGTAGCGGACATCGTCGCCGAGGTCGCCGCGCAGCCGGGAGCCCTTCCGCTCCTCCAGTACGCCCTCACCGAGCTGTTCGAGCGTCGCGACGGCTCGTCGCTCACGTCCCGGGGGTATCGAGAGATCGGCGGCGTGTCGGCAGCCCTCCCCCGTCGGGCCGAGGATCTGTACCGGAGGATGAACCAGGCGGGTCAGGCGGCAGCACGCCAGCTCTTCCTGCGGCTCATCACGCTCGGCACCGACGGATCCGGGGACACGCGGCGGCGCGTCCTGCGATCGGAGCTCACCTCCCTGCTCGATGTCGACGCGGAAGCGATGGGAGCCGTCATCGAGACGTTCGGCGCGCGGCGGCTGCTCTCGTTCGATCACGACCCCGTCACGCGAGGGCCGACCGTCGAGGTGGCGCACGAGGCACTCCTGCACGAGTGGGATCGCCTGCGAGGGTGGGTCGAGGGGGCGCGCGAGGACGTCCGTGCCCACCGACGGCTCTACGCCGCCGCTCGCGAGTGGGCCGACTCCGGCCGGGACCCGAGCTTCCTCCTCCGCGGGAGCCAGCTGGACAGGTACGAGGTGTGGACCTCGTCCTCGGGACTCGCCCTCACCGGCGACGAACGCGCCTACCTCGACGCGAGTCGTGCCCAGCGGGCGGCGGAGCTCGCCGATGAGGAGTCCCGAAGGGCGCGAGAGGCGAAGCTCGAACGGCGATCGGCACGCCGTCTGCGGGCGATGGTCGCCGTCTTCGCTGCCGCCGCCCTGATCGCCGCTTCGCTCACCGCCGTGGCGATGGACCAACGACGTGAGGCGGAGCGCGGGGCCACGATGGCCACCGCACGAGAGCTCGCCGCGGCGTCGGTGGCCAACCTGGAGGTGGACCCGGAGCTCAGCGTCTTGCTCGCGATCGAGGCCGTCCAGACCACGCGCTCGGCGGACGGGACCGTGCTCCCGGAAGCGGAAGAAGCACTCCACCGCGCGGTGACGGCGTCCCGGCTCGAGTTGGAGGTTCGTGGGCAGGGAGGCCTCCTCGCCTGGAGCCCACGAGGGGTCTTCGTGACGGAGGGGCCCGAGGACTCGGGCCGGATCGACATCAGGAACTCCGAGACGGGCGAGAGTGTTCACTCGTTCCAGGGACACGATGGGGACGTGAACGATGTCGCCTTCAACCCGGACGGATCGTTACTCGCCTCGACGGGGGAGGATGAGACGTTGAAGGTCTGGGACACATCGACGTGGCGGCTCGTCTCGAGCCTCTCGGGGGACGGCGGTGCGTGGGGCCCTTCGTTCAGCGCCGACGGTTCGCTCGTGGCCGCCGCCTGGGGCGAGGCGGACTCCGCGGAGGTCCGGATCTTGAACCTGTCCAACGACCGACTGGTCTCGAAGGTTCGTGTGCCGTTCGCGATCGACACGGCCCTCAGTCCGAATGGCGTACTGGTGGCCGTGGCGAGGACGTGGGCCCCAAACGAGGAAGCCGGCGCGGGCGCCGTGTTCGACGTGGCCACGGGCGAGCAAGCCTTCGTCTTCGAGGGGACCAACGTCTGTTGCCCGAGTCCGCGTTTCCGGGGGGTGTCCTGGAGTCCGGACGGCCGACTCATCGCCGTGAGCAGCGAAGACACCGCGAGCGTCTGGGACGCCCGAACCGGAAGGCTTCGGTACAGTCTTCGCGGTCACAGCGGCTTGGTTTTCAGCGTAGCGTGGGGCCCCGATTCGACTCGACTTGTCACGGGCAGCTCGGACGGCACGGCGAAGGTGTGGCAGATCGACTCCGAGGGCGCTCGAGAGCTGTTGTCGCTCTCCGCGCAGGAGACGAGGAGCGGGGTCGTCGGGGTTGCATTCTCCCCCGATGGGACCCGCGTGATGGCCGGGGATGCGGATATCTCGGCGGTGAAGGTCTGGGACCTCGGCCCTACCGGAGACGCCGAGTGGGCGAACCTTCGCGCGGCGGGGAAGCCCACCGCGGAGTTCATGCCTGACGGAAGGCGCATCGTGACGACCAGCCTTGAAGGTGCCGACGACCGGGAGAGCGGCCGGGCGGTGACGATCTGGGACCTGCAGACGGGGCGCGATGTGCGAACGATCGGGCCAGCGACCGATCCCTTCTGGTTCCTCGCATTCGACGTGAGGCCGGACGGCGGGTCGATCGCACTGGGGGGCTTGAACACGCCTGATTGTTGTGGCGGGGTGTCAGCGGCAAGGGCATGGGATTCGTCGACGGGCGAGGAGCTGTTCCGGATCGGACACGTCCTCGACGTCAACGAGGTCGCCTTCAGCCCGGATGGGGAGTATCTCGCTACCGCGAGTTGGGACGGAACCGCGAAGATCGTCGATCGCGCCGGTCGCGTGATCCAGGTTCTGGGAGAGCCAAGCGACGGTCAGTTCAACTTCTCCGATGTCGCGTTCAGCTACGACGGCCGCATGGTGGCCACCGCCCAGGCCATCTACGCGCGACGAGAGCGCGTCTTGATCTGGGATTGGGCCCGACGCGATCTCGTCCTCACGATCGACGCGGATTCCGACTTCGACTTCCCGCAAGTGGATTTCGATCCCACCGGGCCGAGGATCGTCTTGACCGGGTCGGACGGACTCGCGGAGGTATGGGACGTGGACAGCCGTGAGCGCCTGGCCGTCCTCGCCGGACCCTCCGGCGGCGCCAAGGATCTTGCCTTCAGCCCCGACGGATCCCGCATCGCTATCGCCACCGTCGACGGCTCGGTACGGCTCTTCGACGCGGACACGAGCTCACCACAGCCCGGCCTACCAGGGTCCGGATGCGCCGTGGAGGGCGTTGCCTTCAGTCCGGACGGAACGAAGCTCGCCTCCTCGAGCCAGTGCGACGGTGTCCGGATCTGGGCTCTCGACATCGATGATCTCCTCAAGATCGCGCTGCGGGAGGCCGGGAGATCGCTCACCGACGAGGAGTGCCGACAGTACCTCCATGTAGATCGGTGCCCGCGGGTTTGACCCGGGTCCACGCATTGCTGTGAGTTCGACCCGACAAGTCACCGCAGACGGCCATCGACCGCACATCACGCCACCCGAAATGACGCCGAGGATCGAGTTGCCGTCCCCGGTCAGATCCCGCGAGAGAACGGGAAACGATGGGAAACGATAGGTATCACTGAGACGCGAAGGCGCGGCTCAGGGCCCCCCTTCATCGCTTTGACCTGCACCTTCGCATCAGACTCTTAATCCGCAGGTTCCGGGTTCGAGTCCCGGGGGGCCCACCATTGAGACGGCTGAGCTTCGATCGAGAAAGGGCTCGAAGGTCCGGGCTGCTCGGGCGGAGCCACCGAGTCGACCAGCCCTCCAGGCCGCACGACCGCAATCGATGCCCAGATCTCAGGACTGGCCCAGCGTCGTTCACAGCTGCTCCCCCTTGCGAGGATCTTCCCTTCAGGCGTAGCGTGAAACCACGCGCTACGTGGAGGGAGCCATGACGACACCAGAAGAGAACACCGCGACGGTCCGCGAGTTGATCGAGCGGGTCATGAACGAAGGTGACATCGGGTTCGCCGAGAAGACCCTCTCGGAGGACTACGTCGAGCGCTCGCCTATGCCCGGAGGCACGGCCGACAAGGCGGGCGCGATCGCGATGTTCAACATGATGCGGTCGCAGACCCCCGACATGCACATCGAGGTCGAGGAGGTCATCGCCTCCGGGAACAAAGTGGCGGTCCACAGCACGATGACCGGTACCGACACGATGGGGTTCATGCCGGGGATGTCCCCGACCGGGAAACCGTTCAGGTTGGACGCGATCGACGTGTTCACGTTCAACGACGCCGGACAGAACTCCGAGCACTACGGCGTCTACGACATGATGGGAACCATGGCGCAGCTCGGCCTGATGGAAATGCCCGCGCCACCGAGCGAGGCCTAAGCCAGGTTGTCTGGTACCCAAACCGCCCCAGCAGGTCGAGCGGCACTGTACCTGCTGCTCGGAGCCGCGTCGCGATTTCTGTACCACTTAGGAGGCCGGGTACAGGATCAGCGTTTGCGCAGCCGCAGGGTGGTCCAGCTCGCGTCAGCCGTCCAGCCCCCGTCCACAGGAAGCGTGACCCCGTTGACGAAGCCGCTCGCCGCAGGGTCGGCGAGGAAGGCGATTGCTGCAACAATGTCGTCGGGCACGGCGAAGCGCCCCATTGGCACTCGCTCCACGATGTCCGCATCCATGTAGCCGCCCCCAGCCTGGTCTGCGACGTCCATCTCCGTCTTCACCCAGCCGGGGCAGACCGCGTTCACCCGAACGCCTCTGCCGCCCCACTCGGCGGCTAGGGTGCGGGTCAGTCCAATCAGGCCGTGCTTGCTGGCGTTGTAGGCGGCACGGTCGGCAACGCCCGCAAGCCCGGCAATCGAGGCGACGTTGATGATCGAGCCGACGCCAGCCTGCAACATCATTCGGCCGAAGGACTGTGAGAGCAGAAATGGGCCGGTGAGGTTCACCTCGAGGACCCGCCGCCACTGCTCGGCCGCGGTGTCCTCGGCCGGTGTGATGAGCGAGATCCCGGCGTTGTTGACCAGGACGTCGACGCGGCCGAATCGCTCCCTCACCCGCTCGGTGAACGCCGCAACGTCTTCCTCCACGGACACGTCACCGGAAACGTCCAACACCTCCTGGCCCCGCTCCCGCACGGCTCCAATTGTTTCGCCGGACTCGCGCACGTCCATCAGCGCGAGCGCGTATCCCTGGTTCGCGAGCACCTCGGCCACCCGCCGACCGATTCCTTGCGCCGCTCCCGTGACCACCGCCACCCTCGACGTCGACGTCATGAAGTCGGAGTGTAGTCCCGAGGGCAGTCGACCCCCCGTTTCCCACCACTTCGGGGGACGCTACCGGGGCGCGAATAGACTTGATTGCGCATGAGGCCTCAGGGCAGCCATACCTTCCTGTTCGCTGACATCGAACGTTCGACATCCTTGCTGAGGCGGCTCGGCAGCGAGAGCTATGCCAACCTGCTCGAGCGGGAGGCAGAGATCCTTGGTGACGCGTGCGCTGCCCACGGCGGGCGGCTCGTCGACCGTGAAGGCGACGGCTGCATGTTCGTCTTCTCGAGCGCGACCGCGGCGATCCTTGGAGCGGCGAGGGCGCAACCGAGCGATCGACGAGGAGCGCTTTCCCGAACCGGTGCGCGTGCGCATGGGCGTGCACACGGGTGAGGCGATCATGGTCGGCGAAGTTGTGTCGCAGGCTGGCCGACAACATCTGAATGCTGTGGGCGAACTGCTTCATCAGCGACGTCGGGCACTGCCACTGAGGGTCCAGCTGCCGACCCGGCAGGCGCCTCGGCTCTGCGGATCAGCAGGTCACGTGCAAGATCGCGTTCGTCTCTTTCGGCTCGTCCTGCAGTATCCCGAGGGCCTCACTGGTGGGGACAATCAGCAAATCCACTTCGCGACGAGCAGCTTCTTGCTTGACCTCATCCATCACGGGAAGGGCACCGTCAGCTCCGGTCCCGACCACTAGGCGTCGACAGTCCCAGGGGATGTTCTCCTCGATAGACACCGGGGTGTGGCCGAAGGCACCGCGAAAGGGTTTTGACGCCTTCTTCTTGCGCTTACGGACCCGACCGCGAGCGATTACCACATCGTGCTCGTAAGTGACGCCGTCGATGCGGATCGAGCCAAAGGTGAACTGATCTATGCGCGTTGCCATGGCGTCCTGAATGTCAGGGTACATCGATACCGGCTGGAGCAACTTCGATGGCCTAAAACTTGATCCGAAGGTTCAGGGTTCGAGTTCCAAGGGCCACCAACAAAGCCATCAGCACTATCGTCCTGGAGGTGGCCCTTCCGGCGTGGCTTGCTCGAATCAACAAGGTCGTCACGAACCCCCTTCTTCGGCCCGTCGCGGCCAGGGCTCCTTACTTCGGTATTGTCGTGCATCGCGGACGAGTCTCGGGACGTGTGTATCGAACGCCGGTCAACGTCCTCCTACGGGGCGAAGAGGTCATCTTCGCGCTCACGTATGGGCCGGACCGGGATTGGGTCCGGAACGTGATGCATCAGGGCCGGTTCACGCTGATCCATCTCGGCCGGAGCACCGAGCTGATCGAGCCAAGGCTGCAAGAGACGACCGAGGCGCCCGCAGTTGTACCAGCGGTGGCTCGAGGGATCCTCCGTCGAGCGAGTGTTCATACGTTTCTGTTGGCCCGACGGGCCCACGGGTAGGAGCGTTCCTCCTCCGGGTCCGGGGCCAAGCGGCAGTGCCAACCTCGTCAGCCTCACGCAGTCAACGACTGTGTGGCCTCGATATTGCCGTTGACGTCCACCGCTCGGAAGCGGATGTTGCTGCCCGCGGCCAGAACGAACGGACCCATGTAGCGCTGAAAGGCCCCGAGGTTCAGCCGGTACTCGATGCCTGCCACGCCCACGTCGTCGGTGGCTTCCAGCGAGACCAAGCTTCCTCCCTCGACCACAGCCGTGTTCGCCGTGGTCACAGGGGGTACCTGGTCCGAGAAGTCGAAGGTCGCGGTCCAGGCCATCTGAGCCAGGCGCTGCTGGCCCTGGAGCGAGGGATGGAAGTAGTCCCGCCTGGAGACGTCCTCGCGCTCGAACGGGTCGGAGAAGGTGGCGTTCTGATCGAAGCGGCAGTGGATGTACATCGAACACACCTCTGCCAGCTGTACGTTGAAGTCGATGTTGCGCTGTCGCACGGTCATGCGCCGCATCACGTCCGAGAAATCCGTGGAACGCGGGCTCCGCAGCAACGACTGGCATATGTCCAGGGTCCGCCAGGCCGCGCGGGCCAGGAGATTGTCCTTCAAGATGACCCACAGTCGGAACACGTCGGGGATGCTCACGACATAGATGCGAGCTCGAGGGGAGCCCGCGGAGAGCGTAGCCATGGCCCGTTCGAATTGGGACCGGAAATCGGCCACCGAGGTCATGCCAGCGACCGTTCGGGTACACAGGTCGTTCGCGCCCATCAGGATCGTCACGTACGCCACGCCCCGGCCGTTGACCTGCTGCATCTGCGACTCGAGCCCGGCCATCTTCGCCCCGCTCACGGCATGGTTGTAGTTCCGGCCGAAGATGGTGGGTTGTGCCGCGAGGATCCGACTGTAGTGGCTCCCCACGGAGGCCCGCGTGCCGGTCGACCAGGAGTTGCCGGGGGCGTCGGAGAACGGCAGCGTGCCCGTGTTGTACGCCCGGGTGATGGAATCACCCGTCGCGGCCATCGAATTCGGATACCCGGTGAGGTTGGGCGTAGCCTGAACCGATGTGACGGCAGGAAAAGCCAGAATCGTGACGAGCGCGACGGTCTTGATGCCGAATCTCATATCCCCCCCGCTCCTTCCGGCGCGTCTGGGCGTCTGGGAGGCCGCAAGAACCGTGGTACGGAAACTCGCTACTGCACCGTACTTCCTAGCAGGGGGGGATGACATCGCAGCGGGTCGCGCCGCGCGACCGGCACTCGCCGGGTACTTACCGCCCCCAGGGCGGTGACACCCGCTCGCCATCCGGGCGGATCGTCAGGGTGCCCACGGGCATCGTCGTGAGGATGACGGCCTCCTCGCCCTCGCGCGTATACGAAGCGTGAGTCACGCCGGTCGGCACGATCACCGTATCGCCTGGCTCGAGCGGCGTGTCTGTCCCCTCGATCGTCACGGTCCACCGGCCAGAGAGGAGGTGGGACACCTCCTCGTGGTCGTGCGTGTGCGAGAGCACGTGCTGACCTCCGGTGATGTCGAGCCGATAGGTCATCGATTCGGTCGAACCCCGCGACGGCGAAGCGAGGCCGCGTACACGGATCCCCGACAGATCGAACTCGGGCGCATCGGCGAACCTTAGGATCGGCATCAGGGCACCTCCGCAGCTCTCGGGATCGAGGGCCGCAGCATCATCTCAGAACGCCGCGACGAACCCAGATCGAGCTTCGACCACCCTCAGGCTGTCCAACGGCCGCGTCCTACTCGCCCGGTGTAGGCCACGGCCGACCCTCGGAGATCATCGCGCTGCCAGTCGCCATCGCCACGCGTTTTCCATCGGCGTCGTCGATCCGAGCCGTCGAGACGGCGATCGTCCGACCCCGCTGCTCGACGCTCGCCCGAGCGATGAGGTCGCGGCCGTCCGGCGACACGGGCCGGAGGAAGTTCATCTTCAGGTCGAGGGTGCCGAACGATGTCCCGGGCGGCAGGGTGGTGGTCACCGCCGTGTTGATCGCGGCGTCCGCGAGGACGGACAGCACGCCACCGTAGAAGGTTCCGAAGGCGGTGCAGAACCAGAGCGAGGCCGGCATGGCGAGCGTCACACTCCCTTCGGCCACCTCGACGAAGCGCAGGCCGAGCAGGGAGCAGCTC
>Ga0209874_1000538_pt1 | contig 11295 bp, 7 predicted proteins | sample GWRWN1_20_30_FD_187216 | JGI IMG/M metagenome (GOLD analysis project Ga0209874, IMG submission 187216) | Riverbed sediment microbial communities from areas with no vegetation in Columbia River, Washington, USA - GW-RW N1_20_30 (SPAdes)... | ecosystem: Environmental > Aquatic > Freshwater > River... | reverse complement strand
GGGTGTATCGAGCTCATCGAGAACCTCGGCCGGAAGGCCCTGGACGAGCGGGAACTCTGCGAGCTCCTCGAGCAGGTGCCCGCGGGATCGGTGTTCTATCACACCTACGGCTACTTTCTCCGGCACCGCTTCTTCATCCGCCCCTTCGCCAACGACTTCGCGAGCTGGGCCGTCATCCATGCGCGCGACCGGATGCTGGGGGAGCGGCTGGCGGTCGTGGACCCATTCGAGTTTGGGGACCTCGAGCAGCTCCGGGAGGAACTCATCTCGATCATCGACGACCATCTCTCACGCCGCGCGGTCGTTCCGCGGGTGGACTACGGGGAACCGTTCTACTTCATGCAGTCCCACGTGGTCAAGGTGCCGACCGGGCACGAGGCCCGGACCCTCGCCGAGTTCCGGAACGGCCTCGCAGAGGTCGAGGCCAGCGCCGTGTACTTCCACACGGTGGAAGCCCGCATGCGACTGGGCCGACCCTCGGGCGACTTCGCCGAGTGGCTGGCCACGTCGCTCGGTCGGGCGGACCTGGCCGAGCAGGTGCGGCGCATCGACGTGTACCTTTCCAGCCTGGAGCGCGTGCGCGCCAATATCCTGAGCCTCCTGGATGCCGCCCTGGGCGACCAGGCGGGGCCTGAGCGGTGACGGCTTCCCTCCGAGTGTTGGATCTCTGCACCTTCCTCGGATTGGCCTCGGACTGGTGTTGAGTCTGCTGACATGGTGAAAATCGAGGACTATCGGGACGTCGCCCCGCAGGGGACCGTGGACCTGCTCCTCCGGCTCGCCGAGCGCGTGCGAGGCCGCCGCTCCCTCCACGTCAGCGCCGCCCGCTTCGGCGGCGGCGTGGCCGAGACCCTCCAGCGGCTCGTCCAGATCATGAACGACCTCGGGAGCGAGACCAGCTGGGAGGTCATCGGGGGAGACGCGGAGTTCTTTGCCGCGAGCAGGGTGATCAACGCGGCCCTCCAGGGCGCGGACCGCGTCATCACGGAGGGGATGCGCGAGCACTACGTGGAGATGAACCGTCTCACGGCCCAGAAGCTCCGGCTCGAGGCCGACCTCGTCGTCGTCCACGACCCACAGCCGGCCTCGCTCATCGAGCATCGTCCGGCCGAAGGGAAGTGGATCTGGCGCTGCCATATCGATCTCTCGGCACCCCAGCGGCGGGCCTGGAAGTTCGTCCGCCAGTACGTCGCCCGGTACGACGGCGTCGTGTTCTCGCTGCCCAGCTTCGCGCCGCGGCTTTCCGTCCCGCAGTTCATCATCTACCCCTCGATCGACCCGTTGTCGGATAAGAACCGGGAGCTCTCGAGGCGAGAAGTCCGCACGCTCATGGAATCACTCGGCGTCCCACAGGACAAGCCCATCCTTCTGCAGGTCGGACAGTTCGACTCCTATCGGGATCCGCTGGGGACCATCAGCGCCTACCGGATCGTGAAGCGTCACCACGACGTCCGGCTGGTCCTCGCGGGAGGGGGGACCGCAGAGGGGCTCGAGAGCCCCGAGGTGCTCGCGGAGGTGCGGGAGGCGGCGAGCCACGATCCCGACATCGAGGTCCTGGACCTGCCACCGGAAGCCCACCTGCAGATCAACGCCCTTCAGCGCGCGGCCACCATCGTGCTGCAGAAGTCCGTGCGGGATGGCGTGGCGCTCACGGTCGCCGAGGCGATGTGGAAGGGGAAGCCCGTCATTGGGGGGACCACGGGGGGGATCCCGATCCAGATCATCAACGACGTAACCGGCTACACGGTCAACTCGGTCGCGGGCGCCGCCTATTGGGTTCGCCACCTGCTCAGCAACCCGGAGCTGATCGCCCGCATGGGTGGGTCGGGGCGGGAGCAGGTCCGTCGGAGCTTCCTGTTCACCCGGCACTTCAGCGACTACCTGGCGCTGCTGACGCACCTCACGGGGGGGCCAGCATGATGCGCGGAGGTGGGCGCGCTCGACGCGAGTAGAGCGGCGCGGATGCTTTCCCCGGAGGCCCAGCAGGAGCTCCACAAGATCGGGCCGACCGACATCATGATCGGCCTCCCGAGCTACAACAACGCCCAGACCATCGGACCCGTGCTCGAGGCGCTCAGGCTCGGGCTGGCCAAGGATTTCCCTAGTGACCGCGTGGTGCTGGTCAACTCCGACGGGGGCTCGACCGACGAAACCCCCGCGCTCATCGCCGGGGTGGGGTGGGACGCCGAGCGCGTGCTGACCCATCACGCGGCTCCCCCCGCTGAACGGGTCGCCGTCCCGTTCCACGGGATCCCGGGGCGGGCGGCCGCGCAATGGACGCTCCTCGAGGCGGCGCGGACGCTTGAGGCCAGGGCATGCCTCCTCATCGGCCCGGACTCCCTGGGGATCGCCCCGGACTGGGTCGACCGCCTCCTCGGGCCGGTCCTCGAGGAGGAGTGCGACTACGTGGCGCCCTTGTATCAGCGTCATCGCTATGAGGGGACCCTGACTTACGGCCTGATCTACCCCCTCATCCGGGCTCTCTACGGGAAGCGAATCCGCCACCCCCTGGGTGGACAGAACGGGCTGTCGGGGCGCCTCGTCGTCCGTCTGGCCGGCGAGGGGATCCGGGGGGACGAGGTCACGCGCCAAGGGCTCGATCTCTGGATCACCGCCACCGCTGTGGCCGAGCGGTTCAGCGTCTGCGAGGCGTGGCTGGGCTCCGGCCGGGTCGAGTCCCGAAGCCGCACGATCGATCTCGGGACGACGTTCACTCAAGCCGTCGGGTCCGCGTTTGCACTGCTCGAGCGGACGGCCGAGGTCTGGCCGGACATCCAAGGGAGCGAGCCGGTCCCGGCCATCGGCACGCTGCTTCCCCTCGGGGTGGAGGCGGTGGAGCTCAACGTGGGACGGATGAGTCGGGCCTTGAGGCTCGGTCTGAAGGATCTGCTGCCGCTGTGGGAGCAGGTGCTCGCCCCGGACACGCTCGGCGAGGTGCTGGCCCTCGAGTCCCGGCTCGATGAGACGTTCAGCTTCCCGCACGATCTGTGGGCGCGCGTGGTGTACGACTTCGCGCTCGGGTACCACTTCCAGGTGATCTACCGGGACCACTTGCTCCGCTCCCTCGTGCCGCTCTACCTCGGGCGCACGGCCGCGTTCGTCCGGGAGACCATGGCGGGGGGGGCGCTGGAGACCGAGACGTGGATCGAGCGGAGCTGCCGGGCCTTCGAGCAGCAGAAGGCGTACCTGGTCGCGCGCTGGCAGTAGACATCGGAGGGGGCTGCGGCCCCTCCGACGGCCCTTTGGGGCGGGCACCCGGGTCCCGGCGCAGCCGGCGACCCGGGTCGCAACCGCTCGCCTGTCCATCTCGGCCGGGACGCGCTCGGTCGTGCGGCCTCGCGCACGTCCCGGCCTCTTGGGCGGCGAACGGTCCGGGCCTGCCTCCCCCGGAGGGCATGCTGCTCGGTTCTGGGTCATGGCCTTGAGCGCGTAGCGGTTAGGGAGGCCTGAGGAGTCGCGATGACTGACACGTTCAAGAGCATCGTCATCGAGCGGGTGTCTCCCGAGCTTGACTCGGGTCGCTATCCCGTGAAGCGGGAAGTCGGCGAGACCTTTGAGGTGTGGGCGGACATCTTTAAGGAAGGGCACGACCTCATCGCCGCCGTGCTGAAGTACCGGACGCAGCGGAGCCAGAGCTGGCGCGACGTCCCCATGCGGCACGTGGACAACGACCGCTGGATGGGGAGTTTCCTGTTGGAGGAGAACACCCGGTACATCTACACCATCGAAGCGTTTCCCGATCCATTCCGGTCGTGGGCGGCGGAGGTCGCCAAGAAGATCGCGGTTGGGCAGGACGTCGCCTCCGAGCTTTCCGAGGGGATGGCCCTGTTGCGTCAGACCATTGCCCGCCTCTCCGGTCGGGACCGGCAGGCCCTCCAGGAGTACGCGCGCCGCCTCGAGGACGCGCCGACACAGGCGGATGCTGTCGGCGTCGCCGGGGAACCCGAGCTCGAGGGCCTGATGACGCGACATTTGGACCGGAACGCCGCGACCGTGTACGACCGCGAGCTCGAGGTGGTCGTCGACCGCATGGCCGCCCGGTACGCCGCGTGGTATGAGATGTTCCCGCGCTCCCAGGGCAGGGAACCGAACCGGAGCGCCACGTTCCAGGAATGCGAGGCCCGGCTCCCCGCGATCCAAGCCATGGGCTTCGACGTCGTCTACCTGCCTCCCGTCCACCCCATCGGACGCACCAACCGGAAAGGACGCAACAACGCCCTCGAGGCGGCCCCTGGCGACCCCGGTAGCCCGTGGGCGATCGGCAGCGAGCACGGCGATCACAAGGCCGTCGACCCGGCTCTGGGCACGCTCGCGGACTTCGACCGATTCGTCTCGGCTGTCAGGGCACGCGGGATGGAGGTAGCGCTGGATTTCGCGATCCAGTGCTCTCCCGACCATCCCTACGTGAAGGAGCACCCGGAGTGGTTCTTTCGGCGTCCGGACGGCACGATCAAGTACGCTGAGAATCCACCGAAGAAGTACCAGGACGTCTACCCGGTCAACTTCTACGGCGAGGGCTGGGAGGCGCTGTGGGATGAGATGAAGAGCATCCTCCTCCACTGGATCGGCCACGGTGTCCAGATCTTCCGTGTGGACAACCCGCACACGAAGCCGGTGTCCTTTTGGGAGTGGCTGATTCGCGAGATCCAAGCGGAGCACCCCGACGTGATCTTCCTCTCCGAGGCCTTCACCAGACCGAAGATGATGAGAGTTCTTGCCAAGGTCGGATTCACCCAGTCGTACACCTACTTCACCTGGCGAAACTTCAAGCAAGAGCTGATGGAGTATCTGACCGAGCTCACGCAGTCGGAGATGCAGGAGTACTTTCGCGGGAACTTCTTCACGAACACGCCGGACATCCTGCCGGAGATCCTCCAGCACGGGGGACGGCCGGCCTTCAAGCTGCGGCTCGTCCTGGCGGCCACGCTTTCGTCCCTCTACGGTGTCTACAGCGGCGGCTACGAGCTGTGCGAGAACGCCGCGGTGCCGGGCACGGAGGAGTACCTGAACTCGGAGAAGTACGAGTACCGGGTCTGGGACTGGGACCGACCCGGTCACATCACGGACTACATCACGCGGGTCAACCGGATCCGGCGCGAGAACCCGGCCCTGCACGCGTACAAGAACCTCCGGTTCTACCCCTCGGAGGATGACAACATCCTCTTCTACGGCAAGATGACCTCCGCACGGGACAACGTGATCCTCGTGGCGGTGAACCTCGATCCCTTCGCACCGCACACCTCGGTGCTCCACGTCCCGCTTGCGGAGATCGGCCTGGGATCCGAGGAGACCTACCAGATGCACGAGTTGATCACGGACACGCGGCACCTCTGGAAGGGGTCGGCGAACCGGATTACCCTGGATCCGGCGGTCGAGCCCGCCGCGATCTTTGCCGTCCGGCGGTGGACGCGGCGGGAGCAGAGCTTCGACTACTACTTCTAGGCCCAAAACGTCCAAGCCCTAACAGCAAACAGATTCAGGCGGCCAGGCGTTGGGCAATCTGAGAATAGAGCGACTCCGTGGCCGGATTCTGCGGGTCGGCGTGGCGGGGCATCGGGTCGCGGCTCGCTCTAAAACCAGGCTTTGAACAGCGTGCGAAGGCTCAGGGCCACGATCAGCACGCCGACCATGACCATGAGCGTGCGCGCTGGCAGCCGCTTGCACACGCGTGCGGCAAGCGGCGCGGCCACTACGCCGCCGGCGACGAGTCCAAGGATGATCTTCCAGTCCACCAGTCCGACCATCAGGAAGAACGCGACGGCCTGCGCGACCGTGACGAAGAATTCGGCCGCGTTCACCGACCCCACCGCATAGCGCGGGTGACTGCCATTCGCCACCAGCGTGGACGTCACCACCGGACCCCAGCCACCTCCGCCGATCGCGTCGAGGAAGCCTCCCGCGAAGCCCAAGCCGGCGATCCGGCGCGCGCGCTGCGTGTGATGCCCCTTATAGAGGGCCTTGCGGATGATCACCAGACCCATCACCAGCAGGTAGAGGCTCACCCAGGGCCTGATCTTGTCGCCGGGTAGCGCAGTGAGCACATAGGCGCCCAGGACCCCGCCGATCACGCCGGGGATCACCAGCCCTTTCATCAGTGCCCGGTCTATATTGCCCAAGCGGTGGTGCGAGAGCCCGGAGACGCCCGTCGTGAAGACTTCGGCGGTATGGACGCTGGCGCTGGCCGTCGCGGGCGGGATGCCCAGGCTCAGCAGAAACGTGGTGGAGCTCACCCCGTACGCCATGCCGAGTGCGCCGTCAATCATCTGCGCGGCAAAGCCTACGAGTACGGCAAGAAACACGGTAGCATCCATGGTCGTTCGCTCCTCCCCAAAAGGCTAACTGGCATAGATGAGATACCCTATCAGATAACTCGACTTAGACGCCAGAAAAATTACCCCCCCCGCCTCGCTCCCCGCTTCGCCGAGGCTTCTCCCTGGGGGATGCGGTCGAGCACGTCGGCGAGCGTGGTACGCTCGAGAATCTCGGCAGTGGCGTCACGCACCTGCTTCATCACCAGCCGAACGCCGCAGGTGCGTTCGTCGGCGCATTCCTCGCAGCGCATGTAGCCCGTTTCGCTCGCGCACGGCACGGGTGCGAGCGGGCCATCCAGGATGCGGATAACGCGGGCGAACGAGACCTCCTTGGGCGAATGCAGCAGGAAGTAGCCGCCGCCCTTACCCATCTTGCTCTGCACGATGCCTTGGTGCTTGAGATCGAGCAAGATGAGCTCCAGGAATTTCTTGGGGATGGATTCGCGGCGCGCCAGGTCCGAGATCAGCACGGGCGTGCCCTTGGGCTCACGTCCGAGCGCGAGCAGGGCCTTGAAGGCATACTTGGCTTTCTTCGAAAGCATGAAGTCTACTCGAGAGATAGACTGAGTCGTTTGTACCACCCTCCATCGGGACTGTCAACTCATTTTCAGCGGGGCGATGCGGCGGAGGCGGCCGGAGGTGAAGTTCTTCCGCGTCGGGTGGGCGACGTGTCGTGGCCGGCAACGGACGCCAACGTCAGTGGCACGTGCCGGCCGCGATGAACATGATGAGAATGAGGGTAAACTGTAGACGAGGGATACCTCCATGCACCATCCCGTCGAGCCGGAGTTCGTCGGCCGGACGTACGATGACTTCCTCTTCCGGCCGCAGCTCAGCATCGTCGCCTCGCGCCAGGACGTGTCCCTGAAGACTCACCTGTCCCGGCGACTTGGCCTCGACCTACCGGTCGTGGCCTCGAACATGGACAGCGTGACGGGCGCTGAGATGGCCAAGGCCCTGGCGCTCGAGGGCGGGATCGGATTCGTCCACCGCGGAATGGCGATCGCGGCGCAGGGGGATGCCGTGGCGCGCGTGAAGCGGACCTACGGGCACATCGTTGAGCAGCCCCTGTGCCTGCCTCGCGACGCGACCATTCGAGAGGCCCGGGAGTTCACGGCCAAGCACCACATCACCGGGATCCTCATCGAGGAGACGCGCGTGAGCGGGATCCTAGTAGGGCTGCTCTCCAACCGGGATCTTCCGTGGATCGAGGGCCTCGAGGACCACCGCGTCGAGGAGTTCATGACTCCCGTCGAGAAGCTGGTCACCGGCCCGCCCAACATCAGCGTCGAGGAAGCCGAGCAACGGATGTTCGCCCACCGGATCGAGAAGCTTCCTCTGGTCGACCGGCACCACCACATTCGGGGGCTCATCACCAAGAAGGACCTCATCCTGGCGCGGCAGCGCCCCTACTCGAGCAAAGACGGCAAGGGGCGCCTCCTCGTGGGAGCGGCCATCGGCGCCCGGGGCGACTTTCTCGAGCGCGCGGCTGAGATTCTGCGCGCCGGTGCAGACGTGCTCCTGATTGACATCGCCCATGGTCACTCGGCCGTCATGCGTCGGGCCGTGGAGGCCGTCCGCGCCAAGTTCGGGGAGGTGGAGCTCGTCTGCGGGAACGTGGGAACGGCGGAGGGGGCCGCGTTCCTCCTGGACCTCGGAGTCGACGCCATCAAGGTGGGCATCGGGCCGGGGCGGGGCTGCCGCACGCGCCTCGAGACCGCAGCCGGCGTCCCGCAGCTCCAGGCCATCCGGGAGGCCTGGTGCGCGGTGGGCGAGTCCGTGCCGATCATTTCCGATGGGGGCGTCCGGGACGACAAGGACATCTTCCTGGCGCTGATCTGCGGGGCCTCGTCCGTCATGCTGGGGAGCATGCTGTCGGGCACCGACGAAGCCCCTGGCTTCGTGATCGAGGATCCTGGCACTGGCGAGAAGCGGAAGATCTACCGGGGCATGACGTCACCCCAGGCCGTATTCGACGCCCTGTACAGCGACGAGAGTCCGGACGCCGCGGAGCGGGCCCTCGGCGTCCCCGCCGAAGGCCAGGAGATCCAGATGCCGCACAAGGGGTCGGTCGCGGACATCCTGCACCGCATGCGCGGCCACCTTCGCTCCGCGGTGAGCTATGCGGGCGAGGAGACGCTCGCTGCCGTACGAGCCAAGACCGTTCTGGACCCCCTGCGGTACCTGACTCCCCTCTCCCCCGCGGCGCGCGACGAATCGTACGAGCGCTGAGAGCATCGCACCGAGCCGTCCACGTCAATCGTGAGGCGCGGCGGGTCCCGGCGGGGGAACACCTCGGTCACGAGATCCCGGTTGAGCGCCACGAGGGGCGCCAGTGTCTCGTGGGCATCATGCGCGTCGAGCGCATGATGCCCACGGGGCCGCCTCTGGGCATTTCCCGGCCATTTGGTCTAGGGAGCTCCGTGTCCCGGTTGACTGATACCGAAGCAATCGCCCGCTCGCCTTCGCTGGCCCCCGCACACCCCTAGGCTCGGACCTGACGCTCACGCGGAGATGCTATTCTGAAGTAGAGACTCAGCTGGTGCTGGCTAACACGCGCTTCCGCGAGGCGGGCGCCGTACTGCCCAACGGGGCCTGAGATTCTCGGCAGAGGATCGGCCGGAGATTCTTTCTTTGGCGCAAACCGGCGCGGAATGCAATATGGCAAGGTGAACTGGATCCCGCGGGGGATGCCGCCGGGCTGCGCGGACTTCGACGGTTTCTGTAGGTCGTGCTGAGCGAGGTCACGACGAATGACCGAGGCCGATGGGTTCTGGTACAAGGATGCGGTCCTCTACGAGGTGCACGTCAAGGCGTTTTGTGACTCGAACGCCGACGGGATCGGAGACTTCGCCGGACTGACCCATCAGCTCGATTACCTCCAGGACCTGGGGATCGACTGTATCTGGGTGCTCCCCATGTATCCGTCCCCCCTCAAGGATGATGGCTACGACATCGCCGACTTTTACGGCATCCACCCTGACTACGGAAGTGTCGAGGACTTCCAGAAGTTCCTGGACGGTGCCCATCGACGCGGGATCCGGGTCATCGCTGACCTCGTGGTGAACCACACGTCCGACCAGCACCCGTGGTTCCAGGAGGCGCGGAGCGCTCCGGACTCGCCCTTCCGCCGCCACTACGTCTGGAGCGACACCGACCAGCGGTACAGCGGGACGCGCATCATCTTCACCGACACCGAGAAGTCCAACTGGACCTGGGACCCCGTCGCGAAGGCGTACTACTGGCACCGGTTCTTCAGCCACCAGCCCGACCTGAACTACGACAACCCTGAGGTACGGAAGGGCCTGCTGGACGTGATGCGCTTCTGGCTTGATCGCGGGCTGGACGGGTTCCGCTGCGACGCCGTCCCCTATCTGTTCGAGCGGGAAGGCACGAGCTGCGAGAATCTGCCCGAGACGCACGCGTACCTCAAGGAGCTCCGTCGCATCATCGACCGCGAGTACACAGGGCGGATCCTCCTGGGCGAGGCCAACCAGTGGCCGGAGGACGTGCGCCACTATTTCGGCGACGGGGACGAGTTCCACATGGCGTTCCACTTCCCGCTGATGCCGCGCATCTACCTGGCGGTGCGCAGCGGGAACCGCCAGCCGATCACCGACATCTTCACCCACACGCCGGCCATCCCGGCCTCTTGCCAGTGGTGCCTGTTCCTCCGGAATCACGATGAGCTGACGCTCGAGATGGTCACCGACGAGGAGCGGGACTACATGTACTACGCCTACGCGTCGGATCCCCAGATGAAGCTCAACCTCGGGATCCGTCGGCGGCTCGCTCCTCTCATGGACAACGACCACCGCAAGATTGAGTTGCTGAACAGCCTCCTCTTCACCCTTCCCGGGACGCCGATCGTGTACTACGGCGACGAGATCGGAATGGGCGACAACGTCGGCCTCGGTGACCGGAACGGTGTGCGGACCCCGATGCAGTGGAGCGGCGATCGCAACGCGGGATTCTCCACCGCGGACCCAGCCCGGCTCTATCTGTCCCTGATCACGGATCCGGTCTACAGCTACCAGGCGATCAACGTGGAAGCGCAGGCCAAGGCGCCGGCCTCTCTGCTGAGCACCATGAAGCGGCTGATCGCAGCGCGGAAGACTTCCCGGGCCTTCGGCCGGGGGACCATCGAGTTCCTCCGTCCGAGCAACCAGCAGGTGTTGGCCTACTTGCGTCGGTATCGGCGGGACACTCTGCTCATCGTCAACAACCTCTCCGGCTCCGTCCAGCCGGTCGAGTTGGACCTGCGGTCGTTTGCGGGCTGCTCCCCAGTGGAGATCATCGACCGGACCCGCTTCCCGCCCGTGCGCGAGGCGCCCTTCTTCCTGAGCCTCGGCCCGTATGGGTTCTACTGGTTCCGGCTGGAGGGCGATGGCGGCCGTGACGAGCCGTATGGCATCGAGGCAACACCTATCTAGATCTCCGGAGGGGGGTTGCGCCGATCTCCCTCTCGGCTGGCGTGTCTCGCACCGGAAGATCTCGATTCGCGGCGGCCTCTGGCAACGGCCTCTAGGCCCGGGTACCCGGCGCCGAAGGCGCCGGGTGCGTCTCGCTCGAGGCCGTTCGAGCTGTCCATCTCGGCCGTGACGCGCTCGGTCCTGTGGCCTCGCGGACGTCCCGGCCCGGGTACCCGGCTGACTGGCGAAGCCAGCCAGCCTGGTCGGGCGAGCGGATCGGGCCTGCCTCCCCTCCAAGAAGCAGCGGCGGACATCGTGCGAGGCTAGCTTTGCGAGTCACGCAGGACGTGGTGGCCAGGGCGCTGGGCCACCTAGCGGCGACGGACGTTCCGGAGTTCCTTTCGAGACAGCGGTGGTTCGGGAGCAAGGGCCGCGCGTTGCTGTCGGTCGCCCTTCTGGACTGCAGCCCCCTGGGAGACACCCTGCCCGGTCCTTGGCTGACGCTCGTGGAGGCCACCTTCGCGGAGGGCCCCGCGGAGCTCTACGCCATCCCCCTCGTCATTCGAGCCGCC
>Ga0209874_1000537_pt1 | contig 11301 bp, 9 predicted proteins | sample GWRWN1_20_30_FD_187216 | JGI IMG/M metagenome (GOLD analysis project Ga0209874, IMG submission 187216) | Riverbed sediment microbial communities from areas with no vegetation in Columbia River, Washington, USA - GW-RW N1_20_30 (SPAdes)... | ecosystem: Environmental > Aquatic > Freshwater > River... | reverse complement strand
GCCTTGCAGAGCTGAGAGGCCCACCTCTTCGCTTTCGATGAAGTCCATGAGGTTGGCGAGGTCAGCGGCGAGATAGGAGGCTTGGGCTGGGGTCGCCACCGGCGGCACGACCTGGCCGCCGCTCGCCTTGCCGCTCTCATGCAGGGCCTTGCTCCAGGCAAGCACGAGCCGCATCAGCGCGAGGCGTCGCGGAAGCGCGCCGATGGCCGGCGCACCGATGGCGCCGCCATCTTCCAGGCTCTCTTCGGCCCCGAAGATGATGGCCGCCTCCTCATCGGGGTCGCCGAGTGCCCTGATGCGCGGCAGGAGCAGAGCCTCTCCCCCCGACTCGGCGAGGAAAGCCTCGCGGAGCACGCGCGCGGCGCGGCGGGTGGGGAGATAGATGGTGGTGAGCGGCAGGGTGAGCGGGTCGGGTTTGAGGCCGCCGGGTGAGGGCAGCTCGCCGGCAAGGATGGCTCTGGCAAGCGTGGTGAGGAAGGGCGCCGAAGGCGGGATGGTGTAGAGCCTAAGGGCCGCTGGTAAGGGCTCAGGCACCTTCAGGCTCGAACGAGGTCTCGGCTTCGGCCAGGGCTTCCGGCGTGCCCACATGCATCCAGCTTCCGTCGAGCCGCATGCCGTAGAGCTTGCCCTTGGCGAGCGCTCGGTCCCACAGCAGGTTCAGCGAGAAGCGTCCTTCGGGTGCATCCTTGAACAGCCTCTCGTCGCAGAGCGACACCCCGGCAAAGGCGAACGGCACGACCTCCCCCTCTCCCCGCCGGGCAAGGCGTCCATCGGGGGCCATGGCGAAGTCGCCTTTGAATACATAGCCGATGCTGGTCGCGATCGGTGCGAGCAGCAGGAGACAGTCCATCGGGGCCGGGTTCCACAGCCGCAACATGCGCGAGAGTGCGGGCGCCGTACCCTCGCTCCACACGGAATCGGCATTGTGGATGAAGAAGGGGCCATGTCCGAGGAGAGGGAGCGCCTTCTTCGCGCCGCCGCCGGTGTCGAGCAGAACGCCGCGCTCGTCAGAGACGATGGTCTGCGGCGGCTTGCCTTGGCGGCTGGCAAGATGGGCCTCGAGCTGATCGGGGAGATAATGCACGTTCACCACCGCGGTCTTGACTCCCGCGGCGGCCAGGCGGTCGAGCACGTGATCGATCAGAGGTCTGCCCGCAAGCGGCACGAGCGGCTTCGGCATGCGCAAGGTCAAGGGCCTCATGCGCTCGCCGACGCCTGCGGCCAGAACCATCGCCGTTTTTGCCTCGGTCATGGTCGCGCCCTCTCACAGCACCAGCGGCGGGAGATCCCGAGAAGCGGGAAACTCGCGCGCGTAGAAGCGGCGAAGCTCTCGCAAAGAAGGGTGGGCGAGGTCGCGCTCAAGGTAGCGCGCGACACGCGGAATATGAGCGAGATAACCGCGCTTGCCGTCACGTTTCGCCAATCGCGCAAAGATGCCGAGGATCTTAGAGTTCCGTTGAGCGCCGAGCGTGGCGTAGAGCGAGACGAACTGATCGCTCGAAAACTGCTGGCTTTGCGCGGCCCGGGCGGCACAGTAGCGAGCGAGAAGCTCCCGTTCAAGCGCTTCCGGCACGTCGAGCCGGGCGTCCTGGAGCAGCGACACGAGATCGTAGGCCAAGGGGCCCTTAAGCGCATCCTGGAAGTCGAGAATACCGATGCGCCTGACGCCCTCGCGCTCCGGGAGCCACATCAGGTTCGGCGAATGATAGTCCCTGAGGACCCAGCCCAAATCGCCCTTTTCCGCCTGCGCCAGAAGGGGGCGCCACAGGGCCGCAAACTCCTCGGCCAGGGCTGAAGGCGTCTCCTTGCCGTGGAGCGCCGGCCAGAACCAATCGATGAGGAGGGAAGCCTCGGTCAGCATGGCGTCGGCATCGAAGGAGGGCAGCCGGTAAGGGGTGTGCCCCTCGATGGGAAGGAGGTCTGGGGGACCTTTCAGGGCCAGGGCCGCAAGGACATCGACGGCATGCCCCCAAAGCTCGGCCAGGGGACGCCCGCGTTCCACCTCGCAGCCAAACACCCTGTCGCCGAGGTCCTCGAGGATGAGAAAGCCTCGGTCGAGGTCGAAGGCATAGATGGCGGGCGCTGACAGCCCGCGTTCCCTGAGCGCTGCCGCCACCGCCACGAACGGCGTCACGTCCTCGGCCAGATGCACCAGCGCGCTATAGGGCTTGCCGTCGCGGATCGGCGGCCCGTCGGGCTGCCGCGGTGAATTCATCAGAATGGCACTGCGGTCTGGCAGCACGAGGCGCGCATACGAGCGCGTCGAGGCATCGCCCAGGAGATAGCGGGCTCCCGCCTCGGCATAAGGTGTCCTATCGAGGAACTCCGACAACGCGCGCAGGCGCTTGAGCCTTTCCGCCCAGCTCCCCTGGCCGGTGAGCACGATCCAACGCCTGTCGGGTGTCGCCGTCTCGTCCATGGCGACGTCGAGGCGGTCGGACGGAAGCCAGCGTGAGGCGCGCTCGGGCCACTCGACGATCACCGCGCCCTCGCTCACCGCGTCATCCAGGCCGAGCTCGTCAAGCTCGGAGGGCTCGAGCCGGTAGAAGTCGCAATGGGTGAGGGTGAGACGCGGCGTCTCGTAGCGCTGCATCAACGCGAAAGTCGGACTCGGCACCTCGCCCTCGGAGCCCAAGCGGGTGATGAGCGCGCGGGCGAACGTCGTCTTGCCGGCGCCGAGCGGTCCGCTCAGCGCGATGACGTCGCCGGCGTTGAGGAGAAGGGCGAGGCGGCTTGCGAGAATGTCGAGCTGGACGAGATCGACATCGTCGAGACTCCAACTTGCGGTCATCCGGCGCGGCTTGACTGGTAGCGCGGCTCGTCGAGCTCGTCGGCCTCGCCCGCCGGCTCGTGCTTGAGCGGCAGGAGCACCGTGACCCGCGTTCCCCGTCCCGGCGCCGAGTCGAGCGACACGGTGCCGCCATGGAGCTCGGCGAGGCTCTTGACGATGGATAGCCCGAGTCCTGCGCCGCGATGGCCCGAGCCATGCGAGCGGCTTTCGAACCGATCGAACACGGCCTGCTGATAGTCCGCAGGGATGCCGACACCCTGATCCGTGACAGTGAAAGCGATCATGGAATTTTGGCGCCCGCAGCCGAGCGCGATCTTGCCGCCCGCCTCGGAGAAGCCGATGGCGTTTGAGAGAAGATTATAGAGCATCTGCGTGACGCGCTTGCCGTCGGCGACGAACTCGTCCACGCCGGGCTCGACGGCGATGTCGAGTTCGACATTGTCCTGCCTCAACCGCTCCTCAACGCCCTGCACCGCCTGTTCGATCACCTCGCGCACTTTCACCGGCGACAGCTTCAGCTCGAGCGTGCCGGCATCGATCGTTGCGAGGTCGAGGATATCATCGATGATGGCCAAGAGCGTCCGTCCCGATAGGCGGATATCGCCGAGATAATCGCGCTGCTTCTCAGTGAGTGGCCCGGCGATGGGGCTTGCCAGCAGCTCGCTGAAACCGATGATGTTGGTGAGCGGCGTGCGCAGCTCGTAGGACACGTGGCTGATGAAGGCGGTCTTGAGGCGGTCGGCCGCTTCGAGCGCCTCGGCGCGCTCGATCAGAGCGCGCTCAGCGTGCTTTGCGTCGGATACATCGACATAAGTGAGCAGCGTGCCGCCGTCAGGGAGCGGCAGCACGGCGCAGGCGAGCACGCTGCCGTCGAGCCGGTCGAACTGTCTCTCGTAGGCGACCCGCTCGGCGACGATGGCGGTCACCGCTTCCTTGATGCCGTCCCACTCCTCGGGCGCGTCGTAGAGCACGCGGCACCAGGCGATGATCTCCTCGATATGCGGCTCGCCGTCGAGCTGGCGCGGGTTCAGTCGCCAGATGGTGGCGAAGGCGCGGTTGTAAAGGCGCAAGCGGCCGTTCGGCGCGAACACCGCGACGCCCTCGCGCAACGTGTCGAGCGTTTCCCTCTGCACTTCGATGAGCGCGTTGTAGCGGCTTTCGAGGCCTAGCCGCTCGGTGACGTTCTCGTAGAGATAGGTCACGCCGGCCTCGCCCTCGCTGTCGGCGACGACATGCAAGGTGCGGCCGTCGGGCAGGTGCCATTGGTCCTCGACCTGGGCGTTCGAGCCATAGGAGCCGAGCCAGCCCTTCTTCCACTGGCGATAGTCGGCCTTCTCCGGCAGCCGCCGCGCCTGGCGAAGCCGATCGAGGATCTCTCCGTCGCGTGGGTGGGTCGCAAGCCACTCAGGATCGAGCTGCCATAGCTCCACATAGGCATGATTGAAATGGGTGAGCCGCTGCTCGGCATCGAACACCGCGAAGGCCGTGGCGAGCCGGTCGAAGCTCCTGAAGCGGGTCTCGAGGCTCGGCTTGGTCTCGGCGTAACCGCGCTCGGTCTTGTTCGCCTCCTCCAGGAGCCCGCGCAGCGAGGCGACCTGCTCCTCGAGCTGCCGGTGCCTGGCGGCGAGTTCGGCAAGATCGAGCCTCTGCCCGGCCAGGTCGCGCACCTTGAGCACGATGGTCCGGCCGGCGGTGCGGCCGTCGACCTCGACATATCGGTCACGTTGCGTGCGGAGCATCAGGTTGAAGGGCTCGCCCCGCTCGGCAAGAGCGTCGATGGCATCGTCGAGCTCTTGGGCGGAGCTTGCGTCGAGCCACGCGGCGAAACTGAGGAGCCCAGCCGTATCGCGGGGCACGCCGAGCGCGGGCGGCAAGGTCGCGACCAGAAGCTCCGCCTCGCCCGACTCCGCCACGGTCAGGAGCGCTTGCGGCTCGGCCGCAAGCAGCGTCTCCAGCGTGCTCTCGCTGAGGCGGTAGCGCTCGGCCTCGACCCGAGCTTCGGCCTCGGCCTTGCGCGCCCGTTCCGTGGCGCGGAGACAGGCAATCGCGGTGCCCACCGCAAAGGCGATGATGCCGAGATTGATGCCGAGCGTCAGCAGCGTGCGGGCGTCAAGCGCGGGCGCATCGCTCGCGGCCATCGCCGCCTCGAACGGAAGCAGAGAGAGAGGAATGGAGAAGGCGACGACGCGGAACAGCACCTCTGGCCACCCTGATGAAGGTGCAGCCTTGCCCCCGCTGGTCCGCATGGTCCCTCGCTCCCACGCCGCCGCCCATGGCCTCGCCTCGCTTAACGCTGCCACAGACTGAACGCGGGCCGGTCGACCCCGCGAGCCTCAAGGCGAATCAGGCTTAGATTAGCTTCATCGCCGACTCTTGCCCACTAGCGCCAGCACTTTGGTTAATCATGACGCGGGCCTCGTCCGTCATGGTGAGGTGGCTGGCCGTCCTTCGAGGCTCGCTTCGCTCGCACCTCAGGATGACGGCCGGCCCTCGAACCATCAATAGCGGTATTGGTCGGGCTTGTAAGGGCCTTCGACCGGCACGCCGATATACTCCGCCTGGTCCGGCTTGAGCGTAGTCAGCTTGGCGCCGACCTTGCCGAGATGCAGCCGCGCCACCTTCTCGTCGAGCTGCTTCGGCAGCGTATAGACCTTTCTCTCGTATTGGCCCGGATTGGTCCACAGCTCGATCTGCGCCAGCGTCTGGTTGGTGAAGGAGGCGCTCATCACGAAGCTCGGATGGCCCATGGCGTTGCCGAGATTGACAAGCCTGCCCTCCGACAGAAGGATGATGCGCTTGCCGCCCGGGAACTCGATCTCGTCCACCTGCGGCTTGACGTTGTGCCATTTGAGGTTGCGCAAGGCCGCCACCTGAATCTCCGAATCGAAGTGCCCGATATTGCACACGATGGCGCGGTCCTTCATCTCGCGCATATGCTCTAACGTGATGACGTCCTTGTTGCCGGTGGCGGTGACGAAGATGTCGGCGCGGGGCGCGGCATCCTCCATGGTCGTCACCTCGTAGCCTTCCATCGAAGCCTGGAGCGCGCAGATCGGATCGATCTCGGCGACCAGCACGCGACAACCGGCATTGCGCAACGACGCGGCCGAGCCCTTGCCCACATCGCCGAAGCCCGCAACCATCGCCACTTTGCCCGCCATCATCACGTCGGTGCCGCGGCGGATGCCATCGACCAGGCTCTCGCGGCAGCCATAGAGATTGTCGAACTTGGACTTGGTGACGCTGTCATTGACGTTGATGGCGGGGAACAAGAGCGTGCCCTTCTTCTGCATCTCGTAGAGCCGATGCACGCCGGTCGTGGTCTCCTCGGTCACGCCGCGGATGTTCTTGGCGATCTCCGAATACCAGCCGGGCTTCTCTTTCAGCCGCTTCTTGATGGCGGCGAACAAGACTTCCTCCTCCTCATTGGTGGCGCGGTCGAGGAAGGCGGTGTCGCCCTTCTCGGCGCGCACCCCGAGATGCACGAGAAGCGTCGCGTCGCCGCCGTCGTCGAGGATCAAGTTGGGGGTGCCGCCATCGGCCCATTCGAAGATGCGGTGGGTGTAGTCCCAATATTCTTCGAGGCTCTCGCCCTTATAGGCGAACACGGGAATGCCTTTGGCGGCGATCGCGGCGGCGGCGTGGTCTTGCGTCGAATAGATGTTGCAGGAGGCCCAGCGGATATCGGCGCCAAGCGCTTTCAACGTCTCGATCAGGACCGCGGTCTGGATGGTCATGTGCAACGAGCCGGCGATGCGCGCGCCCTTCAGCGGCTGCTTGGCCGCATATTCCTTGCGCACGGCCATCAGCCCCGGCATCTCCGTCTCGGCGATGGCGATCTCCTTGCGGCCCCAATCGGCAAGGGTGATGTCTTTGACGTGGTAGTTCATGGGAGTCTCTACTCCTGGCCTCGGACTATAAGGATATAAAGAACTCCTTATACGTTTTCCAGGCCCGATGGCTAGGTCAATCGTCTTCCCCGAAGCCTGATTCCACGAGCTTGATCAGCGCTTCTAGTGCAAGACGCGCCTCTTGCCCTTCCGCCTCGATCAGGATGCTGTGGCCCTGGCCCGCTGCCAGCATCATCAGCCCCATGATCGAGGTTCCGCCGACCGTATGGCCCTCCCGGGTCACGCGCACAGCAGCCGTGAAGCTCGAGGCGCAGCGCACGAACTGCGCCGAGGCCCGCGCATGCAGGCCCTTCTTGTTGGGGATCACCACCTCGGCGAAGCAGAGGCCAGCGAGCGGCTCTGTCTTGTTATCGCGAGCCCTTGTCACGCTCAATTCGCCGCAAGGATCTGACTTGCAACGCTGATATATTTGCGTCCGGCTTCCTGCGCCTGGGTGATCGCCTCTTCGAGCCCGCAATCGCCCCTGACGCTCGCGAGCTTCACCAGCATCGGCAGATTGACGCCGGCAATCACCTCGACGTTCGACCGCTCCATGGCCGAGATGGCGAGGTTCGACGGCGTGCCGCCGAACATGTCGGTAAGGACGACGACGCCGTTGCCGGTATCGACGCGGGCGAGCGCCGTCAACATGTCGCTCCGCCGCACGTCGAGATCGTCGTCGGGCCCGATCGAGATCGTCTCGATCTGCTCCTGAGGTCCGACCACGTGCTCAAGCGCAGCACGGAATTCGTGCGCAAGCCTGCCGTGAGTGACGATGACGACGCCGATCATGTTGTCCCTTTTGGTGAAGTCCGCCCGGCCAAAGGCCGCTATCTTTGTCGGGAGAGGTGCCCTGCGCAAGTGCGATCCTTATGCCTTAATTGGGATTGTTCGGCGCTGCTAAGAAAAGCGCCATTTTGAGTTTCAACGGCGCCGAAGTCTCGAAGGGAGCAAGCTTCAGCGCCGGCACGGGAACGCCCGCGATCACTGTCCGTTCCCACGGCTCGGGCGGCATCCTCGGCGCGTCCTTCCCGCCCACCAGGTCGCACACGAGCACAAGTTGCGCTTGCGCCAGGAACGGCACGTCCACAATTCCAAGTCCTCTCACCTCGATCTTGCCGGCGATGGTCTCGGGTGGCGAGGCCAGGAGCGCCCCACTGCCGCCTGCCTCGACCCATACCTGATCGTCGGCCACGAGCAGCGGCTGAAACTCGCCTTCGCCCGGGAGTGCCGTGAATCTGAGCGCAAGGTCTGATTTGCCCGAGCCCGGGCCCCCGCGCAAGAGCGCGCCGCGCCGCCCAAGCGCCACGCAGGTGCCATGGACGAGCTCGCGCGCTTCTCTCAAACATTCCTCTCGTGTCGCTTGTGTCAGGTTGCCGGCAGCCGGATCACTAACCGCGCGCCGCCGCTTCTGCCGTCTCCCCCGTCCCCTTTGCCGCGTCCCATGCCGGCCGGGGGACGGTTCTCGGCATAGAGGCGTCCGCCGTGGGCGACCACGATCTGGCGCGAGATGTTGAGCCCGAGCCCGGAGTTCTGGCCGAAACTCTCCTGCGGACGGTCGGTATAGAAGCGCTCGAAGATGCGCTCGAGATTCTCCGCCGGGATGCCCGGTCCTTCGTCCTCGACCGCGATCTGAATCTCGGGCCCGATTCTGCGCGCCACGACCGCGACTCGGCCGCCGGGCGGCGAGAAGGAGATCGCGTTGTCGAGCAGGTTGACGATGACCTGGCTCAAACGGCTGTCATGGCCGGTGACGCGATAGGGGTGAGCGCCCGCCGCATAGGCGATGTCGAACACGACCTCACGCGTGTCGTCGCGATGGATGTCGTTGAACAGCAACACCGTGGTGCGCAACAGCTCGGCCATGTCGACTGCCGTGGCGTCCTCGCGCGCCAGCTCGGCATCGAGGCGGGAGGCATCGGAGATGTCGCTGATCAGCCGGTCGAGCCGCCTCACGTCGTGCTGGATGATCTCCATGAGCCGCTCCTTCGACTCGTCGGACTTGACCAGCGGCAGGGTCTCGGTGGCGCTGCGCAAGGAGGTGAGCGGGTTCTTGAGCTCGTGCGCCACGTCGGCTGCGAAGCTTTCGATGGCGTCGATCCGCCGGTAGAGCGCCGTCGTCATGTCGCGAAGCGCGCCGGAGAGATGGCCAATTTCGTCGGTGCGGTCGGTGAAGTCCGGGATCTCGGCGCGCGCCTTGACGCTATGCCGCACGCGCTCGGCTGCTGCCGAGAGCCGCTGCATGGGGCCGGCAATGGTGTTGGCGAGGATCACCGAGAGCACGATGGTGACCGCGGCCGCGAACAGCGATACCCGCACGATGCCCCAGCGTTCGGCCGCGACGATATTGTCGATGTCGCCGCCACGCGTCGATAACAGCAGCACGCCGAGCACGGCGCGCATGCGTTGGATCGGCACCGCCACGGAGACCACAAGCTCGCCTTTGTCGTTGATTCTGACGATCGGCACCGAGGTCCCGGTCAAAGCGGTCGCCACCTCCGGATAGGCCTTGCCGTTGGCGCCGCCGATCTCGGTATAGAGCGGCAGGTCGTATTGCCGCATATGTGTCTTCACCGTCTGCAAGAACCTGGTCAGCGCGTCGGGCTCCTCCGCGTCGGGCGGCGGCAGGTCGTAGCGCAGCACCTCGCCGCGCGAGTAGAAGGTGTCGGAATCGAGGATGAGCCCCCCGTCGCGGTTGTAGATGCGGGCTCTGGAGCCGGTTGGCTTCACCAGCGGGCGCAGGATGGGAGCGGCGCGCTCGGGGTCGATGGTGAATTCGAGCGAGTTGGAAAGACTGTCATCGTCGGCGCCGGGCTGGCCTTGCTCCGCCTCGAGCAGCTTTTCGGGGTCGAGCTGGATCTCGTTGGTGTCGACGCCGGCCGAGGCCGCGATGGCGCGGGCGATGATCTCCCCTTGGGTGAGCAGGCTCTGCACTTTGGCGTCGATCAGCCCGGCGCGGAACTGGTTGAGATAGAGGATGCCGGAAACGAGGATGGCAAGACCGATCAGATTAAGCACGACGATGCGCCGCGTCAGGCTGGAGAATCCGTTACGGAAGGGGAGGTGCTCGCCGAGCCAGCCAAGACCGCTCAACATGCGGTCGCGACCGACCCTCAGAGCGCGGCGCGCGCGCTCCTTGAGCGTTGGGGCTTCAGGCCGTTGCCAGGACCTGTCAGCCTCGGCGGTCATCGATTTGACCCGTCACTCTTTGAAGCGGTAGCCAACGCCATAAAGCGTCTCGATCACGTCGAAGCTCTGATCGACCGCCTTGAATTTCTTGCGCAAGCGCTTGATGTGGCTGTCGATGGTGCGGTCGTCGACATAGACCTGATCATCATAGGCCGCATCCATGAGCGCGTCGCGGCTTTTCACTACGCCGGGGCGGGCGGCAAGCGACTGTAAAATCAGGAATTCGGTGACGGTGAGGGTGACCGGGCGGTTGTCCCACACACAGGTATGGCGCTCGGGGTCCATCTTGAGCTTGCCGCGCTCCAGCACCTTCGATTTGTCCTCGACCACGCCGGCGGCTGCGTCGCGCGGCGCGGCGCGCCGCAACACCGCCTTCACCCGCTCGACCAGGAGCCGCTGCGGGAAGGGTTTGCGGATGAAGTCGTCGGCGCCCATTTTCAGGCCGAACAATTCGTCGATTTCCTCGTCCTTCGAGGTGAGGAAGATGACCGGCAACTCGCTCCGCTGCCTGAGTCGGCGCAGCAGCTCCATGCCGTCCATGCGGGGCATCTTGATATCCAAAATGGCGAGGTCAGGGGGGCTTTCGGCAAAGCCGTCGAGCGCGCTTGCGCCGTCGTTGTAGGTTTGGGTCTTATAGCCTTCCGCCTCAAGCACCATGCGCAAGGAGGTCAGAATGTTACGATCGTCGTCAACGAGTGCAATTGTTGGCATTTGGGGGGCCCCTTGCGGCGTTTGACGTTCTTAAGGGTGTTATAGTTTAGGGCTGCGGTCAAATATGGCAGCATCGGGGCGCGGCTCGCCACCCATCGTTACCGCAATGCAACAAATATCGTTGTGGCGCAAGTGAATAAGTCTCCAGAAATGCCCGCAAAAGCTGAGGTCGCGGCCTCTGCCCGCGCCCTCGTGCGCCGCGCCTTCAAGGGGTCACTGGCGACCATCGACCGCGGCAACTCTTATCCTTACGCCTCCCTTGTCACGCTGGCGACGGACGCCGCGGGCGCTCCCACCGTCCTCATTTCGAAGCTCGCGCGCCACACCGCGAACCTCGCGCACGACGCGCGCGCCTCGATCATGGTTGATGAGACCGGCGCGCTCGCCGATCCCTTGCAAGGGGCAAGGCTCACGCTCTACGGCCGGGCCGCGCCCACCACCGAGGAGGGCGTTAGGCGACGGTTTCTCGCCCGCCATCCGGAGGCTTCGCTCTATGCCGACTTCCCGGATTTCGCCTTCTGGCGCTTGGCGGTCGAGGGCGCCCATTACATCGGCGGCTTCGGCCGCATCTTCGATCTTGGCCCGAGCGACCTTCTCCTGCCGCTTCAAGGCGCCGAGGCCCTCGTCGAAGGCGAGCCCGGCATCGTGGAGCACATGAACGCGGACCACGCCGATGCGCTCGAGCTCTACGCCACGTCCCTCGCCGGCGCCTCCCCTGGG
>Ga0209874_1000534_pt1 | contig 11317 bp, 16 predicted proteins | sample GWRWN1_20_30_FD_187216 | JGI IMG/M metagenome (GOLD analysis project Ga0209874, IMG submission 187216) | Riverbed sediment microbial communities from areas with no vegetation in Columbia River, Washington, USA - GW-RW N1_20_30 (SPAdes)... | ecosystem: Environmental > Aquatic > Freshwater > River... | reverse complement strand
GCCAAGCTCGGGGAGCCGCACCGGCTCCCCGGCCGCCGGGGCAGGGCCGAGCTCCGGCGGGCCGCCCACCCAGGCGTCGGCGGTGATCGGGCCGACGGCGTAGCCTTCCTCGGCCGCGGCGATCGCGTCTGCGAGGAGCGTGTCGAGCCCGAGCCGGCCGAACCGCTCGGCGAGCGCAGCCCAGCCGGCGACCGCGCCCGGAACCGTCACCGACCGCGGGCCCGTCACCACGACGGGCTCGGCCGGATCGGCGCTGCGCGGGGCGGGCCCGGCCGCGTCCAGCCCGTGGACGCCCTCCCCGTCCCGGACGAGCGCGAACGCGTCGCCGCCGACACCCGTGGACATCGGCTCGGTGACACAGAGGACTGCGGCGGCCGCGAGCGCAGCATCGACCGCGTTCCCGCCGCGCTCCAGCGCGCGCAGGCCGGCGCGGGTGGCAAGCGGCTGGCTCGTCGCGACCATCGCCCCGGTTGCGACAGCCGGCGGGCGGGCAGGGGCGAGCCGGAAAGCCATGCGGCCGATAGCATCGCACCGCCATAGCCCGCCCGACCGTCCTCCTGCTGCATGCGTTCCCGCTCGACTCGCGGATGTGGGACGGGATCAGGCCGCGGCTGGAGCAGGTCGGCTACGAGGTCGTCGCGCCGGACCTGCCTGGGCCCGATCTCGAGCTGGGCTTCGACGCATGGGCGCGACGGGTGCTCGGGCTCGTCGAGGGCGACTTCGTCCCGGTCGGGTCGTCCATGGGCGGCTATCTCGCGTTCGAGCTTTGGCGCCAGGCCCGGGACCGGATCGCGGCCATGGTCCTCGTCGGGACGCGCGCCACGCCCGACAGCCCCGAGCAGCGCCTCGCCCGCGACGACTCCATCCGCCTGCTCGGCGAGGCCGGGCGGGAGCCGTTCTGGGAGGAGCTTGCGCCGCGGGTCTTCGGCCCCTACCCGAACCCGGCTGTCGTCGAGCGGGCTCGGGAGCTCGCGCTGGGGCAGCCGATCACGGCGCTCGCCACCGTTCAGGAGACGATCCGCGACCGGGCGGACTCGCGGCCGACCCTCGCCGCGATCGACGTGCCCGTGCTCGTCCTCGTCGGCGAGGAGGACGGCCTCACCCCGGTTGCCGACTCGGAGGCGATGGTCGCCGCGCTCCCGAGCGGGCGCCTTGCGCGCATCCCTGGGGCGGGGCACCTCGTGGCGCTGGAGCTGCCGGAGGCAGTGGCCGAGCGGGTCGTCGACTTCCTGGAGGAGGCGGTCGCGTGACCGGCGACGAGCTCGCGGCGTTGCTCGAGCGGGACGAGGTCGCTCTCCTCGACGTCCGCTCCCAGGAGGAGTACGAGGGAACGGCCGGCTACCCCTGCGACCCGGTGCAGGGTCACATCCCCGGCGCGGTGCATCTCGACCTGAACGAGATCTACGCGGCCGGCGGCGACCACGCGGTGCTGCGGCGATTCCTCGACGAGCGCGGGATCGCGGAGGGGCGGCGCGTCGTTGCGTACTGCCACTCGGGGCAGCGGTCCGAGCTGGCCGCCGCGCTCCTACGCTCGGGCGGCGTCGACGCCGTCAACTACGAGGGCTCGTGGCACGAGTGGTCGCGCCGGAGCGGCTAGCCGCCTCCGCGACCGCCAGGAACCGCCCGCACAGCTCGCGTCCGAACGCGTTCCAGTCGCCGATCAGCTCCTCGGTCTCGGCGAGGAGGCCCGGGAAGTCGACGGCGCCGTCCTCCTCGGGATCGGACGAGCGCACCCAGTTCACGACGCTCTCGTGCGTCACCTCCGCGTGGAACTGGATCCCCCAGGCCGCGGGGCCCGCGCGAAAGGCCTGCAGGCACCGCTCGCCCTGCGCCAGCGGCACGGCGCCCTCCGGCAGCTCGAAGTGGTAGATGTGCCACTGAAAGGCCGGGAAGCGCGGGGGCAGGCCGGCGAAGACCGAATCGGCCTCGGCCTCGGGCGTCAGCTCCACGACGGGCCACCCGATCTCCGGGCTCGGCAGGCGCCGGACGTGGCCGTGCGCCGCCTTGGCGAGGAGCTGCCCGCCCAGGCAGACACCCATGAGGGGCACCTCGTCGGCCAGGAGGCGTTGGAGCACGAGGCGCTCGTCGTGGAGCCAGCCGTGCCGGTCTTCCTGGTCGACGTGCATCGCGCCCCCGAAGACGAGCACGGCGCCGTAGGACCCGATGGGGGCCGGGGGCTCGGGGCTCTCGGAGATGACCCAGTCGTCGAGCTCGTGCCCGCGGGCCGCTACCGCTTCGGCGAAGACGCCTGCGGCGGCATCGGTCTGGTGGACGATGGAGAGGACGCGCATCTGCTCAGCCTACGCCGTGGCGCACCCAGACATTCGGCTCCCAGTAGGCCCCGAGGTCGGTCTCGCGGTCGACGTCGAGGACGGCGAGGCAGCGCGGGAAGACGTACTCGCCGCTCTCGGGGAACGCCGTCTCCGTCCACTCCTCCCACTCGGCGACCGTCCCCGTGATGCGGAGGGACTGCTGGACGGGCCGCAGGATCTCGGCGCCGAACCGGACGTGCAGGCGGATCCACGGGTCGAACGGGAGCCCGTCCTCACGTGTCCAGTGGGCATAGCGCTCGATCGGCGTCAGCGGGTAGCGCTCCTTCCACGTCGGCCGCAACGGCGCGATCAGGTTGCCGAGGCCGTGCTTCGCAGCGATGTCACGCATACCGCCGATCATCGTCCGCGAAAGCCCGCCGCCCTGGTGCTCGGGCGGGATCTCGATCGCGAGCGCGGAGAGCGTGTTCGGCTCGCCGCCCTCCTCGAAGAGGCGGACGGCGCCGTCGAGCACCGCGTCGATCCCCGGAGGCAGGCCGTCGACGGTGCCGTCCCACGAGCAGGGGATCGAATGGCCGTGGGCGAGCGCGGTCTCGCGCTCCTCGTCGAAGAGGATGAACTGGAAGTCGCGGAAGTCCTCGTCGAGCCGGCTCCAGTGCTGACCGAGGACATCCCCCTGCTCGTTGTACTTGGGCCAGACGCCGACGATCTCGTCGTAGGATCGCTCCCAGAGGTCGGGCCGCTCGGCGCTGGTGTAGATGCGTGTGCTCATGCGATCGCAGCGTGTCGGAGCGCCGCCTGGAGCTCCGCCGCGCCCGGGCCCGGCTTCCCGTCGCCGACCGGCCGGCGGTCAAGCTCGACCACGGGCATGACCTCGCGCACCGAGGACGACGTGAACGCCTCCTCCGCGCCGGCGAGCTCGTCGACGACGTACGACCCCTCGTGCACCTGGTAGCCGAGCGCGGCGGCGCTCTCGATCAGCGTGGCCCGGGTCACGCCGGCGAGTATCCCCAGCTCGAGCCCAGGCGTGAAGAGGTCGTTGCCCGTCCGCCACCAGATGTTCGTGACGGGGCCCTCGAGCACGACCCGGCCGTTCGCGAGGAACACGGCGTCGTCCGCATCGCGCCGGCGCGCCTCCGCCTCGGCCGCCATGTTGACTGCGTAGCTCGTGGACTTCACCCCGCCGAGGAGCCACGGCGCGTTGGCCCGCACGCCCGGCTCGAGCCCAAGCTGCACGGTGATCATGCGGAGGCCGCGCGCCCGCTTCTCGTCGAGGGCCGGCGGGAGCGTCGAGACCATCGCCAGCGCGGTCGGATACGCGCCGCCCTCCCGGCCCGGCGTGAGGTAGAGGCGCAGGACGGACTCGCTCTCGCCGGCCGCGTCGAGCGCTTCCCGGGCGATCCCCTTGAAGGCGGCCGTGTCGACGGGCGGAAGGCCGAGCCGCTCCGCCGAGCCGGCCAGCCGCTCCAGGTGGTTGTCGAGGCGGAAGGGCCGGCCGTCGTAGACGCGGATCGTCTCGAATGCCGCGCGCCCGCGCAGGAAAGCCTCGTCGTCTGCGTGGAGGACCGGCTCGGAGGGATCGACGAGGCCGCGCCCGCCGACCGCCAGCGCCACGACGGTCACGAGACGACGGCTTCTGGAACCGGACTGCCGACAGCCGCGAGGAGCGGCCGCGCCTTCACCCACGACTCCTCGATCTCGGCACGCGGGTCGGAGTCCCACACGATCCCCCCGCCGACCCAGAGGTGGATCTCCCCGTCTGCGACCGCGAACGTCCTGATCGTGAGCGCGAGCTCGAGGTCGCCGTTCGGGTGGATGCGGCCGAGCGCGCCCATCGAGGCCCCACGGCCCATGGGCTCGAGCGCGGCGATGTGGTCGAGCGCGGAGATCTTCGGCGCGCCCGTGACGGAGCCCCCGGGGAAGACTGCCCCGAGCAGCTCGGCAAGGCCGACGTCCTCCCGCAGGCGGCCCTCGACGGTCGTGACCATGTGGGTCACACCGGCGAGCTCCCGCTCGGCCATCAGGTCCGGCCAGCGCACCGAGCCGGGCTGGCACACGCGCGAGAGGTCGTTGCGCTCGAGGTCGACGATCATCACGTGCTCGGCGGCGTCCTTCTCGGACTCGCGCAGCTCGCCGTGGACGCCGGCCGGCCGGGTGCCCTTGATCGGCTTCGTCCAGACCCGGTCGCCGCGGCGCGAGAGGAAGAGCTCGGGCGAGCCCGAGACGATCGCCCAGCCGTCGCCTGCAAACGGCTCCGGGTGGAGCGGGCGGAGCGGCGCAAGGCTCCGGGCGAGACCCGCCGAGTCGCCCTCGAAGGGCGCGTGCAGGTGCTGGACGAGGTTGACCTGGTAGACGTCGCCGCGCCCGATCGCGTCCTGGACGCCCTCGATCGCAGCGGCGTAGCCCTCGTCGTCCCACGAGCGGCGCCACTCGCCGATCCGGAACGGGCCGGGAGCTGGGGCCCGCTCGTCCGCCGGGTGGACCCGCGCGGCGAGAAGCGGCAGCCGGCACGGCTCGGGCGGGCCGGGCCAGGGTGCACGGCGAAGCGCGGCGGAGAGGCCGTAGCCGAGGAAGACGTCGGCGACGAGGTCGTCGCGCGCGGAGAAGCCCGCCGAGTCGAGATAGCCCTCCAGGTCGGCGAGCGGATCGCCTCCGCTCCAGACTTCCAGCACGGGGGTAACGCTAGCGCGTGCCGCTCAGAAGCCGTTGTAGCTCGGTGGGAGCTCGTCGCCGCAGACCGTGACCACGGTGAAGGGCAGATCGATGGTCGCCGTACGCGGGACGATCCCAAGCGTCTGGTAGCGGAGGGCGGGGTCCGAGTGGATTCCGGACGCGCCCGGGGTCGTGCAGACCCCCTCGGGCGTGACTCGAAGCCGTAGGACGAGATAGCGGGAGTCGCCGGGCTCGATGGTGAGCACCTCGAACGGCACGATCTCACCGCCGACGCGGTGATCCGGCTCCTCGAAGGTCGGATAGCGCCCCATGCCCGAGAGGGTCAAGAAGCTCGGTGAGCCGAGGCCCTGGACGGTCGCCGGCAACCGCCCGGTGTTCTCGACGTCGTAACCGATCTCGAAGGTGCCGGGCGTGCCCTCGGTGACGTAGTACACGGTGTCGCCGATCCCGGTGTCGGCGGACGACCAGGCGAGTGTGCCTGCCGGGGCGCCCCAGACCGATCCGAGCTCGACCGGGTCGTCCGTCAGGAGCCAGATCAGGCCCCCGGCGGCAAGGGCGCCGGCCGTGAGCAGTGACGCGACCACGACTCGCGTGCGCGTAACGACTCGACGGCGCGCCCGCACGGGCTCCGGGAAGACATCGTCCAAGCCCGACGCTCATGGCCAAGTGTCGGTAGCCCGAGTCGGCAGGTCAACCCTGCCGGCCGGGTGCTGCCCGCCCGCGCGCCTAGAATCGAGCGCGTGGACGCACGGCCGATCGGGATCTTCGACTCGGGCGCCGGCGGGCTCACCGTCCTGCACGAGTGCCTCGTCACACTGCCGCACGAGGACTTCCTCTACCTCGGCGACGGCGCGCGCTGCCCCTACGGGCCGCGGCCGCAGGCGGAGATCCGGCGGTTCGCGCACGAGATCGCGTCCTATCTCGAGCAGCAGGGCGTGAAGCTGATCGTCGCGGCCTGCAACGCGGCCACCTCGGCGGCGCTCCCGGCGCTGCAGGAGGCGTTGAGGGTGCCGATCGTCGGCGTGCTCGTGCCCGAGGCGCACGCCGCAGTGCAGGCGACCCGGAACCGGCGCATCGGCCTCCTCGCCACCCAGGCCACGGTGGCGAGCGGCCGGTACGAGGAGATCGTCCACGCCCTCGACGCGGGAGCGCACGTCGTCTCGGTAGCGTGCCCCAAGCTCGTCCCGCTGATCGAGGCGGGCGACGTGGGCGAGGAGCTCGACGCCGCCGTGCGCGCGTACGCAGCGCCGCTCAGGGAGGAGGACGTCGACACCGTCATCCTCGGCTGCACCCACTATCCGATGATCAGGCGCGTCTTCGAGCGGGCGTTCGGCCGCGGGACGACTCTGGTCTTCTCCGCGGACGAGACCGCGCGCGAGGTGGCCGAGACGCTGGCGCGCAAGCGCGTCGAAACCGACCCGGCCCGCGACGGCACCACTCGCTTTCTCACGACGGGCTCCGCCGACGAGTTCCGGGCGCTCGGCGAGCGCTTCCTCCAGCTTCCGATCCCGCGCGTCGAGCAGGTCACGGTGCGCGAGCTCGAGCTCGCCACGACGTGACCCTCTCCGCCTTCCTCAATTACTACGGGGCACCCCATCCCACCACCCGCTTTCGAGCGTACAGCCGAAATCCGCGCCTGTGGCGCTCGGAACGTGCCGAGAGGGTGACAACGTGAGCCGCGAGGGCCGCCGCCCCGACGAGCTGCGCGCGGTCGAGATCGCGACGGGCTTCGTCGAGCAGGCGACCGGGTCGGCCCTGATCTCGTTCGGCGCGACGCGCGTTCTCTGCACCGCGAGCGTCGAGGACGGCGTCCCGCGGTGGCTCGCAGGCTCCGGTCGGGGGTGGCTGACCGCGGAGTACGGGATGCTCCCGGCGTCGACCGGGCAGCGCATGCAGCGCGAGGCCAGCGCCGGCAAGCAGAAGGGGCGCACGGTGGAGATCCAGCGGCTCCTCGGCCGCTCGCTCCGCGCCGTCTACGACCTGGAGACGCTGGGTGAGCACACGGTCTGGATCGACTGCGACGTGATCCAGGCGGACGGCGGCACCCGCACCGCGGCCATCTCCGGCGCCTGGGTCGCGCTGACCCTCGCCGCGCGCCGGGCCGGTCTCCCCGAGCCCGCCGACCTGGTCGGCGCGGTGTCGGTCGGGATCGTCGGCGGCGAGCCGCTCCTCGACCTCGACTACTCGGAGGACTCGGCGGCCGACGTGGACATGAACGTGGTCATGACCGGCGACGGCCGGCTGGTCGAGGTGCAGGCGACCGCCGAGCGCGTCCCCTTCACCAGAGAGGAGCTGGACGCCCTCGTCGATCTAGCCGCCGGGGGTATCCGCGACATCGGTGCCCGCCAGCGGGAGGCGGTCGCATGATTCCCGAGGTCGAGTGGTGGGACATCCTCGTCCGGCTGCTGGTGGCGGCCGGCCTGACGGGCGCGATCGGGCTCGAGCGCGAGCTGCGCGAGCGCGCCGCCGGCCTGCGCACGCACATGCTCGTGGGCATCGGCGCGGCGCTCTTCACGATCGTTTCCGCCTACGGCTGGGGGGACTTCCAGTTCTCGACGCGCTCGGGCGTCGTCTTCGACCCCACGCGCATCGCCGCGCAGGTCGTGACCGGCATCGGCTTCCTGGGAGCCGGCGCGATCATCCGCCAGGGCCTGACCGTCCGCGGGCTCACGACCGCGGCGAGCCTCTGGGTGGTCGCTGCGATCGGCATGGCCGCAGGCGCCGGGTATTACTCCGCCGCCCTGATCGCCACGGGCATCGTCCTCGTCGGCCTCGGCCCGTTCCGCTGGTTCGAGGGCGGTGCGACGCTCGGCCGGTTCCGGCGCGCCGGTCGCCACCTCGAGATCGACCTCGTCCGCGACCGCTCGATCGCGGAGCCGCTCGGGCTCATCGACGCCAGGCGCGTCCGCGTCAGCCGGGTGCAGTTCGAGGACGCGCGCGACCGGCGGCGGCTGCGGGTCGAGCTCGACGTCCCCCTCGGTCCCGCGGAGGAGCGTCTGGTCCAGGACCTCGCCACCCTCGACGGCGTGCTCGCCGTCCGGTGGACCGAGTGACCCTGAGGGTCGCTTGTGAAGGCGAGCTTCGTCTCCAAGAACGCCCACAAGGCCCGCGAGCTCGCGGTGCTCCTGCCCGGGTGGGAGATCGAGCAGACCGCGGCGGCCGAGCTTCCTGAGGAGGTGGGGCAGACGTTCTACGAGAACGCCCGCGGCAAGGCACAGTTCGGGCGCACGGTCGACCCACCCGACCGCTGGACGATCGGTGAGGACTCCGGGCTGGAGGTCGACGGCCTGGGCGGCCGGCCCGGGATCCGCTCGGCCCGCTACGCCGGCCCGGACGCGACCGACGAAGAGAACGTGGCGAAGCTCCTCGAGCAGCTCGAGGGCGTGACCGGAGAGGGGCGTCGCGGCCGCTACGTCTCCGAGCTCGTCGCCCTCTCGCCCGACGGCGAGGAGCGCCGCGGCACGGGGCTCCTCGAGGGCAGGATCGCCGATGGGCCGCGGGGCTCGGAGGGCTTCGGCTACGACCCGGTGTTCATCCCGGATGGGGAGGAGCAGACGGTCGCGGAGCTCGGCGACCAGTGGAAGGCGGGGCACAGCCACCGGGCCGCCGCCGCGAGGAAGCTGCGGGAAGCAGTAAGCAAGCCGCTCCGCACCCCATAGCATCTGGCTCCCTTGAACGGTAGATTCCGCACATGCAGCTCTTCTCGCACGACGACAAGGCGACCGCACTCGGTCGCGCGCCGCTCTTCACGAACCTCTCCCGGGCCGATCTCGTCGAGCTCGCAAAGCTGACGGAGGACCTCGAGTTCGAGGAGGGCAAGGTGCTGGCGCGGGAGGGGGAGATCGGCCAGGAGTTCTTCGTCCTCGTCGACGGCGAGGTCTCGGTCACCAAGGACGGGAAGGAGATCCGCAGGCTCGGTCCGGGCGATTTCTTCGGCGAGATCGCGCTCGTCTGGGACTCGCCGCGGCGCACCGCGACCGTGACCGCCGCGACGCCCGTCCGCTTCTTCGTCCTCACGCGCCAGGCCTTCCGCAGCCTCATCGACCACCATCCCGACATCGAGGAGAAGGTGCTCAAGGTGCTCGAGGAGCGCGTGCGCACGACGGAGTCGGGCGAGATCTAGGAGGAGATCGTCGTGGGCGCCCCGCTGCGCCCGCGCGTAAGCCACCAGTTCACCTCGGCACCGAGCACGAGGATGTTGGCCATCACGTAGAGCCAGACGAGCAGGAGCACCAGCCCGCCGTAGGCCTGCAGCGCGATCAGCTCGTTCGAAAGGCGGACGAAGGTCGGGAGCACCTGAAAGCTCGCCTGCAGCAGCACCGACGCGAAGAGCGCGCCGGGCAGGGTCTCGCGCCAGCTCAGCGACGTGTTCGTCAACAGCCGGTAGAGGCTCCAGGTGAAGCCGACGAGCAGTGCGGTCGAGACGAGGAGCGCGTACACGTAGGAGAGGACGCCCTCGGCGACTCCGGCGCGGCTCGCGAGCTCGACGCCGACCGAGGAGATCGCGAGCGCGAGGAAGAGGACGACGAGTGAGGCCGCCGTCAGCAGGAGGACTAGGGTCTTCTGCCGGATGAAGGGCCGGTTCGGGAGCCCGTAGACGATGTTGAACGCCGACTCGAGCACGCTGAAGAACCCCAGCGCTGCCCAGAGGAGCCCGATGCCGCCGATGACGGAGAGCTCCGTCGCCTGGTCCTGGATCTCGGTCACAGCGTCGAGGATGTTCTCGACCGAGTTCTCCGGGAAGGCCCGCCGCAGCTCCTCGATCAGGTAGCTCGACTCGTCCTGCTCGCCCGCGAACGCGAGCAGCGAGAGGGCGAGGAAGAGGAGCGGGACGAACGCGAGGATCGCGAAGTAGGCGATCATCGCAGCGAGGTGGGTGCCTCGGTCCTCCAGGAACTTGCGGACGATGGCGTGCACGGCGAGGGAGTCTACGGTCGTGTGTTAGGTTTGCCCGCTGTGGATGCCACGCAGGCGCTTTCCGACCTCGTAGAGATCTCCTCGCAGATCGAGTCGGCCGTGCTCGCAGACGGGGATGGATCGGTGCTCGCGTCCACGCTCGGGAACGACGAGCGCTCGCGGGCCATCGCCCGCGAGGCGCAGGAGCTCCTGCGGGGCGCAGCCGGCCCGGCCGGCGAGCCGACCCAGGTTCAGGTCGCCTTCCGCGAGGGCTGCGTCTTCGTCGTCGCCGACGGCGAGCGGATGGTCGCGGCCGTCACCGGGCGCGACCCCACCGCCGGGCTCGTCCTCTACGACCTGAAGACCTGCCTGCGCCTCTCCGGGGAGCGGGCGCCTGCGAAGAAGGCAGCGTCGGGCGCCCGCCGCAAGAAGAAGAACGACGAGCCGGAGGCTGCGGATGAAGCGTAGGCTCGTAGCCGCCGGGGTCGCGGTCGGCTCCGTCGTTGGGGCGGCAGCGCTCTGGCGCCGCCGGTCCGGCGCCGGCAAGGACCGCGTCGACGTCTACTTCGCCGACGGCTCCATGGTGAGCTTCAGGGAGGGGAGCGACGAGGCGGCCCGGCTGTTCCCGGCCGCGCGCCGGATCCTCTCCCAGGCCCGAAGCTGACCGCGGTCGTGACCGACGCCGAGCTCGCCCTGGCGATTCGCGAGCACGCCTACCTCGAGGGGGACTTCCTGCTGCGCTCCGGGAAGCGCTCGCGCTACTACCTGGACAAGTACCGCTTCGAGACCCGGCCCGACATCCTGGCCGCGCTCGGCGAGCGCCTCGCTGCGCTCATGCCGGAGGTCGCGCCGGCAGCGACGCGAATCGCCGGGCCGGAGCTCGGCGCCGTCGCGCTCGCCGCGGCCGCCTCCCTGGCCTCCGGGCTCCCGTTCCTCCTCGTGCGCAAGGAGGCGAAGAGCTACGGCACCGGGAACCGGCTCGAGGGGGCCTTCGAGGAGGGCGAGGAGGTCTGCCTCGTGGAGGACGTCGTCACCTCGGGAGGCGCGGCTGCGGACGCGATCGACGCGCTCCGCGAGGCCGGGCTCGAGTGCCGCGCGGCGATCTGTGTGGTCGATCGCGAGGAGGGCGGAGCCGACGCTCTCGCGCGCAAGGCGGTCCGGTTGCACCCGCTTTTCCGAGCGCAAGACATCCTCAGCGCCTAGAAAAACCCCGCAAACCCGCATGGTTGCTTGCTATCAGGGGGCTCTGTTAGGGTTGTCGCCGGTTCCCCAGGTCAGAGCAAAAGGACGGAAGGAGAGGGCATGACGAAGGCCCAGTTCATCGACAAGGTGGCCGAGAAGAGCGGGCTCACCAAACGGGATGCAGCAGAGGCGGTCGACGCGTTCCTCGATTCCATCACCGAAGCGCTCCAGAGTGGCGACGCGGTGTCGTTCACAGGCTTCGGCAAGTTCTCCCCACAGCAGCGCGCCGCACGCCA
>Ga0209874_1000532_pt1 | contig 11366 bp, 10 predicted proteins | sample GWRWN1_20_30_FD_187216 | JGI IMG/M metagenome (GOLD analysis project Ga0209874, IMG submission 187216) | Riverbed sediment microbial communities from areas with no vegetation in Columbia River, Washington, USA - GW-RW N1_20_30 (SPAdes)... | ecosystem: Environmental > Aquatic > Freshwater > River... | reverse complement strand
GGCCGGTGGTCCGCGATGTGCTTGTACAACGCGATCGTTTCCGGATCACGCGGCAGCTCCTTGATGGCCGCCTCTATCGCCGACCATGTGATGGGCGAGGGATCAGCGCCCGTGAGTTTTTTAAATTCTTTGGCGAACCCAGGATCCTTGAATGATTTCGCCATGGCCTCGCGCAAATGTTGACCAGCTCTTTTGGGGTGCCGGGCGGCAAAAAATAGGGCCAGCGCGGGTAGTCGAATGCCCTGTACAAGCTCAGCAGCCGGTGCTCCTTCTCGTTTTTGGCAAAGCTATCGATCTCGGGAATATCTCGCGAATAGGGTGGAACGTAGCGGCCCTTGGGGATGGTGATGACGGTGTGAAAATAAACCTTTTCCACGAGCGACGGATTCTGTTGAATAGTCGCGCTCGACATCGAACCGCCGTCCACCTCGCCTTGGAGCAGCGCCACGTCTCTTTCCTGTGATGAATAACCGACGACAAATTTTGGCTCCTTCAATCCCAGCAAATAGGCGGCGAGGCGCCCGTTGATATAAGTGATATGTCCCACCGAATGGGCTCCGATCCGGATCCCCGTCGCGGCGCGGAGCTTTTCGAGGCTATCCAGCCCCGCCTCTTTTCGGGTGACGAACGCAGTGGGACTGCCGCTCTCCGTGGAGCCAAGATAGATCAGCTTATCCAGGTCGTAGTTACTGCCGGCCAAGCCCAGGATCGGCCCGCTCACCAGGACATTGCCCACGGCGCCGATGGTGAGCCCATCGGGTTTGGCTGCCGAGTAAATATGGTTTACCGCCGTTCTACCTGCGGCGCCCATCTTGTGCTCGATAATGATAGTGGGTTCCCCGGGGATATATTTTTTCAGGTACGGGATCAGGGCCCGGGCCTGCAAATCGCCGTAACCGCCCGGCGATCCGCCCCGAAGGATGGTAAGCGTCTTCCCTTGATAATAGGCAGTCTGCGCCCAGGATAACCCTGAAGGGAGGGAAGCATGGATCCACAAGAGAGCTGCCAGAAAACTCAGGCATCTGAGGCTATGCTTTCTGATCTCCATATTTTTGTCCCCTTTCTATAGGAAAATATCAGGCCAAAGGAGAGAAACGGTGTGTTGTCTGGGGAATCGCCGCGATCCTGGCACTTATTGAGAGAATTTTCCAGAGGACAGAGAAAGCCTTCGCTTTGCAGCAGCATCTCTCTTGACACCTTGATTGACGCGGCAATATGATTTGCGCGTACCGTCCGGTCGATAGAGTTGGTTATAACGCCTGGCTCCCAGGCAGTCTGGAGAACGATATGACAAGTTTCGTACTTGCGTTGTTTTTGTTTCTGGCGTCCAGTTCCAATCTCCACGCTCAGACTCCTTTTTATCAAGGAAAAACCATCAGGATCGTTGTCGGTAATATTGCCGGGGATGCTTATGATCTATGGGCGAGAATCTTCGCCCAGCATATGGGCAAGTACATCCCGGGAAATCCCAATTTCATTGTGCAGAACATGCCCGGAGCAGGCGGCGTGACTGCCGCCAATTATGTTTATGCCGTTGCGAAACCCGATGGTCTGACGATGGGAGCATGGGGGCCATCGCTTTATTTTGACCAACTTGCGGGGCGCAAGGAAGTTCAGTTTGACTGGTCCAAGTTCACTTGGATCGGTACGCCGGAGCAAACCGAGTTTATCTTGATCATGAGGACGGATAGTCCTTACAAATCCATCGAGGATGTCCGCAAGGCCGCGGTGCCGCCCAAGTGCGGCGCCACGGGAACGAGCACTTCCGGCTATTACATCCCAAAGTTCTTGGACGAAAGTATGGGGCTCAAATTCAACATCGTCACCGGTTACCCGGGGGGCGGCGAGATTGACCTCGGCATCGAACGCGGCGAGTTGCAATGCCGCAACTTGACGATCAGCACCTATTTTGCGCGCGAGCCCTTTTTGACCTGGCATAAGAACGGCTTTATTCGCCCGATCTTGCAAACGCCAAAGAAGCGGGATGCCAGAGTTGCCGATGTCCCGTCCATCTATGAGTTGATGGACCAATACAAGACGCCTGAGGCGAGCCGGCGTGTGGCCACGGTGCTGCTTGCCCCGGCAGTTTTTGGCAGGCCCATGGTGGCCACGCCGGGTGTTCCGCCGGATAGGGTAAAAATCTTGCGTGACGCCTATCACACGTCGCTCAAAGATCCAGCGTTGCTGGAAGACTTGAAAAAGAGACGATGGGAGGTGGATGCGATCAGCGGGGAAGAGATGGCCAATCTGGCGAAAGAGGTGATTTCCCAGCCGCCAGAGGTCATTGAGCGGATGAAGAAACTGTTAGGCAATTAATCCACGTCGGTTCATTGTAGTCGAAACTATAGAAGAAGAACCAGTAAGGTCCCAGGATATCCTGTACCACGGGTCTTCATATCCTGCTAACCCCGATTGCAGGACCAATTAGACGCCGTATCCAAGTCCTCTATAAAGGCGGCTGAAGCGCGAGTCATTAATCGTGGTGCTGTTTCGACGGCCGCTCCTGAACTGTGCGAAAGTGAACAGGCCTGGAGTCGCCTGCTACCTCTGCAGGGTTTCGCGACCAACGGCGGCGAGGAGAACCGCGGATAACACGAGCAGTGGGGCGTAGGCTAAGAATGGCACACCGGGATCGAAACTATCGGCGAGAAAGCCGCCGAGCAGCGGCGCGCCGACACCTCCGATTTCGGCGATCGTGCGGCGCAGGGCTTGCAGGCGCCCGCGGGCGCTTGCAGGCACGACGTCGTAGGTCGAGGTTGCCAGCGACCCGAGCGAAAGCCCGTTCGATACGCCTAAAAATGCTACGAGAATCGCTAATTGGAAAAAGGTCTCGGAAAACGGAATAAGCAGAAACGCCAGAGCCGGAATTCCGGTACTTGGAACCGTTGCCCATTTTCTTCCAACCTTGTCGATGACGAAGCCTGCGGGCAGGATCATGGCGAACACAGATAAGCCGGAAATGGTAAACAAAAAGCCCACTTCTTTGGGCGTCAGGCCGAGCTGGGATGTTGCATAGAGTGGCAGCATGCTCTGCGTTGTGACGCGGTGGATTATGCTCGTGAAGGTTGCAAAGACCAGAACAACGTAAGTCGGTCGGAGTTCCGGATTAATTTGGTGAAAAAGGTCTTTTAGACTGCGCAGGCGCTCCGCTAGGGTCTGACGCCTCGAATTTTCCGGGCGGTTCGAAAGCGGTGGTGGAGAAAAAGACGATGGCGGGCTCTCAACGGATAATCCAAGCACGACAGCAAGGGCGGCGCACAGGGCGTAGACGATGAAAACAGCCCTGAAGCTGACACTTTCCGTCAGTATGCCGCCAAGCAACGGACCCAAGGCGAGCCCTAAATAGTTAACGCCGTGAAAACCGCTCAGGACTCGGCCGCGTTGGTCCGGGCGCGCCATATCGATGCCGGCCATCTCCCGAGCCATAACCCAGACGCTCTCTGCGACGCCGATCAAGAAGACCAGCGCCAGAATTATTCCGAACCAGGGAATGCTTGCGGCAAGTAGCCCGGCGATGCAAGCCAAGGCTGGGCCGGCGATCAGCGCCGAGCGGGCGCCTAAGCGGTCGAGCACCGCGCCGCTTATCGGAAGACCGACGAATCGTCCAAGCCCCGAAGCCGTAACGATTTGCGCCGCTGTCCCCAGGGAAATTTCAAAGGCCACCGCTAATACCGGAATGGCGGGAACGATCATCGCCCACATCCCTGCCAGCAGGGTGCTGGTGTAAAGGATGACGAGTCCACGGACTGTGGGACTGGAATTTAGTGAAAAGTTCATGCGCGGTTTGTGGTTTGAGATAGGTCGTTCGGGGTCGGCTCAACGTGGGAGGAAGGCCGGAGCGCTATTTTTCTCCCCGCGCTCTAGACTGTCAGGTTGCTGAAAAATTTTGTTTGCAGGCTTCTAAAAGTCCGCATTCCCCGGCGTGCGCGGGAAGGGGATGACGTCACGGATATTTTTGAGGCCGGTGAGATACATCATCATTCTTTCCAATCCCAAACCGAAGCCGGAGTGGGGGACGGAGCCGTACCGGCGCAGGTCGAAATACCACCAATACGCTTTTTCGTCTAATCCGCTGTCACGGAGCCGTTGCAGGAGCACATCGTGGCGGTCCTCGCGCTGGCTGCCGCCGATGATCTCGCCGACTCTCGGAACCAAAACGTCCATCGCCCGCACGGTTTTGTTATCGTCATTGACGCGCATGTAAAAAGCTTTGATGTCCTTCGGGTAGTCCGTGACGATCACCGGTTTTTTGAAAAGCTCTTCTGAAAGAAACCGCTCGTGCTCAGTTTGCAAATCACTGCCCCACTCCACGGGAAACTCCCAAGTTTTTCCGGATTTCTTGAGCTCTTGAATCGCGTCGGTGTAGGTAATATGGCCGAATTTAGATTCCGCGACATGCTCCAGTGTGTTGAGTACGGTTTTTTCGATGCGCTCATTAAAAAACTCGAGATCTTCGCGGCAGTGGTCCAGGACATAGCGAATGATGAACTTCAAGAACTCCTCCGCCAGGGCCATATTGTCTTCCAGTTCGTAGAAGGCCATCTCCGGCTCGATCATCCAGAACTCGGCCAAATGGCGCGGCGTGTTGCTATTCTCCGCCCGAAACGTCGGGCCGAACGTGTAGACCTTTGAGAAAGCGAGGGCGAAGATCTCCCCTTCTAACTGCCCGCTTACGGTGAGATAGGCGGGGCGGCCGAAAAAGTCTTGCTGCCAGTTGACGTTGCCGTCGGCGGTGCGCGGCGGGTTCGCCATGCTCAAGGAAGTTACGTTGAACATCTGCCCCGCGCCTTCGCAGTCGGATGTCGTGATGATGGGCGTTTGAACGTAAATGAAATCGCGTTCCTGAAAAAAAGTGTGGATCGCGTGTGTGAGGGCATTGCGAACGCGAAACGCGGCGCCGAAAGTGTTGCTTCGCACTCGCAGATGACCGATCTCGCGGAGAAACTCCAAGGTATGTCCTTTCTTTTGCAGAGGATAGGTCACAGGGTCCGCAGTGCCGTATACTGAAATTGCGCTGACCTTGAGCTCCACCGCTTGTCCCTTAGCCGGAGATTCAGCCAGCACTCCTGACGCTGCGATACTGCTTCCCGTGGTGACCTGCTTCAGTGTTTCGTCCAGCACGACGCCGGCATCGACCACAAGTTGCATGCTCTTGAACCGGGACCCATCGTTCAACTCGATGAAAGTCACGCCCTTGGAATCCCGGCGCGAGCGCACCCAACCGCGTAATGTGACTTCGGTGCCCACCGGCAGTGAATAAGCCTGCTTGACCGAAAAATACTTTGAGTTCATGGGGCCAAGTATTCAATAATACGCGGCGATGTCAACCGATGACATTCATTCGATAGACGTCTGTAGGGTGCCGTCCGTTTCTAAGTAGCCCGCTTTTTAGTATTCTCTTGGCAGTGCGCCAATTGGGGCTAATGCACTCGCAGGACAGCAGCCGTCGATATCCGTGGCAAAGGAATTATTAAGTAAAGTTTCACACCGGCCCTGGCCGCTCCCGCCAAAGCCCTGGATCCTCGCCATGCGTTGGCACGACCTGCTTTTTCTTCACTGGCCGGTTCGTCCTGAATTGATTCGGCCATTGATTCCCCGAGGCCTCGAGCTCGATACCTTCGACGGCAGCGCTTGGCTCGGTGTTGTCCCTTTCCGAATGACCGCCGTACGGGCGCGCTATTTTCCTCCGTTTGCCGGATTGGCTTTCCCGGAGATGAACGTTCGTACGTACGTGTGGACTCCGGGCAGGAGCGGCGTTTGGTTCTTCAGCCTCGACGCAACAAATTGGCTTGCGGTTAGAGCCGCTCGAGCTTGGTATGGGCTACCCTACTATGATGCCCGAATGAACGTGCAGTTAGAACAGGAAACCGTTCACTATCACAGCCGCCGCGTCGATAAAAAAAGCACTCGCGCGGAATTTCACGCCTCTTATAAACCCACTGGTGAAGTATATCGCTCCGCGCCGGGGACGCTCGACCGGTGGTTGACCGACCGATATTGTCTTTACGCGGTGGACCGCCGTGGGCAGTTGCGTTACGGAGACATTCATCATCTGCCCTGGCCGCTGCAACCCGCGGAAGTGGAATTGCGCGTCAACACGATGACGAACCCACTCGGCATTAAGCTCCCGGACACCGCGCCTCTGGCGCATTTTGCTCGTTACCTCGAGGTAATTGCCTGGCGAGCTACGCCTCTGGTGTCAAGCGCGTTATGAATGAAGAGAGTAAATTCAATCGACTTTCTAGTTATCAAAAAGAAATGACGTATACTAACTCATAGCCCTGTCTGGTCGCAGGAGAATCGCTACGAAAATAGGACTTCAAGTTCCGTCCTTCACCTGGCCCGGCGGACCCGCAAGATTGTCGCCGGTACTTCAGCGGATCGGCCAGACGGCCGAGGATGCGGGTTTTGCGAGCCTGTGGGTAATGGATCACTTTTTCCAGATAGAGATGGTTGGAAAAGTTGACGAGCCGATGCTCGAAGGCTATAGCGCGCTGAATTTTTTTGCAGCAGTGACGAAACGGGTGCGCCTAGGCACTCTCGTAACCGGGGTTAGCTATCGCTACCCGGCTATTCTCACAAAGACCGTTACCACACTCGATGTTCTTTCCGGCGGACGAGCTTACTTGGGAATCGGCGCCGGCTGGTATGAGCGCGAAGCGATCGGCCTTGGCGTTCCTTTCCCTCCTCTCCGGGAACGCTTCGAGCGCTTAGAGGAGACGCTGCAGATTGCCAAACACATGTGGTCCGGGAAGACCACGGCGTACAGCGGCAGATACTACCAGCTCGCCGAGCCGCTCTGCGTTCCGCCGCCGCTTTCCAAACCTCATCCGCCGATTCTCGTGGGCGGCGCCGGAGAGAAAAGGACCTTGCGACTGGTGGCCCAATACGCGGATGCTTGTAATCTCTACGCCTTCGAGGGAGCCGATGTAGTTCGCGCCAAACTCGCTGTGCTGCGCCGCCACTGCGACGAAATCGGCCGCCCGTTCGACGAGATCGAACGGACTGCGATTAGTATTGTCGATATCGGACCTGGCAAAATGAGCTCGCAGGAGATCATCGACCACTGTCACACTATGAGCGATGCCGGCATCCAGCACTTGGTTTTATCCTTGGCTCGAGTTCACGAGATCATGCCAATCGAGAAAATGGGGCAGGAGGTGATCCCCGCCGTCAGCCGTTTCTAGACGGTGAGCAACAGGTTTGTGGCAAACGGCGCTCTTTGCCAAGGCACGGTTTGGTTACGACGGATTGTGAAAACGGGCCGAACATGACCGTCAAGGTGAAAAATATCTTCCATGACCTTCCCGAGCTTTCCGATCAGGAGGAGCTTTCGATCTTATTTCAGAACCCATGCGCCACAATCGAGCGCATCGTTTCGCAATCTTACGGCAGTCCGCCCGGCTTTTGGTACGATCAAGATGAAGACGAATGGGTCATCGTAATGCGCGGGGAAGCGACCCTGGAATTCGAGGGGGGAGAGCTCGTGCGGATGAAAGAGGGCGATCATGTGACGATTGCGTGCCATGTGAGACATCGAGTTCAGCAAACAGATCCAAAAACAATCTGGCTCGCCCTGCGTATTCACTGCTAGAAATACAGGGGAGGAGACTTGAACTACCCCGCAACAAGCTGACGGGTATCAGAACATAGCGATGAGAATTTATCCCAAAGGCGTCACCCCCGAATGTTTTAATCGGAGGTCCAGTTCCCGTCTCGCCTGGATTCCCGATAGAAGCATTCGGGAATGACGGACTCTAAGAGGTCTAGAATAGCTCTTTACGCAGCAAGCTTCGGGGAATCAAACCCTCCGTGATTGAAGCGGTTGGTTCGACGAGGTTACCGGCGGCGGGCCAGGGGAACGTGTGCATGACGCGCATTTGCAGTAGCATCCAAATACGCCAACCTATCGAACAGGTTTTCGATTTCATCACGACGCCGGGAAATTGGCCGCAGTGGCATCCGGCTTCGGTGAGTGTCGGCGGGAACGCGGACCATTCCCTGCTGCCGGGCGAAGATGTTACGGAAAACATTTCCGTCGCGGGTCGTCGTGGGCAGGTCACCTGGTTGGTGCGGGAACGGAGCGCGCCTCATCGCTGGGTCATTGACGGCACCGGGAAAGACGGCGGCCGCGCAACGATTACCTATACCTTGACTCGGGATCCCGCCGGTACAAATTTTGAACGCGAGCTTGTCTATGCGATGCCGAACCCGTTGCTGGCGCTCTTGGATTGGTTGGTTATCCGTTCGCGCATGAAAGCGGACTCCGTGGAAGCGTTACAACGGTTGAAGCGTCGACTTGAGTCCGGCCGTGGAATTAACTTAAACTAACTCATAGCAAAACTTAGGCAAGGGTATTTGAAATTCTGAATTAAAGAAGAACAATGTCTCGCGCAAAGGCGCAAAGCGCGCCAAGGTTCAGGAATACAAAGGGTCTTTCTTTACGTGCTTGGCGTCTTGGCACGATAGCTTTTTGTCACTCCAGTCGGAGCTGGTAGATAAATTCTCGGACTTCGGAGTGTAAACGTTTGCGATTAAGATGCGATTCCTAGTTCAGTGGTGAAAATCTGAAAGGAGCGGTTATGACACGGCGTAAGTTATTGACGGGACTGCTGGCGGCGGGGTTCTGGACTGCGATCAAGAAGCTCGGGTTTGCTGCCCAACCGTCGTCCATGAAGGACATCGAGAATTTGCAGAAAAACTGGAAGGCACTCTTAGCCGACGGTACCAAGTTGCCCTTGCCCTCCGAGCCGCTCAAACTTTCGAAAGAAGAATGGCGCAAGCGTCTGGACGCTACGCAGTTCAATATTCTGCGCGAGGAAGGTACCGAGCCCCCCGGCACGAGTCCTCTGAACAACGAAAAGCGGCCCGGTGTATTCGTTTGCGTCGGCTGCAACTTGGCCCTCTTTACCTCCGACATGAAATACGAGAGTGGCACCGGCTGGCCGAGTTTTTTCACGACCATTCCTGGAGCATTCGGCACCACCACGGATTACAAGCTGATCCTCCCACGTACCGAGTATCACTGCATCCGCTGCGGCGGCCACCACGGCCATGTTTTTGATGACGGCCCGCCGCCGACGGGAAAACGCTGGTGCAATAACGGCGTTGCGCTGAAATTTATTCCTCGTGGCACAGGGAAATCGTGACTTCTGGGCCACGCGCAGGCCACAGAACGCGGCGCCCGAAACCGCTCCGGACAGCCATTCAATGGCACGGATAGGTACCACAATAGCCATCAATAACCCCTCGAATGGGACGACGGTCAAAGGAGATGGCAAGACGTTCCGTCCCTAACCTTTTTGCAGCACCGCCCTTGTTCTTGCCAGGTGGCCTTTGCGGATACTAATATCGACAAAAGCTGGTCTGTATTGCTAGTTGGGTATCAATCCTAGGCGGAAACGAGCGAGAGAAAGGTGAATGATGAGTCAAGGGCTTAAGGGAAAAGTTGCATTGGTCGCCGGAGCGACCCGAGGAGCGGGACGAGGGATAGCTGTGCAGTTAGGTGCGGCGGGAGCTACCGTCTACGTCACCGGGCGAACGACCCGTTCCAAGCGATCGGAAATGAACCGGCCGGAGACGATCGAAGAGACCGCGGCTCTCGTTGATGACGCCGGCGGCCGCGGGATCGCGGTCCAGGTCGACCATCTCGTCCCCGACCAGGTGCGCGCGCTGGTGACTCGCATTGAAGGCGAACAGGGCGGCCTGCACGTTCTTGTGAACGATATCTGGGGCGCCACCACGATGGAGTGGAACAAATCGGTCTGGGAATCCTCTTTGGATATTGGGCTGCGCACTCTCCGCCTGGGCGTGGACACGCACGCCATCACGAGCCACTTCGCGATACCGCTGCTCATCAAGACGCCAGGCGGCCTGGTTGTCGAGGTGACTGACGGGACCGATGAGTACAACGCGACCAACTACCGGGTCTCCTTCTTCTACGACCTGGCCAAGGCGTCAGTGAATCGAATGGCGTTCGCGCTGGCGCGCGAGTTGCAGCCGTACGGCGCGACGGCCGTGTCGCTCACTCCGGGTTGGCTGCGGTCAGAGTTCATGCTCGAGGAGTTCGGCGTCACCGAAGCGAACTGGCGTGAGGCGACAACGCGCGTGCCGCACTTCGCTATTTCCGAGAGTCCAGCGTTCGTCGGCCGGGGCGTCGCGGCGCTCGCACAGGATCCCAACGTGTCACGTTGGAACGGAAAGTCGCTGTCCAGCGGGCAGCTGGCGAAGATCTACGGCTTCACCGATCTCGACGGCAGCCAACCCGATGCCTGGAGGTACGTCGTCGAAGTTCAGGACGCAGGCAAACCCGCCGACGTAACCGGCTACAGGTAACGTAGCCAGCCCAACAAGGGCACGCAGGCGACGGCGTCCAGCGTCCGCTCCGCTGCCGCTTCCCACCGGATGCCTGGCGTTAAGTGGGCATTTACGGAGCACATGAGGCTCGTTGGAATTCTCGTTAGTGCGTTGAACAGTTTCCAGTGGTCGGAGCGAGGCGATTGAGCACAACAGAGCCTGCGAGGCTTTTTCAGCAGCCTGCTAGCTCTCTCTCCGGCTTTTGGACACGAATTGCCGTTCGTAAAGGGAACGAAGGTTTGCCAGCGTGGTTACTTGTTCGGGACTTTTATCGTCGCGGATTCTGGTGATGCGCGCAAAGCGCAGGGCGAAGCCCGAGCTGTATTGCGGGCTTCGCTGTATTTCATTGTAGGCGACTTCGACGACGACCTCTGGTCTAACAGTCACCGTATAGGCATCGTCGGTTAGTTCTAGCTCTCTAAGCCTGGTCGTCATCTCGGTGAACTCTTTGTCGGTCAGGCCTTTGAAGGTCTTGCCCACCGGAGCGAAGCCGCCCGCGCCGTCGGCAACCGCCAAATGATAGTTGGAAAGCCAGCCGCGTCTTCGTCCCGAACCGCGATCGGCGGCTACGATCACGCAATCGACGGTTTCCGCCGGTTTTATCTTGAACCAGAGCTTGCCTCGGTTGCCGGGCATGTAGGGGCTATCTAAGGCCTTGGTCATCAAGCCTTCGTGCCCTGCGGCGAGGGCTTCTTGCAGAAAAACTTTCGCCTCGTCTTTATCTCCCGTGATCTTCCTCAGGGCGAGATACTTCCCTCCGGTGATCGCTTCGAGCTTCGCCCAGCGTTGCGTATACGTCTCGTCTATGAGTGATGTGCCGTTCAAGAAAAGACAATCAAACAAATGGAGAACGAGGGGAATCTCGTTCGCCGCGGTTTCGACTTCATGAATGCGTCTAAAGCGGCGCATGAGCTCCTGGAAAGGAAACGGCCGGCCGTCTTTGCCAACGGCCACGACCTCGGCGTCGAGAATGAAAGAATCCCCTTGAAGATCCCGGCGCGCAATCTCCA
>Ga0209874_1000530_pt1 | contig 11372 bp, 12 predicted proteins | sample GWRWN1_20_30_FD_187216 | JGI IMG/M metagenome (GOLD analysis project Ga0209874, IMG submission 187216) | Riverbed sediment microbial communities from areas with no vegetation in Columbia River, Washington, USA - GW-RW N1_20_30 (SPAdes)... | ecosystem: Environmental > Aquatic > Freshwater > River... | reverse complement strand
CACCTCGCCGGCCACGAGCTCGCCGGTGAGCGGCGACACCGATGTCTCGACCCGCACATCCACCCACCGGCAGACGAACCGGAGCTGCCGGTTCCTGATCAGCGCCCCCGGCAGCATCTCCGCCTCGCACAGGATCTGGAACCCGTTGCAGATCCCGACCACGGGCCCGCCTCCGCGGGCGAACGCACGTACCTCGTCCATGATGGGCGCGAACCTCGCGATCGCTCCGCAACGGAGGTAGTCACCGTAGGAGAAGCCGCCGGGCAAGATCACAGCGTCCACGCCGTGCAGGTCGCGTTCGGCGTGCCAGAGCGCCACGCCCTCGCCCCCCATGAACCCCACCGCCCGGACGGCGTCGCGATCGTCGAGGGACCCGGGGAACGTGATCACGCCGACCCGCGGCCGCCGTCCCTCGCTCATCGGGCGCTCAACGGCCTACCTGCTCGGCGCGCAGGATCTGGAAGTCCTCGATGACGGGGTTGGACAGGAGCCGCGCGGCCATCTCCTCGACCTGGCGCTGCGCGGCCCCCTCGCTCTCGGCATCGATCGTGAGCTCGACGTGGCGCCCGACGCGCACGCCGTGGAGACCGTTAGCACGGGGCCCTCCGCGCGGAGCCAACCGGCGAGGTTCCGGGTCGGCCCATCGTAGAGCGACCCCACCAGCGCCCGGACCCCACCCTCGCCGCGGAGCGCCCGGCCGGCGTCATCGATGCCCCCGAGGGCGGTGCCAATCACGACAGCCACGCGCCCCGGCTCGGGAAGCGCCCCGCGAAGCCCGGCGGTCTCCAGCGCCTCCCGCGCCGCGTGAATCAGGAAACGCGAGGCGCGGCACGCGGGCAGCCGACGCTCATTGTTCATCTGGTCGCGACGCCTCCGGCCTGCGGCCTCCGGGACGTCGCTCCCTTGTGGCGGGGCATCGCTTCCTTCTGCAAGCGACCGAGCAAGCTTCTTCACCTCGCCTCCGCGCGTGACGCGGAGGTCGGCCACGGGGAACCGCTCGATCTCGCCGATCCCCGATACGCCGGTGATCAGCCCGGCCCAGAAGCTGTCGAGGTCCTGGCCTATGGCGGTGATCACGCCCGCCCCCGTGATCGCGATCGGCTTAGCCACGGGCAGTCTCCGCCTCCGCCCCACCGCTCCAGACATCGAAGAAGTTGAACCATTGGTCCCAGTAGGCGGTCACATACCGCTCGAGGACCGAGACGGCGCGGGTGAGCCCTTCGGCCTCCCCGCCACGCTTCACCTCGAAGGCGGGCTCCACGTAGAGACGGTAGTCACCCCGGTTCTCCAGGACGCAGAACGCAGGCACGACGGGGGCGCCAGCGGCCGCCGCGATGACGAAGGGCCCGATGGGGAACGGCGCGGGCATCCCGAAGAAGGGGACGCGACAATCCCCGCGGCCGCCGATGGCGCGGTCCATCTGGAAGGCGACGACCTCGCCGCGACGGAGGGCCGAGAGGAGCTGCAACGAGACGAGCGGACTGTCGAGCCGGACGAAGCGGACGTGACTCCCTGGCTGATCATTGAGAACCGCGGCCACCCCGGGATCCGCCTCCGGCGCCATGACCACATGCACCCTGCGGCCGAAGGGTACCAGGAGACGGCCGGCCAGCTCCCAGTTCCCGAGATGGGCGGTGATGGAAACGCACCCTCGGCCCCGTGCGAGGGCCTCCCGCGTGGGCTCCTGCTCGTTCATGCCCGCGACGTGCTGCGAGAGTCGGGCCGCCGACGCTCGGTTGAGCGAGAGGAGGTCGGCGAAGCACACGCCGAAGTTCTCGAAGACACGCCGGACCGCCTCGTCGAGCCGGGCGCCGTCGCGCTCGGGGTGCACCCGCGCCAGGTTTCGTCGGACGGCCGCTCGCTCCGCGGCGAACCTCGACTCCAGGAGGCGCGCCACACGCGCGGCGAGCCAGCTCCGGATCGGACGCGGCAAGCTCGGCGCGGCGGCACTGGCGAGTCGGTAGTAGCCACCCCGGTTGTAAGGATGGGCGTACCAGCGCGGCGGCGCGGCGGCGGCTCGGGGCGCCGAGGTCACGCTCACCGCGGTGGAATCCGCGCGCGACAGGCAGAGTCGCGACGCCAAGTCGAGGTTGATGGGGTTCGCCTCGTGCGACTCTTTTTCCGCACTAGAAGAGGGGCGACGTGTACAGCCGGAACGCCCGAATGCGCCCCGGCGGGCTGTACGGCAACGGCTCTACCCAGAAGCTCCGTGTCGCGAGATCGAAGTGGAGACTCAGCGGGTTGCCGGGATCATTCGGGTCGTACGCGAGGAACTCGACGACCTCCGAGCGCACCCGGTAGTGGTAGACGAGGACCGCGTGATTCAAGACGTCCCGATGCGGAAAGTTCGTGATCATGAGCGGCGCCGGGTGGCCGGCATCCAGCTCCTGCGTCAGCTCGCGCGCGACGCCATGCTGGTGCTCGGGGGAGCGGGCTAGCCCCACGCGCCACGTTCGCCAGTGCATCATGCTGGCGACGTTCGAGCCGAAGGCAGCCTTGATCGCCGCCTCCTGGGCGAGGGAAAACGCGTGAAGGTCCGGGTAGGCCGGAATGACGACGCGCTGATCGTCGGGTCGCGGTGGCGCCCACGGCGGGGCGCCCATTACCTCCCGCGTGAGGCGGGTGTATTCGTCGGGCGAAATCGGCGGCGCATCGGGAGCGAAGCGGGCGAATCGGAAGAACTGGCTGGCCGCGCGCGCCATGATGATGCAGTAATTGGCGAAGCCGTCATTCCGACCGGGTTTGTGGGCACGCACGAGGTTCGGGAACGCGAAGGTGTCACGGCCCACTTCAAACGGCGGCCGCGGTGGCGAGACGGGGCGGTCAACCGCCAGCCTCGGCGCGCAGGCCGGCAAGAGGAGGCCGAAAAGCACTGTGGGGACCAGCCCGGAGAGGCGTCGCGGCCAGCGGAGCCCGGGTGGGTCACCACGCCCCCGACCATAGTGGCCCCGGGGAAGCACGCGCGGCATTGGACATATATTCTCGATTTTCGGCACCAGCTTCGTCAAGGAGTTTATGCCGGGATCTGAGCGGCAAGCCCACCTCGCCCGCCTCCTCCCCGGCTGATTTGCCGCGGACCGGCCAGGTCTCGGGGGAGGCAGGCCCGGCGGCTTCGCCATTCGGCGAAGCCGCCGACCCGAGACGGCCCCCAGCGCCTTCGGCGCCGGGTACCCGGACCCGGAGGGCCGTCGCCATAGGCCGCCGCGCAACGAGCACCGTAGGCGCGAGACGCGCCGGCCGACGCGGAGGTTGGCGCAGCCCCCCTCCGAAGATCTAGCGATTCAGCGGGCGACGGAGAAGGCCAAGGACCCCCTGAGGCATGAAGATGACCATCAGGGTGAAGATGACACCGACGGGGATCAGGTAGTACTCGGTCAAGAAGCGAGAGAAGCCCTCGCGCAAGAGAAAGAACAACGCGGCACCCGCCACTGGTCCCACCAGCGTCCCCATGCCGCCCATGACATTGAAGACGACGACCTCGCCCGAGATCAGGAAGAACACGAAGTCGGGTGCCGCGAACTTGTTCTGGATCGCGTAGAGCACGCCGGAAAGCCCGGCAAACAGCCCGGAGAGCATGACCGCCACGATCTTGTAGCGCTCGACGTGGTAGCCGATCGCGCGGGTGCGGGGCTCGTTCTCGCGAATCGACTGGAGGACCATCCCAAAGGGTGATTGGGTGATCCGGCGCAGGGTCAAGTACGAGGCGGTGACGATGGCCAGCACGAACCAGTGCAGAGTATCGGCGGTGAAGCGCCCCGACCAGACACCGGGAATCGAGAGAGGCGGCTGGCTAAAGGTCAGGCCGTTTTCGCCGCCTGTGACTTCGGTCCAGGTGAAGATGATGACGTAGAAGATTTGCGAGAAGACGAGCGTCGTGATCGAGAAGTAGATATCGCGGAGTCGCGTCGCGAAGTACGCGACGAACACCGCCACCACCCCGGCACCGACGAGGCCGTAGAGCAGCGCGAGCCACAGGCTCGGCGGACGCACGGTGAGCAGTGCGGCCGCCGCGCCGTACATCCCGAGCCCGAAGAACGCCGAATGGCCGAACGAGACCATGCCCGTGTAGCCGATCAAGATGTCCGAGGACATCGCGAGGAGACCCCAGATCAGGATCTCGGTCGCAAAGCGGCGCCAGAACGCAGGCAGGACCAGCGGCGCGACTATGAGGAGACCGAGCACCACAAAGAAGCCGATCCAGTAGCCGGTCGCCGGCGGTCGCGCGGTCATTTCGGCGTGGGGACGAAGAGGCCGGTGGGTCGGAAGAGAAGCGTCAGGATCAGGACGACGAACGAGACGATGACGGCCTGGGCCGGGCTCATCCAGATGGAGGCGAAGGCCTCGAGCAGGCTGATGAAGATGGAGGCGAGGATCGAGCCGCCCAGGTTTCCCATCCCGCCGACAACCACGACGATGAACGCCTTGAGGATGAAATCGAGCCCCATGGCGTGATTGACGCCGACGAGCGGGCCGAAGAGGACCCCGCTCGCGGCGGCCATGGCTGCGCCGATCGCAAAGACGCCCGTGTGGACGAGCGGAACCGGGATGCCCATCGCGGAGGCCATGATCCGGTCCTGCGTCGTGGCCCGGATCCAGATGCCGTACTTGCCGTACTTCATGAACAGCCAGAGTCCACCTATGATCACCGCCGAGAGCACCGCGATCACGATGCGATACCACGGGTACTCGACGTGGAAGAGCTGGAACTGGCCAGTGAACGGCTCCTGGATCTTCCGGGCGACCGGCCCGTACTGCCAGAGCGCGTAGTTCTGGAGCACCAGCGAGATGCCGAACGTCGCTAGGATCGTGGTGAGCGGGTCGCGACCGAGCAGCGGCCGGAGCGCCGTGATCTGGAGGACGGCGCCAAGCAGCGCGATCGTCACCGAGGCGACGAGCAGCGCGAGCCAGAAGCTTCCGGTGACGACGAGCGTCGTCGTGCCCACGTAGGCGCCGAGCATGAACAGCTCGCCGTGGGCGAAGTTGACCACGTCCATGATCCCGAAGATGAGCGTCAGGCCCGAGGCGACGAGCGCCAGGATCATGCCGCTGACGATGCCGTTAACCATCTGGACGAGCAGCAGGTCGAACGGAACTGTCACCGGCTAGATTCCCAGATACTGGTGGATGACGGCGTTGTTCGCGCGCAGCTCGGCGGCCGGCGCGTGGTGCCGGACCACGCCCTTCTCCATGATGTAGATGCGGCTCGAGACCTCGAGCGTCAACGGGACGTTCTGCTCCACGAGCAGGATCGCCACGCGCTCCTTGTGTAGTACCCCGATGATCTCGCGGATCTGGGCGACCATGCGCGGCATGAGACCCTCGGTGGGCTCGTCGAGCAGAATGATCTTCGGCTCGAGCATGATCGCGCGGGCGATCGCGAGCATCTGCTGCTCGCCGCCGGAGAGCGTTCCACCCGCCTGATCCCGTCGCTCGCGCAGCACGGGGAAGCGCTGGTAGACCTTCTCCAAGAGTTCCTCGCGACGCCGATCGGTGACGCCCTGCCGGTCGAGCCCCGTGCGGAGGTTCTCGATCACCGTCAGCAGGCGGAAGATTCGCCGGTCTTCCGGCACGTAGCCGATCCCGAGTCGGGCGACTCGGTGCGGCGGCATCCCGTCGATGTCGCGCCCTTCGAACGCGATGGTTCCCTCCGACGGGCGCACGAGCCCCATGATCGTCTTGAGTGTCGTGCTCTTGCCCACGCCGTTGCGGCCGAGCAAGCCGACGACCTCCCCGGGAGCCACCTCGATGGAAACCCCGTGCAGGATGTGCGACTTGCCGTAGTAGGCGTGGACGTTCTGAACCGAGAGCATCAGGTCTTGAGGTACACCTCTTGCACCCGGGGGTTGGCCTGGATCTCGGCAGGCGTCCCCTCCGCGAGCACCTCCCCGTAGTGCAGGACTGTGATCGTGCGCGCGAGTCCCATCACGACCTCCATGTCGTGCTCGACGATGAGGATCGTGAGGTCCTTCGCGATGCGGCGGATCAGCTCGACTGTCGCATGGGTCTCGGCGACGCTCATGCCCGCCGTCGGCTCGTCGAGGCAGAGGAGGCGGGGCTCGGTCGCCAGCGCAATGCCGATCTCGAGGTTGCGCTGCTCGCCGTGGGAGAGGTTCGCCGCCAGCTCCTCCTCCTTCTCGCGCAGCCCGACGGCCTCGAGCACCGCGCGGGCCCCGTCGAGCACGTCCGAGAACGACCGGTGATGGCGTAGGAGGCTCCAGCCATGGTGGCGCGACTGCGCCGCGATCCGGACGTTCTCCAGCACGGTCGCGCCCGGGAGGATGTTCGTGATCTGGTACGAGCGCGCGATCGCCTTCCTCGAGATCTGATGCGGCGGGAGCCCGGTGATGTCCGCCCCGTCGAAGAGGATCCGACCGCTGGTGGGACGAAGCACGCCGGTGACGCAGTTGAAGAAGGTGCTCTTGCCGGCCCCGTTCGGGCCGATGATGGCCCGGATCTCGCCCCGTCGAACGGCGAGGTTCACGTTGCTGAGGGCGCTGAGGCCACCGAATCGGACGCTGAGACCTTCTGTCCGAAGGAGCGGAGACGAGGTGGCTCCCCGGCCGGTCCCGACCGGAGACGCCACCCCTTGAAAGGAATCTGCCACGCTAGGCGAACTTGCAGGCGGGCGGGAAGACCGTCTTCTCCTTCGGAACGACCTCGACGACCCGATGCTTGCCGCCCCTGATCTCGAAGATGAACTCGCGGAGAAACGCCTGGTGGTCCTCTTTCCGCAGGGTCTTGTCGCCCTGCGGGAAGTCGTCGCCCTCCTTCACCTCCAGACCCTCGAGCGCGGCGATCAGCTTGGCCGTGTCCTGACGCCCCTGGAACCCCGACTTCTGGATGCCGAGCTTCAGGAAGTTCATCGCCTCGAAGTTCGCCTGCACGTAACGGTCCGGAAGCGGACCCGAGGGGTCGATCTGCTTGAGCCGCGCGACGGCGTCCTCGTAGAACTTCTTGTGATGCGGCGTATTCAGCGGGGCGTCGAGTACCGGCACGTACCGGTTGATCCCGACGAACCCCTCGATCTTGTTCCCGAGCGCCGGGAGGTTCGTGGCCTCCGCGATGGCGCCATCCCCTGCCCACTTGTACTTCTTCGTCAGGCCGAGGTCGAAGGCCTGGTTGCCGATGGTCACGCCGTCCTTGCCGAAGAAGATCGCGAAGAGCCCATCGAAGTTGCCGGTGACCTTCGAGAGGAACGCCGTCATGTCCGCCGTCCCGAGCGGAATGCCAGTCGTCTCGACGACCTCGCCGCCTGCCTTCTTGATCTCCTGGGTATAAGCGTCCCGCGTGGACTGGCCCCAAGCGTAGTCGGCGTACACGATGTGCCACTTCTTGCCCATCTTGCTCACGAGGTAGGGCGCGAACGCCACGGCCTGAGCGGGCGCGTAGTCGAACGGCCGAAAGGTGTACCGGCTGCACTTGGTCGTCGTGATCGTCGTATCGAGACACACACCGATCATGTTGACGATCGTGTGCTCCTCCCAGACCGGCATGCACGCGAGGCACACGTTCGAGAGGAAGCCCCCTTGATGGGCGTCGATCTTGTCTTCGACAACGAGCTTCTCGGCCTTACGCCGCCCGACGTCCGGCTTTGACTCATAGTCGGCGACGACCAGCTCGACCGGCCGGCCGTTGATGCCACCCGACTTGTTGATCCGGTCCACCGCCATCTGGGTCCCGACGAGCGCCGTCTTGCCGCCGGCGGCCGCGGCGCCGGAGAGCGGCTGGAGCGTCCCGATCTTGTACGCCTTGGCCTGGCCGAACGCCGCCCGCCACGGCGCCGGGACCAGCATCGTCGCGCCGAGCGCGCCCGCGGTCGCTGCCGCAAGGCCGAGGAAGCGCCGCCGGGTCGTCTGGCCGCTCCACCACATCTCCTTCGCCCACCCCGCGTCTTGCCACCGTTCGCCCATCGATGCGCCCTCCTTCGGCTGCCCTCCACCGGGCAGCTGGTTACAGGAAGAGTGGACCCTCTATACACGAGAGGGTCTGACCCGCGCAAGCAATCTTCCGTCAATCCTCCCGCTGCTCGTGTCCTCTTCTCTTGGGGGAGGCAGGCCCGATCCGTTCGCCGCCAATCAAGGTCGGACGTCCGCGAGGCCGCAGGCCGAGCGCGTCCCGGCCGAGATGGACAGGCGAACGGCGCCGACCGAGACGGTGCCCGGCCGCGAGGGCCGTCGGCGGGGGGCTGCGTCCCCCTCCGACATCAGTTACTCCCATGTGCGCCTGTCCTCGATCTTCTTGGCGCCGCCGGCGACCGTGCCGGAATGGACCACGCGAACCTCGCCGCGGACCTTCATGACCTCGCGGATGGCCGCGACCATGCCGGCCTGGATCGCGACCGGATCCCCGCCCTGGCCGAGCTCCACGTTGAAGGTCAGCGCGTCCTGGTGGCCGTCGCGCGTGATCACCACCTGGTAGCGCGTCACTGCCGGGAAGCGCGCCATGATCTCGTCCGCCTGACGGGGGTGGATGAACATCCCGCGGACCTTGGTCACCTCGTCGGCGCGGCCCCGCCAGCCCAGCATCCGGGCCGACGTCCGGCCGCAGGGACACGGGGCCTCCGTGAGCGCCGAGAGATCACCCGTGCCGAACCGGATCATCGGATACGTCTTGTGGTTCACGGTGCAGACGATCTCGCCGACCTCCCCGACGGGGAGCGGCGCCCCGGTCTGGGGGTCGCAGATCTCGAGAATCGCATCCTCGATGACGTGCATCCCGTCCGCTTCGCGACACTCGTAGGCGACGATCCCGAGGTCCGCGGTCCCGAACGACTGGCGCGTCAGGATCCCGTACTGCTCCTCGAACGTCCGGCGGAGGGACGCAGGCAGCGCCTCCGCGCCCACCTGGGCCACCTCCACAGGAAGCCGGCCGACGCCCCGCTCCTCGGCGTGCTTGAGGATCGTCATCAGGAACGAGGGGGTGCCGACGTACCCGGTGGCGCGGAGGTCGAGGATCGTCTTCACCTGGACCTCGGTGTTGCCGGGGCCCGTCGGCACGACGGTGCACCCGAGGAGCGCGAGGCCGCGGTCCATCAGATGAGCGGCCGGTGTCAGGTGGTAGAGGAACGTGTTCACCACCACGTCCCCCGGCCGGAAACCGCCGGCGAACGCCGAGACTTCGGTATGCCAGGGGCTTCCGTCCCGCCGCGCGAACGGCTCGTAGATGGGTCCTGGGGAGACGAAGACCCAGCGCAGGTCCTCGTGTGGCACGGTGCAGAAGCCTCCGAACGGTGGGCTGCTCCGCTGAAGATCCGGCATCGCGGCCTTCCCGATGACCGGCAGCCGGGTCAGGTCCTCGAGCGTGCGGACGCCGGCGGGACGGAGCCCGGCGGCCTCCATGCGGCGGCGGAAGCCGGGTGCTCGCCGCCAGGCATGGAGGATGATCGCCTTGACCCAGCCCTCCTGGTAGCGCCGGCGCGCTCGAAGACCCATCGTCTCGCGCTTCCGGTCGTAGTAGCCCTTGAGTCGATCGGGCCGGGTGTTGGAAAGGCTCATCAGAGTCCCAGCTCCCGACGGACCAGCCGGGTCCCGGCCACCATCGCCCGCAGCTTGCCGACGGCCGAGGCGCGCGGCGTTTCCCAGAGCCCGCAGTCCTCGACGAGCCCGAGCCCATCGGGCGCGGTCACACGGTCCACGACCTCGTACGGCGTGTGGGTGTCGTAGTTGGGCGCGCCGAGACGGCGCGGCACCGGGAGCGACCGGAGACCCTTCAGCCGGCCGAAGAAGCCGAGCGTGAAGTTCTCCCGGCCCATCTCCCCGTTGGCCGGCACGTCGACGCCCGCCTCGATCTGATCGAGGAGCGCGATGCGCGTGGCGTCCTCGATCAGCTCGCGGAGGTCCATGGGGCCGAGCCGCCCGGCCGTCTGGGCCTCGCGCCCGAGGGTGAGCCACCCGGGCAGCGCGTGGCGGCCCACGACCGACGTTGGGAGTCCCGGCAGGCCTGCGGTCATCCTCGGGAGCCCGCCGGCTCGATCCGGTGGTGTCGGTGCTCTCGCGCATCCTCACGCAGAACCGGCCAGCCACCGCTCTCGTGGATCGCGTGCACAAGACGGGTGATGTAGGCGGAGTCGGCACTGCGCTCGACCTGCCACAGGACGTCGCCCGCGCAACGGAGCCGAACGGCGACATCCTCGCGGTCCGCCCCCAGACGATCCACGACGATGGCCTCCACGTCGTCGAAGGGAAGCGCGCTGACCGACCGAAAGATCGACGCCAGCCCTCGCCGATAGGCGACCTGTCGCGCCTGGCGGTCGAAGAGAATCCAGTCACGGTGGCGGAGCGCGCCGAACGCCGCCAGAAGAACGATCAGCCCGAGCGGGAGCGCGACCACGCTCTCCAACAGCGTCACCCCGCCGGCCACCACAACCGCGACGAGGACGACCCCGGCCCCAAAGCCCAGGAGGGCCACGTCCCACCGGCCGCCTCCCGTGTCGGTGAGGAGGAGCGAGCGGTCGACGCGCGGCTCTATGCGCAGGTGGGCCATGGTCCTCGGCCGAGCCTCACTGTCCGATAATATCCGCCTTCATCGGTCCGAGGAGCCCGAGCAGCTCGGTCTTCTCTTTCGCAGGCACCTTGTGCTTGTCGAGCGCCTTGACGAGGGCCTCAACCGTCGCGTTCCACTCCGCCTCGCTGATGTTCATACCCTTGTGCGTCCCCTTCATGTCTCGACCGAGGTATGCGCATGGGCCGCCCGTCGCGTCACAGATCTGATCGGCCAGGTTGGACTTGAGCTTGAATACCGCAGGCGGTTGCAAGCCCTTGAACCTCGCGTTGATGCGATCATCGGCGACGACGTTCGCCACGAAGTCGTCAACCACAAGCGCGATCGCCTCCCGACCACCGAGCCGCTGGTACAGCGACGGCGGCTTCGTCGCCTGGTCGCCCACCGAGGCGCAGGCAGCGAGGCCCACCGTGACCACGAGCAGCAGCAACAGCGTCCAGCCCATCATGCGGATCGATTTCATTGCACGTGGCCCTCCTAGCTCAACCAACGTTTACGGCGCTTGTAGTGCTTCACATCACGGTAGGACTTCCGTGCACCGACCTCGGTCAACCCGAGGTAGAACTCCTTGATGTCGGCGTTTTCCCTCAGGGCGCTTGCCGTGCCGTCGAGCACGATGCGCCCGTTCTCCATCACGTAGCCATACTCGGCGATCCCGATGGCCAGCGCCGCGTTTTGTTCCACGAGGAGCACGGTCAGCTTTTCCGCTTCATTCAACCGCTGCACCATTGCAAAGATCTCTTCGACGAGCATCGGTGCAAGCCCCAGCGACGGCTCGTCGAGCAGCACGACGCGAGGGCTCGACATGAGCGCGCGGCCGATGACGAGCATCTGCTGTTCGCCGCCCGAGAGATACCCGGCCTGGACCGAGC
>Ga0209874_1000529_pt1 | contig 11391 bp, 8 predicted proteins | sample GWRWN1_20_30_FD_187216 | JGI IMG/M metagenome (GOLD analysis project Ga0209874, IMG submission 187216) | Riverbed sediment microbial communities from areas with no vegetation in Columbia River, Washington, USA - GW-RW N1_20_30 (SPAdes)... | ecosystem: Environmental > Aquatic > Freshwater > River... | reverse complement strand
ACATCGCGCGGTTCTCGAAGAAAGACGCCGACGCGTACGTGGAGTTCGACCGCTACTTCGACCAAGTGGCCGGGCTGTTGAAGGACCTGCTGTTCGTCGTGCCTCCGAACGTCCGCATGCGGGACGTGGCGCGGTGGGTGCGGACGGCCGGGAGGATCCGAAGCTGGACGGGCCGGGACGTGCACGAGATGGTCCGGCTGTTCACGATGAGCGCGGCCGACTTCCTCGACGAGTGGTTCGAGGACGAGCGGGTGAAGGGCGCCCTGGCCACCCAGGCCGTGATCGGAGCCTGGTGCGGCCCCATGTCCCCCGGCTCCGCGTACGTGCTGATGCACCACTGGATCGGCGAGGTGGCGGGGCATGCAAGCGCCTGGGGTTGGGTCCGGGGCGGCATGGGCGGCGTCTCGGAGGCCATCGCCCGCGCGGCCGAGTCGGCCGGGGCGGAGATCCGCACGAACGCCGAGGTGCGGCGGGTGGCCATCGACGGAAGCGGCCGTTCGGTGGGGGTGGAGCTCTCGGACGGCTCGCTCGTTCGGTCCAGGCGCGTCGTATCGAACGCGCACCCCATCGCCACGTACCTGGATCTCGTGGGGGAGGACCGCCTGCCCGACGACGTGGTTCGCGACATCAAGCGCTACCGAACTCGGAGTGGCTCGGTGAAGGTGAACGTCGGGTTGTCGGAGCTCCCCTCGTTCCCGGCCTGGGACCAGGGCGGAGAGCTCCACCGGGGCCTGTCCGCCGTCTCGCCGTCCATCGAGTACCTCGAGCGGGCTTGGGACGACGCGAAGTACGGACGCCCGAGCAAACATCCGTACGTGGAGGTCGTGTTCCCCACTGCCCACGAGCAGGGCCTGGCTCCGCAGGCCAAGCACGTGATGCTTGCATTCTGCCAGTACGGGCCGTACGAGCTCCGAGAGGGCACGTGGGACGACGAACGCGAGCGGTTCGGGAAGCGCGTGATCGAGACCGTGGCCCAGTTCGCGCCGAACCTCGCGGACTCGGTCGAGCACATGGAGGTCCTGGCCCCGCCCGACATCGAGGCTCGGTTCGGGCTGATCGGAGGCAACATCATGCAGGGCGAGCTCTCACCCGACCAGATGTTCTCGTTCCGGCCCATCCCGTTCTACGGCGACTATCACACGCCGGTGCCCGGACTGTATCTGTGCGGAGGGGGGACCCATCCCGGTGGTGGCGTGATGGCCGTGCCGGGGCGAAACGCGGCCACGGTGGTGCTCCGCGATCACAAGCGGGGGACCGTCGTGGACCGCCTCACGATCCGGGGCCGCTAGATGCTCGGGGAGCTGGCGGGATCGGTGCGCGACGGTCGCGTGTCGGCGAAGGAGCTCGTCGGGCTGGCCTACGAGCGGATCGAGCGGCTGAACGGTGATCTGAACGCGGTGATCGCGCTCTGCCCGGAGGAGGAGGCCATCGCCGAGGCCGAGAGGCGGCAGGCATCGGCGTCGGAGTCAGACGGACCGCTCCCGCTCCTCGGACTTCCCCTGCTGGTGAAGGACAACACCCACGTGGCCGGGATGCCAACCGTGAACGGCTCGCGCCTGCTCCGGGACGTCGTGCCCGCGGAGCGGGACGCCCGGGTGGTCGAGCGCCTCCGCGCCGCGGGCGCGATCGTCGTGGGAAAGACGAACGTCCCTGAGTTCTCGTTCTCCGGGTTCACCGACAACTCGGTCTTCGGCCCAACGGGGAATCCGTGGGGACTCGAGTGGTCGCCCGGCGGCTCGAGCGGAGGCTCCGGCGCCGCGCTGGCCGCGGGCATCGTGCCGCTGGCCACCGCCACCGACGGCGGCGGCTCGGTGCGCATCCCCGCGGCCTTCTGCGGATTGGCCGGGCTGAAGCCCACGAACGGGCTGGTGGGTCGGCGCCCCATCCACTCGTGGATGGACCTGTCGGGTGACTGCCCCATCGGGCTCAGCATCGCGGATGTGCGACTCCTCTTCGACATCATGCGAGGGCCGGAGCCCGGAGACTTCGGCGCGGTACCGTCGTGGGCGCCGCTCTCGGGTCATGCGTCGAGAGTCATCGCAGCACCCCGCACGTTCGACTGGGGGCCGTTGCCGCCTGCCGTCGAGGGGCGGTACCGCGCGGCGCTGGAGCGCATCGAGCGCGATCTCGAGCTGCCGGTCGAGGAGATCGACGCCGGATCGATCTTCACGTTCGGCGGGGACCCCGGCGAGGACTGGTTCGTGCTGGTGGCCGTGGAGGAGCTGCAGCTCATCGGCCGCGAGCGCGTCGAGGCGAACCTGGGCGTGCTCTCGCCGCCGTTCCGGTCGACGATGGAGGACGCCCTCGGCATCACCCTCGACCGGTACATCGAGGCCCGCCGCAACCGGTTCGCGTATGCCAGAGCGATGGATGAGCTGCTCGGCGTGGATGCCGTGTTCGTGTGCCCAACCCTCGGCCACGAGGGCTGGCTGGCCGACGGGACGCTCCCCGGGACCGGGGGGCCGGCGGGGAGCGACGGCTACAACACGGGCGAGGCGAACCTCTCGGGCCACCCAGCCCTGTCGGTTCCCGCGGGCTTGTCGCCGAACGGCATCCCCTTCGGGCTCCAGGTCACCGGCCCGAGGTTCCGCGACGACCTTCTGTTAGCGTTCGGCGAGGCATGGGAGGCGGCCACCCCCTGGCCGCCGACCGCTCCCGGTTACGAGCCGTTCCAGGTGCCCGGCTAGGGGCCCAGGTTGTAGCCCAGGCGGCGGGGGAGGCGAGCCAGGAGGTCGACGAGCGGGTTCGGCCGCCGGTCGTCGTCGTCGGCGTCGTCCTTTCGCATGATCGCCCGAGTGACGAGGAGCGCCCCGGGCGAGCGGAGCGGCTCCGGGGGGAACGGCTTCGGCTCCGCACCGACGATCGGCAGCCGAGTGAAGTCGTCCTCAGCCCCGAGAGCCAGGCCCGACAAGATCCGCCCCGCGAGGTGGCACGGCCCCACGCCGCCGCCGGTGAAGCCCAGCGCATAGTGGAGGTTCCCCGACGGAAGCGTGCCGAAAAAGGGCAAGTGCAGCCCGGTCACGTCGATGGGGCCACCCCACGCGCACTCGACCGGCACGTCGTGAAAGCTCGGGAACCACCGGTGGAGATCGCGGACCAAGCGGGTGACGGCCGCCTCGTCGAAGTCCATGCGCGGGCCGAGGCCGGTCCCCAGGCCCGTGCGCGCTCCGGCCCCTCCGAACGCGATCCGGCCGTCGGGTGTGGTCCGGAGGTAATGCAGCGTGGAGCGGTAGTCGTACACGCCCTCGCCGCCCGTCCAGCCGACGTCCTCCAGCCTTTCGGGAGTCGGCGCGGTCAGGACGATCGTGCTGGACCGAGGGAGGATGGCCCGACGGAACCTCGGGAGCGAAGCGGCGTACGCGCCGAGGCCGATGACGGCGCTTCTCGCCGTCACGCCGCCTCGGGGCGTCTCCGCCTCAGCGCGCGTACCCCCACGAAACCGCCGCACCGGCGTTCCCTCAAAGATCCGGACGCCCCGCTCCAGCAGCACGCGGCGGAGTCCCCGAGCGAGGCGTGCGGGCTGGATGTGGGCGGCACCGGGCATGAACACGCCACCCCGCGCTACCGGGGACCGGAATCGCTCGGCCATCTGGGCGGGTGAGAGCTCCACGTACTCCTGGTCGGCACCGAGCTTCAGCGCGATCTCGGCGTTCTCCCACCACGCGCCGTCCTTCGCCGGTGAGGTCGAGATGCCGAGGTCCCCGGCCCGGGAGTACCAGGCGTCGACGCCGTGATCATCGCACCACTCGCCGATGTCGCCGATCGAGCGATCCGCCGCGCGACAGATCGCCAGCGCCGCGTCGTCCCCGTGGAGCTCTGCGAGCGTCGGCAGCTCGTCCCACAGACCGTTCACGAACCCGCCGTTGCGACCGCTCGGCCCGCCCCCGCAGATGTCCTGCTCCAGCAGCACCACGTCGATTCCCGGGTCGCGCTCCGTCAGGAAGAACGCGGTCCACAGGCCCGTGTACCCACCGCCCAGGATCACCACGTCGGTCGCCGCGTCCGCCGCGAGCGGCGGACACGGCTCCCCCGGATCGTTCGACAGCGCCTCCTCCATCCACCAGCTGCGGACGGCCCGGCGCGGAACGGGTGGGCTCAACGGGGCCCCAGGTTATAGCCGAGGCGGCGCGGGATGCGGGCTACGAAGGTCACCACGGAATTCGGCCGCCGTCCCCGGTCCTCGGCATCGTCCTTTCGACGGATGGCCTCGTTCACGACGAGCATCCCGGACGAGAGGATCGGTTCGGGAGGGAAGCGGAGCGGCTCGTGCGTTACGAGGGCGAGACGGGAGAAGCCATCCTCTGCGTGCATGGCCAGGCTGGCCAGGATCTGGCCGCCGAGATGGCAGGGGGCGACGCCGTTCCCGGTGAACCCGAGGCCGTGATGGACGTTCCTCGACGCCGAGCTGCCGAAGAACGGGAGGTACGTGCCGGCGACGTCGATGGGACCCCCCCACCCCGCGGCGAGCGGCACGTCGCGAAAGCTCGGGAACATCCGGTGCAGGTCGGCGGCCGCCGTTCGCAGGAACCGCTCGTCGTAGGTGAACCGCGGGCCGATCCTCCGGGCCAGGCCTGGCTGCATGCCCGCGCAGCCCATGGCGATCCGCCCCTCGGGCGTCGTCCGCACGTAATGCAGCGACGGCCGGAGGTCACGCAGGGCCTCGCCGTTTGTCCAGTTGATCTCCTTCAGCAGTTCCGGCGCGGGCTCGGTCAGCACGATGTAGCTCCCTCGGACGGCCACGTGTCGCCGGAACCGCTTCCAGTGGATGCCCCACGACCCCACGCCGATGACGGCATCCGCCGCCCGAACAGAGCCACCGGGCGTCTCGGCCATCGCCGGCGGTCCGCCGGCGAACCGCCGCACCGGCGTTCCCTCGAAGATCCGAACCCCACGCTCCAGCAGCACCCGACGCAGCCCCCTGGCCAGCCGGGCGGGCTGCACGGTGGCGGCATCCGGATGGAATATGCCTCCGAGCAGGACCGGGGAATCGACGCGCTTGCGGACCTCGTCGGCGGAGAGCTCGACGAACTCGTCCTCCGCGCCGAGTCGCCGCGCTTCCCCGAGCTCGCGGCCCCAGGAGTCCTCCTGGAACGGGTTCGACGCAACCGCCAGCTCGCCGCCGTAGGTGAACCAGGCATCGACGTCATGGCGTTGGCAAAACCGGCCGATCTCGGCCACGCTCCGGGACGCCGCGAGACACAGCTCGAGGGCGTCGCCGTCCCCGAACCGGCGGGCCAGCTCGCCGATCGAGCTCCAGTACCCGTTCACGAACCCGCCGTTGCGACCGCTCGGCCCGCCGCCGCAGATGTCCTGTTCCAACAGGACGACGTCGATGCCAGGGTCGCGCTCCTTCAGGAAGTAGGCCGTCCACATGCCGGTGAAGCCGCCGCCCAGGATGACGACATCGGCGGCCGTGTCCGCCGCGAGCGGCGGACACGGCTCGCCCGGATCCCGCGCGAGCGCTTCGTCCATCCACCATCCGTGCGTCGTTCGCGGCGGCAACTCGATCGACATGGAGTCCATCAACTGCTCCCTGGTATCGTGCGGGTTCCATTCTGACCCAAGCGTTCGGAGGAGGACGCGGTGGGCGCGCGAGGACGCGGCGACCGGAAGCGACCACGGAGCTGGGAGGTCACCGAGGGACCCGAACGCGCGCCGGCCCGGGCGATGCTGCGGGCGGTCGGGTTCTCCGAGGAGGACTTCGGGAAGCCGCAGGTGGGCGTGGCCTCCTCGTGGAACGAGGTCACGCCGTGCAACTACCACCTCGGCAAGCTGGCCGCACTGGCCAAGGAGGGCGTCCGACAGGGCGGCGCGGTGCCGCTGGAGTTCACCACGATCGCGGTGTCCGATGGCATCGCCATGGGCCACGAGGGGATGAAGGCCTCGCTCATCTCTCGGGAGGTGATCGCGGACTCGGTCGAGCTCATGATGCACGCCGAACGGTTCGACGGCCTGGTAGGGATCGCCGGCTGCGACAAGAGCGAGCCGGGGATGCTCATGGCCATGGCCCGGCTGAACCTCCCTTCCGTGTACCTGTACGGCGGCACGATCCTGCCCGGCACGTACGAGGGCCGAGACATCACGATCCAGGACGTGTTCGAGGCGGTCGGCGCCCACGCGAAGGGATCGATGAGCGATGACCAGCTGCTCGCGGTGGAACGAGCCGCATGTCCCACCGCCGGATCGTGTGCGGGGATGTACACGGCCAACACGATGGCCGCAGCCGCCGAGGCCATCGGTATGTCGCTTCCCGGCGCCGCCTCGCCACCTGCCGTGGATTATCGGCGGGAGGTGTTCGCCCGCGAGTCCGGGATCGCCGTCACCCGTCTGCTCGAGAGGGGCATCGTTCCCCGCGACATCATGACCAGGGACGCCTTCGAGAACGCCATCGCGGTGGTGATGGCTCTGGCCGGCTCGACCAACGCCGTGCTGCATCTCCTGGCCATCGCTCGCGAGGCCCACGTGGAGCTGGCCCTGGACGACTTCGACCGCATCTCGCGGCGCGTCCCGCACCTGGTGGACGTCAGGCCGGCCGGCAAGTTCGTGATGACGGACCTGGACCGGGTGGGCGGCGTGCCCGTCATCATGAAGGAGCTGCTGGACGCGGGGCACCTGCACGCCGATGCCCTCACCGTGACCGGCAGGACGGTTGCCGACAACCTCTCGGAAGCCGCGCCGCCACCTCCCGACGGCACAGTGGTGCACGCCGTCGAGAGTCCCATCCATCCGACTGGCGGCACGGCGATCCTGTACGGATCGCTCGCGCCGGAAGGAAGCGTGATGAAGATCGCCGGGGCGGAGAGCCTCACGTTCACCGGAACGGCCCGGCCGTTCGACTCCGAGCAGGAGGCGTTCGAGGCGCTCACGTCGGGGAGGATCAAGGCCGGCGACGTCATCGCCATCCGGTACGAGGGGCCGAAGGGATCACCCGGCATGCCCGAGATGCTCGCCGTGACGGCCGCGGTCGCGGGCGCCGGTCTGGGCAAGGATGTCGCGCTAATCACCGATGGCCGGTTCTCGGGCGCCACGAAGGGGTTCTCGGTGGGCCACATCTCGCCGGAGGCGTTCGTGGGCGGGCCGATCGCGCTGCTCCGCGACGGCGACCGTATCGAGATCGACGCCGAGAACCGGCGCATCGACGTGCTGGTGGACGAGGGCGACTTGGTCAGGCGTCGCGCCGCATGGAAGGCTCCTGCTCCCCGATACGAGAGCGGCGCGCTGGCCAAGTACGCGCGCCTGGTCTCCTCGGCGTCCGATGGGGCCGTCACGTCGTGAGCCTCCCCGAGATCACCAGCCCCGACGCGCTCGAGTGCCGGGAGTGCCATACGAGGTACCCGGTCGAGCCCCTCACGATCTGCGAGGAGTGCTTCGGCCCGCTCGAGCCGGCGTACGACCTGGAGGCCATGGACGGGGTGGACTTCCGAAAGCACGTCGAGGCGGGGCCGGCCACGCTGTGGCGATACGAAGGCCTGCTGCCCGGGGGACCGGGCATCGATCGGGTCGATCTCGGCGCGGGCTTCACCCCGCTCCGCCGGGCCGACCGGCTGGGGGATCGCCTCGGCATCGAGCGTTTGTGGGTCAAGGACGACTCGGTCAACCCCTCGAACTCGTTCAAGGATCGCGTGGTCTCGGTGGCCATCACCATGGCCAAGGCCTTCGGCTTCGAGGCGGTCTCGTGCGCCTCCACCGGGAACCTGGCCAACGCCACCGCGGCCCACGCGGCGAAGGCCGGGATGCCGGCGTTCGTGTTCGTCCCGGAGGACCTGGAGCCGCCCAAGATCCTGGCCACCGAGGCCTATGGCGCGAAGGTCGTGGCCGTGAAGGGGAACTACGACGAGGTGAATCGGCTGTGCACGGAGGTGGCCGACGCCCTCCCTTGGGCGTTCATCAACGTCAACCTGCGCCCGTATTACGCCGAGGGCTCGAAGTCATTGGGGTTCGAGGTGGCCGAGCAGCTCGGATGGCGGCTCCCGGACCACGTGGTGGTGCCGGTGGCGTCCGGTGCGCTCATGACCAAGGTCCACCGGGCGTTCCGCGAGGTCGTGGACATCGCCGCGGTGGAGGACCGGCCGTACCGGATCTCCGGCGCCCAGGCCGAAGGGTGCGCGCCCGTGGCCGAGGCGTTCCGCTCGGGCGCGACCGAGGTCCGTCCGGTGAAGCCGAACACCATCGCGAAATCGCTGGCCATCGGGAACCCGGCCGACGGGTGGTACGCCATCCAAACGGCCAGGGACACGGGCGGTGCCGTCGATGCCTGCCCCGAGGACGAGATCGTGGCTGGCGTCCGGCTGCTGGCCGAGACCGAGGGCGTGTTCACCGAGACCGCCGGCGGGGTGACCGTGGCCGTGCTGAAGCGTCTCCGGGAGTCCGGGGCGATCGGCCCGGACGAGGAGACTGTGGCCCTGATCACCGGCAACGGCTACAAGACGGTGTCGGCCCTAGAGGGTGTCGTGGAGCCCACGTACCGGGTCGAGCCGTCGTTGGACGAGTTCCTCGCCGCTCTCCGCGGCTGAGGCTCTCTGGGTTCCACGTGCCTCGCGCTGCGAGGCGAGCTGGATGTATAAACGGTCGGACATCTGGCGTGGTTCCGTCGACCCCGGTTCGCTCGAGCCGGAGGGAGCGGACCTCCCGCGGGCGCTGGCCGTTGAGGTAGAGCGGCTCCTCCACCGGTTCGCCAACGTGGTCCTGTGGGTGAACGGCCACACCCACGAGAACCGGATCCGGCCCCGGCCCGACCCTGATGGCAAAACCCCCGGGTTCTGGGACGTCACAACGTGCGCGGTGATGGACTGGCCGAGTCAGGCCCGGCTGGTGCGGGTCGAGGACAACGGCGACGGGACCCTCTCGATCCTGTGCACGATGATCGATCACGACGGCCCGCCCGACCCAAGCCTGGCCGAGGGCCTCTGGCGCCTGGCCTCGATCCACCGGGAGCTCGCCGCCAACCACCCATACCGCGGCTCCGATTCGGACGTGTCGGGGGACCGCCTCGACCGCAACGTGGAGCTCCTCCTACCTCTGCCCTTCCCCACGTGACCAGCCTTGTGACTTGCGGGGCGCCGTTGCAGGGGAAGAGACTTGCTCGTCCGAGGAAGGGAGGGGCCATGCGGAAGAAGCTCGCGCTCATCGTCGCGGGGGTGCTCGTGGCTGGGGGTGGGACCGTCGCGTCGCTGGTCGGCTCGTCGGCGTCGGCCGCCACGACACTGAAGGTCGTCGAGCATGCCGTCACCGACACGGTTATCGACATCGGCAAACCCGGCGACAGCCGGGGAGACCAGCTGACGTTCGGCAACAAGGTCTACGACGCGACCGATGCCACCGTGGTGGGCAGCGATCAGGGCTGGTGCGTCCGGATCGCTCCGAAGAAGGGGTCCTGGGAGTGCGTCTGGACGACGTTCCTGGCGGGTGGCCAGATCACCGCCGAGACGCCCTTCTACGACACCAAGGACAGCGTTGGTGTGGTGACCGGCGGAACGGGGACGTACTCGGGAGCCTCCGGCAGCCTGGACCTTCATTGCCACGTCGGCACCGATGACGTCACGAGGTGCGACTTCACGTTCAACCTGAACTGAGCCTGTCACGAGCTGGTTGGCGGCGGCGCGGGAGGACCTCTCGCGCCGCCGCTTGCGTCCCCAACCCAAACGGAACAAACTCGCGCCGGTCCGGTTGCTGCCGTCGGAGGAGGCGCACGCACGGGACGGGATGGACAAGGAAGCCTTTGAGGCTGAGGCCGAGCGCCTGCTCCGTGCCGCTCGAGCAGATGGAGTCACCCTTCGGCTGCTCGGAGCCCTGGCGTTCAAACGACGCTGTCCTCGGCATGCCAGGCTCCAGGAAGCCCTGAAGCGGCTGTACACGGACATCGACTTCGCCGCCTACGGCAAGCAGGCCAGGCAGCTCCGCGCGCTGCTCGCGCGTGAGGGCTACGTGGAGGACGAGATGACGTATGTCGAGTCTGAGGGGTCACGGATGGTCCTCAACCATCCGGCCACGGAGTTGCATCTCGACGTCTTCCTGGACAAGCTGGAGTTCTGCCACACCTTGCGTTGGAACGGCCGGCTGGAACAAGAGGAGTACACCATTCCACTGGCCGAGATGCTGATGCAGAAGATGCAGATCGTGCAGATCAACGAGAAGGATGTCATCGACACGATCATGCTGCTTCTCGAGCATCCGCTCGGCGATCGGGACGGCGACACGATCAACGTCGGACTTGTGGCCGGCGTGTGTGCGGGGGACTGGGGGTGGTGGCGGACGCTCACCATGAACCTGGCCAAGGTCAAGCAGATCGCTGCCGCGTACCCGCAGCTGTCCGACCAGGAGAAGCTTCGGGTGGCGCAGCAGGTCGACGACGCGCTCGCCCGCATCGAGGCGAAGCCGAAGAGCTTGGGGTGGAAAATCCGAGCGAAGGTGGGCGACCGGAAGAAGTGGTACCGGGACGTGGGCGAGCTCGCTCCTCAGATGCAGGGGTTATAGAGATGGGTCTGTTCGGCCAAAAGGGGGACCTCAAGGGCGAACCCACTCGCCTCTTCTACGCGTGTGACATCCACGGCTCGGAGCCCACCTACCGAAAGTTCCTGAATGCCGCGAAGTTCTACGACGTCGACGCGCTCGTCTTCGGTGGCGACCTCATGGGCAAGCTGCTCGTCCCGATCGTGAGCGACGCCGGCGGCGTATGGCGGGCCGGGCTCCACGAGCAGAAGCACGTTCTCACCACGCCGGAAGAGCTCGCCGAGTTCAAGAAGAGTCTGGACACGCTTGGGTTTTATTGGTTCGAGTGCGACTCCGAAGAGTATCGATGGTACGAAGGGCATCAGGACCGGATCGACCAGAAGTTCGACGAGCTGGCCAAGGCCCGGCTGGCCGAGTGGGTCGAGCTCGCGGAAACCCGCCTCGCCGGGACCCACGTGCGCGTGTACCTGTGCGGGGGCAACGATGATACGGAGAAGGTCCTTTCGGCCTTAGACGAGGTCTCATTGGATCGGGTTGTGAACTGCGAGAACCGGATCGTCCCCTTGGACGATCACCACTCCTTGGCCACGATCGGCTACTCGACGCCCACGCCCTGGGACACGCCTCGCGAGCGGACGGACGAACAGATCGGCGAGCTCATCGAGAAACTCATGGCCGACGTGCCCGACCCGTCGAGGTGCGTCTTCAACTTTCACTGTCCCCCGCTCAACTCCAGTTTGGATACGTGCCTGAAGCTGGACGCCTCCGTGTGGCCTCCGACGCCGGTTATCGAGAACGGGCAGCCCGTGTACTACGGAGCCGGAAGCCAGGCAGTGGGGGACGCGCTCGATGCCTATCAGCCGACCGTCGGCCTTCACGGCCATATCCACGAGTCAAGGGGCGCGACTAAGTTCGGACGAACTCTCGCGCTCAACCCGGGGT
>Ga0209874_1000527_pt1 | contig 11408 bp, 11 predicted proteins | sample GWRWN1_20_30_FD_187216 | JGI IMG/M metagenome (GOLD analysis project Ga0209874, IMG submission 187216) | Riverbed sediment microbial communities from areas with no vegetation in Columbia River, Washington, USA - GW-RW N1_20_30 (SPAdes)... | ecosystem: Environmental > Aquatic > Freshwater > River... | reverse complement strand
TGCGGTGATACTGCGGGAGTTTGATCTGTGGTATTTCATCGCGCCGCAGATGAGTGTGGGGGCGAACTTTTTGTGGTACGGTGCCAAGAATCTCACCACTGGGCCGGGAAGTGCCCAGGAAGCGATCTTCAATCGGAACACGAGGGTAGGAGCGGGAGGAGATTGGACCAACGTCCTTTTGAACTGGCGCTACACATTCTAACTAAGCGCGAACTAAGCGCGAAGACTGCGTACGTGAGCGCGAAAGGGGAGCTTTGTTTAGCTCCCCTTTTTTTTGGCGACGGAGCAACCCGGTATAACCTTAGTCAGGAGATCGAGGTCCAAGGTTTGTCGCCTGATCGATCGCAACTTGCCTGGCCAGTTTCGTGAACCGGATCTCCATCTCCCTAAACCTGAGGTAATAAACAAAAGCAATGAAGAATAGCGTGAGATGGGATAAATAGAACAGGAAATCAACGCCTCGAACGATGCCAAAGTAGTTGGCGATTTCGGTGGACAAGTCCGGGTTCAAAGCGAACACCAGCATGCCGGCCACAAAGCACAGAACGAAAGCTTTCCTGACCAGCGTTTGTTTAGGAAGCCAGAGCACGTAAAGAAAAAAAGTGCTCAAAAGGATCAAGAGAAAATACCGAAAGTTCATCGCATCAATCTCCCCATAATAAGATCGATCAAAATGTTTACGGCGTTGAGAGAGGACTGACCCTTGCGCCGCGAATAGTCGGTATACTCGATCGTTACGGGAATTTCACGGATGCTCATGTTCCCCTCTTTTAGTTGACGCAACATCTCCGACGCATAAGCCATCCCGTTTTGAGTCAAATCTAACAGCGCCGCGGCTTTGCGGTTGAAGCCCCGCAGGCCATTGTGAGCATCCGTCAAGCGAGTGTCGAACATCCGATTGGAAAACCACCGAGCGACGAGCAACAGAACTTTTCGGGTTTTGGGAATGTTGATGGTTGTTCCCAGGAAACGCGAGCCGAAGACAACATCACAGTTTCCTGACTGCAGCAACTTAAGAATGGCCAAAGCGTCTTCAACCCTGTGTTGACCGTCGGCATCAAAGGTGAGAATCCAATCTGCGCCATGAGTTACGGCATAGGTCAGACCCGTTTGGAGCGCGGCGCCGGCGCCGAGATTCACACAATGGCGCAGCAAAATCACCTTCAAGCCATTGAGGCAGACGGCTGTTGAATCCGTCGATCCGTCATCGATCACGACGATACGATCAAAGCGTTCGCATAGCTGTCGGACGACGTCGCGTATGACCGTAGCCTCATTATACGCTCTGACAATGACGAAAACCCGGGAATCAATCGTCTGATCTGTTCCCATGCTCGCTTTAGCGTCGCAGGGGTTCACGACGCAGCCGAAAACTCTTGGGCCGACGGGGCCGTTTCAGGTCAGGACTCCCCTGTAATGACTTTAAACCCTTCAGCAAAGGGGGTTTGAGAGCTGCCATGAAGCGCCGCCTCAGTTTATTTGAAAAACTGCCGAACTTTCATTTTCCAGTTTCAAGGAAAATCGCGAATCGCGCCGAAGACGCATATAGAGAGAACGGTCGAAGGGTTTCGCCAAGAACACGTAGCGCGCCTTAAAATCTTCTTTTAAAATTTTGTAGGGATCGATGAAACCCAGTTCCTTGCGCCCGCTATCGGCACGAACCATCGGCGCCATGCTATCGGTCGTTAAATCATAGGCTTTGCGGTAGAGATCGGAGTCAAAGGCATATTGGAAGATCGGATCCATCCCGTTGGAATAAAAGTTTTTCGTGTTCCAAAAGAATAACTCCGGGAAATACTCCCACCGAGCGTTGAATACAATCTCGCCCGGCTCGGAGTTGGCCGCCATCCATTTAGCCCCGCTTTCAAAACGATGAGGGTCCCAGCCCACAGATAAGACCTGATTTCTCAAGGTCAAACCATAGGGGACTAAAAAAAGCAAAGCCGCCGTCAAAGCGAGACGCGCTCCCCAGTTCTCGTAGAGATAATGAGAAAAAACGAGACCGATCAAAATAACGCCGAAACCGGAACAAAAATCAAATGCGCGCCGGGCGACCAACACCGAGAGTATAAAAAAAATAATCGTTAAGGAGGCACTGGTCAAAAAAACCGTTCGGTCTTGAATGGAAAGCGGCCGGTCTTTTCTAAACCCGGCCCGAAACAAATAGAGAAGACTCAAAAACAAAATCAGCGTGAACAGCAAGTAGTTACTCTGGGGCTTGAATCTAAGGGGGGACATTTCCGCGGCCAAATCCAGGGGCAGGCCGCCGACCTTTTCCAAACCTAGTTGAAATAGCTGCACGTATAAAATCTGCGCCGCGCCCATAGGATTAGGACGCAATAGCCAGCCGGCTAAAACCCCGCCTGCCAAAGCCAGCGATTCCCGCCACGGGACTATTTTTTCATTGAAAACTTTGACGACTGCAAAAACGCTCAGAACCAAGAAAGAGACGAAGAAAAAGTTCAGATGTAACCAGGTCGAGGCCAAAGTCGTTAAGAATACGCCCCAGACATTCCCGGCCACCAGGAGCGCAAATAAGTACGCACTAAGACCCAAAGAAAGTACCTGTGGCCGGAGCATGCCCAGGCGGTGAAGTAAGAACGCCGAGGAAAACAGCAAGAAAAACGGCCACAAAAATGCGGGCCTAACGCGAAGTTGCCAATAGGCGACATAGCATAAAACCAAAAAGGCGAAGGTGACAAAGATCCCGGCCAGTTGCATGCCGAGAATCCAATCTCCCAACCAAGTAAAAGGGATCAGGATCAGATGAAAGCCATACCAAAGATCAGCAGAAAACCTGCTGATGACCGAGTAATGAACCCAAGGAAAATCAGTTCTGAAAATACCGCCCGCTCCATCGTTGCCGTAAATCTCCGCGTGGCGAAAATGATAAAAAATATCCGGATCGGGGAATTTATCCGAACTGAAGTGTAGAAAGATCGCCACCAGTAGTGCGGAACCCAAAAAACAGCACACCTGTGCAGTGCGTGTGTTGAATAGCCGGAGTGCCCCGAACGGCGACGAAGAAGAGAGCGTCGTGTGCGTTGCTCGCCGCCGCTCCGCACGCGACAGCCGGCGAATTTTTTTCTGCGATATCCTTCTCACAAATCAGCCAACGTGTCAGCATCCTATTTCACTTGCCCGCGGGGCGCAATATTTGTCTTGCGCCAGGTAGTAAAAAACTTCAAGCTGAAAACGCCATCACTTTTTCTTGTCTTTACCGCGGCAGAGTGGTAAAACTACGGCATCGGAGTTACCCGTTAAAGAATAAATCCGCTGGTAGATCTCCAGATAGGTGTTTCCTATGCAACGACTCTTAATTAGAAAATCATTTAGGGTTCCGGGACTTGTTTTACTTTCCCTGCTGTTTGTCGCCGGCTGTACCCCTAAACACATCCCCTATTTTGGAGTTGGCGGGCGTTATGAACAAGGGAGAGAGCAGTTTTTTAGGGGACGCGGTGGAGATATGGACGTAGCGGTGGTGTCCCTGGAATACGTGGTCAGCCAAGATCCCACCTACAAAAAAAGCCTCACGTATCTGGGTCGAGCCTATTATCGTAAAGAAAGGTATCAGGACGCCCATGCGATTTTGCAGCGGGCTGTAGCAGTCGACAAAGACGACGAAATCGCCTGGCTTGCTTTGGGCGCCACCCAATTGCGGCTGGGCCAAAACGACAAGGGCATTGAAACGCTTAAGGGCGGAATCACGCTAGCCAGCAAGGTTATGGTGGAGGGCTACCACTTCCATGATCGCTGGGATATCCGGGGAGTCATTCGGGGCGCCATCCGGCGCTGCGCCTTCAACCTGACCAAAGGCATCGAGGAAAAAGAAAATATACTTCAGTGTACCGATCGCCTCCTCACTTTGGTCGATGACGAGGAAAACTTCCAAAAGCAAACTCACATACAGAACGTGATGCCGCTTTACCGGTGATGTCCGCAGACTAAGCCTCGGAGCTAAGTCTGCTTGCACGGACTATGGCCGGCTGTCTCTCCCGCCGTTAGCTCGATTCCACTCATCGAACTGTTGTTTCCGCGCCCGGTCGCTCTCCTCCTCCATTCTTTTTCCCAGCCATTCGCCCTCGGCAATAAGTTGTGGTAAATCAACGTCCCGGGCGGAGATCATCGCGAGATCGGTCTGAATCGTCGAGCGGATGTTGTGACCCGGATCCCAATACTTCCCCCAGGTAAACGCGAAGGCCTGATTGACGTAATCGAGCCAATCGTGAATTCCTCTCATCCCGGCTTCGATTTCTTTCACGCCGCGCTGCCGATCGCCCTCGCGGGCCAACGTCAGCCCGAGATAGAGCCTGGCGATGTCTTCGCTTTTATTGGCGCTAAGCGCCCGCTCCAAACTCTGAAGCGCTTGCGGGTATCTGCCGTTAACATATTCGCTTCTCCCAACATAACTCCAGACACCCTGGCGCTGCCCCATTGAGTAATACTCATAGCTCGGGTTTATTTTCGCCGCGTTTTGGAAATAACTCTGAGCAGTCTCGTTTTTACCTACGAAAAAAGCCTGCCTGCCAAATTCCACATCCTGAGCCACCTGCAGGCTGGCGCAACCGGAAAGTGAGACGATTGTGAAGAATAGAACCGACGAATATTTTGTTTTCATACCCCCCCCTTCGGCTAAAGTGAGCATAGTCACTCTTGAGCATAGTCACTCTGTGGAAGAAAATCAATGTCTTCATTAGGAGGTTGCGTTACCCACATGGGGGTCCTCACATGGGGGTCAAATCACTTTTGAAAAGTGCCCTACCCGGTCTCGGCTGCTTGCACCTTTATGGCAAGCTCTTAATTTAATGTAGTGTTAGGATGCTGAGCCAAATTCTAACGGCGATGAGTCCGACCATTGCGCTGTAAATATATCGCAGAATGGGGGTGGGAAGCCGGCAGTGGATTCTCTCTCCAGCCAGAGCGCCGATGCCGGCTCCGATAACCACGACCGTTGCCATGAGCCAAGGTATTTGGCCGGTAGCAAGCTTGCCGAGAAATCCGGAGGAAGTACTCATCATGGCGATAAAGAGGCTGCTGCCGATGGCAATTCGTGTCGGGACTTTGAGGATATAAATCAACAACGGAACGAAGACGAAATTTCCCGCGCCAAGAAAGCCGATGAGAATCCCTGTGACAAACGAGCATAGAGATAAAGGAACCGGCGCCACAGACACCTTTTCGAGCGAAACTTTTTCCAGCTCCTTGCTCGGAGCGGGAAGAAACATCATGGCAAGGACGAGAAGGGTAGCAATGCCGAAAAGCAGCAGTAGAAATCGTTCAGACGTCCATTTTGATGCCACTCCGCCGACAAAAGAGGCGACGGCCGAAGCGGTCCCGGCGACAAGCGCGATTCGTCCATGGACACGGCCGCTACGTAGGTGCGCCAATCCACCGACGACGCTCGAGAAAAAGACCTGTGTGATGACCACCGCGGCAACGGTCTTGGCGTCGAGCCTCTCCAAGCCTAAAAGCGGCGGAACGTAGTAGAGGAGGGGAAACATCACCACGCCTCCTCCGAAACCCAAAAGCCCGGCAAAAAACCCGCCGATGGCGCCAATAGAGGCCAGGCTGACGATGAGCGTGGGGCTCATCGTGCGATCCCGGAGCCGGTGATGAGGAAAAGATCGGCTACGGTCGTCAACAAGTAACCGATGCTCACATAGGCGTTGAAATCAAAGAAGGCGCGATTGATCCGCGAAAGGTCGGCTGGAGTAACCAGACGGTGCTCCCAGAACAAGATAATTGCAATGATCACAAAGCCGAGCCAATAGATAACTCCCATCTGAGCAGAAAGCCCCACTGCGGCGAGAAAGATCACCGTACAGATGTGGAAGAAACTAGAAAACCGCAAAGCGCCTGCAACACCAAAACGAACCGGAATGGAATGAAGCCCCTCCTGGCGATCGAATGCGTGGTCTTGGAGCGAATAAATGACATCGAAACCAGCCAGCCAGAAGAGCACGGCCAAGCCGAGGAAAAAGGGCGTTGCCAGCTCCGGTAAATCGATGGGCGAACCCGAAACTGCGAGCCACGCTCCCATGGGAGCAAGCGAAAGAGCAAGCCCAAGAAACAGGTGTGAGGCCCAGGTAAAGCGCTTGGTCAAAGAATAAAAGAAAACAATCGCCAGAGCGACCGGGGATAAGACAAAGCAGACGAAATTGAGTTGATAGGCGGCGTAAACGAAAACTACGGAACTCGCCACCGTGAGCAATACAGCCTCCCAGACCTTGACGGTTCCCTGAGGCAGTTCCCACTGCTGCGTACGTGGATTGAGGGCGTCGAATTTCCGATCGGCTAAACGATTGAAAGCCATAGCCGCGCTTCTCGCGCTGACCATCGCAATCAAAATCCAGACAAAACTGCGGAGAGTGACCGGATGAGAGGGCCAGGCGAGGGCGACGGACGCAAGCGCGAAAGGCAGCGCGAAAACCGTGTGGGTAAATCGAATCAGGCTGGCGTAGTTATGGAGCTTAAAAAGCAATGGCATTAGCGTATTTTTTTAGAGTAAGAGCATAGCGCAAACAGCACCGCGGAAGGAAACGCGACGAAGTTCGCGATGGAGGCATCGCGAGAAAAGGGCTCACTTACGTGTTCCGTTCAGATGGTGTTTGAGGATCTTGATGCCGAAGTTGCGGCCCTGTAGCGGTTCGCTGCCAATCAGCGCGACCGGCTCATAATATTGATTCACCCAATCCATGATTTGTTTACCGTAGCGTGGATCGGCGCCAAACTGTCCAACGCCGAACTCCGACGGATTATTGTCGACCAGCATCACATAGTCAGGCGGCCGGGCTTTGAAGTCGTCAACTATTCTCTTCTCGCCAAAGATGATGATCTCCGGCATCATGAAATTCACGTAAGGTAAAGTCGCCGTTCTTCGCGCTAAATAGTTGAGCATGATCCCTTCAGGTAGCCCGACAAAAGTCGCCTCCCGAGGAGTCTTTGCTTCGATCCACTCGAGGGCCAGGGCGGTCACCCTGCCGGAAATTCGCACCTTGGGCCCATAGGTGAGGATCATGTCGCCGCCGTTGCCAACAGCGAAATTCTTTAGCCGGTAGATCTTGTGCGATCGGGTGAGGTGATAAACGCTCGCCGCCACTAGAACGGCAACGGCCAGTGAACGGAACACAGCTCCACAACCCCAGCGCTCTTTCAGTAACTTGGGAATCCAGTAAGTGAGGCATATGCAGAGGACAAGAGTCGCTGGCATCGCCATGTAGAAACCGACGTGGTAGAGGTGAACGTTCAGAGCCATCTTGGCGAGCAGGGCGAGCGCAAACGAGGTCCACAAGACCATCGGCAAGAAAGCTTGCCACGATTCCATATGGCGGGGACGTTTTACCAGCAGCGCGATAAAGATCGCCAGGGCGAGGAAGGTCGTTAAAGGAAGGGCTCGGGGGAGATCCATCCACGGCAAGAGGTCGAGCTTCGCGTACAGCGCCAGCAAAAACACTATGCCCAAGCCAACGGCGATTGGCCGTGGATTCCGTGCGCTGCGGCGGCAAATTACATCGGCGGTCGCGGCGGTCAAAACAAAGCCAGTCATAGCGATAAACATTGTCAGCATGTGATTTAGATTGTCACCGGGTTTGTCGAACCCAAGCAGTCGTAGATAAAAGGGGGTCTTTGCCACCTCCCCGGAGAGGACGAAAAATCCCTGACCGACCGCCCGCACTGCCAGTTCAGCCGGTAGATAGGATAGAAAATATAAAAAAAACCCCAAAGCAGGCGCCAGCGCCATGGCGCAGAAGAGCAGAATTCCATCTCGCTTCGGTGTCGCGCTTGGAGGGGCGCTGAAGCCGGCGATGGCGAAACCGGTCAAGGCCGAAACGGTAGCTGCCAAAGCAACGTCCACTTTGGTCATCAGCGCTAGCCCCAGACAGAGACCGGACGCGGCGCATGCAACCTGTCCACCGCGCGTGAGATAATGGCTCAGGCTAAGGATCATTGCTGCGGCAAGCGCCATACCATGGGTGGATTCGTGCGTATAGGGCGTTACGTAATTGTAGTTCCCGACTTCGACGTACTGTGAAAATCCGAACAAACAGAGCAAAACGAGACAAACGACCGTGGCGGTGAAGGAATCGGCGAACCGACGGATCGTCGTGTAGATTATCCCCGTCATGCAGGCCAAAATCGCCAGATTGACAAAAATAACGACTGTGAGGGAAGGGCCGAAGAGCTTGAACCAGAATGCGTTGAAATGCTGCGAGAGCGGACCGTGCAGGATGACGATGTCCTTGTAGAGAAGCTTGCCACTGGCGAGTTGCCAGGGAATGTACAACTGCTGGCCGAAGTCGATCACGAGATCAGGCCATTTGCGCCAGCTCCAGAAAGCCAGCAGCGCGAAGAGCATGGTCATCAGGCAAGGTCCGGCCCAAGTTTTGATCCACTCGAATTTTTCTGAAGCCTGGTGTTGTTGCTTTGCGCTTTTGTGCGATTGAGGAGTTTGTGATTTTTTACAACTCATGCGCCAAATTTTGCGGCCGGTTGTTATCGCCTATAAGAAAAATGATTCATTGCGACCGGCTTAGCTCATCGCGAGGCGGGGCTCGACTTCAGAATCCTTAGCGCTTCCCCCAAATGCCTGAAGGCTTCATCCTTCTTACCCTGTTTCGCGAGGGTGCGGCCGAGCCTTTCATGAGTCTCGGCGTCCTCGGGTTGAAGACGGACTGCCTGTCGAAAGTAGTCTATCGCTTTGTCCAGGTTTCCCTGGGCCTCCAATACTTGCCCCAATCTTACGCGGGCTCTGGCGTTATCGGGTTCGGCATCAGCCACCTGTTGGAGTAGATCGATCGCCTCTTCAAGCCGACCCTGCATGAATAGGCCAAGGCCGAGCTTTAGACGCGTCTCGTTGTTCCCTGGAGCAAGCTCTAAAACTTTGCGCAAGTGCTCGACCCCCTCGGTGATTTCACCCTGGGTAACCAATAGCGAAGCCAGGTCACTCCGCGCCTCCATCGCGCCTGGATTGATTTGAACGGCGCTCCGATAGTGTGCAACAGCCTCGCGGTATCGACCCTCCCGATAGAGTAGGAGAGCCGCCTTCTGGTGAGCAGACCAGCGCTGAGGATCGATTTCTGCTGCCTGACGGTATGACGCGATCGCTTCTTCATACTTGCTATGGCTTTCTAAAAAAACGGCGAGGTTATGGTGAGCCTGACTTGACCCGCTAACGACCGCAGCGTGTTTCCACAAAATCTCCGAATCCCGCCAGATTCGAATCTGCGCCCAGGTCAGGACTCCTAGGCCCATCAAGATCAATACCGTGAGACTAGTCCCGGAGAATATCAGCCAACGCGGGGTGCGATCGTTTATGTAAAGATGCAAGCGAAGAACGGCTGCAACGCCGATCAGCAATGCCCACGGGAGGAGAGCCAAGTAAGTGTGGCGATCCGTTAGCAATTGGCCTCTAACGATATCAGGAACCAGAGCCGTCAAAAGAAGCGCCAAATAGGAGACCCAAGTCATCCATAGTGCCGGCCATTGCCTGCGTATTAAAAATAGTGACAGGGTGCTTGCCACAGTGCTGAGTCCGGTTAGAGCGAGGAACCAACCGCGCAACTCATAGAGCGGGGATAAACCGAGCGGCACAGCCGTTTTCCACAGGTAAAAAACCGGCGCAGCGACAGCATGTGCGACTCGGGTGACAAACGCATGACGCTCAGTTATTTCGACGGCATCACTGTGGTGTCCCGCGACGAGCGCGATTCCGAGAGCTGCGATTGCCAGAAGAAAGTACGGCGCTTTCTGTAACCAGAGGCGGCGAGATGTACCCGGCCCATCTAATCGTCTGAGGGAATAAGCGTCTATAAGCAACAGAATGAGCGGAAGAATTGCTCCTGTGAGAGCGGCAAGCAACGACAAAGTATAGGCGACCACAGATGCAACCATCCACCACGACCAGGTTCGATTGAGCTCTGGAAGCGCCGCCGCCCGCAGGTAACACCATAGGCTCCATAGGAAGAATAAGCTTGAGAGAATCTCGCCACGGGCCGACGCCCAAGCGACGGGCTCGACCCTCAGAGGATGCAGGGCAAAGACCAGTGCTGCAACACTGGCGGCGGCTTTTAAAAAGATCTGCCGCGGCACAGTTCTGCTAAGCTGGCCTAGGGCGAGCAAACGGAGCGTAACGAAATAAAAAAGGATCGCACACGCAGCGTGAAGCAGAAGACTCGTCAGATGATAGCCAAATGAATCCATCCACCAAAGCAGATAATCGACCCCGAACGTTATCCAAGCTAGGGGTTGATACTGGCCAAATTGAAAGTTTCCAAACATCCAGCGAAGCTCAGCTAGTGCGAGTCCTCGGTAGTCGGGGTTGTTCACCAGTGTCGTCTCGTCCCAGCCCACAAAGCCATTCTGCAAGACTGGGAGAAAAGACCCGACGATAATGAGCAGAATTAGAACGGGCAGCGACTTTCCGGCCAGGCCAGCCACGGTGTCGGCGAGACCTTCGCCAGCCTGTCGATATTCTATTGCTTCTCGAATAGCCAACTCCTTACGTGCCATGTCCAGGAACTTTCTAGCATAATGCAGATCAGGCGTGTAGTAGCATTTGAACGGCTGTTCAAGTGTATCGGATGACTCTGAGCTCCGAGCTTCTTGGCATCAGCTAACTTGGCTTCTCGAACTCGCCCTTTGGCCCTGACAAAGCTCTTTAATACTTAAGAGGATTTAGTTTATATTGTGCTCTTGCGGCAATGGCCAGGAAATCAAATACACAAATCACAGACAAAATAAATCCGAGTGCTTACCCCTGGGGCAGGCTCTTGGAGGCTGTGAACGAAGCGTGGATCAGACTTCCAGAGCTTGGCTCCCTCCTGCCGATATTCGCCGCGCTGTGGTTCACGGTTGCGGTCTTAGAAGTAACGCTCCAAGCGTTTATACCGGCGAGCGCTATGCGTAACGAGGATCTCCCCATCGGGGCTCGCTTTTTGCTGATCTGCTATTCGATTAGCAGTTCAACTATTTTTTTGATAGCCATTTGCGGATTTCTCGGGCTTCTCAGGTGGGTCGAAAAGCAATTTTTTACTACGTGGACTGTGTTCCGCTGGCTCATGGGTGCTTTCGCCGCCTTGCTGACTTGGTTCATCCTTTTGGCCTACGGCGCAAGCTGGGGGCTGTTTTGGCAAACCCGGACCTTCATCGACAGCCAAACCATTGTTTTTCTCGCGCCTCATCCGCTTCAGGTACTCCATTGGGTCGACGTTGACATGGCTCTCACGCTCGTCGTGCTCGCCGCAATTGGATCATGGGTGATCATGAGTTGGATACCACGATGGATCCGCCGTTGGCCAGTGATCTTACAACGGCGATTGGTTCTAGTTTGGGGCTGGCTGATTGGAGTTTGCCTCCTGGGTAGCTTTTTCGGCGAGTTATACAGCGGCACAGACGAGCGGCAGTCTACG
>Ga0209874_1000526_pt1 | contig 11423 bp, 10 predicted proteins | sample GWRWN1_20_30_FD_187216 | JGI IMG/M metagenome (GOLD analysis project Ga0209874, IMG submission 187216) | Riverbed sediment microbial communities from areas with no vegetation in Columbia River, Washington, USA - GW-RW N1_20_30 (SPAdes)... | ecosystem: Environmental > Aquatic > Freshwater > River... | reverse complement strand
CTTCATCCGCAACTTCACTGACGCCTTCCTGGAGCTGGGCATCGGCCCGGCGCAGGTGGACGTGGGGAGGGACGCGATCCGGGACTTCAGCCCGTCCCTCTACCACTACATCGGGCACCTACACATCGCGGTCTCGGGGTTCATCGCGGCGACGGGCGTGGCGGTCCTGTTCCTCGTGGCCTACGGCGTCCGGCGCGGCCAGCTGTGGGCGTGGGTGGGCGCGACGGTGGCCCCGGTCCTCGGACTGCTGGTGGCGCTCCCCGACCACTACCCGAACAACTTCGACACGCTCGGCCACCTCGGGCTGATCTACTTGGCGACGGCGATCTTCGCCGTGGGCGCGCTCTGGGCGTTGCGCGGAGTGCTATCGGCGCGGAGCGGATGATGGCGGTGGAGGCGACGCTGTCCTGCGCGAAGTGCGGCGGCCTCGCGGACGGCTGGAAGTGCGCGATCTGCGGATCGGTCGCCCGCGAACACGACGAGCACCACCTGCACGCCGGCTCTGACCGGTACTGCACGCTGCGGTGCGCCGCGTGCCAGCAAGCAGACGTACACTGCACCTGCGTCTGAGCCGCCCACTCGATCGATCAGGCGAGTCACGAGCGGCCCGCTAGGTCGCGGCGTCGGACTACGGGACTGCCCCCGCTTCGGTTGACTCGCGGGGTTGAGAGCTTTCAGGCCGCATGAGCGACCTCGAAGAGTGTCTCGAACTCGATGGGCGTGAGCTTGCCGAGGCCGCGCTGCCGGCGCCGACGGTGGTACCGTCCGTTCGATCCAGATCACGATGGCCAGGCGCAGCTCCTCTCTGCTGCTCCAGCGCTTGCGGTCGAGCACGTTCTTCTGGAGCAGCGCGAAGAACGACTCCATGGCGGCGTTGTCGGCGCAGGCGCCCGTACGGCCCATCGACCCGACCAACCCGTTGTTGTGCAGGAATCGAACGAACCTCCTCGACCGGAACTGGCTGCCGCGGTCCGAATGCACGGCGGTGTCTACCGGTCGCCGGAGTCCGATGGCATTTCGAAGCGCCGCCACGCGAGATGCGCCTTCATCCGACGATCGGTCGAGTAGCCGACGATCCGGCCCGAGAAGGCGTCCTTGATCGCGCAAAGGTAGAGCTTGCCCTCGTCCGTCGGGTGCTCGGTGATGTCGGTGAACCACAGCTCGTTGGGAGCCTTCGCACCGAACGAACGGCGAACAAGGTCGTCGTGCACCGGCTCCCCGGGTCTCGGCCTACGCCCCTTCCTGCGGGCGAGGACCGAGAAGATGCCGTGGGCACTGCAGAGCCGCTGCACACGGTTCTCGCCCGCTTTGATCCCATGCTCCGAGGCGAGCTCGTCGGTGATGAACCGGTAGCCGAACGGCGGGTCGTCGGCGTGGATTCCCGCGCTGCGTCGACCAGGTGGGCGTCGGACCAGTCCCGGTCGGAGATTGGGTTGGCCCGCCACTTGTAGAAGGCCCGAGGGGTGAACCCGAGCACCCGGCAGGTCACCGCCACGGGGATCCCGTCAGCGGCAAGGTCACGGACCAGCGGGTAGATCATTTTGGGTTGAGGCCCTGTCCGAGGTAGATGGCCGCACGACGCAGCACCTCGTTCTCCTGCTCGAGGAGACGGTTGCGCTTTCGCAGCTCGCGAATCTCGGCCTCCTCGGCAAGGGTCAGCCCCTCGGGGGTGCCCTGCTCGATCTCGGCGCGGCGGACCCAGCGGTGCAAACACGACTCGGAGATGCCGAAGTCGCGGGCAACCTGGGACAGCGGGGCCTCCTTGCGAAGGGCCACGGCGACCACGTCGCGGCGGAACTCCTCGGGGAACGGTTTCGGCATGTTGACCTTCCTTCCGGTGAGGGGCGCATCCTCACACGTCAGGAGTCAACCGAACGTGGGGCAGTCCCACCGGGAGGCCGTGCGGGTTGTCCTGGTCGTTTGCCGCTGGGTGGTGGGGGTCCAACATGGTGCCTCGCCATCCAAGCCTTGGAGAGGGAGGCGCGACCGTCTGGGTGGCCGCGCCGGAGTTGCCAGCCCGTCGGGATTGGCGAACGTCGCCCGATGCCTCGTCAGCCGCTCGCGTGTAGGCGATGCCGAATGGTCAGGACGAACCCGGCGGTCCGGCGGACTTCCGCACTCCCCCATCCACCTGATTGTTGCCAGGCCCTGGCTTCCATAACGTTCACCCCCAAGGTAACGGCGCGAGTCGGAGATCCGTACGCATCTCCCGCCCGCCACAGTCGAGGAGACCGATATCAGCGGTCCACCTCTCATCCTGCGGCATCCCCCCCGGACGCCATCGAGCGAATACGCCATGAGCAACCGTAGGGACGTCGCCGTTCCCACGCGGCGCACGCTCGCCGACAGGATCCTCACGGCCGGCATCGTCGTGCGCGTTCGCGAACGGCGGTCGGCGATGCTGGTGGAGCTGGGGAAGCTCGTTCTGGTCGGGGCGGGCTACTACGTCGCCGGATCTCTCAGCTTGCGCCTTGCCCTGGTGGGAGGTCAGGTGACACCGATATGGCCGCCGACGGGCATTGCTCTGGCCGGGCTGCTGCTGTTCGGGCGCAGGGTCTGGCCCGCGATCGCCCTGGCCGCGTTCCTGGTGAACGGCCCCATCGGTCCCTCGCTGATGACAGCCGCAGGCGTCGCGGTCGGAAACACGGCGGCCCCCCTCCTGTGCGCGAGTGTGCTCCAGAGGGCCGGCTTCCGCCTGGAGCTTGACCGGGTCCGCGACGCGATGGCCATCATGCTGCTCGGCGCGCTCAGCATGACGGTGAGCGCGACCTGCGGGACGGCGACGCTTCTTCTCTCCGGATCGGTCCCGGTCAGCCGTTTCTGGCCGACCTGGTCGGTGTGGTGGACCGGAGACGCCATGGGCGTCCTGATCGTGGCGCCTCTCCTTTTGAACTGGTTGAACTGGCGGTCCGCCCGCTCGCCATCGCGGACGAGCTGGCCACGTTGGGCTGAGGCGGCCGCCCTCTTCGGTGGCCTCGTTGCCGTGGCCCGGTTCGCATTCCAAAGCCCCCTTCAGATGAAGTACCTCATATTCCCTTTCCTTGCCTGGGCGGCCTGGCGGTTCCAACAACGCGGGGCGGCGATGGCCGCACTGGTGGCGTCGAGCACCGCTGTCTGGGCCGCGGAGCAGGGCATCGGGCCGTTCGCTCAGGAGACGCTGGTGGACAGGATGGTTGCACTCCAGGTATTCAACGCAACCGTCGCGCTCGTCTCAATCGTGCTGGCCGCCTTCATCACCGAGCGAAAGCGCGCAGAGGATGGGCTCAGGCGGAACGAGGAGTGGGTGAGGGGGCTGTTGGTATCGGCCCCCGACGCGATCTTGATGGTTGGCGAGGACGGCGGCATCCAACTGGCCAACCCTCGGGCGGAGGAGATGTTCGGGTACGGGCGCGACGAGCTGGTCGGCCTGCGCGTCGAGGCCCTGGTGCCACAGGATCTCCGGGCAGCGCACGTGCGCCACCGGGCCGACTACCAGAAGGACCTCAGAACGAGGCCCATGGGCCTGGGCCTGGATCTGGCGGGCCGACGCAAGGACGGAACGGAGTTCCCCATCGAGATCGGGCTGAGCTCATTCGGTACCGCCGACGGCAGGTTCGTCACCTGCATCATCAGCGACATCACTACGCGAAAGCGGGCCGAGGAGGATCTTGCCCAAAGGGCGCTCCATGACTCACTCACCGACCTCGCCAACCGCCCTCTGTTCATGGACAAGCTGACCCAAGCCCTGGCCCGGTCCGAGCGTCACAAAAGCCGGGTGGCGGTCCTGTTCCTCGACCTCGACCACTTCAAGGTGATCAATGACAGCCTGGGACACGAGGTGGGTGACGTGGTGCTCACCCGCATCGCTGATCGGCTTCGCACCGTCCTGCGTCCGGAGGACACAGCATCTCGCTTCGGCGGCGACGAGTTCGTGATCCTCCTGGAAGACATCCGGAGCGAACAGCAAGCCGTCGCCATCGCCGACCGGATGGCTCGTTCGGTGGCCGAACCTATCGCGCTCGAGGCCGGCGAGGTGACGGTCACGACGAGCGTCGGCATCGCGATCGCACAAGGGACCACCGACGGTCCGGACGTGATCGTCCGCGACGCCGACCAAGCCGTGTATCGGGCAAAGGAGCACGGCCGAGCCCGGTGCGAACTCTTCGATCAAGCCATGCGGGCCCGGGCAGCAAAACGGCTGCGGACCGAAAACGAGCTCCGACGCGGGATCGAGATGGGGGATCTCTGCCTGCATTTCCAGCCCGTCGTGAGCGTGGACGACGTCCGGGTCCGGTCGTTCGAAGCCCTCGTCCGGTGGAACCATCCCCAGCGAGGCGTCCTGCTGCCCAAGGAGTTCATCCCGGTGGCGGAGGAGACAGGGCTCATCGGCCCGCTGGGCTCATGGGTCTTGGAGGAGGCGTGTCGCCAAGCCGCTTCGTGGCGCCCCGTGAATCCGGGCCACGACGTCCCGACGGTCCTCGTGAACCTCTCAGCACGGCAGTTGGCTCGGGCCGACTTCGAGGACACGTTCTGGAGGGTCCTCCACGAGACCGGGCTGGAGCCCTCCGCCCTGACCCTCGAGATCACGGAGACCGTCCTGATGGACGCCTCGATGGCAACGCTGGGCCTCCTCAGCAGGCTCCGAGAGGCCGGTGTCCACCTGGCCATCGACGATTTCGGCACGGGGTATTCCTCGCTCAACTACCTCAAGCGGTTCCCGGTGGACGCGCTGAAGGTCGACCGCTCGTTCGTGAAGGGTTTGGGGCGCGATCCCGAAGACTCGGCAATCGTGGCCGCCGTGGTGAGCCTTGCGCACGCGCTCGGCCTCTCCGCGGTTGCGGAGGGCGTGGAGACGAAGGACCAACTCCGGCAGCTGCGCCGCATCGACTGCGACCTGGCCCAGGGCAACTACTTCGCCCCCCCGCAATCCGCGGAGGCTCTGGAGGACATGTTCGGGCTCGAGACTGCCCTGTTCCGCTCGTAACGACATGGCGCTCAGGGGTCTGGGACCGCGGAGCCCACATCACCGGTCGCTCCTTGGCAGCCTCCCCGAACGACTTCGAATCTCAGCTTCGAAGCCGTCGCTTGACGGGTTCCGCCCGTGGATATCCAATCACGTCGAGGACCGCCTCCTCCCTCTCAAACTGACGGCCGGGAGGCGGCGATCGCGGGGCTCGTGTTGCTACGACCATGCACCCGCGTTGGCCTAGATCGCTGCCCTCGACCGTCCCGCATTCGTCCCGCGAGCGACCGGGAGACGTCAAGAAATGACGGGAACGGCTGAAGCATCGAATCCGCAGGTCAGGAACCAGATTCGGCCATCGCCACAGGTAGCGAGATCGGCGCCGTGAACACTCTCAAGGTGGAGACACGGGTTCGAACCCCGTTGGGACTACGAGCAGAAACGCAGGAACTGAGGAGGCGTCTCCACCCCCACAAGGTGCAGACACAGGTCTGGGCCACGGTCATGAGCCCAGGTCACGGGGGCGCATTTGTCCCGCGAACGAACGGGAAACGTCACGAAAGGAACCGACCCTCGAGTCTCTCGAAGCATCTGTTCGTTCTCCGTTCCGTCAGGGCCTGGCTTCATTGCGGAACCACGCGACCGTCGCGGAGACGGCATCCGGCAATGGCGTGGCGCCCCAGCCGAACGCCCGCCCGAACTTGCTGCTGTCGACCACCCAAGGTCGCTCCGACTGATAGAGCTGCTCCTTGACCGCACGCAACGTGGGATTGAACAGAGCCGCCAACGCGATCCCCCACCGGGGCGCCACCCGAAGGCGGGGAGGGTGGCCGGCCGCCTCGAAGGCCATCTGGACGAGCCGGCGCATGGTGACCATCTCAGGGTTTGGGACGTGCCACACCTGCCCCATGGCTTCCTCCCGCTCCCCCAGCGTGACCAGCGCTCGGGCGAAGTCCTCGATGTAGGTCACGGTGTGAGGAGCGTCGGGGTTGCCCAGCAGCTGTGCGGGCTTCCCCTCGATCGCCTGGGCGAAGACCCGGTCGCCCGCCGTCGAGAGGTGCGCGTGAGGACCGAAGAAGTCGGACCCCCGTCCGATCGTCGCCTGGATCCGCCCCGCCTCGTGCGCCCGCATCAGGGTCTCGGCGATCCGCGCCCGGGTCCGGCCGTTCGGGCCCTTTGCCAGGTAGGGCAGGTCTTCCGTGAGTGGTCCGTCCACCGGGCCGTAGGCGTAGAGGTTGTCGCCGAACACGAGCCTGGCCCCGGTCGCGGCCGCCGCCTCGATGATCGCGTCCATGAGAGGGGGATGCAGGTCCGGCCACTTCGCGTAGGGCGGATTGGCACAGTGGTACACGACGGCTGCTCCATCGCATGCCCGCTTCGCGTCGGCCGCCTCGGCGACGTTCGCGCTCACGACCTCAACGCTGTCAAGGAGGTCGGCTCGACCACCTCGATTCGCAACTCGCACCCGGTCACCCCTCGCCGTGAGAAGACGGGCCACGGCGAGACCGAGGGGACCGGTCCCTAGGACCACCTGGAGGCTTCGCGTGTTCATCGCTTCTCTCCTTGTTCCCGGGCGCGTTGCGGGCCGGCGGTTCGCCTGGCGGGGTGATCTGCTCCCATCAGGCGGACGTCACTCGTCGAGGTTCGAAGCCGCGCTTCGCAGGAGAGCCTTGGCAGCGACCGGGTCATCGGCTCGTCCCGGTGACGAGGTGGTATTCGGTGATCTCCGACCGGAAGAACTCGCCCTCGCTCCACCGGTCGGTCCCGTAGAACCAGCCGGCGCGACCAGCGCTGGGGATCGTGACGCCGTCGAAGGTCGAGTAGCCGGTCACCTCGAACCCGAACGGATGCTGGCCCCAGCCGCTGGCGTTGTCCGGGTCGCCCCACCCGTCGAACACCACCAAGCGCACCCGGGCGTCATCGCCAAGCACGTGGTGGATGTCGAGCCGCGTATCATCGAGACGATAGCTCGCGGTGAGATGCTCAGGATCTGTGGCGGTCCACGTCACGCCGAACCTCGGGAGCAGCGCGGTCGGCACCCACACCGCTTCGGCCCCTGCGCGACCGGCCGCGCTCCGCGACAGATCTGATCCATCTGCGTGCATGATGCGGATCAGGCCGAGGAGCTTCCAGTCCATCGCTCCCTGCCCATCCACGTAGCGGTCAGAGCCGACTATCACGCCCGCCGCCCGACCGGCCCACACGAAGCCGTGGTGGGGAGCAAGAACCTGTCGGGCACGGAAGGCCACCCAGCGTCGGCCAAGTTTGATGGAGCCTCGCATCCGGAAGCGCGCCGAGGTGCCAAGCGGCGTGCCTGGCGCGATCGCCTCTCCCAGGTAGCGACGCACAGGATCGGGCAGCCCCTCGAGCTCGGCGTCGGAGAACGAACCGGGTGCGGACAGTTCGGCGAGGCGTTCACTCAGCTCGTGGGCCGAAGCGAGCCGTCTTGTCATGCTCCACCACTCTAGGAGTCTCTCGCGACCTTCCCCGAGTGAAGCGGGGCGACTGGTAGCCCCTCGGAGGGCCCCCATGCGTGCCCGGACTCGCCCTCCCGACGACATGCTTGGGTCCGTGTGCATAGATGGTGGTCAGGAGAGATAAAGCGGGACCCGAACGACCCTCGCTCTCCCATCCACCTCAGAGGACCGCTTCAATCTTGCTCACGCCCTGCCGTCGCTGGGCGTCCTCGAGGTCGGCGCTGGAAGGTCGGCCCTCGGCGCGGCGCGCGATGCCGCGCAGCATGCTCCTGGCCATGACGAAGTCGCTCGGCACGATCATGCCGTCGTAGATCAGACGAACCCACCATGGCTCGAACGACGCCCGAACGCGAAGGACCAGCCGTGTGGTCACCGCGTCCACCTCGCGCAGCTCGTAGGCCCACGTCCAGTCGACGCTCATCCGCCCCCGAAGCGGCTGCGGAACGTGCGAGGTGGAGTGCAGCACGAGGGTGCGCGGTGCATCCAGTACCGCCACTCGGTAGAAGGCGGAGTCGGGTTCGCCGTCCGGAACGATGTCGCCCACCGCGAGATGCTGCAGCTCGGGGACGATCTTCGCGGCGCTAGGGTTGTCGATGTGCCAGAGGTAACGATCGACCCAGGGGTAGGTGTACCAGCCGGCCCGGTGATAGCCCATCTGGACGAGCCATGGCCACACGCCTTCGGTGGCCGCATGGATCGTGATGGCGTGGGTCGTCTGGCCCTTGGCGCGAGGAACGATGTTGTCGCCAACCATCGGCCCTCGAACTTCGTCGCGCGTTGCTCCCCACCGGCGGCCGAGCTCGTGAAGTGCGACGAATGTCACTGCCCCCGCCCAGATCGCCCCCGCAAGTCGCTTCATGTTCTGCTCATTTCATCCATCGACCGACCCGAGTTTCTGTTCGGTCGTGAGATCGCCCGCGTGAGACGACTCCGTCCTCTCGGCGCGAGCCTTGATGCCCTTCAGCACCCTTCGCATCATTGGAAAGTCGCCGAACTCAAGAAGAACGAGCGTCAGGATGGCCGAGGCGGGCGACTCCCAATCGTAGTGCTGCTTCAGGCGGGAGATCAGGCGGGTGCGGTCTCCTTCGAGCGGGATCAGTCTCCAAGCCCACGTGCTGTCCGGCTTCTCCCACACAAGCCACGCGTCGGGCTCGAAGGCCTTTACCTTAAAGGCCGTGGTCTCGTTGATCTCCTTGGCCATCGGCATCCAGTCGCCGACCTTCGGATGCTGGTACTCCTCCACGATGTGATCCGCGCTCTCGTAGCCCGCGTTGTCGAGCACGGCGTAGGTGTAGAAGCCAGCGCGTCGATACCCCATCTGCACGATCCACGGCCAGACCGTGTCCGCCGGAGCATTGATCGTGATGGCGCGCGTGGCGTTGAACGACGCCTTCGGCACGATCTCGTCGCCCGGCATCGAGCCGCGCACCTCATCGTCGGTGGCTCCCCACCGCAGGTGCCAACGCCGATACAGCGGCGCCGTCGCGAAGAGAGGCAAAGCGCCGAACGCGTCGAGGATGCCGCGGCCGATCGCTCGCTCGGTCATCGGTCCCTCACCGTCTCGAAGGCTCGCGGGAGCGATCCGCTGCGCAACGCTTCTCTCCCAGCGAGATCCCGGATCCTTCGGAGCATCCTCTGCTCCATGACGAAGGCGCCCGGATCGGCCAGCGCGAGCCACACATATGTGCCGGCCGTCTTCGGCCAGTCCTGTCGCCACCGACTGATCAGCCGTGTCCGTCCCTCGGGCGTGGGCTTGACCAACAGGCACCAGGAGTCGGCCCCGCCGCCGCTCACGATGTGGTGATTCGGCACGATCTCTTGGACCACCGGTCCAAAGCCCGGCAGCATCTCCATGCGCTCGCCCACGGCGAGCCGCTGCAGCGCCGGATCGATCCGTTCGACGCTCGGCTTCCCGTCGTTGTCGATCCAGTCGTAGCTGTACCAGCCGCCGCGTCCGTAGCCGATCTGCACCAACCACGGGAAAACCTGCTCGGGCGATGCGTCGATCGTGATCGCGCGCGTCGTGGACGGTGCGTCCGGCCGAAGCAGGCCGTCACCGGGCATCGCACGCCAGACCTCCACCTCCGTTGCCCCCCAGCGTCGCTGCCAGGGCCCCAGCACCAGGAGGTACGCACCGATCACGGCGGCCGCGATGATGAGCCCGACGACGATCCCCGTCAACGGACCGAGCCATGCGACCAGACCTCCGAGCACCGCGACGCTCGCGAGAAGGCAGCCGAGAACGATGAGCCCGATGGTCTGCTTCGTTCGCACGATGGTTCACCTCTTGGGGCCAGCCTACGGACGCTGCATCCGCCCTCGGAGGGTCGTGGGTCCTGCGTCGGGAGGGTCTTTCGGTCGCCTGGCGTCATCGAGGCAGCGAGAGTGAGGTATCTGCCGAGCCTGCGTCAGCGCGAACGCCCTTCTTCCATCTGGCGTTGTCCGACGACGAGGCCGGCGCCCCACCCGGGCGCTCGACCGCCGCGTGGCGGCTGGAGATCCCGAGTGTCCACGCCGGCGCGTAGGAGCAGCCACGAGATCAGCGAGTTGGAGTTCCACATGTCGCCGGTGCGCAGCTCGTCTCGGCCCCACACGGGGGTTGGGACGGACGGCACCAGATCGAGGACGCGCTGCGCGCGAGCCAGGTCGTTCGCGACGCGGACCGGACTCGAGACGGCCTCGTTCGCATCGGGAATAGAGCCTCCACGCCATCGGCGGATCTCGTAACGGAACAGCCGGAACCGTCCGGCCACCCTCGTCCCGACCGGACCCTCCGCAACGACGCCACGAACTCGTCCCTCGCTGTCCCGGATGGGCGCGGACTCGATGACGAACCGGGCGTCGGAGACGCCGACCTCCAGCGCGGTGTGGTAGAGGGCGCACCGAGTGCGGCGTCCGATGAAGGCTGTGATCGCCTCGTAGGCCTTCCCACTCAGCCGGACCACGTGCGCGCCCGCGCCCAGCGGGATCCAGTACAGGTCGACGGCTCCGGGCGCGAGCGCGCAGGTCATGCCGGCAGTCTACGAGTGAGCACGCTGCACTGCCGGGGCCGCGTCGGCGTCCGAGCGCCGATCCGCATCATGACTCGACTGGGATGTTCGCGGCGACCCGCGCGAACCAACACCGCGAGCGGCACCGGCGCCCGGACACTCCCTCTGTGAGGTTGCACGCGTTGGGAAGGGCACGACCGAACAGCGACGGTGGTCGCTCGCAAATGGTCGTGACGCGTTCTACGTCGGCGCCGCGTGGGCGTTGACCGTTCTGTTCGAAGGTCGGCGTTGGCCACTGCGTCGTGGGGGACATATCCCTCTGTTCACGAGGGGCCCACCACCAACCGCAGGTAGATGGCCTGGTGGCCCAGAGCGAGACGCGACCATCATCGGCGGTCCCCGTTTCATCCCCGTCTCGGTCACGACCTCGTCACGAGGACGCCCGTCGATTCTGTGCCCGCCAATGACAATGGCTTTCTCCGGGAGTCGCCTTCCGCAGATGGTCAACCGCCCGACTGAAGGTGGACGGAGCCTGCGACCCGGGATCTGGATTGGCCCACAGGTGGGGGGTGCCGTGACCCAGACCCTCGGTTATCGGCTTTGCCGGTGATTCCGCTCGTGGCCGGAGCGACTACCGTGGGAACGCTGGCCTGGGCCGGACGCAGACGGACCGGCGAACCCTGATTCGGGGGACGGCTGCACGGCACTCGCTCACCTGCGCCGGCGTGTTCTGTTCCTTGCGGACCGCCCGGAAGGGCGGCCAAGCGCGCTGGGGCCCGCGGATGCTATCCCTTCCGACGCGCTCCGGGACATAGGACCCCCAACGCTGGGGCGGAGAGACCCTGAGGGACCTGCACACCGCCTCCTACTCTCGCTGGCAGGACGACCGCAGTGGGAGAGGAAGGTGGTTCTCATGACGGCCCAATCGCAAGACATCGAACAGGATCCCTCGAGCCCCTCGTCGTCAGCCGTACCGCTCACGACGAAGGTCCAGCTCCCAGTTACAGGTCAGCC
>Ga0209874_1000525_pt1 | contig 11426 bp, 3 predicted proteins | sample GWRWN1_20_30_FD_187216 | JGI IMG/M metagenome (GOLD analysis project Ga0209874, IMG submission 187216) | Riverbed sediment microbial communities from areas with no vegetation in Columbia River, Washington, USA - GW-RW N1_20_30 (SPAdes)... | ecosystem: Environmental > Aquatic > Freshwater > River... | reverse complement strand
GCGTGTGCACGGTGATCGCGAACGCCATGATCGCGCCCACGACACCCAGGATGACGCCGAACACGATGAGTCCGGTCCCTGTGCCTCTATTCATGGCCCCACGCAGGAGGCGTGGTGGCCACCCTGTCGGTTCCTGTCGCGTTCGACTCGTCGGCGCCGGTCGCGAGCACGGTCCCGTCGGTCGACCTGGAGGACCTCGGCGGCGGAGACTGGCGGATCACCGTCACGGTCGACGCGTCGTTCCTGGCCGCTGCCAGCTATCCGATCACGATCGATCCGACCTTCACGACTTACATCTACGTGACCGCGAGCGGCGTGCACGACGACACCTACGTGGATCTCGCCAACCCCGGATCGAGCTTCGCCGACGCCTCATGGCTTGAGGTCTCCGGGAGCGCGTCGGCGACCAAGAACGCGTTCATGTACTTCGACACCTCGGCCTTCGAGCGAGCGGGGATCGTCGTCTACAACAACACCAGCGTCTTTCAGCGCTTCTCGGGCGGCGGCAACGGCACGATCGAGGTGCGCCGGGTGACGGATCCATGGCCGAGCCCGATGACGTGGAACAACCAGCCGGCCGCAGGGGAGCTCATCGATACGCAGGCCCTCGGCATCTGGGAGGGGTATTGGTGGTGGGACGTCGCGCCCCTTTATCAGCACTACCTGGACACCCGCCCGATCTACTCGTGGCCGAACCAGGGGATGCAGATCTCCTCGCCCACGGCCGGCCTCTCGACCAGCTTCGGCTCCGGTGAGAACGGGTTCTACACGCCGTACCTGACGCTCGTCTACAACAACCTCCCGGGGCCACCTGTGCTGGACGTGCCGGCCAGCGGGTTCGTCTCAGAGAACGACACCCCCACGCTGAAGGTCAAGGGTGGACCGGACTGGCCGACCGACCCCGACGGCGAGAGCGTGATGGTGCAGGTCCAGGTCTCCGACGACCCCAACCTGTTCACCGGTTCGCACCTCAAGTGGCAGAGCGGTTTCAGCGACGAACGTTCCTTCCTGGTGCCCTCCGGTGTCCTAGTGGACGGCCAAACCTACTACTGGCGGGCGCAGTCCTGGGACGTGTGCCAGGAGCCCGCACTGATGTGCGAGACGAACAACATCGAGCTGAACTCGACCGCCTCACGGAGCATCCAGATCTCGCTCAAGCACTACGGGGACGATTCCCGATACTCCATGTGGTCGCACGACGCCGGCAACGGGATGACGATCAAGGTGAACGAGGCGAACGGGAACCTGTTCGTGGACGTGCCGTTCGACTCGCTCGCGACCGCGATCGGCGACCTCGCCTTCGGCGTCAACTACAACTCGCAGGAGAACTTCGACTACGGCCTGACCGGTGGGTGGAGCCTGGATATCGGACCATCCTCCTCACGCCGGGATATACCCCTCGAGCTCGTCAAGCTGCAGCCGTTCCCCGACGCCGGCGTGAAGATCCGCCTCAAAGGCAACCGGCCGATCTACTTCCCGCATCGAGATCGCAAGGTCTTCGCCTCGGTCGGTCCCGGCACTGGCGTGGTCAAGCAGAACGCGGACGACACGTTCCTGTGGACGGCCGCGAACGGCGGTCAATACGAGTTCAACGCGGGTGGCAAGCTCCTGCGTGCCGACCCGGTCGCCTCCGCCGCCGCCCACGGCGACTTCGGGTTCGCCTACGAATACAACGGCCAGGGCGAGCTGCAGTCCGTCACCGATCCGCTCGGTCGTGCGATCACGATCAACTGGGTCAACAACCGCCCGGACACGCTGTCGACCTGGACCGGTGAGACCTGGACCTTCAGCTACACGGGCGGTCGCCTCGCATCGGTGAGCGTCAACGTCACGAACCCCTCGACCGGGCAGACCCAGCTCGAGAAGGTCGCCTTCGAGTACAACGGAGCAGGCAACGTCTCCGAGATCGACAACGGCGTCACGAAGGCGAACGACCGGACGGGGTGGCTCATCACCTACGTCACGGATCCGACCGGCCTTCGCCGTGTCTCGACGGTCAAGGCACCGCCGGGAGGAGGAGCCCCGAGCGCACCTACGCCGTGGAGCTTCGAGTACTACGGCCCCTACATCGGCACGACCGCGACCTACGCCTGCATCACCGACCCGCTCGGCACACCCGGAGGCGCGCCGTGCAGCGAGGTCCACCAGACCAAGGTCGACTTCAACACCTCCGGGCTGCCGATCGGGATCACGGGTCCAGCCGACCAGACCGGATACTTCCCCGTTACCACGATGATCTGGGACTCGAACAACAACATCGTCTGCCGCCGCACCCCGGCGGCCAACGCCGCGGCGCTGATCCAGTGGAACCCATCGCAGCCGACCGCGTGCCAGGACGACTCGCGATCGACCAAGTACAACTACCGCAACGAGGCGCCGTTCCAGCTCCTCTCCGAGCGCAACGCCGCCCCGAGCTCCGGCGGAAGTGGGAATCGCCGCCTGACCACCTATGACTACGACCGCGATACGGCGGGGGCGAACTTCAACGGACTGTGGGCCGAGCTGTTCGAGAACAAGGATCTCCGCGGCGTGCCCAAGGATTCCCTCGTCTGGGGTGATATGGACGAGTCGTGGGGGGCCGGCGCGCCACCCGGACTGAACTCCACCGACAACTTCTCGATCCGCTGGACGGGGATGCTGGACGTCACCGACTTCCCGAGCGGGAGCAACCCGGGCAAGCGCGTCAACTTCCGCCTCTACACGACCGACGAGGGTGGATCCCTCGTCGTCGGCAACTCGGTACTGGTCGATTGCACCGGAACCACGCAGCCGGCGGGCACCTACAACTGCGGTTCGAACCAGGACGCGAGCAAGAAGCTGCTCCCGGGCCTTCGGCCGATCACGATCGAGTACGCGGAGCTGACGGGGAACGCCTCGTTCAGGCTGGAGTGGGATCAGAGCGGCTCGTGGACGGTGATACCGGCGTGGAGATTGCAGTCCAACCTCGGACTGCGGACCAAGCAGACGCTCTCCTACGTCGCCAGTGGGTCGACGACCGACGTGCTCGAGACCAAGTACCACTTCGACACCGACTGGGCAAAAGCCCGTCAGCTCCCGAACGAGGTCTCGGCGAAGGACCTCGCGACCTCTGAGAACCGCCGGTCGACGTTCACCTACAACAAGTACGGGCAGGTGCTCACCACCACGACGGCCGCCGGGACCACCCAGGCGGCAACCACGACCAGCGTCTACACGAACGACGCCACGACCTCGTGCCTGACGCAGCTCACCGACCCCACCGAAGCGATCACGACGTTCACGTGCAACGGCGCGGGAGATGTCACCCAGGTCTCCCAGCAGATCCGCGCCGTCGCATCCCAGCCTTCGCAGACCAGGATCACCGATACGCAGTACGACGATCTCGGACGCGTGACCAAGGTCACGCCTCCATCCGGAGGCTACACGCAGAGCTCCTACGACCAAGCCGGGCGGCTCATCTCGGTGACGCGAAACCTCGGCTCGGGCGCAGGCCACGATCCGACCGGCACGTGGACCAACACCTACGATGACGCCGGACACCTGCTCACCGAGACGCTCCCTCGGGTGCTCAACCCCGCCACCGGCCAGCTCGCCCAGCCAACGATCACCCACACGTGGGACTGGCTGGACGATGAGACGCAACGGGTCGACGTCCGAGGCAAGACCTGGACCTACGAGTACGACGCGCTCCGCCGGCTCACCAAGACCACGAGCCCATCGGGCCTGGTCACCGACACGGAATACCGCCTGCGGACGGGGACCACCTACGACCACAAGGTCACGACGTGGACGCCGCCGGGAGCCACCGGTGGCGTTCCGACGGCGTCGACCCGGGATGTGCTCGGTCGGGAGACCCAGCTGAAGACCGGCACGCTGGTAGCTACGACCTACGCCTACGATGGGCTCGACCGGCGTACACAGGTCACCGACCCCGCCTCGGTCGACACGACGTTCACGTACAACGCCTACGGGCAGACCAAGACCCGCGTCGATTTCTCGGGCAGCGGGACCCCGGCCACGACGACCTTCACCTACGACCCCGCCGGACGCCTGGATATCGAGGACGGTCCGCGAACCGGCGTCACGGATTCTCTGAGCTACGACTACGACCTCGCCGGACGCCTGACCTCGGCCAAACAGGATGGGATCACGCTCCCCGGTGGGGGCGTTGGTATCACCACGTCCTTCCTATGGGACGACGCGTCCGAACGCGTGCGCGTCTCGCAACCGCTCACCTCCTCGCTCACGCATGTCCGCAACTGGACCTACGACGGATCCGGGCGGGTGGCGAGCTTCCTGGAGAACGGCAACACGACGACGTACGCGTACGGAGCGGGGAACCAGCTTGAGCAGGTTGGCGATCCACGCGGGATCACGCTCCGGTTCGAGTACGACAACCTCGGCCGACGGACGCGCCGCTACGCGCTGGCGCCGGGGGTGACCGACGACCAAACGTTCTCCTACGACCAGTCGGGCAACGTGCTGTCCGCGAATGTCGTCTCATCGGGGACGATGATCGCTGCTGATTACGACAACGACGGTCGGTTGTGGAAGGTCTACCAGGCAAGTTACCCCGCTCCAACGTCGACCTATGCCTACGACCCATCCACTGGTCGGATGGCATCTGTCGTGGATCCGGCCGGGACGACCTCCTACGCGTACAACGCCAACGGCTTGCTGTCAGAGATCACCGACCCGTTCTCGGCCACGCACGTGATCTATTCCTACGACACCGCGGGCAGGGTGACCAAGCGCACCGATGGCAGCGGCCTGTGCTGGACGCAGAGCTACGAGGCGGAGACCGGACGGCCGGACATCCGTCAGATCCGCCAAGGTGGGCCGACCTGCACGGGCACGACCCACGCGACCTTCGACCTCGGCTACGACGTGGCGTCCAATGTCACCAGCCGCGCCGAGACGATCACGGGCAACACGTACGGCGGGACGTACACCTACGGCTACGACGGGGCGAACCGCCTCACCAACGTCACCGGCCCCGCCCTGTTCGGGTCCAGGACCTACGGCTACGACGGCGGCGGAAACCGCACGAGCGTGCAGGTCGGCACGGGCAACCCCGTCACCACGACCTACAACGGCGCCGGTCTCCCAACGACCTCCTCGGACAACACCAGCTACACGCACGATGCGATCGGCGAACTCACAAAGATCGACCGCACTGGCGGTACGGCCAACGACTGGAACTTCAAGTACGACTCTTGGGGGAACCTCAAGAGCGCCGCCCGCAAGACAACGGGAACGCCCGATGTCTCCTTGATCGTCGACGCGCTCGACCGGACCCTCTCGCGTACGGCTGGAAGCACTATCGCCTCCTTCACCTACCAGGGCATGGGGGAGACACTTGCCAAGTCCGTCGTCGGGGCGACCACTACGACTTACGCTTCCACGCCCGGCGGACCGCTCGCCCAGCGGATCGGCACCACGACCCGCTACTACCTGCGCGACCAGCACGGTGACACGGTCGGGTGGGCCAATACATCCAGTGGACTTGCTGGCACCGCGCTATACGACCCGTGGGGAGTGACTCTTTCGGCCACCGGCGACATGGCAGTCATCCCGACGAACGGCGCATTTAGGTTCCAGTCAGACCTCACGGACGCAGCGACCGGTCAGGTCGACATGTTGGCGCGTCTGTATGAGCCGGTCCTCGGGAGGTTCAGCACGCGTGACCCGCTTCTGGGGCAGCCGACCGATCCGCTCACCCTGAACCAGTACGTCTACGGGCTCTCAAGTCCGGTCACCTACGACGACCCGACAGGGCTGTGCGCCAACCCCTCGATTTGCCCCGCGCCCCCAACGTTCTCCCCAAAACAGAAGGAGGAGTGGTACGAGGCGGGAAGACAAATCACGGAGGCGGGAGACAAGTTCGAGGCGGCGCACGTAGACAAGGACGAGGACGAACCTGCCCCACGGACTGAGAAACCTCCCCCCGCGACCTCCTACACTTCTGTCATGTTCAATGAGGAGTTGCCCCTCGAGGAGCGGTTCGATGCAGCCCAGGGCTTGATCGACGCCTACGGAGATCAGGGCTTAGAGATTGTCGAGAACTGGGTGGAGGCATTGCGTCTTGCTGAGGAAGCCTCTATTGCCTATCAGCTCAAGAGTCATGCTTTCGAGATCTACCAAAGGGTCGTCCAATGCCTACAGGGCGCAGCCGGGGGGGCCGCGGTCGGGGCCTTTGTCTTCGCACCAACCGTCATCGGCGCGGGTCCAGGCGCCGTTGGTGGGGCGTTGACAGGCTGTGTGGTCAACACCTGGATCTTGCCACCGCACCCAACGTTTCCTTGAGCTATGAGCAAACCGAAGCGCCGGAGCGGCGCGGCTAACGTGGCGCTGGTGGCCATTGGAGGACTGGCCCTGGTTTCAGGACTGGTAGCCCTCCTATCAGGCGAATTGCGAGGCGGGACGACTCTCATTGCCCTAGGTTTGATCAACATCCTCACGTTTGTCTGGCTTCGAAGAACCGAAGAGCGAGCACAGCGAGCTGGCGGCTGGTACGTCGTCTCCCGATCGTATCGAGCAGCGATGATTGTGATCGGTGTCGGTGCTATCGGTCTAGCCTTGTGGATCGCACTCGCAATAGGGCGCAGGCCGAACGCGGGAGTCGCCTCAAATGCTCTCGGGATCCTGGGTATCGCCGGACTGCTCTTTCTTTCGGTGGGCGCGATCCTCAATGTAGTCATGGGTTTCCGGATACAGCAAGGGAAGGCAGGCAGGTTCGCACAGTGGTGGTTCCCCTGGTGGAGAGCCGCTGCTCGCGACGACGATGACGCATCCCCCGCCCGCGAGACCGAGAATCCGAGCGAGTAACTTCTCCTCTGTCGGTCCGGGAGCGGGGGTGGTCAAGCAGAACGCATTCCTGTGGTTGCAAAGCTTGGAGCAGCAGGCTTGCCTGGATAACGGCTTCGGCAACACACCGGGCCGTGGGCATACAGTGAACCAGCACCGCATGAGGACCCAGTTGGTCTAGACAGTTCCGAACGAGAGAGCAGCCGCAGCCTTTCTGCTACTTCGGCTGATGCTCTCGCAGCTCAGGTATGCGATCGTCTGCCTCCCAAGCAGGGTTGATGCGGTCGCTGAGCGAGCTGTTCCGCTGCGCGTCAATGGATGGCGCGATATTACGGGCAAGTGCCGAAGGCCAAGAGGAGGTCGAGCGGCGGACCCTTTGGGGTCGGGAGGAGATCCGTCGAGCGGCTGCGGGACATGCTGCCAGGCAAGTGTGCAGCGGCTCCTCGCACCGGACTTCGGCATCGAAGCGTTACGGATGTCGGCGCACCGGAGCGGCCTCCCACCCAGCCCATCACGTGGAGGACTGCCTCCTCCCCCTCAAACAGACGGTCCGTCACCCCTTCGAGTCGCCGACAAAGCTCCACGTAGACCGGCCCGGGACGCAGGCGGCGGGCGCCCGGGGCGCGTGGACATATTCGTCGCGCGCGTGAAATAAGCGACCCGAACCCGGCCACCTCAACCTATTCGCTCAAGTCCCCGCCGAGTCCCGCCCCTCGCGCGTTTCTGGAGCCACTGAACCGGAATCCGATCGGAACTGGGTGGGACTCCGCCGCGACAGTTCCGCTGCATCTCCAGCTCTCCGCGGGAACTCCGCGGGAACTGCGGCATGGCACCTTTGCGCATCGTCGGGACCGCGAACCGCCGGCGTGGAGGAAATGCGGAGTCCGACTAGAGACGATATCGATCGAGATTCGGCCCTGAAGCCGAGACGTAGGGCCGGCTATGTGAGCGACAGGCGCCCCGTGATGACGTGGACCAGGAGATCGAGCTGGCAGAGCCCAACTTCACACACCTCGCCCCCGAGGAGGCGGCCGAGGCCGTCCGCCTCCTCGCCGCCCTGATCCGCGCCGTCCCCGTTCGACGCCTAGACTCCACGTTTCCTCACCGCCCGAAGTCCGCCTCCCGGGGGAACCTTGCCGATGGCTCGCCGTCGGTTCCGATGGACAGGGGTAAGGCCGCGTCACGCGACGACGCAGGTCGTAGGCCATGACCGGGTCCCCGGTGCGCGGCCGACGGTCCTCAGGACTGCTTCGTTCTTCCTCGCAGTCCTTCAAACCTTCAGGCGGGGCGGAAGAACGTGAGAGGGCACGGAAGGTGCGTGCCGTCAGTCGACGAGTGGCGCTCGATCAGCTCTCGGCAACGGACCGGGAGATCGTGGCCGTGCTCTCGGAGCATCGCGTGGCGACGACGCAGCAGATCAGCACGGTGCTGGAGCTGCCAGAGCGCACCGCCCGCTACCGGCTGGATCGGCTGTGGAGACTCGGGATGTGCGGGGGGCGCCAGCCCTACGCCGAGCAGGGCTCGGCCCCCTATCACTGGTGGCCCTCCCGGCTCGCCGACGCGTTTCACCGAGGCAAGGAGCTCCCCCGGGGAGGCGAGCGGGAGGAGCCCCAGGAACAGTTCCTGCGCCACGCCGCGGCGATCACCGGCCTGTACGTGGCGCTGGTGCGCCTGGCACCCTCCCTCGGATGGGAGCTGCTCGCCTTCTCTCGGGAGGTGGAGGCCCGGGAGGAGTTCACCCTCAAAGAGCGGCTGGCGGCGATCGTGCCCGACGCGTTCGTGGTCGTCCGGGAGGGCGAGGCCGAGTGCCATGTCATGGTGGAGATCGACCGGGGCACGATGTCGATCCCGCGCCTGTCCAGGAAGCTCTCGCTGTACCTGGCGTGGGTGGCCTCCGGCGTGTGGTCCGAGCGCCATCCGTACGTGCCGGCGCTGCTCGTGCTGACCACGACGCCCCGGCGGGTGGAGCAGGTCGTGGCCAAGGCCGAGGAGCGGTGCCGCGCCGAGTCCCGGACGGCTCAGACACACTCCGGCGCCATGGCGATCCTTCACATGGTGATCGCGGCAGCGGACTGCGTGGAGCGCCCGGAGACCGCCGTGGCCGATCCGGTGTGGAGGAAACGTGGAGGCGTCGAGGGACTGCGCCTGGCCGACCTGCTCCGAGAGCCCTGGGACCGCTGGCAACGGGAGACGGCCGAGCGCGCCGCCGCGATCGAGGAGGCCGATCGTCACCGCGAAGCGTTCCTCCACTCCGAGGAGCTTCGAAGGACCGTTCAGGCGCTGTACCTGCGGTTCGGAGGGATCAACACGTACGCCGAGCATCTCCGACCCCTAGCCAGCGAAGACCGTGCGGCGCTGGAGCTGCTGCTGCACGAGACCGGGGCGATGACCGGCCTCGAGCGGCAGGCCTGGGGGTTCTTCGCCAGGCGGACCACCCTGGACGGGCTCGGCCGGCCGCACGCCGTCCACGAGGAGATCCCGATGAGCCCGGAGGAGCGGGAGGCGGTCTCCTCGCTCCACGATGCCCTCTTCGCCCGCCAGCGCGAGTTCGTCGCCTTCCTGCACGGCCGCTACCCGTACCTGCCGTGGGTCGTGCGGGCGATCCGCGAGCTGGATGCGGGCAGGCTGCTTGAGCACCGGACGTGGAAGGAGCGGCACGGGCGGACCAAGAACGACCTGGCCGAGGTGAAGCGGCTGCGGGGACGGAGCCTCGACTACCTGAAACGGCGGGAGTACGAGGTCGGGCAACGCTGGTGGAAGGCGAACGTCATCGTCCGGCACACCGCCCGGACCAAAGAGTGGGTGGCCCGGGCGATCGACGAGGTGCAGCTCCGGGCCTGCCCGGACTGCGAGCAGCTCGTTGTCCCCTCCTCCGACGACTACGGGCACCAGATCGGCTACTGCCCGTTCTGTGGATCAAGCGACAAGCCAGTTCAGATGTCCCAGGCCGAGGAAGCCGGAGTCGTCGAGCCCGACGGAGAGGGGTTCTGGCGGGTGCGTCACGGGCCGGTGCCAGGATGGGCCACCAGCCAGCCGCTCCCGCCGCTTGACCAGGACGAGGGGGAAGCTCCATGAGGATCGCCACCTACACCCGGATCTCCACCGACGAGGACCGTCAGCCGTTCTCCCTCGGCGCGCAGGCCGAGCGGCTGGAAGCCTACGCGCGCTCGCAGGACGGATGGCGCATCGTGCGCCGGTTCACCGACCAGGCCTCCGGCGCGACCCTCGACCGTCCTGGGCTTCGCCGGGCGCTCTCCGAGGCCGCGGGTGGCGTCTACGAGCTGCTGCTCGTCTACCGGGTGGACCGCCTGTCCCGAAGTGTTCGCCAGCTCGCGGAGATCGGTGAGAACCTCGACCATTTTGGCGTCTCGCTTCGCTCGGCGACCGAGCCGTTCGATACCTCCACCGCCGCCGGCAAGATGATGCTGCAGATGCTCGCGGTGTTCGCCGAGTTCGAGCGGACCACGATCGTCGAGCGGATCACGGCCGGGATGGAGCGCGCGGCGTCCGAAGGGCGCTGGATCGTCGGTTCCACACCGTTCGGCTACCTCCGAGACCGAGACAGGAAGCAGATCGTCCCCGACCCGGCACGCGTGGATGTGGTCCGGCGCATCTTCCGCATGTACGCCGAGGATCGGATGGGCGCCGAGTCGATCGCGCAGGTTCTCAACGCGGAAGGGCATCGGAGCAAGAACGCGGTTCCGTTCGCCCGACCGAATGTGATCTGGATCCTGCGCAACCCGGCATACGTGGGCAGGGTCGCGTTCCGCGGGAAAGTCCATCCAGGTCGGCACGAGGCCATCATCGACGAGCAGACCTTCGACGCCGTTCAGGCAATCCTCGCCGAGCGCAGAGGGTCCCAGGCGCTCAAGCGCGGTCACCCGAGCGACTACATGCTCTCGGGCGTGCTTCGGTGCGGGCGCTGTCGGAAGGCCTACGTCGGGACCGCCGCTCACGGGAGGAAGAGCCGGTACCGCTACTACGTCTGCTCGACCCGGTATCGCTACGGCACCCAGGTCTGTGACGGAGCCCGCCTACCGATGGAGGCGCTGGAGGACGCCGTCGTGGAACAGATGGCAGAGGTGTTCGCCGACACCGCGCTCGTGGGCGACGCCCTCGCCCTGTCGCGAACGGAGGAAGCAGCCGCCTCCAAGGAGTCGGACCGGAGGCTCGCGTCGATTCAGCAGCAGCTCGCTGGTAGCCGCAGGTCCCTGGATCGGTACTTCGGTGCGTTCGAGCAGGGGATCATGTCGGCTGCAGACTGCCAGGAACGCATCGGGCTCCTGCGCGACAGGATCGAGGCCTTGGAGGCCGAGGAGCGGACGATCGGCGAAGCAAGCCGGGACGGACTCTCAACGGCTCCCACGGCCGACGACGTGGCCGAGTGGGCTCGAGATCTTCGGGTGCTCATCGGGAGCGCCACGCCGCAGCAGAAGAAGGCGCTCATGCGGCTCTTGGTCAAGGAGCTCCGCGTAATGAGCCGGAAGGAGATCCTCCCGACGTACAAGATTCCGGCGCTGGTTCGCGCACCGGAGGGTCAAGTAGTCCCAACGGGGTTCGAACCCGTGTCTCCACCTTGAGAGTGTTCTCGAGCCGGGTCTTGCTACCTGCGGCGATGACCGAACCTGGTTCCTGACCTG
>Ga0209874_1000524_pt1 | contig 11431 bp, 11 predicted proteins | sample GWRWN1_20_30_FD_187216 | JGI IMG/M metagenome (GOLD analysis project Ga0209874, IMG submission 187216) | Riverbed sediment microbial communities from areas with no vegetation in Columbia River, Washington, USA - GW-RW N1_20_30 (SPAdes)... | ecosystem: Environmental > Aquatic > Freshwater > River... | reverse complement strand
ACGGCACGACGCTGTGCGCTCGTACCTCCTTCCGCTCGCCGAGGCGGGAGAGCTGCCTCGAGAGGGCGAGGCCGATCTCCGCTACGTGGGCCAGTCGTTCGAGCTGACCGTGCCGCTGCAGGACGACCTGGCCGACGCGTTCCACCGTGCGCACGAAGAGCAGTACGGCTTCGCCGAACGAGGGCGCGAGCTCGAGCTCGTCGCGGTCCGCACCGCCGACGTGCGCGCGGGCCCGGAGCTCGAGCTGCCTACGAGCGACGAGACCGTCGTCACCGGACCTGCGGTGGTCGAGCTCCCCGGCTCGACGTGCTGGGTTTCCCCCGGGTGGGTCGGGGTTAGGGATGGTCGCACGCTTCGGCTCACGAGATCGTGACAATTGAGCTGCAGATCCTTGGCAGTCTCCTGCGCGCGATCGCGGAAGAGATGGGCGCGGTGCTCGTCCGGTCGGCCTTCTCCGCCAACATCAAGGAGCGGCGGGACTGCTCGACCGCGCTGTTCGACGAGCGCGGACGGATGATCGCGCAGGCCGAGCACATTCCCGTCCATCTCGGAGCGATGCCCGACGCGGTTGCGGCGGTGATTGAGCACAACCCAGTGCTTGGCGACGTTTGGGCGATCAACGACCCCTACTCGGGCGGCACGCACCTCCCCGACATCACGCTCATCTCTCGAACCGAAGCCGGGTTCGCGGTCACGCGCGCGCATCACGCCGACGTCGGCGGCCGGGAGCCGGGCTCGATGCCTGCCGACTCGCACACGCTCGAGGAGGAAGGCGTCGTGATCCCGCCGACGCGCCTCGACGACGACACTGTCGCGGAGCTGGTTGCGCAGATGCGCAATCCGGAGGAGCGGCGCGGCGACCTCCGCGCGCAACTCGCGGCGCACCGGCTTGCCGAGCAGCGCGTTGCGGAGCTCTGCGCCCGGCGCGGACACGACCGCGTCGCAGCTGCGATGGACGAGCTGTACGCGTACTCGGAGCGCGCGATGTGTGCCGGGATCGCGAATCTCCCCGACGGAACCTACGAAGCACGCGACGTGCTCGAGCCTGTCGACGGCGAGCTCGAGGTGCACGCGGCCGTGACGATCTCCGGCGACTCGGTCGAGATCGACTTCGCGGGGACCTCGCCCCAGCACGACGGGAACCTGAACTGCCCGCTCTCGGTCGCACGCTCCGCCTGCTTCTACGTGGTGCGCGTTCTCGTCGATCCCGACCTTCCGGCCTCCGGTGGTGCCTTCGCGCCGGTGACCGTACGCGCGCCGGAGGGATGCCTGGTCAACGCGCGCCCTCCCGCCGCAGTCGCGGCGGGCAACGTCGAGACGTCGTCTCGCATCGTCGACGTCGTCATGCGCGCCTTCGGGCAGGCAACCGACGTTCCCGCGCAGGGACAGGGGACGATGAACAACGTCACGCTCGGCAACGACCGCTTCACGTACTACGAGACGATCGGCGGCGGTCAGGGCGCGTGCCCGGATGCAGACGGCCCGAGCGGCGTGCACGTGGCGATGTCGAACACCCTGTCGACTCCGATCGAAGCGCTCGAGCTGCAGTACCCGCTCAGGGTCGAGCGCTACGGGCTCCGGCTCGCCTCTGGCGGCAACGGGAAACACCGCGGCGGCGACGGTGTCGTCCGCGCGCTACGCGTACTGGAGGACTGCAGGCTCTCGATCATCAGCGAGCGGCGCGCGCACGCGCCGCAGGGCGAGCGCGGTGGCGAGCCAGGCGCACCCGGGCGAAACCTGCTGAACGGTGAGCCTCTCCCGGCCAAAGTCACGCGCGACCTCGCAGCCGGGGACGTCCTCACCGTCGAGACGCCCGGTGGCGGTGGATTTGGCGCACCCGCGTAACCTCGCGTCTCCGTCGCGCAACCAAGTAGGCATGGAGAGCGATCGAGACCTGGTCGTAGCGGCTTCAGGAGGCGACCCAGCCGCATTTACGGCACTGGTCGTGCGGAACCGGAGCACGGTCGAGTCCGTGCTCCGACGGATGCTCCCAGCGGACGAGGTAGAGGATCTCGTGCAGGAGACGCTGCTGAGGGCATACCTCGGGCTATCTCAGCTCCGGGACCCTGAGCGGTTCGGGAGCTGGCTCTGCGGCATCGCCGTGAACCTCGGCAAGATGCGTCTTCGCCGACACGCGTCACAGCCCAGTCTCGTCGTGGGCGGTGGCGTGTCGATGGCGACTGCCGATCTCGAGGAGCGTGAGCTGCTGCGAGTCGTGCAGGACGCCATCGGACACCTGCCTGGAGGACAGCGCGATGTCGTGCTCATGCATTACATCGACGATCTTTCCTGCGAGGAGATTGCCCGGCTGCTCGGGACGACGCCCGGTGCGGTCCGCGTCCGCCTTCACCGCGCCCGCGCGCAACTGCGCCGTGAGCTTGCGCCGCTCGCGCCAGCACCGCTTCTGACGACGAACAAGGAGCTCGCAATGACTGAAGTGACCGTCAGGGACGTCTTCGTCCGTGTGGCAAACGACGATCCGACGACGCTTGTCGCCGACCAGCGTGTCGTGATCTTGCAGGAGACCGGTCGGGAGAGATTGCTTCCGATCTGGATGGGTGCCGCCGAGGGAAACGCACTCGCCTTCCGCCTGAGCGGCGACTCGCCGCCACGGCCGCTGACAAGCGACCTCATGGTCGAGCTGTTGCGCGTGACCGGCGGCCGCGTCGTGAGCGTCGCAATCACCGCACTCCGAGAGAAGACCTTCTACGCCAGCATCGCGGTCGGGGTTGACGGACGAGTAGAGGAACTCGACGCCCGGCCGAGTGACGCGATGAACCTCGCCATTCGCGTCGGCGCTCCCATCCTGGTCGACGCTGCCGTCCTCGACGACGCGGCCCTCACCGAGGATTCGCTCCCGGAAGAGCTCGAGTGCGATGCGGACGGCATGCCAATCGAGCTGCCGCCGGGAGAGTGGATCTCGCTCTCGGCCGAGCTCCTGCGCACGCTGCACAAGCCGCCCGCGAAGTAAGCTCACCGCCTTCGGCCTGTCTGACTAGGCTTGGCGTCGATGAGCCAGGGCAGTGTCGAGGCGATTTACGTCACGTCTGTGTACGGCGAGCTGCCCGCTGCCGTCGAGCGCGTTCAGGCCCATGCCGGGCGTGGCCTCGAGGGCAACCGCTACTACTGGGACGATGGCGATGCGCCGTCGGGGCGAGCGGTGACGCTGATCGCCGCCGAGGCGGTGGAGGCGCTGGCGAACGAGGACGGCATCGCGATCGAGCCGGCGGCAACGCGCCGCAACGTGCTGACGCGCGGGGTGGACGTCAACTCGCTGGTCGGCAAGCGCTTCTTGCTCGGGAACGTGGAGTGCGTCGGCGTCGAGCTCTGCGAGCCCTGCGCTCACCTCGAGTCGATGACGCAGCCCGGAATCGTCAAGGGCCTCGTGCACCGCTGCGGGCTCAATGCGGACATCCTCACGGACGGCGTGATCGGCGTCGGCGACATCGTCTCAATCGTCTAGGAACCGATAGCGAAGCGCGCCTTCATCCTCGGCGGCACCGGCAACGTCGGCGCCGCGATCGCGCGGTCGCTCGCCGCCGAGGGCTGGCAGGTCACCCTCGCGGGCAAGACCGAGCGCCCGTCCTCGAATGGATTCGACTACGTGGCGCTCGACCGCGGCGAGGACGGCGCGCTCGCCGTTGCCAACGGCTTCGACCTCATGGTCGATGTGATTCCGTTCGAGGCCGCTCACGCCGAGCAGCTCCTGCGGCTCGACGTCGGCGCGATCGTCGCGATCTCGAGCGCCTCCGTGTACGCAGACGAGCAGGGGCGAACGCTCGACGAAGCACAGGGCGTTGACGACTTTCCGGAGTTTCCCGTCCCGATTCCCGAGACTCAGCGGCTGGTCGAGTCCGGTGACGAGACGTACTCCACGAAGAAGGCAAAGCTCGAGGCGATCCTGCTCGAGAACGACCGCGTGCCTGCTGCGATCGTGCGTCCCTGCGCGATCTACGGGGCGGGCGACCGGATGGCGCGCGAGTGGTTCTTCGTCAAGCGCGCACTCGACCGCCGTCCATACGTCGTGCTCACGAACAACGGCCGAGGTCACTTCCACACGACTGCCTCGGAAAACATCGGCGAGCTGGTGCGCCTGATCGCTGCGGAGCCGCGCACGGACGTCTACAACTGCGGCGACCCGGATCCGCCGCGGGTAATCGAGATCGCTCGCACGATCGGTGCAGCGGCGGGTCATCCGTTCGAGGAGGTGCTGATCGCCGAGCCGGCCGCCCGCGGCGAGGTCGGCCAGACTCCGTGGTCGACGCCGAAGCCGTTGATCGTCGACATGTCGAAGGCCGAGCGCGAGCTCGGCTATCGCCCTGCGACCACCTGGGCCGAGGCTCTGCCCCGTCAGGTCGCGTGGCTCATTGCAGCCACGCGCGACCGCGACTGGCGGGAGGTGCTCCCGCGCGGCGCGCAGTATCTGCAGTTCGACTATGAAGGCGAAGACGCCCTCGTCGCGGAGCGTTCAAAGGCGTAGGCTCAGGTCATGGAGGCCGTCAAGGTCGCGTGTGTTCAGGCCGAGCCGGTGCTGTTCGAACGGGCCGCGACGATCGAGAAGATCGACGCGCTCGCCGCCGAGGTCGCAGCGAGTGGCGCCCGCCTCGCCCTGTTCCCGGAGGCCTTCGTCCCCGCCTATCCGTCGAGCCGCTGGGCGCGGCACCTGGCCGGTGGAGATGGAGACGCGCGACCGATCTACGCACGACTGGCACGTGAATCGATCACGATCCCCGGCCCCGATGCGGACCGAATCGGCGAGATCGCGCGCACGCACGGCCTCTGGCTCGCCGTCGGCGCAAACGAGCTCGAGCGCGGCACGATCTACAACGCGCTCCTCATCTATTCACCTGAGGGCGAGCTCGTTCTCCACCACCGCAAGCTGATGCCAACGAACCACGAGCGTCTCGTCTGGGGGCTCGGAGACGGCAAGGGTCTGGAGACGGTGGCGACGGACTTCGGGGCTGTCGGCGGTCTCATCTGCTGGGAGAATCTGATGCCGCTCGCGCGCTTCGCGCTCTACCAGTCGGGTGTCGAGGTGTACCTGGCCCCGACTGCCGACGACAGCGAGGAGTGGCACGACTCGATGCGCCACATCGCTCGCGAGTCACGCTCCTTCGTGCTCAGCTGCTGCGTGTTCCAGCGCGCGTCCAGCTTCCCGGACGACGTCCCGCTCGCGGAGGGCGGCGAGCTGGTGGGGAGGGGAGGCTCCGCGATTCTCGCGCCGGACGGGAGCTACCTGGCCGGGCCGTTGTGGGACGAGGAGGGGATCCTGTACGCGGATCTCGATCCGCAGCGATTGCTGGAGGGGCGTCAGCGCTTCGATCCGGCCGGCCATTACCACCGGCCGGACGTCTTTCGCCTCGAGGTGCGCTAGCCGGCCCCGACTCGCGGTGCGTGCGAGGACGAGTAAATGTCCTTGCGTTTGATCAGCCCGTGCTCGAACGGGAAGACGTCGACTCCGTCCCACTCGAGCTCGCGGCCGTCCTTCTGCGCGTGCGCGGTCCATTCGCTGACGACGAGACCGTCACGGACATAAAGACGGCGGCTCGAAAACCACATCCCTGGCCAGTTGCGAAAGATGTTGGCGACGTGCTCGCGGACAGCCTCGGCGCCTTCGACGCTCTCGCCGGCCGTGTGGTTGTGGAAGACGACGTCGGTCGCGTGGAATGCGTGAATCGCATCGAGGTCCTGGCGATTCCACGCGTCGCTGTAGCTCTCGATGAGCTCCGCGAGGTCGTACTGCCCGGTCATGCGCGCCTCGCCGCCGCCCGTCTGAGCACACGCTCGTCTCCGATTCGACGCGTGACGCCGTCCGCGTCGAAGCGCTCCAGGAGGAGCTGCGCAGTCTTGCGCGATGCGCCGAGCAGGTCTCGAAAGCGGGCAAGCGTGATGCGTTTCGCGTGTTCCAATTCGTCTATGAGCATCTCACGCGCGTGCTCGTACGCGCTCCGTGAGATCGCGTACCCGTCGCCGACACGGATCAGGCGGCCCTGCTCTTCGAGGAACCGGGCAAGTTGCGAGTCCTCGATCCTGACCGGGTCCAGTCCGAGCTGTGACTCGAGCTCCGTCGCTTCTTGCTCGCGCGCGCCGAGCTCGCCCACGGCGCCGGGCCGGTAGAGCTTCGCGCCGCGCCGCTCGAACCCGAACAGAGGCAGCACGTCGGCCGCCCACGGTGCCGTGGGGGCGGGCACGCCGGGGTCGAGTGGGTCGGCCTCATCGAGGTCTCGCTCGATCCCCGCCCGCATCTCCTCGAGCCAGGCATCGGAGAAGACCCAACGACCTTCATCCCCGCGGACCGGCGCATGGACGAGGATCTCGCCGCTCGCGCTGCGCTCGAACCGCTCGCCGTCGGCGTGGCGTGGCGGCGCGGCGTCGATGATACGGCCGCCTCCGACTGTCGTTCCCGCTCGCAGGACAACGCGGTCGCCGCGCGCGGCCACGACGGGCGCGTCGAGCCGCAGCTGGGCGAAGCGACCAACGCGCACGACGCGGGCGAGGCCTGCGGACGTGCCGTGGTGGACGAGCGCACGCGGCGGGATCGGTGCGAGCTCTTCGAGCTCCACGTCCAACCGGTAGCTCGAGTGATACGCGCCTGGCTCGACGAGGACGTCACCGCGCCGCAGGTCGCTGCGCTCGACGCCCGGCAGGGCGACGGCAACGCGCTGGCCAGCCTCGGTGGACTCGACCTCACGGTCGTGCACATGCACGCTGCGCACGCGCACGTCGCGTCCTTCAGGCTCGGCGCTCAGGACGTCGCCGGCGGCGATCCGCCCGGACCAGAGCGTTCCGGTGGCAACCGTGCCGATGCCGCGAAGCGTGAAGACGCGGTCGACGTAGAGACGCGTCGGACCCGCCTCGCGCTCCTCCTGAACGGCGACGCGTGCGAGGGCAACTCGCAGCTCGTCGAGCCCAGCTCCAGTCTTCGCGCTGACGGCGACGACGTCGGCGCCGGGCACGAGCTCGCGCGCCTCTTCGAGTGCGAGCTCCAGCGTGTCAGCATCGACGGCGTCAGACTTCGTGACCGCGACGACGCCACGTTCGACGCCGAGCAGCCGCAGGATGGCGAGGTGCTCGTGAGTCTGCGGCCGTGCGCCCTCGACGGCGTCAATCACGAGCAGGAACAGGTCGATCCCCGTCGCGCCCGCGACCATCGTGCGGACGAAGCGCTCGTGACCAGGCACGTCGACGAGCGAAAGCCTGCGGCCGTCCGGGAGCTCGAGCGGCGCGTAGCCGAGGTCGATCGAGATCCCGCGCGACTGCTCTTCCGGTAGCCGGTCGGTGTCCTTGCCGGTCAGCGCGCGGACGAGCCACGTCTTGCCGTGGTCGATGTGCCCGGCTGTTCCGACCGTCAGTGGCATTTCGCTTGGATCAGGCCGTCCTCGATCTGGTCGACGCCGAAGCCGGCACCCTCGAGCAGCGCGCGCCATTCCGGCTCGGTTCGCTCGCGCCCGCCCTCGAGCACGAGCATCAGGAGGTCGAGCCACTTGGCGCCGTGCGGCTCGTTCCCCGGTGGGACGACAGCGTCCAGAACGAGGATCCGCGCATCCGGCGGCGCGGCTGTGCGAATAGCGCGCAAGATCGAGGTCGCGCGCTCATCGTCCCAGTCGTGGAGGATCCTCGACAGGACGTACACATCACCTGTCGGCACGCGCTCGAAGAAGTTGCCGGCGACGAACTCGATGCGATCGCCGAGACTCTCCTCGGCGCGGTCGGTCTCGGGCAGGTCGAAGACGATCCCATGGAGCCCCGGTCGTCGCTGGAGCAGTTGTTGGAGCAGCGCGCCGTTCCCGCCGCCGACGTCGACGACCGTCTCGTCGCCCCGCCACTCGAGGTCAGCCAGCCGATCGGCGGTCTGCGCTTTGCCGCCTGCCATCGCGCCGTCGAAGGCCGTGCGCTCCTCAGGATGCACGGCGAGCCATGACCAGAAGTCGGTCCCGAACGTGCGCGTGAAGGTCGGCTCGTTCGCGCGCGGGTCGGTGCCGCCTACCGCGTCGTAGAAAACGCCGGCAAAGAGGTGTGCGAACTCCGGCCAGCTGTTTGGCTGGTCGCGGCGGAGCAGTTCGGAGGCGTGGCTGTTGCGGAAGACGCCGGGCTCGTCCTCCGCGAAGACACCGTCGGTCGCGAGCGCCCTCAGGATCCGTTGGAGGGTATCGGCGTCGGCGCCGAGCTCCTCCGCGACCTCGGCAACGGGGCGCGGCCCACCGGCGAGCGCGTCGGCCACGCCGAGGTCCGCAGTGAGACCCAATGCCTTCGTCGCCATCGCCCCGCGCATGACGTCCCAGAGCAGGACGTTGGGATCCACGTCGCTCATGCGCGGGCCGCCGCGACCGCGCCCGCAGCCTCGTCCGCTTCCGCGTCCGTCAACGTGCGGCAGTCGAGCAGCAGCCGGCCGTCGCGCACGATGCCGATGATGGGCGGATCGCCGAGCCGCAGAGGAGCGGCAAGCTCTTCCTCGACGGCGCAGGCGAAGCTCGGTAGCTCGGCGAGTGGCAAAGCACCCCCGCCCGCGCGTGCGACCGTCTCCTCGACCTCGCCGCCGACGAGCGTGGCCAGCCGTTCGGCGCGTGCACGAACCGTCTCACCGGGCTCGCGCAGCATGCGGAGGACAGGGATGTCGTCCGGAGAGTCGAGCGCGAGCGTCAGCGTCCCCTCCAGCGCGGCGAGCGTGAGCTTGTCGGCGCGCAATGCGCGCTGCAGCGGATGGCGCCGCAGCGTCTCGACTAGGTCGGCGCGACCCACGACAATGCCAGCCTGGGGGCCGCCGAGCAGCTTGTCGCCCGAGAAGCAGACAAGGTCGGCGCCTGCCGCGAGGCTCGCGCGCGCCGTCGGCTCGTCCCCGACGTCGACGAGCGCCCCGGAGCCGAGGTCGTCTACGAGCGGTAGGCCGTGGCCGTGCGCGACCTGAGCCAGTTCCTCGATGCGAGGCTGCTCCGTGAAGCCGACCACGCGGAAGTTCGACTGGTGCACCCGCAGGAGGATTGCGGTGTCGGCCGAGATCGCGGCCTCGTAGTCAGCGGCGCGTGTCCGGTTCGTCGTGCCGACCTCGCGCAGCCGCGCTCCTGAACGCGCGAGCACGTCGGGAATCCGGAAGCCGTCGCCGATCTCGATCAGCTCGCCGCGCGAGACGAGCACCTCGCGGCCTTCCGCGAGTGCGGCCAGCGCGAGCATCACCGCCGCCGCGTTGTTGTTGACGACGAGAGCCGCCTCGGCCGCGGTCAGGCGGCGCAGAATTCCGGTGACGTGTGCCTGCCTGGAGCCTCGCCCGCCGGCAACGACGTCGTACTCGAGGTTCGAATAGCCGCGCGCAACGTCGCGCACACGTTCGAGCGCCGCTTCGGCGAGCGGCGCACGCCCGAGGTTCGTGTGCGCGATCACGCCTGTTGCGTTGATCACGCGACGCAGGTTCGGCTCTCGCGCCTGGTTGAGCTCCTTGCGCAGACTTTCCCCGAGATCGCCGGGGTCGTTTCCCGCTCGTATCTGTTCACGCGCGCGTTCAAGAACGGCGCGCGCGGCGTCGACGGCGAGCGGGTCGCCGCTGCTACGTGCGAGCTCGTCGACCGAAGGCAGGTCGCGCAGCCTCATGAAGCACAAGGCTACTCACACGCGGTCGAGCACGACCTCGTAATGCTCCGATCGCTGGTCGAAGCGAGAGAGTAGTCGCTGTGCCTCCGGTTCCACGACCGCCCGCTCATAGTCCTCGCCTGCGAAGGACCGAACCGCCTCGAGCGAGTCGAACCGCGTGATCGTCACGAACGCGACCCCCTCGTCGACGTCGCGCCGCAGGAGATCCGCGCCGACGAAACCCGGAACGCGGTGGATGGACGGGAACATCGTGCTCCGGAGAAACTCCTCGTAGGCGTCGGCGTTCTCGTGGGTCGTCCACCCGTGCCAGAGCCGCGCGATCACTCCGCGTCCGCCTTGGCCGGCGCCGCCGGCGTGTCTGCGCACCGGCGTTCGTAGCACTCGGCCACGCGGGCCAGGACCTCGTCGACGTCGTCGGTCGTGTAGAGGAGGTCGAGGTCGTCCGGGGAGATCATCCCGTCCGCAAGCAATTCGCCGCGGACCCAGTCGAGCAGCTCGCCCCAGTAGTCGGTGTCGAAGAGGACGACCGGGAAGTGGAGCACCTTGCCGGTCTGGATCAGCGTGAGCGCCTCGAAGAGCTCGTCGACCGTGCCGAAGCCGCCCGGGAAGACGACGAATCCCTCCGCAGCCTTCACGAACATTGTCTTGCGCACATAGAAGTGGCGGAACGTCAGCGAGATATCGAGGTACGGGTTCGAGCGCTGCTCGTGTGGGAGCTGGATGTTGAAGCCGACCGACAGTCCTCCGCCTTCCTTCGCGCCGCGATTCGCGGCCTCCATCACGCCCGGCCCGCCGCCCGTCACGACCGACCAGCCGAGCTCGGCGAAGCGATGCGCGGTTGCGCGTGCCTGCTCGTACGGCGGATCTCCCTCGCGGACGCGTGCGGACCCGAAGATCGTGACCGCCGGCTTCTTGATCCGGTCGACGGCCTCGAACCCCTCGCGGAACTCCCTCGCGATCAGCCCGATGTGACGGTCGAGGTCGTAGACCGACTCCTCGGCCGTGAGGATGCGCCGGTCTTCCATCTACAACCGGTTTTGCGGGACGTGCGTGACGACCATCCCGAGCACGAGGATGGTCACGAGCAGGCCGTAGAGGATGGCGATCTGCGTGGCGCGGTCCCGGCCACCGCCGGGGATCGCGATCGGATACGTGCTGCCGCTCGCGTACGGCTGCCCCGGCGGAGCAGCCACCGAGTGCCGTGCCACGCGAATCGCGTTCCAGACGGCGCCGCCGTCGAGGATCCCCACCGGCACCAGGTTGATCAGGTTGAGCATGAAACCGACGAAGGCAAGGGCCCGCAGGAGATCGGAGTCGATCGCCTCACCGATTCCCCAGCAGGCCGCCGCGCCCGCGCCGCCCACGGCGGGGCCGGCGAGCGCGACGAGAGCGTTGCGCCACGGGTTGAGCGGTGCGTTCTTGATCAGGACGTAGGCGCCGAGGAACGGGACGAAGGTTGGCAGGGTCACCTCGAGCCCCTGTCGTTTCGCCTCGATGAAGTGGCCCATCTCGTGGACGAGGATCAGGAGCACGAAGCCGATCGCGAACTTCCAGCCCCAGATCAGCGCGTAGGCGGCGACCGAGATGAAGATGCTGAAGAACTTGAAGACCGCGAAGCCGAACTTGATGAAGAGGCCGATGATGACGGCGATCGGCGCCCAGATCTTGCGGAGCAGGCCGCGCCAGTCGGTACCTCGCGGCTGAATCGGGTCGTAGTCGCGCCACTCCTGGGGGTACTGCTCCATCTGTCTAGTTGTACCGGGGATGCGGCTTTCGTTGGAAGGAAATCGGCGGTTACCGGCCGGACCCCTGGGTACTCTGGGAACATGCGTTCGACCCTTGAGAAGCG
>Ga0209874_1000522_pt1 | contig 11434 bp, 9 predicted proteins | sample GWRWN1_20_30_FD_187216 | JGI IMG/M metagenome (GOLD analysis project Ga0209874, IMG submission 187216) | Riverbed sediment microbial communities from areas with no vegetation in Columbia River, Washington, USA - GW-RW N1_20_30 (SPAdes)... | ecosystem: Environmental > Aquatic > Freshwater > River... | reverse complement strand
GATCTGCCTGGCGCTGCGCAGCTCGACCAGGGTCACCCCGAGCTGCAGCTGGTCGCCGGGCTCCAGGCGGGTCGGGCCGTAGATCTGGTTGCCGTTCACGAAGGTGCCGTTGCGCGAGCCGAGATCCTCGACCACCGCGCCGGCGCCGCTCCGGCTGACGCGTGCGTGGCGCCGCGAGACCAGGTCGTCGGCCAGGACGAGGTCGACGTCGCGCCCGCGGCCGACCGTCATGGGCGACGACAGGGCGGCGCGGTGGCCGGCGTCCGCCCCCTCGACGATCTCCAGGCTCAGCTCGCTCACGGTGACCACCTCGCGCTCAGGTGCCGGCCAGGCAGCCGGCCGCCGCCGCTGGCAGCCCGCGGTCGCCGCCGTCGACCGGACGCCAGTCGGACGACCGGTAGCCCGTGGTCTCGTAGGGTGCCTCCGCGACCACGAGCCGTCCGCCGGAACCCTGCTCCGCCACCAGCCAACGCCCCCGCATCGAGGGGTCGTCCTCCTGGTAGGCCTTGACGTACCAGCGCTTCACCCCGTCCGGCCCGGTGAACAGGCGCATCTCGACGCCGGCGAACTGGCCATCGACCCCAAGCCGCGCGCGGATGGCGTCGAGCGGGGCCCGACGGGGCGACGTCCCCGGTTCGGGCTCGACCCAGCCGCCGACGCACGTCGGCGTCTCCTCGCCGGTCGGGCCCGGCGCGACGCCGGAACGCGCCGTCGGAGGCTCGCTCCCGTCCGACCTCACCCTGGCGAACACCTGCATGGCAGCCACGTAGGCAAGGGCGGGCACCAGCACCACGGCGAGGACGATGAGCCACCGTCGGCCGCCGGAGCGACCGGCGGCCGGGCGGCCGGGCGGCGCGGCTCCAGGAGCCGGTGAGGCGGCGGCCAGGGGACCCGGCGGCCGGGCGAGCGGGGGAGCGGGCCGGGGGGCGCCCGGGTCGGCCGCCGCGGCCGACCACCCGGTGGCCCCCGCCGGCGCCGGAGGCCGGACCATCGACCTCGTCTCGTCGTCGACCTGTTGGGCGCGTGGCTCACCGCCAACCTGGAGCTGGCCGGCGACCGCGCCCACCAGGGCTGAGCAGGTCAGGTAGCGGTCCTCCTTGGCTTTGGCCATGGCCTTGGCGAGCACCCTGTCCAAGGCTGGCGGCAAGCCCGGCACGAGGGTGGAGACCGGCGGCGGCGGGTCGCGGAGATGCGCGAAGAGCACTTCCAGGTCGGTTCTGCCCTCGTACGGCACCGCGCCGGTGAGGCACTGGAAGATGACGCAGCCGAGGGAGTAGACGTCGGTCCGCCCGTCGATCGCCCGGCCCTCGATCTGCTCCGGGGCCACATAGGGCACGGTGCCGACGAACTGGTCGGGGGCGGTCAGTGCGGTCTCGGCGTCCATCTCCTTGATGAGCCCGAAGTCGCAGAGGTAGCAGTGCTCCCCCGAGCCCGGCGCCGCCGGGGCCATCAGGATGTTGGCCGGTTTGACGTCGCGGTGGACCAGCCCGCGGGCGTGTGCCGCATCCAGGGCGCCAGCCACCTGCGACATGATGGCCATGGCACGGGCGGGCTCCAGGCGGCCCTCCCGCTCGAGCAGGGTGGCCAGATCAGAGCCTTCCACGTAGCGCATCGCGATGTAGAGCAGGCCGCCGTCCTCGCCCGCCTCGTAGATCGGGATGACGTTGGGATGATCGATCCCCGCCGCGATTCTCGATTCGCGCAGGAAACGCTGGCGGAAGCTGCCGTCCGTCGCCAGCTCCGGAGTGAGGATCTTGAGCGCCACCTTGCGGCCGAGGCTGAGCTGCTCCGCCCGGTAGACCTCGCCCATCCCACCGCGCCCGACACGGGCCTCGATGCGGTAGCCGGTGACGCGGATGCTGGAGTCGCGTTGCCTGTCCACAGCAGTGTTGTAACACCGTGCCAGGGCGGGCAGAAGAGCCGGCTACTCCAGGCGGCTTGGACCGACCGACGACCAGGTGAAGCGAGTGAGGCCGTCGCGCGGGGCCAGGGCGCCCTGGCGGGAACCGCGGCGCACGAACAGGGTGGAGACGGGTGCGGTCCTGGCGATCTGCGACCGCACCGGGCCAAGGCCTTCCTCGCGCCACCGCTCGGAGAGGCCGACGACCAGCAGCCCGGCGTTCTCGGCGGCGCGGACGATCCCCGCGCGACCCGGCTCGACCAGCAGCGGCTCGGCCGGGATGCCGGCGAGCTGCTGCAGCACCAGCGAGGCGTTGCCGAGCAGCCTGCTGGCGTCACGCCGGCCCTGGTCGTCGCCGGCGGTGCCGAGCAACCGCAGCGGCGCCCCGTAGGAGCTGGCGATCCAGGCGCCGAGCTCGAGTGCGGCCCAGTCGTGCTCGGCGCCGCCGAACGGCACCAGCACCGCGCGGTGCGGGTCGATGGTGCTCACGCCCTCTTCCCGCTCCACCAGGACGGCGACATCGCAGGGCGCGCGCAGGAGCACCTCGCCGACCGGACCGCGGGGCACGCCCTCGCCGAGCAGGGGGCGGCGGCCATCGAGCAGGACCAGGTCGATCTCCTGCTCGGCCGCCAGCCGCAGCAGGTCCGTGCCGGTGTCGGTGGAGGTGAAGGCGACGGCGCGGACGGCCAGCCCTCTGCCGAGCAGGTCGGCGCGTCGGCGGTGCAGCTCGGCGGTGGCCTGCGCGAGCTCGTGGTCGTCGGCGGCCAAGCCGGTCGCGATGCGGGTGGGGACCAGCAGTCGGCCCAGGATCAGCTCCCGCCTCGGCTCCGAGCGGGCCAGCGGCTCGGCCAGGGCGAGCAGCGAGTCGAGGTTCTTCTCGTCCTGCGGGGCGACCAGGATCGCCCTCTCGGGCGCCGCCGCTTCGGCCGCAGCCTTCAGCTCCTCCTCCGGTCGGATGGAGAACCTTCCTCGCGGGTCGATCAGTCGCAGCACGGGGCCGGTCATGAAGGTCGTGACGAGGGCGACGATGACCAAGGAGGTGAACAGCGCCGGCGAGACCACGCCGAGCTCCAGCCCGATGTTCAGCACGATCAGCTCGGTCAGCCCGCGGGTGTTCATCAACGCCGCGATCGCGCTGGACTCGCGGAACGAGAAGCCGGTGAGGCGCGCCGCGGCCAGGGCGCCGATCCACTTGCCGGCGATGGCGACCACCAACAGAACGAGCGTGAGCAGCCACAGCGCTGGCCGGTCGAGCAGGCCGACCCGGACCCGCAGGCCGGTGACCACGAAGAACAAGGGCAGCAACACCGTGACGACGAAGTCCTCGACCCGCCTGGTCACGTCGTGGGTCAGGTCCGCCCGCCGCGGCATGATCAGACCCATGACGAAGGCGCCGAAGATGGCGGCGATGCCGATCCGCTGGGACGCAAACGACGACAGCAGGACCCCGACGAAGATGGCCACGATCCAGCCACCGGGCACGTGCCCGGCCTCGTCGTAGGCGCCCGACACCCGCGCCAGCAGCGGCCGGCCGACCAGCGCCATCACCAGGCAGAACGCGACCGCGAGGGCCACGATCCGGACCACCGCCAGCACCGAGCCGCTGCCGGCCACCGCCGCCGCCAGCGCCAGCAGACCCCAGGCCGTCACGTCGTCCACCGCGGCCGCGGCCATCGCCATGGCGCCGACCGGGTGTCTGAGCATGCGCCGCTCGGCGAGGATGCGGGCCAGCACCGGGAACGCCGTGATCGACATGGCGACGCCCATGAAGAGCGCGAAGGACACGAACGATGTCTCGGGTGCCACCAGCCCGTACAGCGGCAGCGCCACCGCGAGGCCGAGCCCCATCGGGACGGCGATGCTCGCGTGCGAGATGAGCGCCGCCTGCTCGAAGCGCTCCCGCAACAGCTTCGGATCGAGCTCCAGGCCGACCAGGAACATGTAGAAGGCAAGCCCGATGTCGGCAGCGGCCCGGATCAGCGGCAGGATCCAGGCCGGGAACAGCCAGGCGTAAACGCTCGGGGCGACCGTGGCCAGCAGGGTCGGCCCGAGCAGGATGCCGGCGAGCACCTCGCCCATCACCTGCGGCTGCCCGAACCGCGCGGCCGCCGCCCCCATCGCCTGGGCGGCCAGGATCACGGCGGCGATGGCGAGCATGAGCTGGCCGAAGGTCTCCTCGGCGCCCGGCGGCCGCTCCGCCGCTGCGGCGGCAGCCGCGCCCGCCTCCAGCCGGGTCGCCGTCACCGCGGCGCCGCCGACCGATCCGCGCAGGGTCGTCCCGTCGGCGTGGAGGGCGAGCGGCGCCTGGCCGCCGTCGCGGCAGGCGACGCCCCCATCCAGGCGGCCGCCGCGCAGGCGCAGCTCAGCCCTGACCTGGCCGGGACCGTGCAGGCCGATGAACTGGCCCGACTGCTCCAGCGCCAGGCGCTGGCCGGGGTCGCCGAGGCAGGAGGAGGTCTCGTCCAGCCGGTACGCGCCGGCGATCGCCGGGGCCGCGTGCCGCCTGGCGCCGGCCGGGAACACCACCACGGCAACCGCGGCGACGAACCCGAGAAGCAGCACATACGCGAGCGCGATCCGGCGGCCGGACCGCTTGCCAGTGCCGCGGCTTTCGCCCATGACGGTATGATATGCGGCACGCTCGGACCCCAAATCCCCGAGAAACCATGAGCGCCATTCTCGAGGTCGGCCAGCGGCTCGGGCCGTACCGGATCGAGGCGCGGCTCGGCGAGGGCGGAATGGGGATCGTGTTTCGCGCGGTGCACGACGGCGACGGCCGCACGGTTGCGCTCAAAGTCCTGCGCGACGAGCTCAACCAGGACGCGGCCTACAAGCGGCGACTGGCGCGGGAGGCCAGGGCCGCAGCCGAGGTCGACCACCCCAACCTCACCCGCGTGCTGGAGGCCGGGGAGGCGGACGGCCGTTCGTACCTGGCGGTGCGGTACGTGGACGGCCGGTCGCTGGCCGAGCGGCTGCTGGCCGAGGGGCCGCTGCCGCCGGCGAGCCTGCTGCGGTTGGCCGCCGAGGTCGGCGCCGGTCTGGACGCGCTGCACGAACGCGGGCTCGTCCACCGCGACGTCAAGCCGTCCAACATCATGCTCGCCGCGGACGGCACCGCCGTGCTGGGCGATTTCGGCCTCGCCAAAGGTCGGGCCTACACGGTGCTGACCACACCGGGGCAGGTGCTCGGCACCCTCGACTACCTCGCGCCCGAGCTGATCCGGGGGGAGCCGGCCGGGCCGATGAGCGACCTGTACGCGCTCGGCTGCGTCATCTTCGAATGCATGGCCGGCGCCCCGCCGTTCGCGGGCAGAGGCATCCTGCGGATTGGCATGGCGCACCTCGAGGAGGAGCCGGGCGACCCCGGTGCTGGCCGCGCCGACCTGACGCCGGCTGTAGCTTGGACGGTGCGCCAGGCGCTCGCCAAGGACCCCGGACGGCGCCCACCGAGCGCCACCGCGTTCGCCCGCATGCTGCGCCTGGCCGCCGCCGACAACCGAGCCGAGTGACGAGGCGCGGAAGGAGGATCGCGATGGCCAGGCTGGTCTTCACGGACGGCCCCCTTGCCGGCCACCCCGTCGAGGTGACCGCGATGCTCGTGCTCGGCCGGCTGGCCGCCGACCTCACCATCGATGATCCGCAGGTGTCCAAACGGCACGCCGCTCTCCGCCCGACCGGCGACAGCCTTGAGATCGAGGACCTCGGGTCGCGAAACGGCACCTGGGTGAACGGCACCCGGATCCAGGGCGCGGTCCGGCTTTCACCCGGTGACCGTGTCCAGGTCGGCGAGACGTCCTTCAAGGTGGAAGACGCCCGGGTGCAGGGGACTCTGCCCAGCCCGCGACCCTCCCCGCCGCCCGCGGGCGCGTTCAGCCCTCCGCCCCAACAAGGCGCCTCGCGCCCGACCGTGGCGACCAGGCTCCTGACGCCGACGCTGATCTCGTTCGGGGTGGTGATCGCCACCGCGATCGCCTTGGTCCTCTACTTCGCCATGCGCTAGAGAGGCGGTCATGTATCCGGCGTCGCATGCGGCGCCAAGCCATGCCTACAGCCCTGGACCTTGCGCGCCGCCCCCGGCGGCCACGCAATCCCCTCAAGCCGGGATACTTGACCGGCTCTCTAGGCCACGACCCGCTGAAGGCCCGGCAGTTGTTCCCGAGCAGCTCGAGGGCGGTACATCCGTGGATGACGTGGGGTGTCGCCTATGGGTGTACGGGGGTTGTCGCCTGTGGGTGGATGTGGCGGATGCCCGGTGGCGGTAGCGTCAGCGCATGAAGGAGCGGGCCGGCGGGTCGCGGCGGCTGCCTGCCAGCGCCTGGGTGTTCGACAGCGGGCTGGCGCTGGTGGCTGCCGGCGTGAGCACGGTCTTCTTCGTTGCCGAGCTGGTGGGCAGGGGCCTGCCGCGCGGCACGCTCGCCTTGGGGTATGCGCTTGCGTTGCTGCACACCTTGCCGCTGGCGGCGCGGCGGCGGTTCCCCTTGGCGGTGCTGGCGACGTGTGTGGCCAGCGGGCTGGCGTTCGCGACCCTTGACCTGCCGCCGGTGTTTCTCGGGGTGGCCATCCTGGTGGCGGTCTATTCCGTGGCCGCCTACGGCGACCGGTGGGTCTCGCTGGCCGGCCTGGCCGCCGCGGCGGCCGGCTCGGCGGCCATCCAGCTCACCCCGGCCAGGTTCCAATGGCCGACGCCGGTAACCAACACGCTGATCATTGGCGCCGCTTGGCTGCTGGGCCACTTCGCCCACAACTACCGTGCCTACGCCGCCCGGCTGGAGGAGCGGACCGCCGAGCTGGAGCAGGCCCGGGAGGAGTTGGCCCGCCGGGCGGTGACCGAGGAGCGCCTGCGCCTGGCCCGCGAGCTGCATGACGTGGTCGCCCACGCCATGAGCGTGATCGCGGTCCAGTCCGGGGTCGGCGCGCACGTCGCCAACACCCAGCCGCAGGAGGCCGCCAAGGCCCTGGCCGCCATCGAGGCCACCAGCCGGGCGGCCCTGGAGGAGCTGCGGCGGCTGCTGGGCGTGCTGCGGCGGGACAGCGAACCCCAGGGCGACCTGACCCCGGTGCCGGGCCTGGCCGACCTCGACAGCCTGCTGGCCGAGGTCGCCAAGGCGGGGCTGGCGGTGCGGCTGCGGGTGGAGGGGACGCCGTCGCAGCTGCCGGCCGGGGTTGATCTCTCGGCCTACCGGATCGTGCAGGAGGCGCTGACCAACGTGGTCAAGCACGCCGGCCCGGCCCGCGCCCAGGTGGTGGTCGGCTACGGCGACCAGGACGTCACGGTGGAGGTCACCGACGACGGCCGAGGCGTTGGGGCGTCGACCGGCGATGGCCAGGCGATGGTCGGCCACGGCCTGATCGGCATGCGGGAGCGGGTGGCCGCCTTCGGCGGCGACCTGGAGGTCGGTCCCCGGCCGGACGGTGGTTTCCGTGTCGCCGCCCGGCTGCCGTTGGCGGCGAACCGGCGATGAGCATCCGGGTGGTGGTGGCCGACGACCAGACCCTGGTCCGGGCGGGGTTCCGGCTGCTGGTCGACTCGGCGTCCGACCTGGAGGTGGTGGGCGAGGCCGTCGACGGTGCGGAGGCGGTGGAGCTGGCCCGCCGCGAGCGGCCCGCTGTGGTGCTGATGGACATCCGCATGCCGAGGATGGATGGCCTGGAGGCCACCCGGCGCATCGCCGCCGACGAGCTCCTCGCCGGCGTGCGCGTGCTGATCCTCACGACCTTCGACCTGGACGAGTACGTCTACCAGGCGTTGCGGGTGGGCGCGAGCGGCTTCCTGCTCAAGGACACGCCCCCGGCCGACCTGCTGGCCGCCATCCGGGTGGTGGCCGCCGGCGATGCCCTGTTGGCCCCTGGCATCACCCGCCGGCTGATCGCCGAGTTCGCCCGCCGGCCCGATCCCAGCCGGGTCGCTCCGGCCGCGTTGCAGGCCCTGACCGACCGGGAACGGGCGGTGCTGGGCCTGGTCGCCCGGGGCCTGTCCAACAGCGAGATCGCCCAGCGGCTGGTGGTCAGCCCGGCCACGTCCAAGACCTATGTGAGCCGGCTGCTGGCCAAGCTTGGTGCTCGCGACCGCGCCCAGCTGGTGGCCATCGCCTACGAGACCGGCCTGGTTACTCCCGGTACCGGCTGAGCCCTCCGCGCCCGGCGGCGAAGGCGGGCCGTGGCGGGCCGTGGCGGGTTGCGAGTCGCCGCGAGTTGACATGTGGGTTCGGCCTACGCCTGGCGGCCGACACGCAAGTGTCGGCTGGGGGCCGACGACGGCGGTGGCCTCGCTTCGTACCGTCGAGGTGCCCAGCGCCTCGACGTGACCGGCCTCGATGAGCAGGCCAGCGGGGCGGAGGAGGAGGCCATGGCCGTCATCACCATCCAGGGACTCACCAAGCGCTTCGGCGAGGTCCTCGCCGTCGACAATCTGAGCTTCGAGGTCGACCGGGGCACCGTGGTCGGGTTCCTCGGGCCCAACGGCGCCGGGAAGACCACCACCCTGCGCATGCTGCTGGGGCTGGTCACCCCGACCGCCGGCAGCGCCACGATCGACGGCGAGCCCTATCGGGGGCTGGCTGAGCCGGTCCGCCACGTCGGCGCGGTGCTCGAGGCTTCGAGCTTTCATCCCGGCCGCAGCGCCCGCAACCACCTGCGGGTCGTCGCCACCGCCGCCGGCCTGCCCCTCGCCCGGGCCGACGAGGTCCTTGCCCAGGTCGGCCTTGCCGACGCGGCCCGTCGGCGGGTCGGCGGCTTCTCGCTCGGCATGCGCCAGCGCCTCGGCCTGGCCACCGCCCTGCTCGGCGACCCGCAGGTGCTGATCCTGGACGAGCCGGCCAACGGCCTTGACCCCGAGGGCGTCCACTGGCTGCGAGGCCTGCTGCGGCAGCTGGCCGACCAGGGTCGCACCGTGCTGGTCTCCAGCCACGTGCTCGCCGAGGTCGCCCAGACCGTCGACCAGGTGGTGATCATCGCCCATGGGCGGCTGGTCACCCAGTCGAGCCTGGCCGCGCTGACCGCCCGCACCGACCAGCTGGTGCGGGTCCGCACCCCCCAGGCCGAGACCCTGCGGCCCCTGCTGGCCGCCCAGGGCATCCAGGCCGACCCGGACGGCGCCGACCAGCTGATCGCGGCCGGCACCACCACCGAGGCGGTCGGCCGGGCGGCCGCGGCCGCCGGCATCGTCATCTACGAGATGAGCGCGGAGCGCTCCAACCTCGAGGACGTCTTCCTCCAGCTCACCACCCAGCAGGGAGCCCGATCATGACCCGTCTTGTCCGCGCCGAGCTCACCAAGCTGCGCACCACCCGCCTCCTCTACGGGCTGGCGGCGGCGATGACGGCCTTCGCGGTCCTCACCGTGATCGCCCTCGCCACCACCCCCGACATCGAGCGCGACCCCTCGCTGTCGGCTGACAGCCTGCCCATGCTCGTCGGCGGCCCGGTGACGCTGCTGGCCGGCGCAGCGCTGCTGCTGGGCATCCTGGGCATGACCGGGGAGTTCCGCCACCAGACCGTCACCCACACCTTCCTGGTCACTCCCGACCGCGGGCGGGTGGTGGCGGCCAAACTGCTTGCCTACCCCCTGGCCGGGATCGTCCTGGCGCTGGCCGTCCTGGCCGTCACCGCGGCCGTTGGGGCGGGGTGGCTGGCCGCCAAGGGGCTGACGCCCTCGTTGTTGGACGCCCGGCTCGGCCGCGTGGTTGGCGTGGCGCTGCTGGGAGCGGGGCTGTGCGGGCTGGTCGGCGTGGGCGTCGGCGCGCTGGTCCGCAACCAGGTGGCGGCGCTGGTCGGCGCGCTGGTCTGGGTTCTGCTGGTCGAGGGTCTGCTCATGAGCCTGCTGAACGCCCCCAGCCTCGGCAAGTGGCTGCCCAGCGCCGCCGCCACCGCCGCGATCACCAGCCCGGGCGGCGACCACCTGTCCCGGTTGGGCGGGACGTTGCTGCTGGCCGCCTATGGGCTGGCGTTGGCGCTGGTCGGCACGCGCCTGGTCGTCCGCCGCGACATCACCTGACCCCTGTCTCCGGGCGCCGCCCACTCGCGAGCGAGTAGCGGCGCCCGGACCCAGCTCCCCCAGACCCATCGCCCTCCGGCAGACGGCCGAGGCGCTGGAAGAGGCCGGCCGCCCTATTACTCCAGTCGTCGATCGTGATCTTCGCTGCGCGGGTGCTGAGCGACGTGATCGGCCGGGCGGTTCAGGCATACGCGCCCTCGGCCTCGTCTACCAGACGCCGCGAGCCGCAGGTACGCCGACGCCCGCTCTGCCGGCTCTACGACGGTCTCGACAAGGGCACTGAATGGTGGTGAGCCGCCGGGTGCGGAAGGCGCTCCAGGACGGCGTGGTGTGGACGTCGCCGAGGGCCGGCGTCACGTGACCGCGGCTCAGCCGGTGCAGCGTGGCTGGTCGCTGTCGCCGTCCAGGCGGCACAACTCGCGACCGTCGGCGTCGTAGGTGCGTGTCTGGTGAACGCCTTGGCCAGGTGACAGGAAGACCACCCAGAACTTCGCGGGCAGGCGGGGTCCGCCGTCCAGGAGCTTGGCCGGCACCGGCGACAGCACCGCGAACTGGCCCTCCTTGGGGATGACCACGACCCTGGCGGTCCGCCGGCTCGCGGCCCCGTACACCGGGCGCATGGGCAGCTCCGGGATGGTCTCCTCGGTCAGTCCGGCCTCGACGCCGAGCCGGACCGGCTCCTCGAACGTGCCCATCGCACGGACCTCGGGTTGTCCTGGGAAAGCCACGACGAGGTTCCCGACGAGTTCCCGCTTGCCGTCCGGATTCGGACGATCATACTTGCCGGCGTGCAGGCGCCACGTGCCGCCACGTGGTATCCGCCCGGCTCCGACGTCCACGATCCCGATCACCTTCACCTGGCGCGGGGTCGGCCACTGGATGTCGGAGCCGGGGCTGGCCGGCGGGGCCGGCGCCGACCAGTCGGCCAGCGGCCACTCGCGCGCCAGCCCGACGGCCAGGATCGTGGCAAGGGCCACCCCGGCGGCCAGGCTGCGGCGGCGCCGGCGGCCCCGCCGCCGGGCCAGGTCGGCCCCCGGTGGGCGCAGTTCGCGGGCCGCGCCCTCGGCGAGCTCCTGCAGACGGTTGGCCAGGTCAGTCAAGGTGCACCGCTCCTTGCTGCTCCCCGAGCCGCGCGGCCAGCACCCGCCGACCCCGGGCGAGCCAGGTCTTCACCGTCCCGGCCGGCACCCCCAGCGTCCGGGCCGCCTCCTCGACCGGCATGCCGACGAGATGGTGCAGGACGATCGCCTTGCGCCAGGTCAGCGGCAGGGCGCGCAGCTCCTGCGCCAGCGCCAGCGCCTCCACCGACACCGCGGGCACGCGCGGCTCGGCGTCCAGCCGGCGCAGCGCCACCAGCCGGCGGCGGGCCTGACGGAACCGGTCGGTGGCCAGGCGCAGCGCGACCCGGCGCACCCACGCCTCCGGGAGGTCGTAGGTCCGCAGCCGCGACCAGCGGATCGAGGCGCGGGCGAACGCCTCCTGGGTGACGTCCTCGGCGTCTTGCAGGTCGCCGGTGACCACGAACAGCTGCCCTGCGATCCG
>Ga0209874_1000521_pt1 | contig 11456 bp, 12 predicted proteins | sample GWRWN1_20_30_FD_187216 | JGI IMG/M metagenome (GOLD analysis project Ga0209874, IMG submission 187216) | Riverbed sediment microbial communities from areas with no vegetation in Columbia River, Washington, USA - GW-RW N1_20_30 (SPAdes)... | ecosystem: Environmental > Aquatic > Freshwater > River... | reverse complement strand
CGCGTAACTTCTTCGGCGGGCACGCCGCGGTCCGAATCGCGTTTCGGACAGGTCGGCGCGAAAGCGGCTCAGATCCCCCGCCTTACGGGCAGCGGCGATCGATCACGGCGAACCCCCGAGCGCCCGCAGCGCGAGCAGCTCGTACATGACATTCGCCGCTGCGAGCGCGGTCTGCTGTCCGCGCCCGTCGTAGGCGGGCGACACCTCCACCACATCGACCCCTGCCAGGTTGATGCCACGGAGTGCGCGCAGGAACGCGACTGCCTCCGCGGTCGAGAAGCCGCCGATCTCGGGAGTACCGGTCCCGGGCGCGAACGCCGGGTCGAGGAAGTCGATGTCAAAAGAGAGAAACGCTGCTCCATCCGCCACGCGCTCGCGAACGAGCTCTCCGTACCGCGCGGCGCCGAGTGCTCGAAGCTCCTCGCTCAGGATGACGGTGAAGCCGAGCTCGCGCGCACCCTCGAGATCGCCCGCGGCGTAAACGGAGCCCCTCATCCCGGCCTGAACGGACGCCGCGGCGTCGAGCAGACCCTCCTCGACGGCACGCCTGAAGGTCGAGCCGTGGAAGTACTTCTGGCCGAAGTATTCGTGCCACGTGTCGGCGTGCGCGTCGAGTTGGACGAGGGCAAGCGGACCGTGGCGCTTCGCGAGCACCCGCAACTCCGCGAGCGTGATCGAGTGGTCGCCGCCCAGAGCTGCGGGAAAGACGCCCGCCTCGACGACAGGCGTCAGCGCGTCCTGTACCTGGCCGTACGTGCGCCCGGTGTCTCCGGGCGAGACCGGCAGGTCGCCGTAGTCGACGATCGAAAGGGCATCGACGACGTTCACCTCGAGCACCGGGTGGTAGGGCCGAAGCAGCGCCGACGCCGAGCGGATCGCCTCGGGCCCGAACCGCGCCCCGGTCCGGTAGCTCGTCGCCGTGTCGAACGGGATCCCGTAGACGACCGCGTCCACACCCGCCAGATCGCGCACGTGCGGAGCACGCATGAAGGTGCGGATCCCGGCAAAGCGCGGGATCACCTGCGCGTCGAGGGGCCGGTAGGGTGGTCCCGCCACCGGCCTACGCTACCGCTGTCGTGCTAGCGCGTCCGCGGGAAGCCGAGGTCGACCCTCGACGTGGCCGGGTCCGGCCAGCGCGACGTGACGACCTTGCCACGGGTATAGAAGTTGATTCCCTCGGGCCCGTAGATGTGCGTGTCGCCGAAGAGCGAGTTCTTCCAGCCGCCGAACGAGTAGTACGCGACCGGCACCGGGATCGGCACGTTGATCCCCACCATGCCGGCCTGCACGTCGAACTGGAACTGGCGGGCAACACCACCGTCGCGCGTGAAGATCGCCGTCCCGTTTCCGTACGGGTTCTCGTTCACGAGCTGCACGGCCTCGCTGTACGTTCCGACGCGCGTGACACCGAGGACCGGTCCGAAGATCTCGTCCTTGTACGCGTCCATCTCCGGTGTCACCTTGTCCAGCAGCGACACGCCGAGGAAGAAGCCGTCGCCGTCCGGCGCCGTCTCGCGCCCATCCGCAACGATGTCCGCGCCCTGCTCGCGCGCCCCGTCGATATAGGACGCCACCTTGTCGCGATGCTCGCGCGTGACGAGCGGCCCCATCTCGACGTCGGGCTCTAGACCGTTGCCGACCTTGATCTTCGGCAATCGCTCCTCGATCGCCTGTACCAGTCGGTCGGCGGCGTCTCCGACCGCTACGACTTGCGAGATGGCCATGCAGCGCTCACCTGCAGAACCGTAGGCCGCACTCACTGCGGCGTCCGCCGCCATGTCGATGTCGGCGTCCGGCAGAACGACCATGTGGTTCTTCGCGCCGCCGAGCGCCTGCACGCGCTTCCCGTGCTTCGTTCCGGTCTCGTACACGTAGCGCGCAATCGGAGTGGAACCGACGAAGGAGACGGCCTGGATGTCCGGGTGCTCGAGCACCGAATCCACCGCAACCTTGTCGCCGTGCACGACGTTGAACACGCCGTCGGGAACCCCGGCTTCCTTCAGCAGCTCGGCGGTGTACAAGGACGCCGACGGATCCTTCTCGGACGGCTTGAGCACGAACGTGTTGCCGCAGGCGAGCGCGGGCGCCCACATCCACATGGGCACCATCGCCGGAAAATTGAAGGGGGTGATCCCGGCCGCCACGCCCAGCGGCTGGCGGATCGAGTACACGTCGATGCCGGTCGACGCCTGCTCCGAGAAGCCACCCTTGAGCAGTTCGGGGATGCCGCAGCAGTACTCGATCACCTCGAGCCCGCGAGCCACCTCTCCCATCGCGTCGGAGAGCACCTTCCCGTGCTCGGCAGTCAGGATCCGCGCGATCTCCTCGTGGCGCTCGTGGACGAGCTCACGGATCTGGAAGAAGATCGCCGTTCGCTTCGACAGCGAGATCGCGCGCCACGCGGGAAACGCCTCCCTGGCGGCCTGGACGGCACGGTCGACTTCGTCCCTCGAGGCGAAGTCGACGGCGCCGGTCTGGCGCCCGAGCGCAGGGTTGTAGACCGGGCCACTGCGCCCTGATTCGCCCTCGACGACACGGCCTCCGATCCAGTGGCTGATGCGCTTGACGTCCTGCTCCCGCTCGACGGGGGGCGTTGCTAGCTCGGTCATCTCGATCCTCCTCGCGTGACCAGCCCAGGGTACCGTGGATAGGGTCTCACCGATGAAGCGCTGGGGCGCATTCGTGCTCGCGCTCGCGCTTGCCGGCTGCGGCGGCGATGGGAAGAAGGCGGACGAGACCTCGACCCGGGCGGCCCCCACTCCCGCGCAAGGAGCGGCGCCGTGGGCGGCCCCGCCGAACCCGCTCGCTCTGACGCGCCGCGCCGGCCTCATGCCTGAAACGCGTGAGTTCGTCAACTTCCACGTGCACGCTCATCTCGACGTCTTCGTCAACGGCGAGCCCGTGGCCGTGCCTGCCGCGATCGGCATCGAGATCGACGATCCCGCCGTCAAACGGTTCGAGGCCACTGACGGGTCGACCGGCTACGGGGGGATCTCCCCTCCCTGCGCGAAGCCGTGCATCTCGCCGCTGCACACGCACTTCACGGACGGCGTCCTCCACACGGAGGCGAAGAAGAACCGTCCGAACACGCTCGGAGAGTTCTTCGTCGAGTGGGATGTGCGCCTGGACGCGCGCTGCGTCGGCGGCTATTGCAAGCCGTCGGCTCCGATCGCCTTCTACGTCGACGGCGATTCGTATACCGGCGACCCTCGCGAGATCGTTCTCACCGACAAGAAGGAGATCGCAATCGTCATCGGCACGCCGCCGGACGAGATCCCGACGGACTTCCCCCGCGGGGATTAAGCTCACCTCATGGCGACCATCGAGACGAACACCGAGCTCGGCCGGCAGGTCGTAGCCGACGCGAAACAGTACGTCCTCCACTCCTGGTCCGTGCAGGACGCGCTCGACCCCATTCCCGTCGCGGGTAGCGAGGGGCGCTACTTCTGGGACCACGACGGCAAGCGCTACCTCGACTTCGCCTCCCAGCTCGTCAACGTCTCCATCGGCCATCAGCACCCGAAGGTCGTCGCGGCGATCAAGGAGCAGGCGGAGAAGCTCTGCACGATCGGCCCGCCGATGGCGACCGAGGCGCGCTCCACGCTCGCGCGCATGCTCGCCGAGGTTACGCCCGGCGACCTGCAGATGTCGTTCTTCACGAACGGCGGCGCCGAGGCGAACGAGAACGCGATCAAGCTGGCCCGCTGGTACACGGGCCGCCACAAGATCATCGCGCGCTACCGCTCCTACCACGGCGCGACCGGTGGGGCGATCACGCTCACCGGCGATCCGCGCCGCTGGCCCGCGGAGCCGGGCATCCCGGGCGTCGTACGGATGCTCGACCCGTACACGTACCGCTGCCCCGCCGGTCACCCCGACCCGTGCCCGGTGTGCACGGGGGCGCCGCATCTCGAGGAGATTCTCCAGTACGAAGGGGCCCACAACGTCGCCGCCATCATCCTCGAGACGGTCGTCGGCACGAACGGGATCATCGTTCCGCCCGACGGCTACCTGCAGGCGATCCGCAAGGTCTGCGACCGCCACGGCATCCTGCTGATCGCCGACGAGGTCATGGCCGGCTTCGGCCGCACCGGGAAGTGGTTCGGCGTCGACAACTGGGACGTCGTCCCGGACATCCTCTGCTTGGCGAAGGGGATTAACTCCGGTTACGTCCCGCTCGGGGCGATGGTCGTGCGGAAGCCGATCGCGGACTGGGTCCGCGACAAGTACTTCGCCGGCGGGCTCACGTACTCGGGGCACCCGCTCGCGTGCGCATCGGCAGTGGCGTCGATCGAGGCGTTCAAGGAGGAAGGCATCGTCGAGAACGCGGCCGCGATGGGCGACGTCTTCGCCGACCAGCTCCGGGGCCTGCAGGAGAAGCACCCGTCGATCGGCGAGGTGCGCGGGCTCGGCTGCTTCTGGGGGATCGAGCTGGTGAAGAACCGCGAGACGCGTGAGCCGCTCGTCCCGTTCAACGCGACCGGCGAGGCCTTCGCTCCGGTCGCGCGCACGTCGAAGGCGGCACTCGAGCGCGGCCTCTATCTCATGACCCACTGGAACGTCGTCATGGTCTGCCCGCCCCTGACCATCACTCGCGACGAGATCGACGAGGGGATCGGAATCCTCGACGAGGCGCTCGCCGTAGCCGACGAGCACACCGTCTGACCTCCCGCCGAGCCGCTACCCATCCACAGGTCGTCCGATGCGACACGTAGCATGTTGTCATGTTGGAAGACACTGAGCGTGAGAAGTGTCCGCGCTGCGGTGCGGATCTAACTTGGCGACATCAGACTTGGCAATGCATCCAGTGCATGCTGAAAATCGGTTGCTGCGAGGGGGAGCCGCAGACTTGTGAGAGTGATTGATGCCGTACGAGCAAGATGCGGAAGGCCAATGGTGGTATGTCTCTCGCTCTCGGAATTACCGCTCGCGCGCGTATCCCGCCGCCTGCGTGGCATGCGGGTCCCGCCTCTATAGCCGGCCCCGCGACAACATTCGTTTCTGCTCACGCAAGTGCGCTCATACGGGCAAGTTCAGCTCTCAGTGGAAAGGCGGTCGATATCTCCAAAAGGGCTACGTACTCATCCGCTTGCATGACGACGACCATGTCGCCGAGTCCATCGGTGCCCATGGCAAGGGTGCCCGGTTTCGGTGTGTCGATTGCGGCTCCTCAAACATTCAACCCGTGAGGCTTGGAACCCGTAGAACCCTCGGGAGGGGCTAAAGATGAGCGACGTCGATCTCGTCGTCCTCGCTTACCTCGCAGGGCAGGAAGTCCAGCTGGAAGACCAGGAACGGCAGGCCGCGCTACGCCGGGCGCTCTTCGTCTTTGCGGCCGGGGGCGACCTCCACCGTGACCCGACCCTCGACGATCCCGCCGTAATCGAGCTCGCCCGCGACCTCGACTCGCCCGAGCGGCGTGAAGCATTCGCAAATGCGATCGCGGGCCTCGAGGCCGAGCCTCAGCTGCTCGAACGCCTTCGTAACCCGGAGGTTGCATGGCGCGCGTACGCCTGCGGCCTGCTTGCCGACGAGCTGGGAGCAGAGACAGAGGGCTAGCGCCGCTCGGGATCGGTGCGCACGACCAGCAGCACCACGACTGTCAGCGTGACGACCGCAGCGGCCACTCCGACCGCCTCGAGCGCCATCCCACCGCCCGTGCCAGACGCAGCCACGAGGAGAATGCTGCCGACGAGCGCTGCGGCGAGCGCCCCGACAACGAGCAGAACGAGCCGCCGCACCAACACGGCACGCTTGGCCCGAGCCGACCGCCGCTCCAGTGACCAGAAACCGAGTTCCGCCGCGACGAACAGCACGGCCGCGATCAGCGGCGACCGCGGATCCACGGTGCCAGGGCGCAGGCTCAGGTACACCGCGTAGCCCGCTCCTACTCCGGCCAGCCCCCAGGGCAGCAGCGAGTGCCACCGCCCGACGAGCGCGACGGCGGCGATGGCGCCGCCGGCGGCGCCGATCCCGAACACGAGCTCCGGCAGGCGGTCGCCGGCGGCCGTCGAATAGGCCACGACTCCAGCAAGCAGCGCCAACGCGGAGAGCGCCGTGGCTACGCGCGTGCCAATCTTGCGTGCCGCCGGTATGCGCTCACCTCCTCCAGTGCCGCCGCGAGCGAAGACGCGTCACCCCAGAGCGCCACGGCGACGCCGGCGCGCTCGAATCGCCCACGCACCGCCTCGCGGCGAAGGCGCCAGAGCCGGTCCGCCAGTTCCTGCAACTCGCCTCGCGGCGGCTGCAGATACGACAGCGGGGCGATCTCGATCACCACCAGGTCGAAGCCCCGTCCGCGCAGGTTGAGCAATGCATTGGCGGAACGGTCGTCGAGCAGCGGCGTCACCGCGATCACCAGCGCGTGTGGCGGCAGCGTCCGCTGGGGGATGACGTCGATCTCCTTCCACGCGTAGCTGAGCACGATCTGGGTGTCGAGCATCGCGTCCACGATGCGGTAGAGCTGGCGCATCCCCGTGGAAGGCAGCAGCCAGTTGAGGAGACCTCCGAAGCTGACGAAGCCGACCCGGTCCTTTTGCCGGAGATACCGAGACACGAGGCTGGCCGCGGCGCGCAGGGCCGGATCCAGCGTGCTCCGTCCGCCGCGCCGGGCCTCTGCGAACGAGTCCAGGAAGACGATGACGTCGGCATTGCGCTCGGGGTGATGCTCGTTCACCCACAACTCGCCGCGCCGCGCGCTGGCGCGCCAGTTCACGTGCCGCACTCGATCGCCCGGGACGAACGGGCGGAGATCGGCGAACTCGATGCCCTCGCCCTTCTGCCGCGCGACGTGGTTCCCCGAGAAGACCTGGGTCTCGAACGGCCGCAACAGGCTCCTGACCGCTTCCTCCTTCGGATAGACCTTGAGCGCCTGCCGCTGATCGAGCACAGCCTCGTGGTTGAAGAGTCCGAACGTGTCGTGTGCTCTCAGGTAGAGGCGGCCGACTCCGTACGCACCCCAACGGGCGCAGTCGACGCGGTACGAGAGCTCCCGGCGCTCCTGGTCGGCGAGGTGAAGAAGCCGCGGATTTTCGCCGGCCGCCGTCGTCAACCCCGGTGGCAGCTCGAGCAGCAGCTCGACGCGCTCCGCGCCGACGCCCACGTCCAGGTCAACTGCCACGCAGATCTCCTCGCCCTCGAGCACGCGCTCCCGCTCGAGCGTCACGACCGCGTTGAGCTGCGGCCGACGCACCTGCACGAGGCCGATCGCCGCTGCCAGGGCAAACGGCGCGGCGACGGCGACGAGCTCCGGCAGGCCGGTGGCGAGCGCCGCGAGCAGCCCCAGGGCCGCGAGCCCCGCGTACGCGCCGAGCTTCGGCGTCGCGTTGCGCGTCACCCTGGTCGCGGCGACAAATCCTCGGCCGCCGGAGTGGGCACCGTCTCGAGCGCCTCGCGGACGACGTCCTCGGGGCGAACACGCTGGACCCAGAGCTCGGGCTTCAGCATCAGCCGGTGCGCCAGGGCGGGGACCGCGACCGCCTTCACGTCCTCCGGCGTGACGAAGTCGCGACCCTCGAGTGCGGCCCGGCAGCGTGACAGCTTGAGGAGTGCGAGCGACCCACGAGGGCTTGCGCCCACCTGGACGCGCTGGCTCGCCCGCGTGGCGGAGACCACGTCGACGATGTACGTTCCGACGGGCTCCGAGACGTGCACCTGCTCGATGGCCTCCTGCATCTCCACGAGCCCGCGCCGATCCGTCACCGGTTCGAGGCGGATCTCGTCCACCGCCCGCTCGAGTCGTCGCTCGAGCAAGGCCCACTCGTCGTCACGGCTCGGGTACCCCACACGGACGCGCAGGAGGAAGCGATCGAGTTGCGCTTCCGGCAATGGGTAGGTCCCCTCGTACTCGATCGGGTTCTGCGTCGCGATCACGAGGAAGGGCGGATCGAGCCGGTTCGTCCGGCCTTCGATCGTTACCTGGCGCTCCTGCATGGCCTCGAGCAGCGCAGCCTGTGTCTTTGGCGGCGCGCGGTTGATCTCGTCGCCGAGCAGGAGATTCGTGAAGATCGGCCCCGGGCGGAACTCGAAGTCGCCCGTACGCTGGTTGTAGACGGACGACCCGGTTACGTCAGACGGCATCAGGTCCGGCGTGAACTGAATGCGCGCGAACGCCATGTCGAAGGCCTGTGCGAACGACCGTGCGGTCAGCGTCTTCGCGAGGCCCGGGAAGTCCTCGATCAGCACGTGGCCGTCGGCGAGAAAACCGAGCAGGACGAGCTCGAGCGCCTCGCGCTTGCCGACCACGGCACGTTCCACTTCACCCAGGATGCGGTCACTGCGACCCGCCACCTCCGTCACGCTCAACATCGTTCAGAGCCTCTCGAGTTCCGCGACCACTTCGCGCAGATGCGAGACCGGTGGGCCCGGAGCGAGACGGTCGTCGGGAGGCGGACGATGCGGCCGCACCAGCTCCCACGCGGCGGCGCCGACGAGCTCGCGGGCGCGTGCCGGTTCCGCATCGAGGTCGACCCCGTAGCGCCTGAGCAGGCGGTGCGAGGCGATCTCACGCAGGAGCGGTCGCAGACGGGCGTGCAGATGGAATGCCGACAGCGTCGAGAGATCGAGCTCGCGGACGAGTGCCAGCGCGCCGGTGTCAACGGGCCGCCTGTGCATCGTCACGAGCGCGCGGTCGAAGTTCGATGGACCAGGCGCGGGCGCCTTTGCGCGAGTCGTCCGCACGAGCGCAAGCAGGAAGACGCCACCCATGGCGAGGAGATACGCATCCAAGAGGATCGTGCGAAGACCCTTGCTGAAGTAGGACGCGATCCCGATCGCGATGGTGACCACGAGCGCGACCTTGACGGCACGGACGACGATCTCGTTCATGCCGCCGCTCTCTCCTCGATTCGCAGGTCCTCCCGAACGGCCAGGAGCGCCACGATCGCGGCTTCCTTCATCGTCGCGTCGATCTCGTGACTGCTGAACTTCGCGTATTCGAAGAGACTCGTGAGCGAGCGCACGCCGTCGGGACGGACGTCGAGCCTGTGCAGGATGCGGGCCAGATATTCGACGGGCGTCTCGGCAGGATCCCGCGCAAAGCCATGGGACTCGAGCGCGCGCTCCATGTTCGCGTAGCTTGCGATCACCGCACGGCGCGGATCACGTTCGCGGCGCAGATCCTCGATCGTGGTCTCGATCGTTCGGATGAGCTCATCCTGAATGCTGACCTCGGCGGGACGCGTGTTCTCGCGGAGACGGACGAGGAGGAGCACGCCGCCGAGAAGTACGAGCCCTGCGACTCCAAGCGCGAGCGGCCACTGAAACTCCGCAGGCCGCGTCGCGAGCGGTTGGATGCGCGACCGTTGTCCAGGGCCCTGCGTCTGTCCCTGTCCCTGCCCAAGCTGTGCCAACTCGTCTTGCTGCCGGAGGTGGCCGTGCCTGATCGCCCAGTGGCCGAACAGCGTCACGAGCAGCATCAGGGCCATCAGCGTTACGGAGTTGCGAAGCCAGTGCGAGTTGCGTGGCTCGTGCCACTGACGGCGATGGAAGAACAGGACGACGATCGCGATGATCGCCAGCACATAGGCGATGACGAGCAGCGTGACGAGGCTGTCCTGGAGTGAGGCGGGGACCGTCCGCGGGGAGACCCGCCCGTCGCTGGTCGGATGTCCCGAGCGTGCGGCCAGCGCGACGACGAGCAGCAGGCCGATGAGGCCAAACGCGAGGAGGCTCGCTTTCAGCGCACGGTTCACGATCCAGACGAAGCCTACGCGTCAAACCGAGGTTGACTAGCCGCGCCGAGAGCCGTTCAATAGGCGCGTGGAGGAACGACGGTCAGGCGGCGACCGCAGGCAGAGCGGCGATCGTCGTACGGGTCAGGATCGCCGCAAGGGCGGCGGTGGCCCGCCGGGCGGCGACCGGCGCAAGGGTGGCGACCGCAGATCCGGTGGTGACCGGCGGTCGGGCGAGGACCGCCGCAAGCCGGGCTAGCCCGTCCAGCCCTCCAGAACCTCGACCACCTCTTCGATCGATCCGCAGATCGGCCCGGCGGCCTCGACGCAACCCTGGACGAAGAGATTGAGCCCGTGCCCTTCATGGCCCAGCGAAGCCCGAAGGTCGGTGAGGAGCCCGACGATCCCCTTCTTCGTCGGGTCGCCCTGCATCAGGGCATAGAAGATCCCGATCTCACACGCGGTGCCGTCGTCCACCATCGACCCGTCGAGCACCGCGACCACCGCGTCCGCGCCGACAAGGCCGTCCCAATCCTTGTGGAAGATGGTGGCAGGTGAGGTGTCGCCGGCTGCGAGCGCGTTCTCGTGCGGGACGAAGACCTCGATCCCGTCAGCGCGCAGTCGCGCCGCGCACTCGTCGATGAACGACCGCTCGTATGGAGTGAAGAGCGGCCCCGCAAAGTAGACCCGCACTGGAAGACCCTATTGCACTCCGTGCGTTTCCGAGTCTCAGGCACCGAACGCTTGCGCTGCCTTCGCAAGGATGTAGTCACCCGACGTCGTCTCGAGCTCGTCGATGTAGGCGTCCTGCCGCGGATTGTGAAAGAAGACCAGTGACTGGCGACGGCTGCCGACCGCGTCGGCAGGCGGCACCGCCACGCGGTGGAGCGTCGAGACCCAGCGTCCGCCCGTCCACTCGGCGAGCATGTCGCCGAGGTTCACGACGAAGGAGTCGGGCGGTGTTTCGACGGCGACCCACTCGCCTCTAGGAGTCAGAACCTGGAGACCTCCGGCCACGTTCTCAATGCGCAGGATCGTCAGGAATCCGTAGTCACGGTGCGCGCCCGCGCGCAGCTGGCCCTCAGCGGGCCGCGACTCGAGCTCCGGGTAGTTGATGACGCGCAGGCTCGAGGCGCGATCGTCGAACAGCGGCTCGAAGAACCGGTCGTCGTTTCCCAGCGCGCGGGCAAACACGCAGCGCAACCGGCCCCCGAGCTCGTTCATCGCCGCGAGGTAGCGTCGATACGCGCCTTCCAGACCAAGTGGACGCTCCGGCCAGCCGGCGCCCGGGAGGGTCGGGCCGTAGTCCAACGACTCCTTCAGATCTCCGTGGCTGCCTTGGCCCGCGGTAGCGCCAAGGCTCTCGCTCTTCACGGGCCTGTACACGGGGCGGTCGGGTTCGAGCTCACCATCATGGAGACGAAGCTTCTCTGCGACCGGCAGGTCGAAGAACGCGCGCGAGACCTCGTCGATCTCGCCGACCAGCGCCTGGTCGACGCCGTGCCCGACCACGACGAGGAAGCCCGTCTCCTCGCATGCTCGGCAGACATCGTCCACGACCGAGTCAGAGCTCAGATCGACGTGCGCGACAGCCACGAGCAGAGGCTATCCCCCCGGCTCGTGCAGGGATTCGGCAAGCTAGGGGAACATGAGAATCGTGGTCGGGGCCGATGACGAGGGCCGTGTCGCCGACACCGTCGTCGACGAGCTGCGGTCCCGCGGGCACGACGTGACCGTGCTCGAGCGGGAGCAGTGGCCCGACGTGGCGCGCCGAGTCGCGGAGAC
>Ga0209874_1000520_pt1 | contig 11459 bp, 14 predicted proteins | sample GWRWN1_20_30_FD_187216 | JGI IMG/M metagenome (GOLD analysis project Ga0209874, IMG submission 187216) | Riverbed sediment microbial communities from areas with no vegetation in Columbia River, Washington, USA - GW-RW N1_20_30 (SPAdes)... | ecosystem: Environmental > Aquatic > Freshwater > River... | reverse complement strand
GAGCCGGCCATTGTTAGAGCGATATTAACGTCTTGCCTGCAAAGTAACCCGACGCCAAAGTAATCAGAATCATCGCCGCGCCCATCTCAGCAAGAAAGCGAACCATCGACATCGGTCGATCGTACAGCAAGACACGAGGGGTCGCGTCTTTACTTTTGCTGTTTTTACCGAGAGGGTTAGCCTTATGCCAACCCACTGAGAGCAAATAACTAGGGTCACCCATTAGCAGGCAGGTCTTGTATCTTGCTGTCTCTCGGAAACAAGTTTACCGTTGTAGTGCCGGGCAGCGTTTAGTTGCTTTCAACGCAGCGCCGGGCACATTTCACAATCCCGCCTCTCGTGCGATGGGTCCGCAAGTCGGAAGAGATTGCTCAGAACTGTCTTGCGATCGACGTTACCGCAACCCTGCATGGGAACCTTGACTCATTCCGGCCCACCGCGCAGCACGATCCGTCCCAGGGAGATGGTCGCCTGACACACGCTCATTTCAAGCGATTTACCTAGCGCTGTCGGCGTCGTTTCGGCACGACTGCACGCCGAAAGCCCGATACGTCGCGCGGGAGTTGCTCATCTTTTCCAACTTTATGCGGCGCGGCTCAGGCGTCTCTCCAGCCACTGCACCTCATCGTCGAAATGCACGGCTTTCGCGAACTCGAGCCGACTGCGGTAACGCTGGTTGATATCGAAGCCAATGCTGTAATGCAGCTTTCGCAAATCCACTGGACACAAGTGGAGCGGCCGCCGGTCGCTCTCCTCCAGATGATTGGATCCGCTCATCAGGCAGTTGAAGTAGATGCAGTGCTGAATGCCGACCATGTGACTCGTTTCGTGAGCCAGCACCTTGCAGCTCCGCCGCAGTATTAAGTAGTCCCGATCGCTGTTGTCGATTCGATAGAACCGTGGATCGTATCGGGCAAAACTGTATACGCCGACGCGGTCGCGCAATGACGCTTCGCCGAATACGAAATTCCATGAGGGCCCCGGGTAGAGGTCACGCATGGTTATCGCGACAACGCAGAAAGCGTTCTCTGGCAAGTTCTCGGATAGCAGGCGGAGAATGTCCCGTGTAAGGAGCTGTTCTTGATGAGTGTAGGGATTTAGACGGGTTGTGATCCGTTGCGAGGATGTAACAAGTAGCGGCAGCACTTCCACATTCATCGCAAAGAAAGCTTCCGAGAATTGCACCAGTTTGTCGATTGGCGGTGCGTTGGACTTCCGGAAATCGTCCAGCGGTTGTAAATAAATCGTGTTCCGCCGGGCATCGGGCCTGTTCGGCCGGGATTTCACGAAATCAAGAAACGTCTGACCAGGCTCATCGTGAACGGCTAGCCAATCATTGGGTCCCGGAACCGGAATTGGCTCAAAATCTCCATTCGGCAAGAAGGCTTGTCTGAAATCTTCAGGTAGTCCATCCAGTGGACCTATGGCCTGCCACACTTCTTCCTTGCTTGGCGGCCTGAAGCTCATGCCCACCGTCCTATGTACCTGTCTTTCCACCGCTCGTAGTGGATGATTTGCTCCTTGGGGAGCCGGGGCAGCTTTTGTGGACGTTCCGCACAGAAGCCGATGTGGATAATGCCAATCGGCCGCACACCTTTCGGCAAGCCTAGCACTGCCCGCACCTCGTCGTCATCGAATGCGCCCACGGACGCGGCGCCCAAGCCTTCGTTAACTGCTGCCAGCAAGACCAGCAATGCAGCGAACGCTCCGTCCACGATGCTGTAGAATTTTTCGCCACGCTCGCCGTAGCGCGCACTTCGATCGCCTCGTGTCGGAGACCACGACGATCACCACTGGCGCCTCGGCAATGAAGAATTGGTCCAGCGCCGCTCGTGCCAGGTGGTATTTGGTGTCCTCGCTTCTGATGACAATGAACTCTTGCGGCTGCGTATGGCCGGCAGAAGGGAAACGAACTGCCATATCCAGGATCCGCTCGAGCGCTTCTTCCGGAACGTCACGATCTTCGTAGCTCCGGCACATGAAACGCTTTCTCACGACCTGTGCGAATTCCATGAACGATCTTTCGGACTGCGACATGTCGAGACGATTATTCACAGCCTAAGGAAGCGAACCGGATACTTGCGCGGCAAGGACCTCGCCGTTTGTTCTGTGAAGTGTCGCATCCCTAATTCGCTTGCGCTCGTGAAACAAGCGTGCGTTTTATACAAGACTGAATCGATTTTTTGCACAATTCAATCTGACAGGCTAGTGGGTGCCGCGGCGTATCTGCAGAGGAAAGCGACGGAGATCATCGAGCCAGCGAAGGTGCTCGTGAGGCTAGGCGGAAGCCGGGCTATCGGAGGTTCGTACAGGACGGGCTCAAGGACGGTTATAAGGAAGAATACTACGCGGTGGAGGATCAGCGATTTCCGGGAGGGAAAGGTTTTACGAAGTCGAGGCGCGCGGACGAAGAGGAAGACTTGCCAAGGCCGAAACGGAAGAGTGGCATCGATACCGCGGTGAAAAAGTTGAGTAAATACTTAAAGGTCGAGGCCACGCTACTGCGTGAATCGGACCGTAGTTGGGCTGTGTCCAAAGCGCGGACAACCATTGCGTATGTTATGGTGCGGAGATTAGGGTATCGGTTGAAGGATGTAGCGGCGTACTTCGGCCGGTCGGCGGCGACAACGGGGACCCTGATGGCAAGGCTGGGCGAACGAATGCAAACGGACCCAAAACAAAAGCTCGACGTCGACCCGCTGATTAGGAAAGTCAGATTGTAGATTCCTGATCGCGAGACCTATAGACTCAGACTCAAACAAGAAGAAGCCTTCGATCCAAACCGATCAATGCGTTCAACCCGTTGAAAGCTTTGAGTCAAGTGAACCGTCGCTCTTGATTCGCGTCTATCTATTTCAGTCCCTTCGACGCGCTCAGAACCTATCCTGAGTCTTACGAAGGAGCGAGCGGATTAAGCAAAAGCCGTTCGTGATGACGTCCTCGAACCAGATGGCATTTACATTTTAGAGCTCACTAGAAACCATGGAGCAAAAAGAATTACACAAGCCAAATGTGAGCCGGTTCGCGTTGTTCCTCGCCTTTTCCCGGATCAGTTTATCCAGCTTCGGCGGCGCGATTTTCTGGGCACGGCGTGAGCTGGTTGAGCGACAGCGCTGGATCACGGAACGGGAGTTTATCGAGATGTTCACCCTCGGACAACTTCTACCCGGACCGAACGTGCTCAACCTGACGGTGATGTTTGGATATCGTTTCGCCGGCTGGACGGGCGCAGCGGCGTCTGTGGCCGGGTTCTTGGGTTGGCCGTGCCTCGTGGTCGTCGGCATGGGCGTACTGTACCAGCATTACGGTGCTCTGCCGCAGGTGCAGCAGGCACTCACCGGCATGTCGAGCGTGGCGGCGGGTCTGCTGCTCGCCACCGTGGTCAAGCTGGCGATGGTGTTGCCGCGACACTGGCGGCCGTGGCTCTTCGGCGCACTGGCCTTTGTGGGCGTGGGCGTCATGCGCTGGCCGCTGCTGTGGGTCATGGGCGCTCTTGCGCCATGGGCTGTCTTCGCGGCCTGGAAAGAGCAGGAGTAATGGATCGTCTCGACCTCGGCGGGCTGTTTCTGCATTTTTTAATCCTCTGGTTCTTGGCGATCGGAGGTCCCGCGACGATCTTCCCGGACATCCACCGCTATGTGGTAGATGTGCACCACTTGTTGACGAACACCCAGTTTGCCGAGATCTACACGTTGGCGCAGGTGGCGCCCGGCCCCAACGCCATGTACGTCACCCTGATCGGCTGGCACCTGGCGGGATGGCAGGGCGTGGCCGCAACCACGATTCCACTGCTGGTTCCCGCTACTACTCTCACCTTGCTCGTTGGGCACCTGAACGAGCGTTATCCCAATGCCCCGATCGGTCAGGCCATTCGCCGCGGCCTGACGCCGATTACGATTGGACTTGTGTTCGCGAGCTCGACGATCCTGATGCGCGCAGTGAACCACGACTGGCGCGGTTACTTGATCACACTGCTTACCGTCGCCGTGGTCCTGCGCAAGTCATGGAACCCGCTGTGGCTGTTCGCGGGCGGTGCGCTGGCGGGTATATTGGGCTTCGTCTGAGCAGCGATTCTCGCTCCTAACAATTTAACGGCGCTGAGGATTTGATTAATGTACTGAGAAGATAAGGAGTATCTGCGGGGTCAGACGCAACAATAGATTCTGCTGAAGAACCCTAGAATGCTTCGACTAGGCTCAGCATGAACGGAAAATCTCCAATGATTTCAACCGCCCCTCCGTTCGTCCTGAGGCTCTCGAAGGATGAACGGAAGGTTTTTCAGCAGAATCACAATACAATCTTGACAATTTTTTATTATGAAAAGAAGGTCGAGCGCCTCCGGATCGCGCGCGGCGAGTTCTACATCGAGCGGACTTCTGAGCGGGCCTTCGTTTTTCTGCACGCAGGCGACGATCTCAAACTCCCGCCCTCAGCTCTTCAGCCGATACCCCGTCCTGAAAATCCACGCGACCACGGCCAGGCAGATCACGAAAAATCCCAAGGTCATCGCCAGGCTCACATCCACGCTCACGTCCGCCGTCCCGTAGAAGCTCCAGCGGAAGCCGCTGATCAGATAGACCACAGGATTGAACAAGGTGACCGTCCGCCATGCCGGCGGCAGCATGTCGATCGAATAGAAGGCGCCGCCCAGAAAGGTGAGAGGCGTGACGACCAGCATCGGAATGAACTGCAGCTGCTCGAACCCTTTCGCCCAGAGACCGATGATGAAACCGAACAGACTGAAGGTCGCCGCCGTCAGTACCAGGAAGGCGATCATCCACACCGGGTGCAGGATCCTGATCGGCACGAACAGGGAGGCTGTGGCCAGGATGATCAGGCCCAGGACGATCGATTTGGTGGCCGCGGCGCCGACATAGGCGATGACAATTTCCAGATAGGAGATCGGCGCTGACAGTAATTCATAGATCGTGCCGGTGAACTTCGGGAAATAGATGCCGAACGAGGCGTTGGAGATACTCTCGGTGAACAGCGACAGCATGATCAATCCGGGCACGATGAAAGCGCCATAGTGGACACCGTTCACCTCGGTCATGCGCGACCCGATTGCGGCGCCAAAGACCACAAAATAAAGCGAGGTGGTGATCACGGGCGTCACCAAGCTCTGCAGCAGAGTGCGCCCCGCCCGCGCCATCTCGAACTTGTAGATGGCCCAGACGCCGTGCCGGTTGAATGCCGATGGGTTCGCTGCCGAGCTCATTTGCGGTCGCTCACCAACTTGACGAAGATGTCCTCGAGGGAGCTCTGGCGAGTATTCAGGTCCTTGAATCCGATGCCGAGATCGCTCAACTGCTTGAGCAAGGTCGGAATGCCCTTGCGCTCCTCGTGGCCGTCGAAGGTATATTCCAGCTCGCACCCGCCAGCCTTCAGCGCCAGGCGCCAGTCGCTCAGCTCCAGGGGGATCGAGGCCAGAGGCTCGAGAAGATTGAGCGTCAGCTGTTTCTTACCGAGCTTTTTCATCAGCTCGATTTTCTCCTCGACCACGATCAGTTCGCCCTTGTTGATCACCCCGATCCGGTCGGCCATCTCCTCGGCCTCGTCGATGTAGTGGGTGGTCAGGATGATCGTCACGCCGCTTGCGCGCAAACGCCGCACCAGCGCCCACATGTCGCGGCGCAGCTCCACGTCGACGCCTGCCGTCGGCTCGTCCAGAAAAAGAATCTCCGGCTCGTGCGACAGGGCCTTGGCGATCAGCACGCGCCGCTTCATGCCGCCCGATAGCGTCATGATCCTGTCTTTGCGCTTCTCCCACAAAGACAGGTCGCGCAGCACTTTCTCGATGTAAGCCGGGTTCGGCGCACGCCCGAACAGACCCCGGCTGAAGCTCACCGTCGCCCACACCGACTCGAACGCGTCGGTGGTCAGCTCCTGCGGCACCAGACCGATCTTCGACCGTGCCGCTCGATAGTCGCGCACGATGTCATGGCCGTCTACGTCCACCACACCCTCGGTCGGGGTAACGATCCCGCAGACGATGCTGATCAAGGTCGTTTTGCCGGCGCCGTTGGGACCCAACAGGGCGAAAATTTCACCCTTGTGAATCTCGAGATCGACGCTCTTCAGCGCCTGATAGCCGGAAGCGTAGGTCTTGGTCAAGTTCGAGATGGAGATGATCGGCGGCATGGCGTGACTTAACGGAATCGCATAATGAGTTGCGGCGAGAGAGGGTAGCCGCACATATCCCAGTCTGTGAAAGAAACCTGCCTAAATCAACTCCATCGCAAAAAACCGCAGATGCTGCGCGGAGCCATAGCGGGCTTGTATGGATGAATTAGTTGAAATGAAATCCTTGCTCGGACAAGGTCCAAGAAAGGCGCTCCCGATCCGGATCGAATTTCCAGGCACGGCCCGTCTTCTACTGGTTAATTCCCATCACCTCAAACCCAAGACTTCTAACTGCAGTGCCGAGCTGAGAATCATGGGTTAACAAGAAATCTACATTCTCGATTTCACGTATCGAGAGCGCGGTCGCTAAATGAATCGCATCCAGTGTTCCGACGACAGTGGGAAAGGTTTCGCTGGCTCTCTGAAAAACGTGGTTCGTGACCGGGTGGATCGCGAAGGTTTCGTGGGCAATCTGTACATCGCTTACCAGATCTGCGACCTCAGTATCGGAGATTTCGTGAGTTAACCGAAGCTGGTCGATGGTTCTCAACGCCTCTACGCGCCACAGGGCACTGCTATAGGCTTTGGTCCATTTGTCCAAAATTGCCAATGGGTTGGGTTCGTGTAATAGAATGCGCAAGACGACTGAAGTGTCGACGTAAACAATCATCGGCGCCGACGTCTTCCAAAAGTGAGTTCACCCGGACGCTGATCGTTTAAGCTTGATGCCTTTTATTTTGTGCAGGTCTTTAACCGGCCGAGTAAGTTTTACAATTTCAGCCGAAGGAGCAGTAACCGGCACAATTCGCGCGACTCGGTGTCGATGGGACGTCACGACGACCTCTTGGCCGGACTTGACAAGATTGAGATAATGACTGAGCTTTTCTTTTAAATTAGCCACGTTGACGATATTCATGATCAATTTGTAACTATATATAAAGGTCATAATATCAAACGTCACAGCCTCCCTCATCGTGAGGTTCTTAAACGAGAGATAACCAGGCTCTCGAATAGCCCGTCGAGCGTCGCGGAGTTCTCCAAGTCCCATACTTCCGCCAGCACCCGATCGCACCCCTCCGCTCCCAGCGCCCCGGAGGCCAAGCCCCGGAACTTCCCTTCAACCTCCCCGTCTGTCAGCGGGTTCCGGTAGTGCCCCTTCGGATGGCTGGTCTCCGCCGCCACCCGCCGCCCGTCCGTCGTCGTCACCTCGATCCGCGTGCATGACTCCGCGGGATAGCGACGGGTGAACTCCGGCTCCTCCACCACCGTCAGCTTTTTGATCAGGGGCCGCAGCGCCGGGTCCTGGATCCGAGACGGCACGAAGGTTGCCGGCGTTACCCCGCCGTCTTGAAACGCGGCCGCCACCAAGTACGGCATGCTATGGTCCGCCGTCTCCCGGGTCTCGGGGTCCCACTTCTCCGCCTCGGTGGCCGTCCGCCGGACCGCCTCGCCGTACGTCGCCATGTGCACCGACGCGATCTCCGCGGTGCCGACTCGCTGCCGTAGCTCCAGCACCAGGCCGATGGGCCCCTGGGTGTGGAGTACCGACGGGTACGCCTTGAAGCTGGTACCGGTAATACGAAACGGCTTGGCTCCGCCCCCAAAGTGTTCCCACTTCGGGGCCTCGACCCCTAGGTGCTGCCACAGTCCGTCCCGTCCCTCGAAGGGGTTACCCGGCCCCGTCATCCCTTCCGCTGCCAGCTCTGCCGCGAACACTGCTATTCGGACTGCAGCCGCCGTTGCGCAGCCCTTCCACATCGAAAGCTCTCCGACCCGCGTCACTCCCAGCGGTACACCGGTGGTGATCGCGATGGAGATGGCGTTACCCATGGACTTCCGGTCCAGCCCGAGGATCATGCCGGTGCCGCAGGTCGCCCCGATGGCTGCGAACATTCCCTGGTCCCAGCCCTTCAGGGGAACCTCGTCCGCCAGCCGACAGAACACCTCGTAGGCGGCTGTGATCGCCGTGATCACCGCCCGCCCGTTCGCCCTGTGGCCGCCGGCCACAGCCAGCACGGCGGGGATCATATCGCTCGGGTGGCCCGTCCCCCGTGCCGCGTAGGCGTCGTTACAGTCGAGGTAGCGGATAAGAACCGTATTCGCGAAGGCCGCCAGATCCGTAGACGTCTCCTGCGAGGTGCCGAGGATGCGTGCCGGAGGATTCCCCTGCACTCGAGACGCCATCCGCCGCGCGATGGACGCCGGTTCGCTGTCGAACGCGCCGGCCCCGCACCCCAAGGTGTCGACCAGCGTCCGCTTCACCTGGTGTAGCGCCTGCGGGGAAAGGTCTCCGTAGGTCAACCTGCACGCGTAGTCGCTCAGGTATTCCGTCGTGGGGTCCATGAAATCCTCCTGCCGCAAATGATTGTAAAGGTGTCAAGGCTTGCTGTTGGCTCTTAAGTCCCAAACAGGTGCCTAAGATAAGATTGAACGACATCAAAGTCCAGATGCTGGGCGGAATAGAAAATGCCAGCGCTATATGTAGCCAGCTTCTAGAGCGCGTTTGCCAGTAGCAAGATCGTTCCTCATCAACGCGGCCTGACTTGGCCGATTGTGAACAGCAAGACTAAGTTATGTGCTGCATGCAACGCAATGCACCAGATCATTCCTAAGCGCATTCTCGCAAACGCGAGGATGAAGCCTGAAATAATCTGCGGCAACACCAGCAAAGGAGCCAGAAATAAAGTTGCAGCAGTAAGTGATGTGAACCGGTAGTTGAAGAGATGGACCAGCCCGAAAGCGAAACAGCTGAGGTAAAGGACAGACCTAAAGTGATCGAACCAGATGCTTGCGGCAAGCCGCTTAACAGGCTCGATCCGCAGCAGGACGAATACAACAGATGCTACCAATATCGCAAAAACTGCTCTCCATAACCACCGTTCCGTAGTCATTGCCAAGCCAAAACTTCCGAACTTTAACAGAAGGTGACCGACCGGAAACAAGGCAAAAAGCAAAGCCGAAATGGTAAGACTGATTGCACTCTGTTTCAGAGGGAGCCGAAATGTGAGTTCTTCGATAACGGCAAAAAATATAACCCAGACCCAAAATCGCCGCGGTTGTGCAATGTAACTCGCTCCGAGATACTTCATCACAGGAACGACCAACAAAAGGAGAAGCAGTGAAAGGAACAAGTTGTATCCCAACAAATAGCATCCCCAGGTTAAGGGATTAGCCACTTTCGTGACCGGTAGAGAGGGGTTCAAGCAGAATCCAATAAGCGCTGAGAGTACACCGGTTCGCGAGCTGCCGGGAAGTGTGCGACCTACCAGCCATCTTTCAACAAAGCCATATAAAACAAGCGCTCCGATGAACCAGAAAGGCGCAGCCGTCAGGCCTACAACAGCCCCGCCAAGGGTGGCGTCGACCCAACCGTGGGGGACGGTGCTCCACTGGCTGGCGAACGAAAAGAAAAGCGGGTTGATTGTGACTGCGGCAACGCCAGCTATCGATGCAGCTCCAATTGGAGATGGCCGCGCAGAGGCGATCCAATAGCCTAATATTCCGCCAACAAGAACCGAGCCTGGGACAACAGTGAGGCACAATATTAGGACCGCCTTGGTCAAGTCCTTAACATGGAGCATATCCACACTCAGAAGGACGAGCACACAGGCAACGCTCCACAGCAGAGTTGCAGCGAGCATAATAGCGAGCCCCAGGAAGCTTGACCGCCAAGTTTCAGTGGCCGCTCTCCTCACCAGTCCCGCCGTCATTTCGGTTTCTGACTCAGCTAACCAAGAATATACGGAACCGTCTATTCCCGTTAACGAAAATTATGGCGTTGTGAGATTTACTGCTTCAATCAACGAGTTGTCAATCAATCTCGACTTGAGGTATTTCAATTGAGACAGCCGATCTAGTGAATGCGGGATTTCAGAACGTTTCGCCTTCGTATTCACGTACGAAGCCTGGTGTGATAGGGGTCAACAGCGGAGGAGCGTGATGGCAAAAAAGGGAGAGGGACTATTTTTAGTCTATACCGACCTCATCGACCCAAAGCACGAGGAAGAATTTAATGCCTGGTACAACACCGAGCATCTACCGGAGCTGCTGAGTTTACCGGGTTTTCTCGATGCGGCGCGCTATGTGGCCACTCGGGGAGGTCCGAAATATCTGGCAGTCTATGAACTCACTAGCATTGAGGCCGTTCAAAGCCAACTGTTCAACGAACGGAAACGTACGCCCTGGGAAAACCGTATGTCGCCGCGCGTGACCGGCAAAAACCTGACGCGAATCGTCGGCCGGCAGATCTTTCCAAGCACGCTGGAAAATCCCGATCGCGGGATGGCGCCCGCCCTCCAGATCGGTCGCATGTCTGTGCCAGAGAGTGCGGATGCCGAATGGAATGAGTGGTATAACAGCGAGTATATCCCCGGGTATCTTAAAGTCCCCGGCGTCATCTACGCGCGGCGCTATCGCGCAGTGGACAGTGAGCGTAGCTTCGCGACCGTCTATGAATTGGTGAACGATAAGGTGTCCGAAAGCGGCGACTGGTTACATCAAAGAGAACACTCTTCTCCACGCTCTGGACGCATGCGCGCACGTATGACCATGGCCCCTGGCTCCCCGGGTGTGTATCGCCGGATCTTTCCGCAGTAGGACCGCTCCGAGTCGAGACAAGAGCGATTAGGAAATCGCCGACAGAGTAAGATCAGCAAGATCACGTGTCTCAATTATCTGTTATCGACGGTCCCAGTTGTTTGTGAAGACACTAAGAGATTTGGAAGCGCTGGAAGAAGTGAAAACGACTATAAGAAAACATTGTGGTCGCCCCTCGCAGTAAATTGTAGGAGAAATTAGTTCAATCCTGGCAGCGCTGCTTGGTTTTCTGCCATCACTTGATTACTTTATCCGCCCGATACAGCACGGACTGCGGGATCGTGAGGCCGATCTGTTTCGCTGTCTTGAGATTGATCACCAGCTCAAACTTCGTTGGCTGCTCAACGGGAAGGTCGGCTGGCTTGGCTCCCTTGAGGATTCTATCCACGTAATATGCTACGCGCCGGTAGCTGTCCGCGATGTCCGCCCCGTAGGACATGAGCCCGCCGGCATCTACATATCCTCTGTTGCCGACCGACGGTAACCGGCTCTTTAACGCCAAGCCCGCGATCCGTTTTTGGTTAGCATTCATTACCGGACCCGCGACCACGTAGAGTCCATCCGGGTGCTGCTTGTTTAGCGCTGCGAATACCTTCTCGAAACCGTCCGCAGCTCGTACCTCCCAAGGCTGAATAGTCAATCCCAGCGCACGCGCCGGGACTGGGAGAACCTCTTTCACCTCGCGTACTGTGGGCGGATTGGCCGGATCGTAGAGAACCGCAACACGGGCAAGTTTGGGA
>Ga0209874_1000519_pt1 | contig 11464 bp, 11 predicted proteins | sample GWRWN1_20_30_FD_187216 | JGI IMG/M metagenome (GOLD analysis project Ga0209874, IMG submission 187216) | Riverbed sediment microbial communities from areas with no vegetation in Columbia River, Washington, USA - GW-RW N1_20_30 (SPAdes)... | ecosystem: Environmental > Aquatic > Freshwater > River... | reverse complement strand
TAGCGGCGATCCAGCTCGGTACCCATTGGATGGCGCCTTGGTAGCCGAAGGTCGCGACCACGGCCAGGCCAGTGCCGATTAGGACGTCGCGGCGAACTGACGTTGTGAAAAGAGCCGGCAAGGGGTTTCCAATGCGCTCCGCCTTGACCCAACGCTCCGGTTCATCCAGAGACTTCCGAATGTAGAATGCGACAATGGCGGGGAGGACACCGAGAGCAAAAACCCAGCGCCAGCCGTAGGGGCCAATGAAAAGATAGAGCCCGGTGGCAAGAAAAAAACCGATGCCGCCCGAGGCTTGCATGATCCCAGCGGCTTTGGTGCGCGACTTTTCCGGGAAGCTTTCGGCGATCAACGCCGCACCGGCGGCCCACTCGCCGCCGATCCCTAAACCGGTTAAGAATCGGTAAATGGCAAGTTCCTGCCAAGTGGTAGCGATGCCGCAGAGAGCGGTAAACGATGCGTAGATGAGAATCGTAATCGCCATGGTCTTCGCTCGTCCATACCGATCGGCGATGGGGCCGAAAACCAGCCCGCCGAGAGCCCAACCGATCATGAAGATGCTCAGAACAATGCCGCCGTACCAGCCGATGACGGCGCTCTCAGTTGTTCCCAAAAGCTCGCTCATGGCCGGAAACAAGATGATGGCATAGAGATAGCCGTCCATGATGTCGAGGGCCCAGCCCAAACAAGCACAGACCAGTACGCGCCGTTGGTAGGGTGTGAGTTCGCGATACCAGTTCGGTTCAGGCATGGGCGGGTTAAGCGCCAGCAAGACCACAAGGGTCTGCTTGCGCATGCGATCAAGTCGAGATCGAATGCCTTGTTAAAGGCACGTGGGTAGGATCAAACTTCTCGCCGGGATTATTCACTGGAAGCGACAATCGAGGGGCGCGCCCTCCGGATCGAAGGCAATGGGCCTTGTCCTCGCTGCGCGAGGAATTTCAAATCGCAGATCTCAGATTTCAAATTTGCCATTTGATATTTGCAATCTGATATCCCGAAGGGGAAGCCTTCGCTCCTCCAAGCTCGCCTCTTGATCGACACGGTGCCGTGGTTTTTCCTCGGAGCATAAATAATCCGGGCTAGACGTTTGAAAAAGGCGTTGGCACGCGTTCACGTTTCGGGCCTGGAAGTTTCGTGTTCAACGCGAAACCCGAGACCCGAAACTCAAGACTTCTGAGAACTTTCAGGCGACGACCGGCTCTGTTACTGGAATACGGCTCGGGATCTTCGGGACGCGGGTGCGCGGCTTGCCGTCTACGCCTGCGTTGCCGGCGCCCAACAGAAGCATTCTTCCGTTGCCGGTGTTGCAAAGCTGATAGGGCTCGCCTGATTTTAATAATACCGTGTCGAATTGTTTCAGCACGAACTCCTTATGCGGTGTGCGCACCGTGCACTCGCCTTCGATAACCATAAAAATATGGTCGTCGTTCTCGTGGTAGTGCATGTCGTCCTGAATCTTGGCATCACAATTGATCACCCAGAAATAAGCCAGATCAGTGCGCCAGAGACCGAGATGATTAACTTTTGGGTTGGCGTCGGCTTCCTTGATGAGGTTTTTCATTTCGACCATGGTGTTCCTCCTATTAATTTATTGTTTTCTGTTCAATCGCTTCGCTCAGTTCAACCGCTGCGCTCCGTTCAAACGGTTTGAACGACTGGAACGATTGGAACGGCTTGAACGGTTTCACTATCCTCGATCTCGCGGCGGTCGTTCTTTGGGCTTGACCAGGCGTCCATGGGTCCCGTCGCAATAGGGATGATCCTTGGATCTCCAACAGCGGCAGATGGCGATCGTCGTCGGCTCGTCAAATTCCAGGATATGCGGCGTGATGCTCGTGACTGCATGTGAGCCGTCGCAGAACGGCGGGTTTTTTGTGCGCGTGCAGCGACAATAGGCCACGCTCTTTGACACTTGTCTAACGATGGTGGGTTCAATGAGATCGTCGTACGATAGTCCTCCCATAGGGTCTCCTTGTTAGATTCGGCTCGAAGTTTATCTTCGATAACGAGGTTAGCCGCAGAAGGGCGCAACTGTCAACCGCGGACCTTGCGATCATCGTTCAAGGAGCTTAAGAGCATTGCGGCTGAAAATGTCCTGCCGTTCGTTTTCGGGTATCGGCAACTCTTCTATGATGCTCTTCGCGCGAGGAAGCAGCGGCAATAACGGCGGCGCGTCACTGCCAAACAACAGCTGCTTGGCGCCCACGGTCTGGTAAGCGCACATGACTGCGGGCGGGTGATAGGCCACGGTATCCATATGGAGCGTTCGCAAATAATCGCTGGGACGCTTCGTAATAAGCATTGGCTCATAGGTGCCTAACCCCGACGCCTTGTCGCCGAGCTCGTAAGCGTAATCCATGCGGCCGATCACTTCGCAGATGCCGCCGCCAAGGTGGCAGCCGACGAATTTCAGTTTGGGAAACTTCTCGAAGACGCCGCGCACGATCATACGGGAGATGGCCAAACACTCGTCAAAGGGTCGGCCGACGCTCGACGCCAGGCGGTATTCCCTCATCCGCTCCTCGCCGAAACCCACCGACGGAGCGTGCATCATCACCGGAATTCCAAGGCTTGTAACCAACTCGAAAAACAGCCGAGCCTCATCGTCATCCGGGTACGCGCCCTGGTGGCTCGAGTTGATGAGCACGCCCTTCAGGCCGCATTCAACGATCGCTCGCTCAAGCTCCTTCAGAAAGGGCGCGCCGCCGCAGGGCAGCGTGCTGGTAAAGACCACGATCCGGTCTCGATGCCGATTTTGAATCTCCGCTCCGTAGTCATTCCAGCGACGGAGAAACGCCAACGACTCCTCCGCAGTCTTGTCCCTGAGATAATGGATGGTATTGCTGACGACGCAGAGATCGATGCCGGCGCGCTCGTGAGCTTCCAGCAAGTTTTCGATGGTGAGCGGCGAGGCGCCGCCCCAGCGTCGCTCTTTGGCCAATTCAGGCGGATAGACATGAGCGTGCCAATCGACAATCATATTTACACTCCTTCCCCGTTGTGGGTTGACGCAGCAGATGTGAAACGAGCAGTACTATCACCCCCATCTTAATCTTCCCCCGTCGAGGGGGAAGAAATTTCAATCTCGGCGGGTTTGATTCCCGCAGCTTGCTGCGTAAAGGCGCTTGTTAGGTCCGTCAGAGTCCGTCATTCCCGTATGTTTTAGCGGGAATCCAGGCGAGGCGATTCGTTGTCTTGATGTGCGCCGGCCTGGAGTGGAGTCATCTCCCTTTAATTCCCAACTCCGCCTGAGCCTCGTGAAGAAATTTTAAATTCACGACCTCAGCGGGCATGACTTCTCTGGTGACCTTGGCGTTGCGTCGAGCCTGATCGATGACGAGCTTGAGCCCGTCCTCCGGAACGCCGCCGTCGGCGTTGAAAAGATTTCGGAGCGCGTCGTAGGAGGCATAGGCATAGTCCCGCTCCACCTTTCCCCAATCAACCAGCGTCTGGACCGCCTCCTCGCGATTTTCACGGATAAAACGGTTGGCGCGAATCGTTGCTTTGATGACTCGACGAATCTCGTCAGGTTTATCCTTGATTTTTTTTGTGTGGGTGCCGAGACCGAGGTAGGGGAAACTAAAAAGCTCATAGGCGCGCGCGAGAATCCTATAGCCCTGCTTCTCCATCTGCGCATCGGCGGGGGGCGAGATGACGACGACGTCTACCACTCGCTGTTTCAACGCGGTGAGTCTAGCGGCATCGGAGCCCAGGGCGAGAACTTTGATGTCTTTCTCCGGATCGAGACCGGCCTGCTTCAACATCATGCGCGCACCGACGTCCGGGGTCGCTCCAAAGCTGCTAATGCCCAGGGTCTTGCCCTTGAGTTCTTTGAGCGATTTGTATTCGGGTTGCGCAATGAGAGTCATGGGCCAATTATCCAGAAAACCGGCGACGATGCGCACCGGGAGCCCGGCAATGGCACCGCCGACCACCGCGCCGAAGAGCTGGCAGTAGTCGACGTCGCCGGTGGCCAGTGCCGTGATCGCGACATTGGGATTCATGCGGATGATTTCCGCGTCAATGTTCTCATCCTTGAAGAAGCTTTTTTTCTGAGCGACGGCCACGGTCAGATTCGGCATGTTCGGATTCGAAACTGCGATCCGAATCCGGTCGAGCGCGTCAACGGGCGAGCCTATGATGAGCACTAAGAGAATCGCGGGAAGGAGTCTCCTCGTATCAGTGAGTCGGTAAAGGCCGCCTTTGGCGAAAGGTGAAGGAAGCGGGCGGAAGGATGAAATGAGCAGACGATATATGATTACGATATCCATTACTCTGTCGCTCCAATAGTCCCTTTGCCTCTGTCTAGCGTTGCGAACCATGTTGAAACCGCAATAGCGTTTTGCTGCAACTTCCCTATTCCGAAGCGCAAGCTCTGTCAAGCCGTTCTCCGCACTTCGACTCGATCCGGGCCGGCTTCTCAATACCTCCCTAATCCAGGAGTCCCGGCTGTCTTGTCGTTTTCCTTGACGGAATTCACCCGGCTTTGCTAGCATCCTGCTGCTGCGTTAGCTCGGAGCACCTGCGTGTCTCAACAAAGAGTTATTTTCCCGAAAGAGACTTTGGCTATGGCTTCACCGCCGACAGGTTGGGGCGAAAGAATCGCTTACTTTTTCCTCGACCGAACACCTCTGGGCAAACTCGTTCATTGGGTGGCAGGCATCAAGTCTTCAGTGCACGCAAAATTAGTCACTGGTTTCATGCTTGTCACGTTACTTGTCGTCGCCATGGGAGGATTGAGCCTGCAAGCCATTACCAAGATGTCGCACCAGAGCATTCTCCTGGATGAAGCCCACAAGCGGGTCGAGTGGTCGCGCCAGATCCAGCACGCGCTGGCCTTGCAGATGAATTTCACCGCAATGGCCCTGCTCTTAAGGGATGAGGCGACAGTGGAAAAAATCTTGCGTGAAAACAATCGCTTCAATAATATACTCGCGCTCATTGCCGAGGCCGCGGTGCCGGAAGAGCAGAATGTCATTCAGCGAATCCGTGTCGCCCAAGGGGAAGCTTTGACCGCGGTGGCCGACATTGCGAACCTGCTGCGCGATGGGAAGGTGAGCGACGCAATGAATTTGCAGCTGAGCAAGGGGTATCCTCTCTACGAACAGATCGCGGGTCTGGTTGATCAGGTAGTGATCGTTGAGCAGTCGAAGATGACCGGCCTGAGAGCTAACGTCGCGGCAGCGACCCGAAGGACACAGATCCTTATGGGTGTCTTCGTGGTAAGCGCCATAGTGCTGGCTCTGCTGTTAGGTTTTGTGATCTCGTGGTCGTTCATTTTACCTGTCCGGAAAGCGCATGGGTTCCTAACCGAGGTCGCAAAGGGCAATTTTCAAGCCACCATTGACGTGCCCAACCGGGATGAATTTGGCGACCTCGCAGAGCGGATGAACCAGATGAGCATGGAGTTGCACAACTTATATGAAAACCAGCGGGCAGCGGCCCAAGAACTGCAGATACTCAATGATCGGCTTACGGAGGCGAGCAAGGCCAAGTCCGAATTTCTCGCCAACATGAGCCATGAGTTGCGCACGCCGATGAACGCTATCCTAGGATTTGTTGAGATGCTTCTGGACGACATCTATGGAGAGGTACCGCCTCACTTGAGAGAGCCGCTTATAGATGTCCAAGTGAATGGCAAGCATTTGCTCAATCTGATAAATGATGTGCTTGATCTTTCCAAGATTGAAGCCGGGCGCATGGAGCTGGTTTTGGGCGAGTATTCGGTGCAGGACGTGGTGGAGACCGTCCGCACCTCGCTTCAATCGCTGGCCTTGGAAAAGGGATTGGGATTCGACGCCGCGGCCGAGGACGATATTCCGCTCGCCTTCGGGGACGGAAGGCGAATCACCCAATGTCTTATGAACCTGGTGGGAAACGCGCTGAAATTTTGCAAACATGGGCGCGTGGCGGTCTGGGTAGAGCGACAGGGGGACGATCTCCTCTATCACGTCTCGGATACCGGCATCGGCATACCAAGGGAAGAGCTGAAAAATATTTTTACTGAGTTCCAGCAAGTAGATACGGCGATTACGCGGGAATTCAGCGGGACCGGCCTCGGGCTAAATATCACGAAGAAGTTCGTGGAAATGCACGGCGGCCGAATCTGGGTGGAAAGCGAGCTGGGAAAGGGGTCGAACTTTTTCTTTTCAATCCCTTTGCGTGTCCATGGAGGGACCACATGAGCGACAAGACCGTCCTCTACGTGGAAGATAACGAGTACAATCTAAAGATGGTGCGGCAGCTTCTTGCGCGCACTGCCTATCAGCTGATCGAAGCGCGGGATGGCCAGGCGGGCGTGGCGACGGCGCTCCGCGAGTTGCCTGACCTGATTCTTATGGATATCCAGCTTCCTAAGCTGTCGGGGCTGGACGCGACCCGCAGGCTTCGCGCTGATCCCAAGACCGCCGCTATCCCGATTATCGTGATCACCTCGTTCGCGCTCAGTGGCGACGACCAGAAGGCGAAGGATGCTGGCGCCTCTGCTTACCTGGCAAAGCCCTATAGTCCTCGCGAGTTGCTACAAATGATTCGGAAATTGGTTCCCGAAAACTGAGCACGGCCATGAAGGCTTCAACCCCTCGGATCCTCGCAGTCGATGACAACAAGCAAAATCTCGATCTTCTGACGAAAGCACTGACCTCAGCGCAATACGCGGTCATCACCGCCACTGATGGGCCGACGGCCTTGAATCTTGTGGAGAACGCTGCCGCGGATTTGGTTCTCTTGGACGTAATGATGCCCGGTATGTCAGGGTATGAGGTCTGCGAGAGGATTCGCGCCAACGAGACCACACGCCTCCTCCCGGTGGTGATGTTAACGGCCCTGCACGACGTTTCCCATCGGATCCGCGGCATCGAAGCAGGCGCCGATGACTTTTTGACCAAACCCTTTAACCGCGAGGAGCTGTTGACCCGCGTCAAGTCCCTGCTCCGGATCAAGACGCTGCATGATGACATCGAGACAAAAAACCGGCTACTGCGCACGCTTTTCGGTCGGTACGTGTCCGAAGAAGTTGCTGCGGAGATCATTGCCGATCCGGAACGGCAGCTAAAGCTGGGCGGAGAAAAGCGCGAAGTCACCGTTCTCTTCGGCGACCTGCGCGGGTTCACACCGCTGGCCGAGCGACTTGACCCGCAGGACGCCGTTGAGATTATCAACGTTTATCTGACACACGTGATCGATATCGTCTTTGAGCACCGAGGCACCCTCGACAAATTTCGAGGAGACGGATTTATGGCGTTTTTCGGAGCGCCGATCGGTCACGAAGATCACCCCTCAAGTGCCGTGCGCTGCGCGCTTGTCATGCAGGAGCGGCTAAAAGGTGTCAGCTTCGCCAGATTCCCTGACCTTCATCTCCACATGGGAATCGGAATCAATACCGGAACTGTTATCGCCGGAAATATAGGATCGGAACGCAGGACGGATTACACCGTGATTGGCAACGAGGTGAACGTGGCCCAGCGTTTCGAGTCGAACGCCGGACCAGGACAAATGCTAATCACCGGCAGTACCTATGAGCGCGTGAAAGAGTTTGTAGAGGTTCGCGACCTAGGGCTCCTAAGAGTGGCAGGAAAGCAAGACGGGGTGTTGGCTTATGACGTTCTCCGCTGGCGCGGGCCATAAAAAGTTCGAACAGAGATCGATAACAGGAGGAGAATCCAAATGACTAGCAGTCACAGGGAGTGGCTCGTAGCGGCCATCGTGGTGCTCGGTCTCGCTCTAGGTCAGATCGTTATCGCCAAGCTGACGCCACGTGTGTGGGCGGGACAGGCAGAGCAGTTTACCCCTGAGTTCAAGGAGGTGCGTAAATCTTTCGATGCCAAGCACACTCCGAAAATTGTTGCGCCGGATACGGTCAAGCGAGGTCAATGGTTTGATGTTACGGTCTCGGTCGGGAGCGGAGGCGAGCACCCGGCGCTCAGCGAGCACTTCATCCGGTACATCGCTCTGTACATCAATACCTCAGAGATCTCACGAGTTTATCTCCACCCGGTCTATTCGTTCCCTAAAGTCACCTTCACGATTGCACTCGATGAGGGAGGATCACTTCGCGCGCTGGAGGAGCCGAATCATTCTGCGGCCTGGGAAGCAGCAAAAAAAATTACCGTGGTTCCTTAGCTGACCGGGTAGAGGCTGGACCTCACTTCTTCTCCATGCGTAAGGTGACGGTCTGAGTGCCTTCGCCCGCCACAGTGACTTCCTGGTTGGCGCGTCCCAGGATTTCCTGCCAGGCCTGAAGCTTATACTTCCCCGGCGGTACGTTTTCGAAGACGAACTCACCCTCTTCGTTGGTCACAGAATAGAAGGGGTGTTCGGCGACTACTATCCAACCACGCATCCAGGAGTGGAGATCGCAATCCACACGAAGGACCTCAGGGCTCTTGAACCCGATCGCAATCGTCCGCGCGTGCGGTTGCGCACGGTTGAAAGGGGGATTCTCCTTGCCGCCGCCTCTTACATTATGTAACAACCGGTCGCTGTTGAGGAATTCCACGGTTCCGCCGACCGGTACGACGACCACCCGAGGTACGAATACGCATTGTTTCTGATCCATTTTTGCAGGCACAGGATTCACCGGCGCTTTCGACCCGGCTGGGACACCGTGGAGGGACACGACGACATTGCGGATTCCATTGGCGGAGGAAAGCACCAAGTCCCCGGCTTCTTTTTCTTTGCCACACAGATATTGATCAATCGTTACAGGGAATGTCTTCTTTTCCACTCGGGTCCCTGCGTATCGGACGTTCCCTTTGATTGTTGTGGCTGATACGTTTGTGGCAGCGACGGCACAGAACGTCGCTACACCAACGATGAAAAAGATCTGCTTATCTCGACGAGGGTTATAGTATTTCATCGGTTTGTATCCTTAAAAACTACAACCTGAAAAAATTGGATAGGTTCCATTAACCTCAGACATTAAGCAAACTGACGTCTAGATCAGACTAACACAGTATTAAATTAATTAAAGAAATCCGTAAAGCGCCGCAGGATTTTCCACCAGGATCTTTTTTCTAACGTGCGCATCTGGCGCAAACTCGGCAAGCAGATCCAACAGATCGCCGTCGTTAGGCGTATGTCCCGGAGTAAAATTGTTGGAGTGGGGCCAGTCGGTTCCCCAGATGATTCGGTCAGGCGCGGCGGCGATGACCGCGCGAGCGAAAGGAATCACTTCAACGAATGGCAGCCCAAAGTAAGAATGCACTTTCGTATTGCAGATCTTATCTGCGCCGCTCACTTTCACCCATACGTGGTTAGCTTTCAACAGATTCAAAAGCAGTTGGAAAGCCGGCTGGTCTAGACCTTCGGCAGGCTTGATCCGCGCGATATGGTCGATAACCACGGGGACCGGCATGGACCGAATGCGCTGCTCTTGCGCCAAGAGATTTTTTGGATCGATGTGTAGGTCCGCCGACCAACCGAACTCCACGATATGTTCCACGCAGCGATCGAGGACGTCGAGCTGTACATTGCCGCGGGGCCGATCGAGCAAGTTGAAACGGACGCCACGCACGCCGCCTTCATGTAATTTTTGCAGTTCGCTCTTCGGCGTTTTGTCGTCGATGCGCGCGATGCCGCGGAAGCGACCGCCTGACTTGGCGATGGCATCCAGCGTTGCTGCGTTATCGCGCCCGTGCACGCTGGGCTGAACGACCACGCCGCGCTGCGTGCCGATGACTTCTGTCATTTTCAAGTAGTGCTCCAGCGGTGCGGCGGGCGGCGTGTATTCATGAGTCGACAAAAAAGGGAACGTTTCCGGCGGACCGAAGATATGAAAATGGCTGTCGCAGGAATTGGCCGGCGTCGTGAAACAGGGCTTCCGCGTGTTCGGATCGGGCGGCATGCAGTAGGGCATCAGATTCTTACCTGTCAAATGTTCAACAGAATGACTTTAAGAAAATTATCGCGCCAAGACGCCAAGCACGCAAAGTAAGACATCTACCTATTTCTCCGAACCTTGGCGCCTTTGCGTCTTTGCGCGAGTCATCTTTGTCTGGAGTCCGTAATCCAAAATTCAATCGAAAATTTCAACTATCTAGGGCTAGTTTATCGCCTCAACTGTTTAAACGGCCTATAACCCCATTTGCTTGAACATAGCCTGCGTGAGCGGACTGTTGGCGTCGGCGAGGTGTTCCGACATGGTGTAGTGATTGGCGCCTGGGACGATCAGATATTGGCAATTCAAGCCGCGTTCTTTGCAGAGCCTAAAATAATCCTCAGACATTTGCTGCCAGCCTTTAGGTTCGGCGCCGCCGACAGCGACGATCACCGGACAGATCGGCAGCGGGGGATGAAGGAACGGACTGTTCTCTCTGGCGATCTCCGGAGTCATGCGAACCTGCTCGTTGACGCTGATCTGCATCACCATCTCCAGATCATAGACACCGGAAGTGGCCACGGCCCCTTTGATGAGATTTCGCGGCAAGCCTTCCTTTTCCCAGTCATGCGCCAAAGCCATCGCCGTGAGATGGCCCCCTGCGGAGTGGCCGGAGACGTAGAGCTTCGATGGATTGCCGCTGTAGCGCATGATGTTTCGGTAAACCCAGGCAATCGAAGCACGCGTTTGACGGACAATATCTGTGACCCCTACCTTGGGACACAGGTCGTACTCGACGAGGACGACCGTGACACCGCGGTGCACGAACGCCGGCGCGAAGTTGCAATTATCGTCTTTGCTGCCGGTACGCCAGTAGCCGCCGTGGATGTAAATAAGCACCGGACCTCCCGGCTTGTCCGCCGGATAAATATCCAAAATCTCACGAGGCGAACTCCCGTAGGGTACATTGAGCCAAGACTTTAGAACCGAGCGCGCCTTGCGGCTCTCCTCGGCTCGTCGCTTGGCCAGCTCCGGATATTCCGGGACGGACTCTCGGGGGTTGTATTGATATTCCAACTCGTCTTTAGAGAAGTCTTTATACGCGGTTCCGCTCATAAGCTCTTTCCTTTGATCGTTCGAACTTCGTGCTGCTCTGACCGTAGTGTAAGAAGCTTTTCAATGTCAATCCCTGTTGAGCCTGGTATTGCAATCTGAAGGATAAAATCATCTTTCGATACTACTTGTATCTTTATAGATACAAGGTTCGCGAGCTCTCAAGATATTTTCCTAAATAATCCTTGATTCTCAACTGCCGCACGATAACAAGAAAGCTAGCCCGATAATTGCTTAACCTGCTGTTGAGTGGTTGGGCGCGCGGCCTCGCTTCGGTCTCGATTGAAGTCAAAAGTCCACGTCCCCCCAAACCTCCACGGGAGTGCGAGTTTGTTTGAGTAATTGAACTAATACAATAGCTTGCAAAGGAAACTCAATTGAGGTATCCGATAAATCATCGAGTTAGAAAACCAGACGAAGCATTTTCGAGTCTCTCGGCTTTAGGTCCCAGCAAAAAGGCTTGGCGCTTGGGCAAGAAAAGGAGATAACCTATGGCGCGACCGCGGCCGCAGCGCCACCGAATTCCATTTG
>Ga0209874_1000518_pt1 | contig 11466 bp, 14 predicted proteins | sample GWRWN1_20_30_FD_187216 | JGI IMG/M metagenome (GOLD analysis project Ga0209874, IMG submission 187216) | Riverbed sediment microbial communities from areas with no vegetation in Columbia River, Washington, USA - GW-RW N1_20_30 (SPAdes)... | ecosystem: Environmental > Aquatic > Freshwater > River... | reverse complement strand
GGCGACGTGACCTGGACGAGTGGCTGGGGCGCCTAGCTCTAGCGGCGGGCGAAACCCGACATTTCGGCGAGCGCGCGCATGAGCCAGAGGCCAGTCAGAAAGGCGTAGACCAGGCTGGGCAGAAGGATGACGAAGACAACGCTCAGCTGCCGCGCGTCGCCGGGGTTCGCGCCGACGAAATAGCTCGCGCCGGCGCTCGTCACCTGCAGGATCGCGTACGCCGCAGCCAGGTGGCAGGCGCGGCGCATGAGTGTCGCCGGGCGCCGCTCCTTGAAGCGCACGTCGAGCCACCCGGCCATGAGCGCGGCGCCGATTGCGAGTGCCAGAGCGAAGCTCATCGCACCACGAGAACGACGAGGAGCAGACCCGGTGCGACTGCGAGCGCGACCGACGCCAGGGCCGCAACATGCAGCCGGTCGCTCGGCGGCACGGCGACCACGACCCGGCCCGTCTGCTGGGAATGGTGCGGTCTCGGCCGCTCCGAGCCTGTGTTAAGCGATGCCATGGAGCTCCCCCTGCTTCGCACTATCCGACACAGCGCTCCGAGTATCTGGCGCCTGCGCGCAAGCAGACCTAGACCAACGGGCTAACCCGTTGAGCCATTCGTCTGTTCAGAGCCGGGATTGCGGTTCCCCCCGCGCGGGCAATCAGCGCGTTCGCGGTCGCCGCGGTGGTTCCGTCCTAGGCCGTTCGGCCTACCGGGGTGATAATGGCGGCGTGGGAGCCGTTACCGTCGCGATTGCCGCGAGTGCTCTCGCCGGTGCCTCGGCCGGCGTCCTCCTCGCAGCGCTGAGCCGCGGCGACGTTCGCCCCCGACGGTCCCTGCGCGACCACGGCCGGCTCGCAAGGCCTGGCGCCGCCTGCGTCGCCTTTGCCGCGACTCTCCTGACCGTCGGCGGTGTCGAGGCCGCGCGACACGATCGAGTAGCTCTCGCGTTCACCTGCGTCGCGGTTGCGCTGCTCCTTGCCTTCGCCAGCTGGCTGCTCCTCGTCGAGCCGGACGACGACGACTATCCGGCCGATACCCCGGACGAGCCCGAGTGGTGGCCCGCGTTCGAGCGCGACTTCGAAGCGTGGTCGCGGCGAGCTCGCGTTCCGTCGGGACACCGCAGCTAGTTCAACCGAAGGTCTAGCGCCGGCTGAACTTTCGTTGGTGCAGCCGCACGTTGTCTTCGGGCTGAGTTGAGGCAAGAGGCGTCGCGGGGTGCGACGCCGACCCGAACAACGGGAGGTAGGGGGATGTTCCAGCGTATCCAGGTCTTCCTGGGCCGCGCGCTGACGCTCGAGGCCGAGGACCTCAAGCGCGAAGAGGGGCAGACGGTGACGGAGTACGCCGTCGTCCTCGGCGTGCTGATCGTCGGTCTGGCGTCGATCGTGATCGTGCTCAGGACCGGCATCAGCGCCTTCCTGACGAAGGTGTCGGCTGCGCTGTCCGCACTGATTCCGTAGGCGTGACGGCGATCTCACGAAAGGAAGGGGAGGTAGAACGATGTTCAATCGCGTTCAGATGATCCTGGGCCGGGCGCTCATGCTCGAGGCCGAGGATCTCAAGCGCGAAGAGGGTCAGACCGTCACGGAGTACGCCGTGGTTCTCGGCGTGCTGCTCGTCGGCCTGGCTTCGATCGTGCTCGTGCTCAGGACCGGGATCAGCGATTTCCTGACGAAAGTGTCGGCTGCGCTGTCGGCGCTGATTCCGTAACGACTCGATGACTGCGGCGACGGAGCAACAGGCGGAGACGTTGCGGCGCTCCTGCCGTGGCTTCGAAAGCGGGAAAGACCCCCGGCTGCCAACGGGCGCTGTGTGCCCGGCAGCGGGGGGTCTCTCTCCCGTGCGACCCAGGACAGGCCTACGACGGGCTGCGCGGAGCGAGTCCGGTCAGTCAGTCGTCGAGTTCGGAATGGTCGTGCCGCTGCTGTGTGTCCTCGTCCTCGTGTTCGTCGACTTCGGCAAGGCGATGAACTACTGGATCGACCTCACTCACGTCGCGAACCAGGTTGCGCGACAGGCCGCCGTCAATTCACCTGATCTGACGACGCTCGCCCAGGAGTGCGCACAGCTCGAGACCGACGAATTGCGCACCGGCTCGTCGTCGGTCGATCCGGCCACCGTCGCGATTACTTACCCGTCAGGGGCGACCGCCGGAAACCCGGTAACGGTCGAAGTGGCCACCAACTACAAGTTCATTCCGTTCATCGGCACGACCTGGACGATCAAGGGCAAGGCGTCCATGCGTCTCGAGCACGATGCGACAGCCGTCCCGGCGAGCGGGAGCTGTTCGTGAATGCAATCCGGCGGCGGCTACGCAAGGAGGACGGAGGCGTGATCGCCCTCGTCGGCCTGCTGACGCCGTTCTTCCTGCTCCTGCTGACCCTCGCGATCGAGATCGGCAACTGGTACGAGCACAAGCGCCACCTCCAGATCCAGGTGGACGCGGCGGCCCTCGCGGCCGGACAGCAGTTCGGCGAGTGCATCACGAGCCCCGGCAGCGCTCAGGGGAACATGGAGACCGAAGCGGCGAAGTATGGCGGCGGGACGTACAACGAGCAGGTCGGTGGGGTGGCAGGGAAGGGCGCAATCACGCTCTGGTTCAACCGGAACACCTATCCGCCGGGCGAGCTCGGGCCCGACGACACCGCGGACGGCGTCGACGCGTGCAGCAGCGGCATGTTCGACGTCAAGGCAACGGAGAGCGGAATCCCGCATCTCTTCGTCATCTCGCCTCTGGCGACCGTTCGCGCGCACGCGCGCGTTGAGCTGCGCGTGCTGACGCAGATGAAGGGCTTGCTTCCGGTGGCCGTCCCGGACGTTCGCTTCAACTACGCGTTCGCCTCGTTCATCGACGAGAGCACCGGACAGCCGCCTGCCGGCTGTGGAGGCGGTTGCACGGTTCAGCTCCAGAGGACAGGCACTTCCGGCGGCGAGCAGCTCTGGTCGACGCTGACGCCGCTTGCGGTCCCGATCAGCGGCGCACATATCGGCGTCCGACTCCGTCTCGTCGGCGGCGTCAACCCGAATGCGGCCTGCGGCCAGCTGTACACCGAGTGCTACGACGCGACGTCCAGCGACGGCGTGGTCCACATCCGCGGCTGGAGCACCGGCGCCGGGCCGAGAGCCGAGAACGTGTGGCTCCTCCCGGGGTCGTGCTCGCCGGACGCGTACTTTGCCAAATCGGATTGCAGCGCCGGGGTTCAGGCCGAGGTCGATCTCGGCAACCATCCGGTGTCGGGCCCAGGGATCACGACGCAGGTTTGGGCGAGCGTGGACGGCGGCGGCAAGTACCAGCTCACGCCGGGCAGCGGGAGCACGGGGCTGATCACCTGGACGACCCTCGCCGGCGTGCCGATCTCGGGTCCTGCCCGGCACACGGTCTCCCTGAGCTGGGACTGGGAGCAGACGAGCGGCACCTGGACCGGGCTGACGTGCACCAACAAGGGCACCAACCCCTGCAAGGACAGCGGCACCTTCGGCTACGTGCAGCGCGCCTTCGAGGCATCGCTCGACGATTCCGGCCCGCTCCAGCGCGTGCAGGTGTTCGAGTCCGGCGTCAGCTCCTTCGGCGCCAATTCGTTCGAGCAGGGGACGACGCACACGCTCGGCGTGTCGATCGCGACGCTCGGCGACCTGCTCGTGCAGTCTCAGGCCACCGATCCGGTCGTGAACCTGCGGGTCACCGGAAGCCAGAACCAGTCGATCGACTGCGACCCGAGCATCTCGAATCTTCGTGACGAGATCGCGAACGGCTGCGGGCCTGCGTACGCGATCAACTCGACACTGGAGTGCCCGGGCTACAACGAGCTCTGGGGAACGCCCGAGCCGTGGAAATGCGTGAAGACCCAGACCGGTGGCGCAGTGGGTCAGGTCGAGCACGGGTTGAAGGACAGGATCCTCGGCGGGTCCAGTTCCTGCACGGCGCCGATCAACTGGCCGAACTACAGCCAGGACGACCGGCGCATCGTTCCGCTGATCATCACGCCGTTCGGCTCGTTCACCGGAAGCGGCAACGACATCGTGCCGGTCATCGACTTCGGCGCGTTCTACGTCGTCGGCTGGCACGGCGACCCCTGCCCCGGCGCGGTCTCCGTGCCGAGGGGCTACATCGCAGGCCACTTCATCAAGTACATCCCGCGCAATCCCAGAGGGACGGGCGACGCTATTTGCCACCTCACTGATCCCACCCAGCTGACGCCCTGCGCGGCGCTGCTGACTCGCTAAACGAGGAGGAACACGATGCAACTCGCAACGAAGCTCATCTCCACCAAGCGGCGCATGATCCTCGTCGCTGCGGGCGCCGCGCTGCTGGCCGGCGTCCTGATCCTCATCTACCTGAACGGTTACCGGAGCAGCGTGAAAGCCGAGGGCGCCCCGGTGACCGTGCTGATCGCGAATCAGAACATTCCCAAGGGCACGTCCGGAACCGTGATCGCGGCCAACGGTCTCTCCAAGACGACGACGATGCGCGAGAGCCAGCTCCGCGAGGGTGCGTTCAGCGACCCGACCAACCTGGAGGGGAAAGCAGCTGCGCACGAGATCTACAAGGGCGCGCAGCTGACCGCCGCGGACTTCGCCGCCAGCGAGCAGTCGCTGCCGAGTCAGCTCACCGGCAAGCAGCGAATGCTCGGCATTCCGCTCGACTCCGCTCACGGACTGATCGGGGAGGTCGAAGCCGGCAATCATGTTGACGTCTTCGCCGGCTTCAGCGTCACCCCGACGGGACCGGACGGAGTTCCGATCGCGGGGGCCCAGAGCCGGGCGGTTCTGAAGCGCATCATCACCGACATTGCGGTAGTTCGGGTGGTGGCGAAGAGCGGCGGCCTCGGGTCGAGCACGTCGAAGGTGGTCGTGAAGATGACGGACAAGCAGGCGGCGGATCTCGCCTTCTCGTCCGATTTCGGAAAGGTCTGGATCGCCCTGCGTCCGGGCGCCGGAGCCGAGTCTTCCCCGCCGGATCTCGTGACGCTCGAGACCCTGCTCCTAGGGGTCCCGCCGATCGCCGTCCTCCGCTCGCTCCGAGGTCACCGATGAGCGGGCGCGAGACGCGAATCTTCCTTGCCCTCGACGAGAGCGTCGACCACGGAGCCGTTCGCGCAGCGTTGCCGGACGGAAGCCGCACTCAGGTCGCCACCCTCGACGAGGCAGCAACGCGGATGCCAGCACTCATGGCCAAGACGCCGTTTGACGTGGTCGTCGTCGGCTGCTCCGAGTACTCGGAGCAGGCGCTCAAGGCGATTACCGCCGCTGCGGGTGAGCGGCCGGACGCTCCCGTCGTCGTCCTGTACGCGGGGAGCCCGAACGGCTTCATGGAGGCGGCCTTCCAGGCGGGCGCCGACGACCTGATCACGCTGCCTCAGGCGTCGGAGCAGCTGACCTTCGCGCTCGAGAAGGTCATCGCCAGGCGGCGGCGTGCAGGGGCGGCCGGTGCGGCTGAGCCGATGATCACCGTGCTCGGCCCGAAAGGCGGAACCGGGAAGACGCTGACTGCCTGCAACCTCGCCGTGGCGCTCGCCAACGAAAGGATGCGGCCGATCGTGATCGATCTCGATCTCCAATTCGGAGATGTCGGGCTCGCTCTCGGCCTGAAGCCGGCACAGACCATCTACGACCTGGCGACCTCTGCAGGGTCGCTCGACGGGGAGAAGGTCGACACGTTCGTCTCGCTGCACGAGTCGGGTGCAGGCGCCCTGCTGGCGCCGATCCGCCCGGACCAGGCCGCGGCGATCACGGTGCCTTTCCTGCACGAGCTGTTCGAGATCCTGCGCGCCAGGTACGACTTCGTGATCGCAGACACGCCGCCTGCCTTCTCGCCGGAGGTGATCGCAGCGGTCGACACGTCGTCCCATCTCTGCGTCGTGGGCATGCTCGACGCCCTCTCGCTGAAGGACACGAAGATTGGACTCGAGACGCTGGCACAGATGGGCCGTGATCCGGCCGAGGTGACTCTCGTCCTCAACCGAGCCGATTCGAACGTCGGGATCAGTGAAGACGACGTCGAGCGGCTGCTCGGGCGAGGTCCCGACGTTCTGGTTCCGAGCGACATTGCGATCCCGAGGGCGATCACGCACGGCCGGCCCATCGTCGTCGCCGAGCCGCGCTCGGGCGCGGCACGGGCCTTCGCAGGGCTGGCCGAGCGGTACATCGAAGGCCGAACGGCGCCGGTCGCGTCCTCGGCGGTGGCCCTAGCGGGAGACGGCTCCCGCCAGGGTGGACGGCGCAGCTTCCGCAGGAAGGCCGGTTAGGACCGTGGAGCTGCACGAGCGACTCGCGAACGATCCCTGGCGGGGGGCCGGTGACGGGGTGGACCCGTTCGCGGAGATCAAGAATCGGATCCACTTCGAGCTGGTCAGCGAGCTCGGGCCCCGGCTCTTCGACGTCGACGACTCGACCTCGGTCCGAACGACGATCACGGCGGAGATCAAGCAGCGGCTCCAGCTGGAGCCAACCCTGGCGCACGACGATCGGGAGCGGCTCGCCGTCGAGATCGCCGACGACATCTTCGGCTACGGCCCGTTGGAGCGACTCCTGACCGACTCGACGATCTCCGAGGTCATGGTGAACGGGTCTTCAGACATCTGGATCGAACGCGACGGGCTCCTAGTGCAGACGCCACTCAGGTTCTCGGACGACTCACAGCTTCGGCGCATCATCACCAAGATGGTCGGCCAGATCGGCCGGCGCATCGACGAGTCGTCGCCGATGGTGGACGCGCGCCTGCCGGACGGCTCGCGCGTGAACGCCATCATCCCACCGCTGTCCCTTTCGGGGCCCCTGCTCACGATCAGGCGCTTCGCAAAGGAGCGGTTCGATCTCGACGAGCTGATCAGGCTCGGCACGATCACCGCCGATGCGGCGAAGTTTCTGTGCGACGGCATCCAGGCGGATCTGAACATCCTGGTCTCCGGCGGGACCGGCTCGGGCAAGACCACCATGCTGAACGCGCTCTCCGCTGCGGTGCCCGAGACGGATCGGATCGTCACGATCGAGGACGCTGCCGAGCTGCAGCTCAAGCAGCGGCATGCCGTCAGGCTCGAGTCACGGCCGAAGAACATCGAAGGCGAAGGCGAGGTGACGATTCGCGACCTCGTCCGCAACGCCCTGCGCATGCGCCCCGACCGGATCATCGTCGGCGAGGTTCGGGGTGCGGAAGCCCTCGACATGCTCCAGGCCATGAACACCGGTCACGAAGGCTCGCTCTCGACGATCCACGCGAACTCACCGCGAGACGCTCTCAACAGGCTCGAGACCATGGTGCTGATGGCGGGGTACGAGCTCCCCGTCAAGGCGATTCGGCAGCACGTAACCGCTGCCCTCGACCTGATCATCCAGCTCGACCGTCTCGATGACGGCTCGCGCCATGTCACCCAGATCACCGAGGTTCAGCGGATGGAGGAGGACATGATCACGCTCCAGTCGCTGTTCGAGTTCAAGCTCCAGCGGATCGAGGCGGATCGCACGGTCGTCGGTCAGCTGGAGCCGACCGGCTTGCGGCCGAGCTTCCTGGGGAAGTTCGAGCGCCACGGGATCGAGCTGTCTGCGACCCTCTTCGGGGACTCCGAGGCCGCGATGTTCGGCGTCCAGGGGAACGGCAACGGAACAGCGTGGCCGCGGTGACCGGGCGAGTGAAGCTGCTCGCCCTAATCGGCGCGATCGCGCTCGCCGCCGTGCCGGTTGCGGCGGCCGAGATCCAGCTGACGCCGGTGAAGAGGTTGTCCTTTCCGAACCGGGCGTACATCCTCGACGTCGGTCGCGACGCGGACCTGAACCGCGAGCGATTGCACGTGCTCGAAAACGGCGTCCCGGTCGAACGCTTCACGATCCGACCCCTCGCCGGTAGCTCCGTCGACTCTGCAGTCATTCTGGCGATCGACGCCAGCAACAGCATGGCGGGTCGACCCTATGCGTCTGCTGTCGCCGCCGCCCAGGCGTTCGGCGCCAACCGGACGAGCGCGGCACGAATCGGAGTCGTCGCGTTCAACAACGACGTGCACGTCATCCAGCCGCCGACCTCAAACGCTCAGGAGCTGAGCGCGTCGCTCGAGCATCCGCCCGCGTTGGCCTACGGGACGCACGTCTACGACGGCGTGATGCACTCGCTCCAGCTGCTCTCAGAGGCACGCGCCTCGACCGGCGCGATCGTCGTCCTCTCGGACGGCGCCGATGTCGGGAGCGTGGCCAGCTTGCAGGAGGCAATCAGCGCCGCCTCGAGCCGGCGCGTCCGGATCTTTACCGTCGGGTTGCGAACGAAGTCGTACGATCCACAGCCTCTGCGGGAGCTCGCGCGCGAGACCGGAGGCTCGTACTACGAGGCGATGTCGGCGGTAGAGCTCACGGGCATCTATACGGCGCTCGGGCACAGGCTCGCGAGCCAGTACCTGCTGCGCTACCGGTCCGAGGCGCTCCCGAAGTCGGCGGTCACCCTCCGGCTCGCGATCGACGGTGTCGGATCCGGTACCGCCGACTACACGGCTCCGAGGCCCGCCGACGTCCCACCGTTTCACCGGTCGTACCTGAAGCGCTTCCTGCTGTCGCCGGCCGCGACCGTGGTGCTGAGCCTCGTGATTGCGGCCCTCATCGGAGGGATGCTGGCGATCTTCCTGGCTCGTGGTCGCAGTGACATCGTCGGGCGGGTCGAGGAGTTCCTCCACGGCGTCCGTAAGCCCGGTGCTGAGCTGAAGACGAAAGGACGGCAGGTGCGGTCGGCGCTCAGCAGCTCGCCGCGTGCGCAAGGCTGGCTGGCGAAGCTCGAGCGCGACCTCGAGATCGCCGACAGTCAGGTCTCGGCCGGGAGGCTCGTCGCCTTGACTGTTGCAGGAACCCTGTTCGTGTCGGTCCTGCTCGCCCTCTTCTCGCCGTTGCTGGTCCTGCTCGGGCTGCTGACGCCGCTGCTCGCACGCGGCTGGGTCAAGCGCAAGCTCAAAAGGGTTCGGGACGTCTTCGCAGATCAGCTGCCGCCGAACCTCCAGGTGCTGGCCTCCGCGTTGCGCTCCGGCCACAGCTTCAGCGGCTCGCTTGCAGTGATGGTCGAGAACGCGGACGACCCGTCCCGGCGTGAGCTTCGGCGGGCGGTCAGCGACGACCAGCTGGGGATTCCGGTGGACGAGGCACTCCGCCGGGTCGCCGAGCGGATGGCGAGCCGTGAGCTGCATCAGGTCGCCCTGCTCGCCGAGCTCCAGCGGACCGCGGGTGGGAATGCCGCCGAGGTGCTGGACACCGTTGTCGAGACCATCCGCGAGCGGGCCGAGGTCCGCCGTCTGCTACGGACCCTGACGGCTCAGGGACGCATGGCGCGCTGGATCTTGACCGCGCTCCCCGTCGCGGTCGCAGGCCTCCTCACTCTGATCCAGCCTGACGTGATGGCACCGCTCTACACGACGACGGCCGGCCAACTCGCGCTCCTCGTCGCCGGGCTGATGGTCGTAGCCGGCTCCGTCGTCATCCAGCGAATCGTCGACATCGAGGTCTGACCATGATCGTTGTTCTGCTTCTCGCTCTCGCACTCATCGGCACCTCTGTGCTGCTCGTCCTGCGTGCAGGGGGCGCCGCGGATCCGCGGCGCCGGCAGGCGCTCGAGCACATCGGCGCCTACGGCTTCAACGCCGACGCAGTCGTCGGCGGACCGCGGCCGCAGGCTCGCGAGCGCCTTGCGTCAGTCGCGACCATCGTGGGCAACATCTACAGCCGCTACGCGCGTACGGATCGCGAGCGCGAGATTCGGGAGCTGTTGCGCTCGGCGGGGCTCTACCGGATGAGGGTCACGACCTTCCTCGGCTACCGTGTTCTGGCCGCGGTCGGCATGGCACTCTTCTTGCTCTGGTTGATCAGCTCGGCGGGGGGCGGCGGCGTGCTCATGCTCTTCGTCGTCATCACCTTTGGTGCGCTCGGCTGGATCGCGCCGATGTTCATCCTCAGGAAGCGCGCCGCACATCGGCTCCAGCAGGTCGATCGCGAGGTCCCCGAGCTGGTCGATCTGCTCGTGACGACGGTCGAGGCCGGCGTTGGCTTCGGGTCGGCGCTCCAGATCACCGCCCGCCGGGTCGAAGGCCCGCTCGGGCAGGAGCTCCGGGTGGCGTTGAGCGAGCAGGGCATGGGTCTGACGATCCAGGAAGCCCTGAAGAACATGCTCTCGCGGGCGAACAGTCCCGCGCTGCGGATGTTCGTGCAGGCGATCATCCAGGGCGACACGCTCGGCGTCTCGATCGGGAAGATCCTGCGCGATCTGGCGGTCGACATGAGGAAGCGGCGCCGGCAGAACGCCGAGGAACGAGCTCAGAAGGCACCGACGAAGATCATCTTCCCGCTGGTGCTCCTGATCCTGCCCGCGATGTTCATCGTCGCCGTCTGGCCGATGGTCTACTCCTTCCTGAACGGGCTCGGCTGAGACGCCGCTCAGGGACCTAGACGTTGGTCTAGACATCGGTCCCGAACGCCAGGATCCTCCGTTCGAGGGATGGAGTTGCAGCCGCTTCGAGCACAGCATGTGGACGGGGGATCCGGGGACAACTTGGGGGGAGACAGCCATGCGGCGGCTGAGGGTTCTTGTTGCTGACGACCATGAGTTGATGCTCGAGGCGATTCGCCTCGCGCTGGCGGAGGACGAGTTCGAGATAGTGGCTATGACGAGCCGGGGCCCGCAGGTGCTGCCGCTCGTCGCACAAACGCAACCCGACCTCGTCCTCCTGGATCTGCGCATGCCAGGGATGGACGGGCTCACCTGTCTGGAGTTGCTCCGTAAGCGGCATCCCGGCGTCAAGGCGATCGTCCTCTCGGGGCTGGACGCACCTCACGTGATTCGCTCGGCCTTCAATCGAGGCGCGATCGCGTTCGTGCGCAAGCACATCGATCCACGTGACTTGGCTTCTGCGATTCGCCAGTCAATGGACGGGACGGTTACGCATCAAACCTTCGGCGAGTCGGACGAGAGCGAGTCGCTGTCCGCCAGGGAGGCGGGGCTGAGCGACCGGGAGCTGTCGATCCTGAGTGCTCTGGGGGAGGGACTCTCGAATAAGCAGATTGCGGGTCAGATGTGGCTCGCCGAGCAAACGGTCAAGTTCCACCTGACCAACATCTACCGGAAGCTGGGCGTGTCGACGCGGACGGAAGCGATCCATGCCGCGTATCGCAGCGGCCTCCTGGAAACGCCGGTGTTCGACACTGCGGAGTCGTCCGGCTAGTACAGGGCGGCGGTGACATGCGGATGGCTGATCTGCCAGGCACGGAGGAAAAACGCCAGCTCCTGGCGCGCCTCGCTGCCGTGGTTGGCGTGCACATGCAGCACGAGGCAGGCGTCGGTCGCGACCGGATGGGCGACGCAATCGTTCCGCAGGAACAGATCCATCAGCTCCGGCAGTAACGCAGGCTCGCTTATGCGCACGTGCATGGGCATCGCGTCCAGGGAATTATCGGACGCTAGGGTGCTCGAGCCACTCGACCAGTGTCTAGCCCCATCCGCCCGCTCGGCTGGTCCCCCGTGG
>Ga0209874_1000516_pt1 | contig 11499 bp, 9 predicted proteins | sample GWRWN1_20_30_FD_187216 | JGI IMG/M metagenome (GOLD analysis project Ga0209874, IMG submission 187216) | Riverbed sediment microbial communities from areas with no vegetation in Columbia River, Washington, USA - GW-RW N1_20_30 (SPAdes)... | ecosystem: Environmental > Aquatic > Freshwater > River... | reverse complement strand
GATCGATGAGGCGCCGTGTCTTCTCGAACAGCCCGCCGCCACCCACCCATACGGTGTAGACGTCCGGGCGGTTGAGCGCTGCGATGGCCGCGACCATGTCGCGCGGCGACTTCTGGGCGTCAAGACGCCCGACGGTACCGACGACTCTGGCACCCTCGGGGATGCCGAGAGCGGCCCGCGCTTCCCGCCTGGCCGACTCCGACACCGGCCCAAGCCCCTCAGCCAGTGGAACCGTCGCGAAGGCGCGCACTCGATCCGGGGGAGCCAGACGGAGGCGAACAGCCTCGGCTGCCGTCTCCGTCCCCGCTGCTAGGAAGTAATCGGTCATCCGTCCGAGCCTGCGCTCGATGGCGATCAGGCCTTTGCGGACCGGCAAAGACTGGAAATCGTGAAAGGGAAAGCCATGGAACGTGTGCACGACCGCCGGAACGCCACAACGCCGAGCCGCGATCCGCCCGAGCGCTCCTGCCTTTGCACTGTGTGTGTGGACGAGGTCAAAGTCGCCGTCGGCGAGGTGCGACTTGAGCTCCCGGAGCGCCCGGAGGTCGACTGCCGGGTAGATGCCGCGGCCGCCCGCCATCTCTCGTAGCTCGACAACTCGCAGCCCGGCCTGCCGCGCGTCCTCCGTCAGGAGACCGCCTTCGGCGGCAAAGATCGTGACGACATAGCGATCGGGATCGAGCGCTAGCGAGCCCCGTAGCGTGATCACTCCAGCCCCGGCGCTCAGCTTCGTCACGACCTGCGCCACACGGACTCGGCGCGCTGGAGCTCGCGCCCGCTGCCGAACGATCGGAACAGCCGTGGTCGTCATAGAGACGCCAGCACTGCGTCTGTCACGGCAGAGACAGACGCATCCGTCATGTGTGGGTAGAGAGGAAGAGTCACGAGACGAGGCGCCAATGCGTCCGTCGCAGGGAGAGACCGCTGCGCCTGGTCGCGGTAGGCCGAAAACGTGTGGATCGGAGGGTAGTGAACGCTCGTCTGGATTCCGTGCGACTTCATCGCCGCCTGAAACTCCTCGCGCGGTCGATCCACCGGCAGAACAATCACGGCGAGGTGGTGCGAGGAGAGGACGTCCTCCCGTGGCGCGAACGGCATCGTGATCCCGCGAACGCCGTGGAGCGCCTCCCGGTAGCGCCCGACGATGTTGCCGCGGGCTCGATTCCGTTCTTCAAGGCGCCCGAGCTCGACAAGCCCGATCGCGGCGCGCAGCTCGTCCAGGCGGTAGTTGAACCCCTGGAGAACGACGTCGTAGCTTGAAGCATGGCCCCGGTGCCGATCCCACGTCAGCGTCGTCATCCCATGGGACCGGAAGAGCCGGACTTTCTCGGCGAGAGCGTCGTCGTCCGTGACAACAGCGCCGCCCTCGCCCACGGGAAGGTTCTTATTCGAGAAGAAGCTGAAGCAGCCGATGTCGCCCATCGCACCGCAGGAGCGGCCCCGGAACTTCCCGCCCGGTGCATGCGCGGCATCTTCGATCAGAGCCAGGCCGTGCCGCTCTGCGAGTACTCCGATCTCGTCCATGCGGCAGGAGTGGCCGCCGTAGTGCATGACGAGGATCGCGCGCGTCCGTGGCCCGATCGCCGCCTCGATGTCGGCCGGATCGACCGTGAGGTCGTCCGGACCGACCACGTCGCAAAAGACCGGAGTTGCGCCGGTGTGCGTGATCGTGTTTGCAGCCGCGACGAAGTTCAGCGACGGAACGAGGACCTCGTCGCCGGGCCCGCAACCGATAGCGAGAAGGGCGAGGTGAATCGCCGCCGTGCCGTTGGCGACAGCGAAGGCGTGCTTGGAACCGCAGAGCGCCCCGAACTCGCGTTCGAACTCCGCGACACGCGGTCCCATGCTCCACCAGCCTGAGCGGACGACCTCCGCGGCCGCACGTTCAATCTCGGAGTCGACGCGAAGATCGGACAGCGGGACGACCCATTGACCGTCGCCCCCCGATGCGCCGTTGCCCAGCGCCCCCCGCGCAGCTGTATCTGCGCCCGTCGTTGCAGTCATGCGAGCCCTAGATCGCTCCGGTGGCGAGCTCGGACGCGGGCGCCCCGTTCGTCGCCTCGGTCCAGGCCGACACGGCCTTCTCGTAGTCATCTCTGCGGCCGATGTCGAACCACATTCCCTCATAGGGATACGCCCCGACGCGCTCGTCCGCTTGCAGCAGAGCCTGCACGAGATCAGGGAAGTCGAAATAACCTTCGTCCGGAAGATACGAGAGTGCGCGCGGCTCGATGACGTAGATCCCCATGCTGACCGTCGACGTCATCCTCGGCTTTTCCACATACGACTCAACGCGATTGCTGCTCCCGTTCGTGCCGAGCCCGAGGACTCCGTAGTCGATCTGAATCGGGCGCGCACGAGTCGCGATCGTGAGCAGGTTGCGATCGCGACAGTGGTGCCGAACTAGATCTTGGAAGTCGAGAGTCGTCAAGACATCGCCGTTCATGGTGATGAACGTGGATGAAAGACCATCCACCAGTCGCAACGGCGCGGCCGTGCCGAGCGCCTCTTCCTCATGAACGTACGAGATCGCGACACCGTCGTCCGCTCGGTGATCGAGCACCGCTTGGATCAGGTGCGACAAGTACCCCACACAGAGCGTCACGTCGCTGATCCCACAGTCCCTCAGCCGCCCGATGACGAGCTCGAGGATGGACCGGTCGCCGATCGGCATGAGCGGCTTGGGCAAGACCGAGGTGTAGGGCGCGAGGCGAGTGCCCTTGCCGCCGGCCAGGACGACCGCCCTGACCGGGCGTTTCGTCCGCGCCTCGAGCTGCTTCGACAGCGAGAAGATGCCTTCGCTCACGCCGTGCGCCCCTCTGCCGGTGCCGCCGCGAGAGCAGTGGCCTTTGGACGCCGGCGGAGACTCAGGTGCCCCGACATCCGGTTGACGGCGACGTTCTGCCGCCCCATGACGGCAATCGACGTCCAGAAGAGGATCTTGAGATCCATGAAGACCGAGCGCCGCTGCGCGTAGAGGCGGTCGAGGGCCGCTTTCTGAGGTAGCAGCCGCGTGACGTAGGCGCCTACCCTGTCGTCGGCGTCAAGGATCTCGCTTTCCTTGGCGAAAGCCAGCTGACACAGACCGGTCATGCCGGGCTTGACCGAGAGGATCACGGCATAGTCGTCGCGACGAAGCTCGACGAAGCCGGGGTCCTCAGGCCTGGGGCCGACCAGGGACATCTGACCTCTCAGGACGTTCCAGAGCTGGGGAAGCTCATCGAGCTTCGTGGACGCAAGCCAACGGCCGACTCGCGTGAACCGGTCGTCATCGGTCAGCGTGAGCGCGACTCCTGAGGCGGAGTCGTGCATCTTCCGGAACTTCAGCATGGCCAGGTTTTGGCCGCGGAAGCCGACACGCCGGCAGCGAAAGAACACCGGCCCGCGACTGTCGAGCTTGATCGCCGCCGCAGCGGCCGCCCCGAGCGGAAGGAAGAGCACGATGAGCAGCGCCGCAACGGCGATGTCGAGCAACCGCTTAGCGCCGACGTCGAAACGCCGGCCAACGGCATGCGCCGCATTTCCCACAGGTGCCTCACCCTCCCTCGATCCCGTACTCCCCTACAGAAAACCCACGAATGGCCGCACGGGTTTTTTCTGTTTGATATTGACCCCAACTTATCGCGAATGCGGCGAGCACTGTCAATAGGCCGATCGGCCTATCATCGACGTAATGCGACCCCGATCATTCGGCTAGCAACAAGCGCCTCCTCATTCGGCTAGGTACCCACCCGCTAGCACTGGGCATGCGGCCAGTATTAGTTACGCGTGTAAATGGGGGACAATCCCACTTCGAATTTAGAGATGGAAATACGGAACCCGAAGAAGATGCGGCGGCGAGCGCCTCCCGCAGCGGATCAGCGAGCGCGCGCGCGGCGTCGGCGCTTCGTGCGCACGTTGGCCGCTGCAGCAGTAGCGGTCGTCGTTCTGATCCCAGGTGCTCTGAGTGCAGACAACACGCTCTTCGTCGACCAGGCGAACCCGAATTGCTCGAACTCGGGGACGGGGTCGGCCACGCAACCGTTCTGCACCATCACCGCATCAGGTTCCAAGGTTCTCCCGGGCTACACGGTGCAAGTAGCCACGGGAAACTACGCTGAGCGCGTTGCGGTAAAGGCCGGCATGCCGGGGGCCCCGATCGTGTACACCGCCGCGCCGGGGGCCACGGTGACCGTCGGAAACGGTCAAGCGGGCGGCTTCGTGGCGTCCGGAAAGAGCTGGGTCGCGATCAACGGCTTCAATGTGACCGGGACGACCTCGTATGGCATCGACGTCTCGTCTGGGGCATCGAACGTCACGATCTCCAACAACAACGTGAGTTACGCCGGGCAGCCGGTGAGCGGCCAGACGAAGTACGGCATTCGCTTCAGCGGGGCCGCGGATTCGATCGCCGCGGGGAATACCGTGCACCACAACAGCGATACCGGCATTGCGATCACCGGCTCGTCCGCGCGGATCCAGGTACTGAGCAACCACACGTACGCCAACGCTCGAGGCTATGCCCGGGCGGCGGCGGGCATCCGTGTCGCCACGGCCTCGGACAACGTCATCGCGGGGAACGTCACGCATAACAACGAGGACTCTGGCATCGAGTCTTATCCAGGCGCAGCCAACACCCTGATCTTCAACAACGTCACCTACAACAACGGCGACCACGGGATCGACAACTTCACGACGTCGAACCAGCGCATAATCGGCAACACCGTCTACAAGAACGTCACCGCCGGGATCAACGTCGAAGGTGAGTCGACAGGTGCTGTCGTCGTCAACAACGTGGCCGTCGACAACGGCATCAAGAGCCCGCGCACCCACAGCAACATCCGGATCGAGCGCGGCTCGACGACGGGCGTGCTCGTCGACAGCAACCTCGTCTGGTTGACAGTGAGCGACACGCTCTACATCTGGGACTCGAACAACTACACGACCCTGGCTGGCTTCCAGAACGCTTCCGGCCAGGGCGCCCACGAGATCTGGGCCGATCCGAAGTGGCGCGACGCGGCCGGAGGCGACTTCCACCTGACCTGGGCGTCCCCGGCAGTCGACTCGGCCGACTCGGGTGTGAGCGGCCACGGTGCAGCAGACATCGAGGGGACCCTTCGGATTGACGACCCGTTCGTCGCCAACTCCGGGCTCGGTGCGCGGGCTTACGACGACCGCGGCGCCTACGAGCTCGGCGCCGGCGACTTCGACATTCCGCCCCTCGCGCGACTGACGGTCACGCCGAGCACCGGGGTCTTCCCGCTCGACGTTACTGCAGACGCCTAGGCCTCGACGGATCCCGACGCGACCCCGATCGCGAGCTACACCTTCGACTTCGGCGACGGCACCACCCAGGCGGGCCCGCAGACACAGCCGACGGCGACCCACGCCTACACGGTGGCAGGCGTCTACACGGTGACCGTGACTGTGACAGACACTGGCGGCAAGACCTCGACGGCGACGGCGCAGGTAAACGCGAGAGACCTGCCGCCCACGGCGAACCTGAGCGTCACCCCGACCGACGGGCAACTGCCGATGGTCGTCACCGCCGACGCTTCGGCCTCGCGCGACGACGACCCGACTCCGATTGCCACCTACGAGTTCGACTTCGGCGACGGCACCGTGGTGGGCCCGCAGTCCGGGCCGACGACGACGCACTCCTACAACGTCAAGGGGAGCTACACCGTCACGCTGACCGTGACGGACACGGCCGGCTACAGCAGCACCGCCACGGCCACGGTGACCGCCCGCGGGCCGGAGCCCACGGCCATGCTGGTCGTGACGCCGACCTCCGGCAGCGCCCCACTGGCGGTGACTGCGGATGCTTCGGGCTCCGTCGACGACGACCCGACTCCGATTGCCACCTACGAGTTCGACTTCGGCGACGGGATCAGCACCGGGCCGCAGTCACAGCCGACCGCCGGCCATACGTACATGGGTGCGGGAGCCTACACGGTCACGGTTACGGTGACAGACACTGCGGGCAACGCGTCTGAGGCGACCGCGTCCGTCTCGGTGGCCGATTCGCCGCCCACGGTCGGGCTGACCGTGAGCCCGACGACAGGGCCGCCGCCCCTCAACGTCACAGCCGACGCCTCCGGCTCGAGGGACAACGACACGACCCCGATCGCCACCTACAACTTCGACTTCGGCGACGGAACGGTGACCGGGCCACAAGCAGTGGCGACTGCGAATCACACCTACACGACCGACGGCAGCTTCACGCTCACCGTCACCGTGACGGACACCGCGGGGTTTGCCACGACAGCCTCCCGCGACGTGGTCGTGGGAGCGCCCAGCGCCGCGCTGACGGTGACGCCCGACTCGGGTATCTCACCGGTGGCTGTCACGGCCGATGCCTCGGCCTCGACGGATCCAGGCGCGACGCCGATCGCTACGTACAACTTCAACTTCGGCGACGGAGCCGTCACCGGCCCGCAAGCTGCGCCCACGGCAAGCCATACCTACCTGACGGGCGGCACGTACACGGTCACGGTGACCGTCACGGACACCGCCAACCTCACCTCGACGGCGACGCAACAGGTCGTCGTCAAACAGAACCTGATCGGCAACTCGGGCTTCGAGTCCAATCTGACCGGCTGGAACACCTCCGGTTCGGGCTCCGGCATAACGCTCGCGCGCGTAGCCAGTGGCCACTCCGGCTCCTCCGCTGCCCAACTCACCAACACGTCGACCGCGGCGAGCTCATGTCTGCTCAACGATTCCCCGAACTGGGTCACGAATACCGCCGCGACGACCTACTCCGGGACGCTCTGGGCGCGTGCCGATACCCCGGGCGCGACGCTCAGGCTGAGGTTCCGCGAGTTCACGGGCACGACGCTGCTGAAAACCGCCATCAGCCAGGTCGTGCTGACCCCTTCCTGGCAGCAGGTTTCGGTCTCGCTCGCAACGTCGGCGGGCTCCACGCTCGACTTCAACGCATACATCGTGAATGCCGCGCCTGGAGTCTGCTTCGACGCAGACGACGCGGCGATCACGGCCGGCTGACAAGTAAGGGGTTGAGCTCTCAGTCGGCTCCGACCAAGGAGCAGGGAGCTCAGACGTTGTAGATCGTCGGCTTGAACTCTTCGAGGGATCGGCGCATCCAGTCGATCGTACGGCGGAGCCCTTCTTCGAAGTCAACCTCGGGTTCCCAGCCAAGCAGTCTCTGGGCCTTCTGGCGGTCGGCTACAAGTCGTTCCACCTCGCTGTCGAGAGGACGCAGGCGATCGTCGGTGACCTCGACCGGCACCGCTCTCCCCAAAAGGCGCGCGACGAGCTCGACGACTTCGGCGACCGAGATTTCCCCGCCGGTGCCCAGATTGATGACCTCACCCAGCGCGGCGTCCATTTCGGCGCAGCGCATCATGCCCCGCACGGTGTCTTCGACGTAGAGGAAGTCACGGGTCGTCGAGGTAGAGCCGAGCCGAACCACGTCCTGGGACAGGGCCTGACTGATGATCGTGGGGATCACTGCTCGGGCGGTCTGCCGCGGCCCGAAAGTATTGAACGGACGTACGACGACGACGGGCGTCTCGAACGAGTGCTTGAAGGACAGCGCGAGCTGATCCGCGCCGACCTTGGTTGCCGCGTACGGCGACTGGGGATGGAGAGGGTGCTGCTCGTCGATCGGAACTGCCATCGCGGTCCCGTAGACCTCACTCGATGAGGTGTGCACCACACGGGACACATCCAAGCGCCGCGCGGCCTCGAGGACGTTCAACGTGCCTTCGACGTTGGCCGCGACAAACTCACGGGGGTGCTGATAGGAGTACGGAATCGGGATCAGTGCGCCAAGGTGGAGGATCGTGTCACGCCCTTGCACCCCGCCGAGGACCGCTTCCGGATTCGTTAGATCACCACGGAAGATCTCGATCTCCTGCAAGGTCGCGTGATCGACGTCCTCGAGCCAGCCGTAGTCGTTGCGGGAGTTGTAGCGCACGAAGGCACGAACGGAGGCGCCGGCATGGACGAGGGCCTCCGCCAGATGGCTCCCGATGAAGCCTGCCGCGCCTGTGACGAGAACCCGCCGGCCGTTCCAGAACGAGCTGGGCTCCGAGGCGGTGTTGGCCCTAGGCGTCGCCATCTCTTACCAGACCCGGTGTCCCGCGGCGCGGAAGCGGCGGACCGCGACCGCGTCGGGCCACGAATAGTAGGAGCCCTTCGAAAGGTCCAGCGGCGTTCGTGTCAGTTCTCCTCGCTCCATCTTTCGCAGCACGTCGATCAGCAACTCAGCTGCAAGCGCTTTGGAGCGGCGAAGGAAGCCATCAAGAGTCTCATTCGGATGGATCGGGAAGAGCTTTTGCCCACAGAGTTCACCTGCATCGATCTGCTCGTTCACGAAGTAGATCGAAACCCCTGCTTCGCGTTCCCCATTGGCGAGCATCCAAAAGCTCGGCATGACCCCTCGGTAATGCGGCAACGCCGCACCGTGGATGTTTAGACATCCGCGTGCGGGAAGATCGATCAGTGGCCGCTTGAAGATCTGCGGACAACTGACCGACACGACGACATCGGTCTCCAGCTCCCGCAGACGGTCGAGGAATTCGGGGGTGTTGACATCCGAGATCGAGGCACAGGCCACGCCCTTCTGCTCACACACGCGGGCGATAGATTGCCTCCGGCTCTTCGCGCGAAGGATGTGAGCGAGGAGGCCTCCTACGCCCGCAAACCCGAATGTTCGGTAGTAGCGCCACGCCGCACGCAGGGGCGTCTGCGCCCCATAGAGTGGCGGGACCACAAAAACGGCACTCGTCTCTTCGGCGTGCTCCGAGAGAACGCGCTTGAAGAACGCCGGGAGATAGAGGGGATCCTCTGTGGTCAGGAACACGATCTTCACGCCAGCCCCCACCTCGCAAGGACATCATCGAAGCGACCGAACTCGAGCGATCCAAGAAGGTGCTGAACGCGCCCCACGAACGAACGTCGGCCCAGCCCCTGGGAAAAGCGAAGCTTCGCAGGCGCGCTGTCTCGAAACTCGCTCAGCTCGCCGACATTGAACTCGTAGGGATGGCAGTAGACGATGGCCGGCCGCGCGCGTGCGATCGACCGAAGAGCACGCTCGAGCACCTTCGCAGGCGTAACGCGGAAGTACCCGCCCCCCGCCACAGGCAGTCTCAACCTGCCGAGCTGCCAGATCGCAACGGGCACCTCAAGCAATTGGCCGCCTCCGCGCAGAGGGACGTAGTGGGGCCCCAACGGCCAATCCGAGATTCCGTAGCGCCGTGTGCGCATCGGGAAGATCGACGAATCGATTCTGAATCCCACCTCGGCGAGCACGTCGAGCGCCCAGAGGTTGTCCGATCGAATGGAGAAGTCCTGGGCCCTGAAGGCGGTCACGGGAGTGCCCGCGGCGTCCTCCACAGTGTGGTGAGCTCGTTCAAGCTCGTCGCGGAGCTCGCGTCGGGCCATTGCGTAGAGGGGCCTGTGGCTGTAGCCGTGTGACTGAATCTCGTGCCCTTCTGCAACGAGCCGCTGGACCATCGCTGGGAAGACCTCGGCTACTCGACCCTGCACGAAGAAAGTCCCCTTGACCCTCGCCTCGTCGAGAACCCCAAGTATCAGGTCCACGTTGCGAACGACACGTTCGGTGATCGGTGCGTCAAAGTCGATGCATGACTGGTACCAGTCCTCGACGTCGACCGTAAACGCGGCCACCGGGCGTGGGCGCTCGAGCGCCGTGGGGGCGACTGCTGGGGTTGTCAACGGCCGAAGAGCGCGGCAGCCCTACGGCGAGGCTGATTGACACGTGGCCGCTCGTACGTGATGAGTCCGAGAACTGGCAGTCGTGCGACGCGCAGGAGGTGCGAGACATCGTCGAGCTCCGCTTTCTTGACGACGCTCGGGGAGACGAGCACCAGGGCCACGCTGCCGTTCTCTGTCGATCCGTGCGAGAGCCCGAATGGGCGGATGTGGAATTGGGGATTGCGAGCCCCGAAAGCCGCACTCGCGCGGAGATCCTTCTGCGGGTGACTCGTGGCCACAGGGCGCGGGCCGGTGCCGGCAACCGCCTCGACGGAGGCGAGTTCCTCCCTGAAACCCTCTCTCACGTCGTCCTGCGCGAGATCCTCGAACGTCGCCGCGAGAAGTCCAAGGTCCACGTCGGGACCGATGGGAACGAGCCCGAGACTCTCGACTTGCATGGATTCAGCACCGAGCCGCAGGCGGAGCGCGATCCGTGAGAGCATGTGCCGCGCCTGCTCCTCGTCGGCGCCCGCCAGAACTGAGCCGAGGAGAGGTGTGTCGAACTCGCGGGCCAGGGCGTCGCTGCCGACCAGAGTCGGCCGAAGCGTCTCGATCAAACCCGCGACGCCCAATCCGAGGATGAAGCCGATCAAGGCGCCCAACACCAGTTCTTGGACCTGGCGTGATGCGTCCGCCTCTATGGGCGGCGTAGCCGCGCTGATGATCGCCGCCTTGGGCCTCAGGGCGTCCGCCGAAAGCACATTGATCCGTTCAGACTCCAGGACCGAGCGCTGCTGGGCCAGGAAGTCACGGACGCGTGCAGCCTCGTCTCGATCCGCCCGCAGCGCGTTGGAAGTGGCTGCTGAACCCGCGCGTGCGATCGCGACGTTCAGGTCGTCGATCTTCAGGTCGGTTTCCGAGATTCGGGCGCTGAGAGAGTCGACACGGTCGCCGAGGTCGTCCAACACCTGCTGGAGCTGGCCCGTCGTTACATCGCGACGGACGCTGAGGACCCGCTCGGCAAGAGCGTTGGCAATCGCAGCGGCAGCGGCAGGACTCTTGTCCCTGACCCCCAGCTGTACCACGCTTGAAGTCCCCAGGGCCCGGACCGACACGTGCCGCTTCGCAACTTCAACCGAGTCACGATCGACGTTCGCTTCTCTCAGAGCGAGACGAATCTGCGTCGGACTCGTCGCGATTGCCTTCCCGGTGTCGGCGATCGAGCCGGATTCGGTGCGCGACTTGGGATCCGCCGTCCCCAGGACCAAGCGCGCCGAGGCTGTGTAGGTCGCTGGGCCGCGCGCGTGCACCGCCGCTGCACTGACGCCGATGACCACGAAGCCGAGAATCAGCAGCCAGTGCTGCCGAAAGATTCGTCGAGCCGCCTCGTTCAGTTCCATAGTTGTCTCACAGTACTTCGCATTCCGCCCTCATAGTCAGGCTTAAGCCTTGCGACGATTCGGTTCCCCGTCAATGGGCCGAAGGACCCATCATCTGTCTGACCTGCCCTGGAACGGCCCCTCACTGCTGTTCGAAAGACGGGACCTAGAGGCCGCCACGATAGCCGTGCGGCATCGGGGCCGGAAGGAAGGCCTGCTTCACCTTCCGAACGACGCGGGCGGGCGTTCCTTCCTTGACAGTCAGCACTCCGCCGAGATCGAGGCGCGAGAGCTCCACACGTCCGGCGCTGCGCACGGTCGTAAACCCGAAGTCACCCAGGAAGTCCGCCGGGAAGATCGTCTTGTGCACCGAGAACCGTTCGTAATGCGATTCGCCCTCGCCGTAGCGGTAGCCAAAGGTTTCGAGAGCTCGGGCGCCCTTGTCCTTCGCATCGCC
>Ga0209874_1000515_pt1 | contig 11517 bp, 9 predicted proteins | sample GWRWN1_20_30_FD_187216 | JGI IMG/M metagenome (GOLD analysis project Ga0209874, IMG submission 187216) | Riverbed sediment microbial communities from areas with no vegetation in Columbia River, Washington, USA - GW-RW N1_20_30 (SPAdes)... | ecosystem: Environmental > Aquatic > Freshwater > River... | reverse complement strand
TGGTCGGTATGTACGAGCGTGAAGAGCCGTACGCCTCCGTCGTCAAGGGAGAGTTCGCCGGGCTCGACCCGGACGCGCTACCGCGGCTCGCGGTCGACGTGCCGATCCGGCCGGACAGCCCCTACGGCGTGGGCAAGGCGTTCGGCGAGGCGGTCGGCCGCTATTACGCCGAGGAGCACGAGATGTCGGTGAGTTGCCTCCGGATCGGGACCGTGGATCGCGCGAATCGCCCGGAGACACTGCGGCATTTCGCAACGCTGCTGACTCATCGCGATCTTGTGCACCTGGTTCGATGCTGCCTGGCCGCCCCTCCTTCTCCCGGCGGCTTCGCGATTCACTACGGCGTGTCCGCGAACACGTGGCGGATCTGGGACATCGACGAAGCGCGCACGTCCGTGCGTTACACGCCGGAGGACGACGCCGAGCAGTTCCGCGCGTCCTCGGATATGGCTTAGACAAACCAATCTCACCTTGCCTGATCTGGATCGACGCGCCACACGGAGATCCGCCTTCTCGTAGGCGCGCTGAGGTACGCGGGCCGATGACCCGGGAGCGGCGCCGTCACGTCTCATGACCTGAGCCGTCAGCGGCCTGCGAGATCACCTCAGATGAGAGCCCCGGACGGCGGGTCTTCTGCGATGTGCTGCGTGTAGCTGCCTCAGAGTGGGGAGCTGGGCATCTTGAGGATGGTCTCTACGGCCAACTCGAAATGCATTGAATCGACTGCACGCCCGCGCGGGTTTACGGCCGCCTTCGCTGCTGGAGCCCCAGCGAGCGCGTCGAGAGCGCGACCAGGCCCGAGCCGGGAACGTTCACCTTGGCGATGCCGTTCGGGCCCGTGGTCAGGCGCTTCCGGCTGTGGACCGTTCCGTCGCCTCCGCGGTTCCACACGGCCGCGAAGTAGGTCGCGTTCGGCTTCAGGCGATCGATGGTCACGGCCTCCAGCTCGCGCCCTCGATTGAGCACGACCGCCGACTGCCCGCCGGCGGGCCCCTTGAACACGCTCACCAACGTGTGCTCGCCGCGACCGAGCCCATCGGCCTTCCAGTTGTCGTCGATCAGGCGGTTGAAGAGCATCGTCATCCGGTAGGTCGGCGTGTCCGCGAACCGCTTCCGGGCGCCGCAGATCATCCCCCAGTCTCGCTCGGGACGGTGGCGGCCGTCGATGCGATAACACGCCCACTTGGCCAGACCAACGATCCCGCACTGCGGCGCGAATGCGTTGAACCATGCGTGCTGGAACGCGGATGCGGTCGACTCTTCGATGTTCTTCCCGCCCAGCCTGCCGGAGTTGAAGCGTCCTTTCGGACCCGCGTTGTCACCCCTCACTCCGTACTCCGTTACGTACAGCGGCAGCTTGATCTCGAGTTTCTTGCGTAATTCGAGGAGCTGCGTGAGTCGAGTTTCGAGCTTCTTGTAGTCGCCGTTCGTCCAGTAGACGTGGACGGAATAGCCGTCGAGGATGTCCGCCATGTTGTCTTGCATGAACTTGAGCCAGTTGGCCTGGTTCGAGCCGGCGATATGTCCGCCGGCGAGGAGGTCACCACCCACGAAGTCGACCGCATCCCGGAGCTTCTTCGCAGGATGTCTCGGGTCGGCTCGCGCTTTGAGGTCCGTGTCGAGGAACCGGTAGAGGCGGTTGTAGATCGCCATCGAAACCGGCGTCTTCCTCTTCCTTCCGATGTCCTGGTTGTTGACCTCGTTCTGGACGGTCACGTGAGTGACGCAGTCGAACCTTCTCCGAGCTTCCTCGATCACGTCGGCAAAGGCCTCCATGAACTGCTTGCCGAGGAAGCCCGCCTCGGTCGGATTCTTCGGGTCGCGATAGTACGGACCGTGCCACCACGTCAGGTTGACGTTCGCGCCGCCCTCCTGCGCGAGGGCGATGGTCTTCATCAGAGCCTGGCGCTCCACCTGGCCGGCAGGTCCCGGCTGCGTCGCCAGCAGCCGGACGGCGATCCGGCTGTGCCCGGGCATCAACCGCTGAACCGAGTTCTGGAGCTCAACGAGCAGCGGCGCTGAAACGGTGCCCGGATTCCCCGCTTCGCCGAAGAGCTGGGTGAAGAACTGCGCGCCGAACCCCAGGAACGGCTCGACCCTCCCGCCGTGTTGCACGATTAGGGGACGACGAATGGTGACGGTGCTGGCCGCTACGGGCACGATGGCTCGTTCGCTTCTCGGGCGGCCTGCGACAGGCTTCTCATCACGGCACCTCCCAGTGGCATACCGACTGATTCACGTCTCTGAACCCGAGGCGGGAGGCGAGAGGGCCGGCAGAGACCCTCTGCGGCTTTCGTTTTTGGGCTCAAGCACAAGTGTGTCACTCCGAGTACGAACGTCAAGCCTCGGGTGCCGCTGCAGCAAAGCTAGGACGTCGTGACCGCGGACAAGTTCTTGTCCCTTTGCACGCCAAAAGATCACAAATGGGGGATAGCTTGGGGGCCGTCGCACCGTATCTTGTGATCAGGAGAAACTTGTAGACATGTGTAGCCAGTGCCGACTCGCCACTCCCAAGGACGCCGACCAGGTGTGTCATGCCTGTTCGATCGCAATCCGCGCAGAGACACGGCGGGGGCTCCGCGCGATCGAGGAGCATCTGGGAGATTGGGCGCAGCTCGAGCGGTGGCTGGACGACTGGGAGTGAAGGCGGCTCCGGCACAGGTCCCGGAGCCGCCGTTTCGCGGGGAAGCTAGGCCCTCGCCTTCGATCGCGTCTTCTTCGTCTGCGTCTTTGGTCCGGCGACGGCCTCGCGGGTTTCCGCGAGTTGCTCGATCACCTGCGCCTTGACGGGTCGGTCGTCGGGAATCCGGGCGTCCAGCGTTTCGATCGCCGAGTCGATCGTCCTCGTTGCCTCCGTCTCGGCCCCAGCCGCGGCAAACCGCCGCGCGACCAGCTCCGAGATCGCGCGGTAGCGGATGTGCCCGAGCGACTCGGCGGCTAGGTTTGCCCGCTCGACGAGCGCTGGGTCGATGAGCTCCGCGGCCTCTTCTGGCTGGGCGGGAGCGATGTCAAGCTCGAGCCCGTCGTCGGTCGAGACCAGCTGCTTGTACTCGAGCGTCAGCGGATTGCCGAGCGCGACCCGCGCGTGAAGTGCGATGCGCCGTTCGGGGAACCGCTCGACGACCTCGTGGAGCACGTCGTTGGCGCGGTCCAGGACACGGCTGCCGCCGAAGACGAGCAAACGCGCCGTGTCTTGTGTGAATAGGTCGCCTGCTGCGTACTCTTCCTCGCGTGAGACCGGCGGAGCGATGCGGAGCACGAATGGGGTCGACACGACGTCCTCGTCGTCAACGTGCGCGGCCGCCTGGATCAGATACGTGCCCGGCTCTGCCACGTCCCAACCGTTGAGCCCGGCCGAGGCGAGGACTGCACCGTAGATCGACTCACCCGCCAGCAGGACTCTCGTGACCGGCTGGACGCATTTCTGCCGGAACGGAACGAGTTGGCGAGCCTCCTTTCCGTCCTTCTTGAGGATCACGGTCAGCGAGTTGGCGTCGAGAACGTTCCCGTCGACGAGCCGGGGCTGGTCGCTGGTGTTCGTCAGTTTCAGCTCAAGCCAGACGGGCTCCATGAACTCGTAGCGCGCCTGCTCGCGGTTGACGCGAAGCTCGAGCTTCATGGTCGGCTCGTCCGGGGCGGCGGCTTCCTCGAAGCCGTGGTGGTCGAACCAGGCTGCGTTTCCCATTTGCACGAACCGCTCGGGCGCGTGCCGGATGAACAGCAACTCCTGGTCGCTGAATCGGTACTCGAAGTTCGAGAAGAACGCCGCCTGCCCGCCGGCCACGTTGTAGGGGTAGTTCATGAAGCTACGCGCTTCGGTTTCGTCGGCGAGCGGAACCCAAGGCGTGCCGAGTGACTTCTGCCAGGAATGCGCGAGGTTGAAAGCGTGGCCCATCTCGTGGACCGCCGTCCAGAACCGCATCCGGTCGATCCAGGCGGCCTTGTTCAGGTCGTTCGCCGGCGGCTGCGCGATGAACGAGTCGACGAACAGGGCTGTGCCCTGCCGGTGGTTCGGTCCGATGTCATCGAACATGATGCCCCCGAGACCGTTACCGGACTCGTGTAGCGAGGCGTAGAAGACCCACATCGCCCACTGCGCGATGCTGGCGTTGAGTGACCAGTGGGTCTGCATCGCGTCGTGCATCTCCGTGTCCGACCATGTCGTTCCGGGTGGCGCCGGCACGGTGCTGCTCGGGTTCGTGGTCACCTGGCAGCCCATCCGCTGAAACACCTTCGGGATCGAGAGGGTCTCGCAGGCCAGCGAGGCCGGTCGGACGGGATGGGCGCAGGTCTCGATCTCCGTATCGGCAACCTCGCCCGCCTGGAAGTCGAACTCGAAGTTGACGGTGCGGAAGTTTGGCGAAAGGAGCTTGTAGACGACAGTGCGCTTGGTCGCCCCGCCGCCGCTGAATGTGATCTTGACCGAGCGTCCGCTCGGGAACCGGCTGTGGTTCGCGGTCACGCGGACTCTCGTGTAGGGGAACGACGCGGCCGCGCCGTCCTTGTACCAGATCGTCCCGGCCCATTGGTTCGTTCCGATCGTGGCGAGTTGCGCGATCCAGTGAACCCGCATCGCGAGAGAGCCGCCAATCGTTCCGCTTACAGTCATCTGCGGGTAGCGGCCGTCGACATCGAGGCGGACCACCTCCCTGCGGACCGGACGGACACCGGCGGGCGCCGGCTCGAGCGGAACCGGCACCGCCAGCGGCCCGGTGATCGGCGGCCGGCCGTACAGCCCGCTCACGCGCGAGACCGTGAGCACGGCGGCGTCCTCCGCATCCGGGATCGCCCCCTCCTCTGCCTCCGTGTCTACGTCGAGGAGGTCGAGCCCCTCATCGTATGTTTTCATCGTTTCCTCCCCTTTTACAGAGTGGCTGCCGCAGGGGACGGGTGAATTTGGTTTTTGGGGTCCTCCTCTCTAGGCGAAACCGAGTTGCTCCGGGTACGCGGCCACGAGGCTCCCGTCGCGGAGCGACAAAGCGACATTCGGGTTCGCGTGTGGGTCGAGCTCGAAAGTCTGATGAACGCCGCGGGTGGGCACGTCAACCTCCAGCGTGAACGGGCGGTCCGGCACCTCGAGCTGCGTATCGGCGGCATGGCTGATCTGCGTGCGGGTCGTGACCTCCTCGCCGCGGTAGGCCTCCGCGCCGTCGACGAGAATCACGACCGCGTCGCGATCGAAGCCATCCTGGAGTGCGACATTGATCAGCATGGCGCTACGGGCGCACCCGGCCTAGGTGACTGCTCGGTCGCGTTGCGACGGGCTGTGCCGGATCGAACCTAGGCGATCCTCTTCCCCCTTTGGCCTTGCTGCGTCTGACGGCACATGCTCCCCTTCGTCGAGCCGCAGACGACAACTCTAGGTCTACGACTCTTGCGCGCTCCTGTCAAGGGGCGGCGGGCGAACCTGATCCGTTTCTCGGCTCGTTCCGAGTATCGCGCTGCGTGCGGAGGTGGCTCTAAGGAAGGAAGGTCTTGACGCGTTCGGCGATGGTGTGGGCAAGCCCTGCGGGTTGCAGGTCCTCCTCTATCCGGATGAGCCAGGTCGCAGGTGATGCGGCCATTGTTTCTTCACGCTGGGCGCGGACGCCGCGGGCGGTGCTGAACAGGCCAATGGCGGTGGCGGCGGCGGCGCCTACGGCAACGCCTGCAATCTCGGCTACACCGACGCCGAGGAGAGTTGTTGGTGCCGCCATCTTGATCGCGAGCGCTGTCTGAGCCGTATCGATTTTTTGTGACTTGAGCAACCGTCGCAGGTCTGAGAGATCTTTTCCGAGGGTCTTTTCGTATTCGATCTCGATGTGTTGGGCGAGTGTTGGGAGGTCGCTTACGTCGCGGAGGCTGGCGAGGTGGTTTGTTACCTCGGCAATCCGCTTTCGGTAGTTCCAGAACTCGTCCTTGTGTCGGCTGCGAAGCTTCAGCACGCGGTCGACCGGGATGTGCTCGAGCCCTTGCGGGACGAGTGTCCGTATCGCGATCGTGAGGAAGCGGGTCTTGGCTGTGTCGGGCGCTTCGGGTTCGTTGGGGATCGGGAGTTCCGCGTCGGGGAGGAGCCCCCGAGCTACCGTGTCGAGTCTCCAGCCGTATGCGCCTGCGTGGTGGAGTTCTCCGTCGGTGACAGGCGTTGTGCCAGCTCGATTCGAGAGCTCACCGGCGAGTGCGCACATGTAAACGTCTGCGAGCTTTGGATGCATGCCGACCCAGTCGTCGCGTTCGATCGCGAGTCCTGAATCGAGCAGGGCCTCTCGCGCGTCTGCGTCGAGCTTGGCAATGTGGATCCAGCCGATCCTCGGGTTGAGATGAGTGTCGTTTAACCAGCCTTGGCGCTCCGGCAGACTTGAGACCTCGTCGAGGCTGTAGGCCTCGGCGACGGCGGTGTCGTGCTCGGTCAAGAAACGGGCGAATTCGGCTCCGAGTTCGGCCATGGCTGGGTCATCCGGTGCACGGTTCTTGAGCACACCCTCCTCGCTCAGTCGGGCGAGGGTCGGTGTATCGATCAATGGGTAGTTGTCCGGGACGATCCGCTGAATCTGAGGCCAAAAGAGCGCAGCCTGCTTGATCCATGCCTCACTGCGCGGGTGCACATACGGGTAATAGAGGGCAATCTCGGACACGAGTCGCCTAGCTCGAGAGCGTACTACCTCGGTCGACCGCGCTTGAGGGGCGAAGCCCCGCCACGAGATCAAGGAATTGCAGCGCGGGCTTCTCTCGCTAACGGCGGCCTAGCCGCTCGCGCGGCGACGCGCTTCTTCCTGCTCGCGCGCCTTTGCCTCGTGGTACGCGATCCGCTCGCGCACCATGCGCTGCGTTTCCTCGCGCTGGGCGATCTCCTCACGTGTCATCTTCGGGAACTTCCTCTTCTTCCCCACCTTCATCCTCCAACAGCCAGCGGATCGGCGCGACATCGTGCTGGATGTCGCCGAGCAGACGCATGATAGTGGTGACGTCGCGGTGTTCGATCGGCGACTCGATGAGAGCATCGTCGCGTTGGTGAGCGACGCCGCAAGTGATGATTCGGGACCTGTCACAAGCCCCGCCGCGACATCGTGGGTCGGTGGGCAGCTGGACCGCGTTACTCGGTTTCGACTAAAGGTCTCTTAAGTGCGCTGGATGAGCTGAACCCAGTGCAGGGACGATGCGACGACGAACGAAACCGCGCCCAGCATGAATGCCAGCCACGGCACGAGGCAGAGGATCAGGCCAGTGGCCGCGTACGGATAGCCGGTGGCGCCTCGCTGTGCCCGTGCCAGTGCGTGGACGGCGAATGGCATGCCGTACGCAGACACGACGAACGCAGCGATTGCCAGCATGGTCCATTTCTGCGAGCCGATCTCCGGCACCAGCATCAGGAGCGTCGTTACACCGAAAGCGAGTGCCACCCACGCTGCTGGGTTAGAGGCTCGTGTGCTCCTCATCTGCGATCGAGCGCTGGCACTTCCGAGCGCGTGGCGTGAATGCCTGGCGGCTGCACTGAGCCGGTCGAGCCGGTGCGTCAGAGGCGGATGACTCGGAAACATCCGTGACGGGTTGAGGGTGATGGCGCCCGAGGACGGCAGCGCCACGATAAAGAACGCGTCGGCCGATGCAATCTGGCGCAAGTCGCGGTCCGGTATACGCTCGAGCTTGTCGCCGATGTGGACGAGCGCGCTCATTACATTTTCCGGGGCTCCAACGATCAGCGCGGCGGTGCGGTCCGCCACGAATTCCCGATAACGGGAGATCGAGAAGACGAGCAGCGTTGACAGTGTCCAGGCTAGCCAGGCAAGAAACATCAAGGGCAAGGAGAACACCGCAAAGTAGGCGGCGACCTTGGCGCGGGTGGTCTTGAGCTCGCTCGGGGCATTGATAAAGGGCGCAATGAGCTTGCTCAAGAGTGCGCCCGGCAAGCTTAGGATCGTCATCACATAGGCATCGCCGTTGGCGATGTGGGCAAGTTCGTGCGCGACGACTGCCTCGAGCTCATGCAATTCGAGCTCCCCCATAAGGCCTTCGCTGACGGCGATTGTCGCCTTCGCGCCCGTACCTGATGCGAACGCATTGGGAATGCTCGACTCAACGATCGCAATACGAGGCTTGGGCAGATCCACGAGAGCGCATATCCGCTCGACGAGATCGTGCAGGGTTGGTGCTTCGCTGCGGTCGACGACGCGGGCCCGAACGCCGTCGAGGATTGCCCTGTTCGCGAAGTAGGGAACAGTGAGCGCCAAACAGAGTTCTATGAGGCATGCGAGCGCGGCTGCGGCGAGGGAGGACGTTTGTCCGTACACCCAGATCACACCAAGCAAGAAAAACGGAAGCTGGAGTGCGACCAACAGAAAGGTGACCCCCAGCAGCCGGAGGGTCAGGCCGACGTCGCGGTAGTACGACCGCCGAGTCCAGACCAGCACAAGAGCAACCGAAACAAGGAGCGCGATCATCAACCCGCTCCCGTAAACAAGCAACCATGAGCTGCTTCCTTCGACACCGGAACCGGCTATGAACGACGTATTGCTCAGTCGCTTCATCGGATAGTCCGAACTCGTAAAACCGGATCGCGCGGCGCCGTCGAATGGCATCCATTGACCCGTCCCAGCCGACTTCACGTACATCTCGGTGAAGAGGAACTGGCCGCGGTTGTTGCACGGCTGGCTCTGGTTCTTAGCCGTTAGGTACACACGCGGAAATCGCAAACCGCGGGCGCTACCCGCGAGCGCCAACGACTTGACCGTTCCTCCGTCGATCGCGAGCCGCCATCGCGAACGTGAGCCTGCCCGTTCGATCACCAGAGAGTGTGGCTCGTTCACCCTCCAGGGGATGTACGAGCGTGGGTACAGCGGCTGATAGTGCGCCCTCTGACCCTGCCACGCCATCGACGCAAAGACGTTCTCCCCACTGCCACTCGAGCGGAGGGCGAGTTCGATGTAACCGCGCCTCTTGTCGCCGATCGCAACCCAACCGGAAACAAACTCGTACTTGCGGTCGAGGCCAGAGAACCTCGTCGTTGGAGTAACCACCGCCCTGACTCCAGCGAACAGCTCGCTCCCGAGATCCTCGATGCCGGCGTAGGAGCGCCCGTTGTCACAGCCGACGAGTTCGGGTCGACTGGCGACCGCGGGCACGACCAACAGCCCAGCTGCAAGCAGCAGAGCAAAGACTGAGGCGATCCGCGCTACCGGTGCCTTCACTGAACCCCATCCGTAGCGGCCTGCAACTACTCAGCTAATCGGCTCCCATCAGCGGCCCTCACCATCCCTGACCTCAGTGACATGAGCCCCGAAGCGGCTCAGCGCACTGCGTCTGAGTGTTCTCGAGCTCTGGCGCAGATCTGCGAGATCTTGGGATCGCGGCTACGCTGGGTGTTGCGCAAAGACCTTACGCGGAAGCCGTCGAGGCTCCGAGGCTCCTTTCCGACTGCCACATGGGCTTAGTGCATCGAGAGAATCCGCCCGGGTTCTCCAGCCCTACCGAAAGAGTTAGGAGCGCCGCATGAATATGTTTGCAACCGTACGACGCTACGAAGGTGTCGACGAGAGTCGCATCGACGAGCTGACCCGCAAGGTCGACGAGACCCTGATCCCGAGCCTGAGCAAGTTGCCGGGGTTCGGCGGGTACTTCCTGATCGAGGCCGGTAACGGCGTCGTCACGTCCATCAGCCTCTTCGAGACCTCGGCCCAGGCCGATGAATCGACTCGCATCGCAGCCGACTGGGTGCGAGAGGAGAAGCTGGAGCGGGCGATTCCGAATGCGCCGAAGGTCACGACTGGAAAGGTCACTGCACACAAGGTGATGGAGCCGGCACTCGTTTAACGTCTCCGAACGACGCTTGATGCTGGAAGAAGGCCCGCGTCTCGCGGGCCTTCTTGCTCCGCCGCGTAGGCCATCTCTAAGGAATCACTGCTAAGGGTCCAGCTGGGACTCGTCCTTGCGGCGCATCGCCTCATAGACCGCGTTCCAATGACCTGAGATCTCCTGGAGGGCGCGTGCCGTGGTTAGTGCAGCGTCTTCCAGCCGCGCGTTCACCTTCTCGACATCGTCCAGACGCTTCTCGATCGCCTCGAGGCGAGTGCGATATCCGCTGACCTCGCGAGCGATGATGTCGAAATGTCAACTCTGAACCTGGGAACGCGGATCGCTTGTGCCCGGTCGATCAGTAAGAGCTGGCCCTGCAGTCAAACTCCGTCGCCTTAGGCTCCTCGCCTCGCGCGCGTCGCGCGTTGGTGGGTTGCGGGCTTTGGGCCGGGACCGAATGCAGGACCAGTTCAGAACATCTTACGCCGTTTGGGGACGTGAGAACGCCTAAGTTTTCTTCCCGATCCCCAACTAGTCGCGGATCTTTGCGATGAGACGCCCCGATAGGGCGAGTCTACGGGTTCTACGGCTTTCGCTGCACTGCGCCTGCGTACGTGCCGAGGAGCCGCGTGAAGGTCGCGTGCTCACTCAGTGTCGCGAGCGCTTCGACCATCTCCGGCAGTTGAGCCGGCGCCTCGACGTCGGCGTAGAAGACGTACTCCCACGGACGTCCCGGCCGCGGCCGGGACTCGAGCTTCGTCAGGTTCAGGTGGCGCTCGGCGAACGCGCCCAGACAGCGATACAGCGAGCCGGCGACATGGCCGACTCCGAAGACGAGCGACGACTTGTCCGGCTCGGCGAGCGGCGCGGGGTCGCGCGAGAGCGCGCCGAAGCGCGTGTAGTTGTCCGGGTAGGTCTGGATGCGCTCCGCGAGCACCTCGAGCCCGTACAGCTCGGCCGCGCGCCGCGATGCGATGGCGGCGGAGCGCTCGAGTCGGTCCTCCGCGATGCGCTTCGCCGCCCCCGCGGTGTTGTACTCGGCGCGCACGGTTACGTCGAGCGCGCTCAGGAACTCCTCGCACTGCGCGATCGCCTGCGGATGCGAGACCACCTCGCGCAAGTCATCGATCGTCGAGCCGGGCAACGCGAGCAGGCAGTGATCGACACGCACGACCGTCTCGCCGACGAGGTGCAGGCCATGCCTCAGGAAGAGGTCGTAGGTCTCGTTGATGCTCCCGGCTTGCGAGTTGTCCATCGGAACGAGCCGCCAGCCTGTGCGGCCGACCTCGACCGACTCGAACACCGTGCGGATCGACGGCAGCGGACGATGCTCTGCATCGGGGAAGAGCGCGACCGCACCCTGCTCCGAGTACGCGCCGGCTTCGCCCTGGTACGCGACGACGTCCACCGTCAGAGCTTACGGCCGCGCGTCAGCTCGGCAACTGCGAAAGCCCCGCTCAATCGCAGGGCTTTCGCGCTAGCTGAGGCAGGTTCCCTGCGTCAGTTCGAGAGAGCGAACAGCAGGAACTGGGTGAACTGGGTGGCCGCGAAGTTGTTGTCGCTGACGAGGACGAGCGACCTGCGACCGTCCGGCAGAGTCGGGCCGATCGTCATTCCCTCGACGTTGTCCAGCGGGATCCCAAGCGTGTCGAGGTCGAGGAGCAAGGTCTTCTGCACAGACCGGATGCCGCTGAGGGCGCCCGCGAGGCTGTCGGCTCCGTTGACGTCGTCGGCGCCCGGAAACCCGAC
>Ga0209874_1000514_pt1 | contig 11519 bp, 12 predicted proteins | sample GWRWN1_20_30_FD_187216 | JGI IMG/M metagenome (GOLD analysis project Ga0209874, IMG submission 187216) | Riverbed sediment microbial communities from areas with no vegetation in Columbia River, Washington, USA - GW-RW N1_20_30 (SPAdes)... | ecosystem: Environmental > Aquatic > Freshwater > River... | reverse complement strand
AGCTACGCCTTTCAGGTATCGGTAGGGTTAACGCTTGCTTGTTGGCCGCGAAGACCCCCAGCGCAGGCCGGGTTTCGCGCTACTTGACGTAGCGCTGGGACCTGCCGCCGCCATAGGAGTCGGGATAATGGAAATAGGGCATGCAGCGGGCGTGGCCATCTGAGGCCGTGGTGTAGGGCCGGTAGAACCACCAATAGTTCCGGGGATAACAATAATAAGACTGAACGCGCCGAGCATGATGATGGAACGCCGCCGGATGCGCGAGCACAGGCCTCACGGCTTGCAGCGCAGCGAGCGCCTCAGCGCTTCCCGCCCTTGCGGGCTCTGGCTTAGCGACAATGAGGAGACTTAAGGCGGCGACAACGGCCAAGCCAAGCCTGTAAGTGCCCATGCTCATCCCCCTCGAGCAATCCCCTCGGCAGAACCAAAGTCTAGAAGGCCTGCATGCGTGAATCAAGCCTCCGGCAACCATGCGAGCGCATCGACTGTGTCTTCCACGACACGCCCCTTGACAGTGGCGGTCCCCCGCCCATCAAGTTGAGCCGAGCCGAGCCGTTCCCGCCCAAGCGCGATATGGAACGAAGCTCGCCCGATTAGAGTTGCTATGCCTCGCCACCCCCAACCATCTCCCCAGGGAAGGAAAACCCAATGTCATCAACCGACAGCGATATCCGTACGGGCGGAGCCAAGCGCGGCGCGGGCAGCCGTGACGCCGACGATCTCGCCAATCAGATCGATGCGATCCGCGCCGACCTTCAGAACCTGACCTCTACCGTTGGCCGTATCGCCAACAAGCAGATGAACCGGGCGCAGGACAAGGCGATGGAGACTGCCTATGAGGCTGAGGAAGCCATCAGGCGCAATCCTCTCCAAGCCGTCGCGATCGCCGCTGGCTTAGGCTTCCTGTTTGGTGTCTTCACGCGTCGCTAGGCGAAGCGTCCATGCTCCGCTCGGCGCTCGCGCTGCTCTCCTCGCTCCAGATCGGACTCCGCATCAAGGAATCGGTCGAGCGCTCGCTCAGGCAAGCGATCGTCATTGCCGTCGCGGTGATCGTCCTGATCGCCGCCGCTGCCTTCGGCCTGCTCGCGGCCTATCACGCGCTGGTCTTGTCCAACGGCTTCACCGCGCCTCAGGCCGCAGGCATCCTTGCCGCCGCCCTTGCGCTACTCGGGGTTCTTATCCTCGCCACGCTTCCCCTCTTCGCGCGAAAGCGAAAGCTGCAAGCGCCGAGCATGATGGAAGCGACCGGCGAAGGCGCAAGCCTGCTCGATCAGGGCGTCGGCAAGGCAATGCAGCAAGTCGGTCCGGTGACGCTGCTCGCCATCGCCTTCATCGCCGGACTTTTGGCGAGCCGCCGCAAATAAACCTCTGCCGAGGGCCGCGTAACCTCACCTATATAGAGTGCCGTTATTCCATGTCGCCGGGAGCGGCGAAGCCACGAGTGGAAATGGCCGGGGAACGGGTCTAAGACTTAGTCCGCTATCCACCTCGCGTGACAGCAGAGCGCCGGCTTAGCTCAGATGGTAGAGCGGCTGATTTGTAATCAGTAGGTCGGGGGTTCGAATCCTCCAGCCGGCACCAGCAAAACCAAGCACTCCAAGCCCTAGCACCTCAGCCTTTCCCTCCGTAGGTAACCCTAGAGGTAACACCAGACAGGAGGGGATTGATGACGCAAACCACCATTAACCGCCGCCGCCCTGCGGTTGCTACCAGAGCCAGAAAGAAAACGGGCCGATCCCAGCGGATCGGCCCGTCGCATTCTTCGGCGCCGGATCATCCTACCACCACCAGTACGGGCCCCAGTACCAGAACCATGGACCACCCCGATACCGCCGACGGCGATACCGACGCCGACGACGCCTACGGCCCGCCTCTGCGGTCGTGCTGGTCGCCGCGGTAACCGCAGCGGCCAAGCTGGTTACGCCGACGGTGGTTCCGACGGCTGTTCCGACGGTCGTTCCCACAGCGCTGATGCACCAAAACACGGCAATCGCCACAGCTGCGACGGTCTTAGCCAGCAGCTTGCGGGGTCCGTTTGATTTGATGCTAGCGTGAGGGGACGCCAAAAGGCTGTTTCCCATTCCGCTCACCCTTCCTTTCTCTCCTCACCTCTGCATTTTCAAGCAGTTGCATGCGAGACCTTTAGGGTGGATTCCTCCGCCACAGATGTAACGACGGATCGCATTCCCTATGGGCCTCACTAACGCGTTTAGCATTCGTGGCGTTCCGACAGAGGGGGGCATGAAGCGGCCCGGCACCTATCCGCAAGACCACTTGTAGAGAAAGGATGGCACCGGGCCTAACCAGCCGAGAGAAAGGATAGGGTCCCAAGAGCTGGCTGCACATACAACAAATGCTATGCAGTCTCGTTCCTCACAACTGGCAAAACGCTCATCATTCAAAAGATTTGACCGACTATCAGCGGTCGTTGGCCGAAGAAGGCATGAATCGAGCGGGGAACCATTAGTACAGAGTGTATCCGTGCGGGTCGGTCGCGCACGGGTCTTGTGAGGCATGGACAAGAGCTTCTTGGCAAGCTTCGGGTCGGGGGGTTCGAATCCTCCACCCGGCACCAGCCTCAATAATTGCTCTGGCCGTCCGTGCCGGCGCCGAGCACCCGGTCGAAATCCCTTCGTTTCTGCTCTTGGATGGCAGCTTGTTGCGCCCGCGCCTGTGCCTCGGCCAGCTCCTTGCGGCAGGCATCATAAGCCGGACTCTCTGGCGCGCCCTTCCCTTGGCACGTTGCATCGTCCTCGCTCTCCATCGCGGCTTGCTCAGCGGCCCGGGTTGCCTGGCCTTGAGTGGCGCAGCCCTGGCCGGCCATAGCCGCCACGAGCAAGCTCAAAGCGATGAGGTAAGACCGCAACCCGAGGCTCCTTTTCCGCCGTCTGCCCAACTTCGCTCGCCTTTTTGGCCGTTTGGTGATGTGGAAGACTGGCGATCAAGTTGGGCTTGACGGGCTCGGCCATCTAGAGGGACGCTCTGCCACGCGGCAAGCGTCGATCGGGGAGCGCGCAATCTCTATGACCAAATATGTGCTCTTGGTGCTTGGGCTCCTGCTCGCTCTTCCCTTAGGAGATGCGCGCGCTCAAACAACAAATCCGATTCCCCCCGCGCAGTCGCTCAAGCCCACGCAATCGCCGTGCACCCCCGGCAGTCAAAGCGTGCGCGTTTGTGAGGACGATTTTCGCTCGTGCAGCAGCGTGTGCACCGCGACGGCCTTGGATCCCAACGCGGAAACGACCGGCTGCAGCCTGCGGTGCTGCACCCAGTTCAAGGCCTGTCTCAGCATAAAGGGCTGCGCCTCCAGATCCCTCGAGTGCTTTTGAGCATCGTCCGCAGCGAGGGTCCGTCCGCAGGTCTTCGCCGATCGTCGCGTCTAAGACCCCTTGGCCCCGGCTTGAATCTCGTTCAACTGATCCTCAAGCAGGAGCGGCGGCAGATATTGGATGAAGGATTTGTGCTTGCCCGCGACTTCATAGTGGACCTTGAGCGTCAGGCCGCCAGAGGCCCTAAGCACTTCCTCCGGCGTCATGCCGCCAGCGTCCGCCGCCCCCGGAAAGACAAAGACCAGCTTGAACGGGGCCTGCGGCGGGATGGAGTCCGCCAACGCTTCCGCGGCCGCGGCCTCGGAAGGTTGCGCTCCGACGGCATCGTCTCCCGGCTGTCCGACGATCACCGCAAGCTTGAGCTCTTGACCGTGAAGATCCGGCTTGATGACGCCCCCTACCGAGCCGAGTGGTTCATCCGACATATTTACACCGCCGATCGAGAAGCCCTTGATGCGCACGCCCTCAGGCGTCACGGCGAAGTCGAAGACCGAGCGCTCGTCGATCGGGAAATTCTTGTGCTCGAACAGCCAGGCGATGGGCTCCGCGGGAGTGGCTGCGGCGAGGGATGACGATGGCGTGCTTGCGCGCAAGATGAGGCCACCGCCCAGCATCAGGCCGCCGCACACCAGCAAAAGAGCTCCCGCGATGATGAGCATCTGGCTCAGATCGATCTCCCCTACGCGCTGAGGCAAGGATACCGCGTTTTCGGCGCCAACCCGAGAGGCCTCGGCCGTCGGCAAAAGGCTCTGAACGCGCGCAGTTCCCTCTTTTGGGCAGTGCCGAGCGCCCAGCCCTGCCCTGGCAACCTTGTCCCAGAACGAGGGGGCCAGGGCGTAGGCTCTTGCCGAAACACCGCTCAAGGCCGGCGCGAGCGCCTCGCCTGCCGAGCGCGTGAGTGGGTCTGCTTTGGCCGAGAGCCAGGAGAAGCCGGTCGCGGATCCTCTGCCTATTGAGCGCGAAATGTCGTGGGCCCTGGCCGCAAGTCCGCCGAAGCAAAGGGAAAGGAAATTGCCGACCGAGGGCGCCAGAGCGTGAACCTTAGCGGCGATCCGCGAGACGCCGGCAGACAGCAATATCCAGATAGAGCGAGCGAGCGGGCGCGCCGTTCTTCCGGCAATGAGCAAGCCGCCCCAGACAACCCTTGCAGCCAATCCATCGATGTAGTTCAGGCCGGAGACGATCTTCGCGACCACGAGCCAAAGGACCGAACGCACGGCCAAGGAAGCGGCCGACACCGCATCCTTGATCGAGCGCACGGCCGCCCGGCGCATGGCCCGGCGCCGTGTTCGCCTCTGCTCCCGCCGCTCAAGCGCCTCTTGGCGCTCCCGCTGGCGGTGCAACCAACGGTCATGCCGTTCCCTGTCCGCCTGAACAGCCGCGGTTTGAACTTTGAGCCAGCGCTGGTGGTCGCTGAGATCCTCTTTCGCCGAGACCAGAACCTCGCCCGACCTGACCACCGTCTCCTTGACGACGGCGACGGCAGCCTCGAACGCAGCGACGGTCTCCCCGTCGGAATCCTTGTCCTGCGGCGGCCATACGCGTTTCTCACGCATCGGACTGACCATGCGGAGTGGCTCCCCTAAAAACCGGGTCCATGGCGAGCCTCATGTGGCACAAAACTCATAAAAGCGGCGCCTCCAAGGGGGACCTTTACACGCTGCCCGCCGCGGAAGCCTTAAGGCCGCACAAGGCTGCCGAACGTCCTTGCCGCTATCAAGAGGCGCGGCGCACTACCGCTCCCGGCGAGGACACGGAGACGGGGAAACGCCGGGAAACCAGGCGGCAATGAATGGCTGACAGCTCTGCGCCAGCCGTCACATTACCGGCCAAACCCCTAACGGCCTATCATTTTATCGCTTTATCCGCCGAACGGCGAGGGACGTGGCGTCTTTGCCACGCCTGGCCGCCCCCCTGGTTTCCAGCGTCCCCCGCTCCCACCTTTCTTGCGACATACCCTTTCGGCACTCTCCGCAAGATCACCCTGGAGCAGATCACGTGACGGAGCCTTTGCACCTCCTCTGCCGCGCCCTCAAGATCGGGGCGCTCGTTGCGCTTCTCGTCCTCCCCGTAGGCGCACGCGCGGAAGACGGGGTCCATGCGCCGCAAACCGGGACAGCCGAACAGCCGGCCGCCGGCGAGCCGAACCCGCAAGCGAAATCGAACGACGGAGAGATCGCGGCCGACCGCCTCCCTCCCGTCTCGGCCAGCCATCACAGCATCAACCTTGCCGGCGCGGATGTCCCCTATAGCGCGAAGGTCGGCACGCTTCCGCTCCGCGACCCGCATGGCAAAGCGCTCGCCAGCATTTTCTACGTCGCCTATGTGCGGGAGCCGCAAGAGACCAAGCGGCCGATCACGTTCGTCTTCAACGGCGGCCCGGGAGCGGCGTCGGCCTATCTTCACCTTGGCGCCATCGGACCCAAAGCCGTCGAGGTGAATGCGAAGGGTGAGCTTCTCGGCCCCCCTTCCCGCCTCGTCCCCAATGATGCGAGCTGGCTCGACTTCACCGATCTCGTGTTCGTCGATCCCGTCGGTACCGGCTACAGCAGGGCAAGCGACGGCAAAGCCGAGGACGATTTCTGGGGCGTGGAGCAGGACACCGACTCGCTCGCCGATTTCATCAGGCTCTATCTCATCGATGCCGGACGCATGGCTTCGCCGGTCTTTCTGACGGGCGAAAGCTATGGCGGCTTTCGCGCCGCGACCATCACGCGGGCGCTGCAGAAGACGGGCGGAATTTCGCCGAGCGGGCTCGTGCTCATCTCGCCCGCGCTCGAATTTGCCCTTCTGCATGGCGAGGATTACGACCCGCTGCCCTGGGCGCTCGGCCTCCCCTCGTATGCTGCGGTCAATCTCGAGAGCAAAGGCGTCACCGGACGGGAGGCGCTGTCGAGCGCGCTGCAAGAGGCCGAGCGTTATGCACTGTCGGACTACCTCGTGGCGCTGGCATCGGGCACCGCACAGGGCGGCGAGGCCGCGAGCGACACCGTGGCGCGGCTGACGGGACTCCCGGTCGAAATCGTACGCCGGAATTTCGCGCGCATTCCGCCTCACCTCTTCATCAAGGAGTTCGACCGCGCCAACCGCCAGGTACTGAGCCGCTATGATGGGAGCGTTAGCGGGCCCGATCCTAATCCAGCGAGCGCCTGGCCGCACGGACCCGACCCCGTGCTCGATTCCACCGTCCCCCTCTGGACCAGCGCCTTCGTCCAATATGCGCAGGACGAGCTCGGCTATAAGACCGATGCGACCTACCGGCTGCTCAATCGCGAAGTGCGCTCGAAATGGGATTTCGGCACGAGCCCGACGCGCCAGGGCTATGCCGGCGTGCTCGAGGACATTCAACAGGCCCGCGCCGCCAACCGGGCGCTCGAAGTGTTCATTGCCGCGGGCTACACCGACCTGATCACCCCCTATCTCGCGCCGGCCTATCTCGTGAACCAGCTTAGTCCGCTGGAAGGCGCAAGCCCGATCACCATCGAGGACTACGCCGGCGGCCATATGCTCTATCTCCGCCCGGACACCCGCCGCGCGCTCAAGAAAGATGTCGAGGCCATGTACGAACGGGCTCTGAAGTCGTCCCCGCAGGGCTAAGGCGGAACAGGTACCTCTCGGGTGAACCCTTGCGCTGGATCGGCTAAGATGCCGATTCGGGCAGACCGTGACGAAGGGGACCCGGCGATGTCACTCCGAGGCGCAACGCTAGGCTTGCTTTTGCTCGCGGCGGGTTCGACCGCCTTCGCGGAGGACCAATCCACGACGCAAGCGGCCCCGGAAGAGCCGCAATGGACGGAGTTCCAATCGACTGATCGGGGCTTCGCCATTTCCTTCCCCGGGACCCCCAAGACGACGAGCACACCGGTCGAAGGTCAGAACCCCCTTCTTCAGTACGATTTTCAGGTGAGCCTCGGCGAGGACACTGTCTACAGCGTTGTGGTGTTCGAATATCCGGCCGGCAAAGGGCCAAGCCCCGACACCGACGCTTACCTCAAGCTCGTGAGCGCCTACGCCAAGGGCAGCGAGTCCCGTGTGCGCAAGAGGGGCCCTGCGACCATCGCCGGCCGCTCCGGCTTCGAGGCGATCGCCGACGACGGCAAGAGTAAGCTCAGTCATTTGATCGATGTCGTGCCTGCCGGCGACCGCATCTACATGCTGGTCACTGCCGGCCCCAAGGGCCACGCCACGGGCGACGATGCGGGACGCTTCCGCGATTCCTTCCGCCTGCTCGGCGATGGAGCGGACTCGCAATCGGCTGCCAATCCGCCTCCGCAGTAGCGCATTCCCTCCCCTCCAAGACCATGCGCAAGAAGCCTGCGGCCAAAAACCTGACGAGCAAGAAGCTAAAGCCAATTCCTCACTTTGGCAGCGAAAAGGAAGAACGAGAGTTTTGGGAAACCCACGACTCTGCCGACTATGTCGACTTGAGCAAGGCTAAGCGCGTTCGCTTCCCCAATCTCAAGCTCTCGGCGCCCAAGAACCCCTAGGCGGCTTGCGGCTTGCGCAGATCCTCGACGAAGCTCTGGACGTCCCGCGACGGGGCCGGTGTGAAGAGACTCACGCCGAACATCACCAGGAAGCCGATAGGCACTGCGAACAGTGCGGCGAAATCCTTTTTGATGCCGCCCCAATTGGCGACGGCCCGCGCCGTGTCCTCCCACGCCGCCAACGCCGCGGCCCGCGCCCCCTCGTCGGCGAGGTAATAGCCTTGCCTTAGCGCGCTATAGCGTGCCGCCTCGTCTGGCGTGGCGTTGGAGAGGAAGCTCGAGGTCTCGTAGAAGGCAAACGGGATATAGCGTGGCGCCAGCATGTAATAGAGACACACCGCAAGGCCTGCCAGCATGCCCGCAAGAGCGCCGTCGCCGGTGGCGCGCTTCCACCAGATTCCGAGAAGAAGCGCCGGCAAGAGGGTGCTCGCCGCAAGCGAGAAGGAAGCTCCCGTCATGGCCGGAATTTTTTCAGGCACCGTAAGCGCGACCCAGGCGGCAAGCCCCGCAACCAGCACGATCGCCGCACGCGCGGCGAGAATGCGCCGCCCTGTCGAGGCGGTGAGATGCAGGCTCCTGTAATAGAGGTCGTAAGAGAGCGCGTTGGCGATGGCGAGAACGAGCCCGCTGCCGATGGCGAGCAAAGCCGCTATCGCTCCAATGGCAGTGAGACCGAAAGAGAAGATCGCCGCCATATCGGACGAAGCATCTGGCGCCGCGCCGAACGGCGAGACATAAGGCGCCGCGACCAGGCACAGCGCTGCGCTGAAGGGAAGCGCCCAAAGAAACGACGTCCGCGCCTCCTCGATCGAAGGCGTGACCAGGCCCCGCATCAAGAGAGGTGGCAGCGAGGCCGTCCCCGCGACAAGACAGAACAGCAGCGCAAAGCGGTTGACGCGATCCTCGGCGGCGAAGCTGTCCAGCTTGAGCGTTGCCAATGCCGCCTCGATGCCGGTGGGATTGAGAGCAGGAAGCAAAGCTCCCTGTTGCCAGAGCAGGATCGCCAGCGCGACCAAGGAGGCGGAGAGCAGCACGGCGTATTGGACGATTTGCGTCACACTTGCCGAGCGCATACCGGCGGCAATGCTGCACAGGAGCAGCATTGCTACGCCAAGCGCGATGCCCGTCCCGGCGCCGACGGCGACGATGCGCATGGCTATGGCGCCGAGCCCCATGAGCACCAAGGCGAGAGCGGGAAAGGAGCACAAGATCACCGCCAGCACGGCGAGCGGCCTCACCCCCGTCCCGCCGAACCGCTCGCCCAGAAAATCCGGGACGGTATAGCCGCCGAACTTGCGAAGATAAGGCGCTACAAAGAGCGCGATGAGGAGAACGCCCCCTCCCCCGCCGAGGACCAGCAGAGAAGTCCCATCCCATCCCTGGCCAAGGGCGCCGGCGAGCCCGGCAAAGGCGAGCACCGGAATCACGCAAATGGCGATCGCCATGCCGTTGAACAGGCCGGGCACGAGCCGCCCCGCGACATAGAAGTCGGAGATCGGCCGTCTAAGCGCGACAGCGCCTGCCCTGGCGTAGAGCGCCAAGGTCGCCAGCATGAGAAACTTGATTGCGAGCGTCACCCGTCTTTCCCTTCTTCGCTGCGCTACTTGAGCGCCTGTTTTCCCGGTCGCGGCGCAACATCGCGTAAGAGCTCCGCCAACTGAATGAAGTCCCGCTTACGCGGCGAGGTCTTGCGCCAGGCCAGCCCGATCCCGCGCTTCGGTTCCGGCGCGCGGAAGCGCAACAGGCGGATGTCGCCCTTTGTGTGCACCTCGCTGGCGATGGCCATCTCCGGCAGAAGCGTAATGCCATAGCCGTTGGCGACCATCTGCACGATGGTGGCGAGGCTGGAGGCGCCGAAGCTATCGCGGGCCTCCGGCGTCAGCATATGGCAATAGGACAGCGCTTGGTCGCGCATGCAATGGCCCTCCTCGAGCAAGAGGAGGCGATCATGGGCCAGCATCTCGGCGCTGGCGTGGCGGAGCCGCTGATTGCGCTTCGTCGCCTTGGTCGCGAGAATGAACCGGTCGTCGAACAGATGCAGCGTCTCGACCTCCGGATCGTCTATGGGGAGCGCGATGAGGATAAGGTCGAGGCCTCCGGCGACGAGCTCATGGACGAGATTCGAGGTCAGGGTCTCGCGGAGCTGCAGGTTGAGCGCGGGAAAGCGCCGCTGCAGCTCCGGCAACGCCGCCGGCAGCAAATAGGGCGCGATCGAGGGAATGGCGCCGAGCTTCAGCACGCCCGACAGCACCCCTTCCTGATGCTTGGCGTAATCGAGAAGATCGCGCACCGAGGCAAGAATGGTGCGCGCGCGTTTGGCGATCTCCTCGCCCTGTTCGGTGAGCTCGATGCCCGACTTGCGCCGCTCGACGAGGCTCACTTCAAGCTCGTCCTCCAGCTCCTTGATCTGCATGCTGAGCGCTGGCTGGCTGACGGCGCAGGCCTCCGCCGCATGGCCGAAATGGCGGGTTTCCGCCAGAGACTCGAGGTAGCGCAGTTGTCTCAGCGAAACCATGGCGATAAGGACCGCTTATGCCTCCTATAAGGAAATACGATTGGAAATTATCATGGGCGGAAACGATATTCAAATGGCAGAGCCGCGCAGCCTTTATCCGGGTTCGCAAAACGTCTGGCTGCATCCGCCGAAGCTTGGCCTTAACTCGCGGAAGGAGAGCTAGCATGCGTGAGTGGCTGAAGCCGACGATTGAGGAGACGGAGTCCGGCATGGAAGTCACGAGCTACCTGCCGGCAGAGCTGGATCGCGCTTAATCCGCTCTCTCATCTCGGAACGAATGCGAGCGGCGATCCGGCGGAAGCCCGATCGCCGTTTCGCTTTTTGGCGCTGGGTCTTATATTCCCGGAGGTAGCGCTTGCCTTAGCCTTGGACTAGCCTCTGCAACCGCGCTCCCAAATCTTCCGTTCAGATTTTCTTAATGTGGCATCAAGGTAGTGTTCATGACGAGACCATGCCGCTCTCACCTGCGCTTCCTATATTAAGTGCGTGGAAGTACGCCCCGAGACTGACCGCGCAGAAGGCTAGCCGTTGACGTGCATCAAAGCGGCGAATTCTAGGGAGGACTATCCGGGTTCCTAGATCAGGACTGGGTAGGAAGAGGTAGAACATCGTGACCAAGATCATGAGCCCCGAGGAACTGGAGCAGGAGCTTCGCGCCATCGGCGCGGAGCGCTACCACGATAAGCATCCCTTTCATAAGCTGCTGCATGGCGGCAAGCTCAATAAAGGCCAGGTGCAGGCCTGGGCGCTCAACCGCTACTGCTATCAGTCGGCGGTGCCGCGCAAGGACGCAGCCTTGATGAGCCGGTGCCACGACCGGCAACTCAGGCGCGATTGGATCCATCGCATCATGGATCATGACGGCTTCGGTGAAGAGGAAGGCGGTATCGAGCGCTGGCTCGTGCTGACCGACGGGCTCGGGCTCGATCGCGATTATGTCATTTCGAGGAAGGGCGCCCTGCCGGAGACCGTTTTTGCCGTCGAGGCCTATGTCAATTTCGTGCGGGAGAAGACCCTGGTCGAGGCGGTCGCCTCCTCGCTCACCGAGTTGTTCGCGCCCAAGATCCATAAGGAGCGCATCTCGGGCATGCTCGAGAATTACGACTTCATCAGCGACAAGGTGATGGCCTATTTCAAGCGCCGTCTCACTCAGGCGCCGGACGACGCGAATTTTGCCTTGGAATATGT
>Ga0209874_1000513_pt1 | contig 11521 bp, 10 predicted proteins | sample GWRWN1_20_30_FD_187216 | JGI IMG/M metagenome (GOLD analysis project Ga0209874, IMG submission 187216) | Riverbed sediment microbial communities from areas with no vegetation in Columbia River, Washington, USA - GW-RW N1_20_30 (SPAdes)... | ecosystem: Environmental > Aquatic > Freshwater > River... | reverse complement strand
TGCCGACACGCCGAGCCCTTTGCGCTGGCCGGGAGTGAAGCGCCAGTAGCCGGCGTGTCGTCCGAGCTCGAGTCCGTCCTCGTCGACGACCGCCCCTTCGGCGGGATCGAGGCCGCGCCGCTCGAGGAATGCGCGGTAGTCGTCACCGGCCAGGAAGCAGGCCTCCTGGCTCTCTCCGCGTCGTGCGACCGCAAGTCCCGCGCGCTCCGCCTCCGCCCGCGTCTCGTCCTTGGTCTGCTCGCCGAGCGGAAACGAGATTCGGTGCAGCCGGGACGGGTCGAGGCGCGCGAGCATGTAAGACTGGTCCTTCTCGGGATCAATTGCACGGGCAAGCAGCTGCCTGCCCCGGTGCTCGACGATCCGCGCGTAGTGACCCGTGGCGAGCGTGTCGGCGCCCGCACGGCGTGCGAAGGCAAGCAGGCGCGCGAACCGGAAGCCGCCGTTGCAGTGGATGCAGGGATTCGGCGTCTCTCCGCGTGCGTAGCCGCGCACGAACGGATCGACCACCGATCGCCGAAACTCTTCGCGCAGGTCGAGCGTCACATGTGGGACGCCGAGTGCGTGACACGTCTCGCGCGCCGCGATCACAGCCTCCGGCGAGCAGCAGGCCCGCTCCGCGTCGGGCCCGTCGGGATCGAGCCAGAGCCGCAAGGTCACACCGACCGCATTCGGCAGAGACTTGAGCAGCACAACCGCGCTGTCCACCCCACCACTCATCGCCACGGCAACACGGCCGGGCGTGCGCGGCGCATGAAAAGCGGGCCCGATCGCATTCGCAAGCGCATCGACGGCAAGCGTCTCGCCCCCAACCGAAGCAGCCTCGAGCAGCGTCAGCCCAACGAGCGACCGCTCGAGCCCAGCTGCTTCCGCATCGAGGATCCGCTCGCCGTCGAAGGTAAGCCGAACGAGGGCGAAGTCAGACCCGCGCGCCGAATCGCCAATGAGCTCGATCACGAAGCCAGGCTATAGACAATCGCCGCGAGTGCCGGCTCAGCCGGCGCTCGCCGCAACGGCCCTCGGAGACCACCGCTCTACCCGCCGCGAAGTCACCATGGCTCGCGCGCAAGCGCGAGCCAGACTTCGCGACGCGACAACCGCCGCGAGTGCCGGCTTTGCCGGCGCTCGCCGAGCACGCTCTCGGAGCCCGGCGCTCTTCTCATCTTGCAGTCACCATGGCTCGGCGCAGCCGAGCCGGACTGCAAGATGCCCCACCCTGCCGTGACCTGCGCCCGCTGTGAACCTGGTCAACCAGGTGGGTGCCTTGCCGGCTGTCGGCTGACGCCTCGGCCGGACACGGGCTCCCTCAGCAGTGGTGTTGGTTCTACATGGAATGCGCAAGCCACGAACAGGGTCGGGCATTCGCAGACTAGCGCTTACCTGGCAAACCGCCACTGGATGGTTTGCGTGCCGTGAAGGTCGAGGCGGTTGGCGAGTGCCTTGGTGATGTCGAACTCCCGGCCGGGGACGTTCGGCCCTCGATCGAGGACCTGGGTCAGAACCTCTCGCCCGTGAAAACGGACGTACACCCGAACTCCACATGGGAGCACGGGATGTGCGACCCCTTCGGTCGTCTTCAAGAACGGCTGGCCGCACGCCGTGCGGCGGCGGCGCGCCGTCGGCCCATAGGGTGCCGCCCGCGCGGTGTAGTAGCCGTTCTTCGTCCCGGGTACGGCGACCGCGCTGGGGAGATTGCGGTTGCTGTCAGCGTCGCGGCGCGTGATCGCTAGCGCGGCTAGTGCGGCGACGAACGTGATCCCGGCCAGCCAGACCGAGCGCTGGACGAGTGTCGCCCTCACGTTCCGACGGTGTGGAGCAAGTCGCCGAATGCGTCCCGCACGAGCCCGTCGAAGTCAGCGGGCAGCACGCCGTCGGGGCCGGCGAACTCGCGCAGGTACATGAGCAGGTATGCGCGCTCCTCGTCGCGGGCGACATCGCCGGTGGCATGGTCACGTGCGATGCGCTCGAGCTCCCACAGATTCCACTCGCGGGGCCCGTCGTTTGCCGGCGTCAGCGCGACCACCTGCGCCGGCTCGGGCTCCGGCTCCGGCTCGGGCTCCGGCTCCGGCTCGGGCGGGGGCGGCGGGACCGCGACGATCCGAGGCGGCTCCGGCTCGCGCGTCGGCTCCTCCTGCGCGACTGGGGCGGCGGCAGGCTCCGGCGGCGATTCGACGCGAGGCTCTCGCCGGACCACGGCCGGCTCCGATGCAGGGGTCGCGACCGGCTCCGGCACCGGCGTCCGCACTCGTTCTCGGGCCCGCCTGCGCGACACGGTGATCTCGACGACCGCGACGGTCAGCCACGCGCCGGCCATCACCGCGACGATCCACAGGGTGCCGAGCCTCGCAATTCCGGCGATCACGGCAACCGCGATGATGAATCCGGCCTCGATCAGGAACCGGGGGCCGACGACTGGCACCGAGGAATCCTACGGCTGCTGCTCGTCCTGCGACTCGCCCGCGGGCTCGGAGCCCTTGGACTCACCCCCTTGAGCGCCCCCGGACGTCGGCGCAGCCTTCTCTGTCTCGCTCTTCTCGGTCGCGGGTGCGGCCGTTGGCGGTGAGACGGGCGGTGGCGCGGACGAAATCGCAGCAGAGGGGCGCGCTGCTCCGGGAGGCGTGCGACTCGCCTCGGTCGCTTCCTTGGCCGCGGCGACGATCGCCTCGCCCACCCGCTTGATCTCCTGTTCGCCGAGCCCGGCAGCGGCGAGCAGCTGCTCGGTGCCGCTCTGCGCCCGACTGAGGATCGCGGAGGCCTGCGCGCGCGCCCACTCGAGCGTTTGCTCCACCTCCGCCCTTGCAGAGTTCGTGAGCTCGGTCGCCTGGTGACGCGCCTGCTCGAGCAGGCGGCTTCCCTTGGCCTCCGCCTCGCGCAGCTCCTGCGTGGCGTCGCGGTTCGAGTTCGCGAGCAGCTCACGCGTCTCGTTGCGCGCGTTGTTCAACATCTCGGCGCGTTGGCGCTCAGACTCCTGGCGGTAGCGCTCGATCTCGGCTTCGCGGTCCTGCTGCTCGCGCCGCCGACGCCGGACCTCTTCCTCCGTCTTGGCCAGCTGTGCCTCGGATGCCTTCTGGGCGTCGGCCTCGACCGTGTCTGCGAATTCGGCGGCGGAGCGAATCAGGTGGAGGGCGTCCATCCGCACCGCGTGCCCGGTCGGCTCGACCGCCTGGCCGCTTCGACTGGCCGCCTGCAGAACGCGTAGCTGTGCCTGGAGCTGCGCAGCGTGCCTGCGAAAGGCCTCGAAAGCTTCGCGCACCTTGTCGGCGTCGTAGCCATCCCCGCTCTTGGGCAGGTCCTCGAGCCGCGGAAGCGCGGTGAGTGACGGCTGTTGTCCTGGTTCCTGTGTGGCCATCTGCGGCTAGCCCTTCGGAGGAGAGTATGCAGGTTTCATCGGTCGACCAGGCTTCAGGGGTTAGCGCCCTTTGGTGCCTTCAAGCTGATTCCAAGCTCATCGAGGCGTTCCTCCGTCGTGGGCGCAGGCGCGCCCGTGAGTGGATCCGACCCGCTGGCCGTCTTCGGGAACGCGATCACCTCCCGGATGTTCGACTCCCCGGCGAGCAGGGCCAAGAACCGTTCGATGCCGAGTGCGAAGCCGCCGTGGGGCGGCGCCCCCATCTGCAGCGCGTCCAGGAACCACCCGAACTTGGCCCTCGCCTCCTCCTCGGTCAAGCCCATGGCGCGGAAGACACGCTCCTGGATCTCCTGGCGATGGATCCTGATCGAGCCCGAGCCAAGCTCCCAGCCGTTCCAGATCAGGTCGTAGTGCTGGCTGAGTGCCGCGCCCGGATCGGTGTCGATCAGGTCCTCGTGCCCTTCGATCGGGCCCGTGAACGGATGGTGGACGAACGTCCACTGTCCGGTGTCCTCGTCTCTGAGGAAGAGGGGAAAGTCGAGCACCCAGAGCAACTCGTTCCGCGAGTCGTCGACCAGACCGAGCTCCTCGCCGAGGTGAAGCCTGAGCGCCCCGAGCACCCGCTCGACCAGCGCGGGTGTGGCGGCGACGAAGAGCACCGTCGAACCGGGAGGCGCGCTGAACGCCTTCAGTTCCTGTTCGGAGAGGAACCTCGCGATCGGCGAACGTACCTCTCCGGACTCGCCGACGACGAGGTACGCGAGCCCTTTCGCTCCCCAGTCCTTGGCGAAGTCCTCGAGCTTCTGTAGCTCTGTACGAGACAGCGCCGTCGGAGCGGCGATGAACCGCACCGCCTCGGCGTTCGCGAAGACGCCGAAGTCCGACCCACGGGTGACCTCCGTCGCATCCTGGATCTCGAGACCGAAACGTGTGTCCGGCTTGTCGGACCCGTAGCGGAGCATTGCCTCGGCGTAGGCCATGCGCGGAAACGGGCGCGGCGGCGGCGTCTCGCCGAGCGCCTCGAACGAGACGACGACGACGCGCTCGAGCACGTCGAGCACCTCCTCGCGTGACGGGAACGCGAGCTCGAGGTCGAGCTGGCGGAACTCGAACTGGCGGTCAGCACGGAGATCCTCGTCGCGCCAGCAGGTGGCGATCTGGTAGTAGCGGTCGAGCCCGCCCACCATGAAGAGCTGCTTGAAGAGCTGGGGTGACTGGGCGAGCGCGAAAAATCTGCCCGGCTGCAGCCGCACGGGGACGAGGAAGTCGCGAGCGCCTTCTGGCGTGCCGAGCGTCATCGTCGGCGTCCAGACGTCGATGAAGCCTTGCTTCTCCATCGACCGGCGGATCGCCGCGATCACGGTGGCCGAGAGCCGCAGGTTGCGCTGCATCCGCTCGCGGCGCAGGTCGAGGTAGCGGTACTTCAACCGCAGCGGCTCCTCTACTCCCTCGTCGTCGAGCTGGAACGGGAGCGGCTCCGAGCGGGCCACGATCTCCAGCTCGTCCACCTGGATCTCCACCTCGCCGGTCGGCAGGTTCTTGTTGACAGCCTCGGGCGCCCGGCGGACGACCTCCCCCTTCGCGCGCACGACGAACTCCGAGCGAATCTCGTGCGCCGTCTTCGCGGCCTCGGGCGAGCGCTCTGGATTGACGACGAGCTGAATCACACCCGTGTGATCGCGGAGGTCGATGAAGATGAGTCCGCCGTGGTCACGCCGCCGCGCGACCCAGCCGGCGACGGTCGGCGTCCGCCCGACGTGGGCCGGACTCGGGTCGCCGCAGAGCAGATCGCGCCAGCCACTCATCCGGAGATCCTGTCAACGAGCTCGTCGAGAGGCGCCTTCCAGTCCGCGCGACCCGGTTCCCGGACCGTCGCGTGCCCGCCGTCCACGATCACGATCCAGCCGGCGCCGAGCCGGCTCGCCTGCGTCAACTGACCTTTCACCGACCGCCCGGCGTAGTCGGTGTCCGCACGGAGACCCCTTCGCCGGAGCTCCGCCAGCAGCGGGAGGATGCGCCCGCGGTCGGCGCTCTCTTCGACGACGAAGAACACGTCCGCGTGTGGTGACTCGGGCGCCTTGGCGTCGTCGATCGACATCAGCAGGCGCTCGATCCCGGCGCCGAAGCCGATGCCGGGCGTCGGCGGACCGCCGATCTGCTCGATCAAGCCGTCGTAGCGGCCACCGCCGCAGATCGTGTCCTTGGCGCCGATCGCCTCGTCCTTGAACTCGAACGTGGTGCGCGTGTAGTAGTCCAGACCACGCACGAGCGTCGGGACGAGCTCGTAGCGGATCCCGTACGCGTCGAGGTGGTCGCGCACGCGTGCGAAATGCTCGCGGCAGGATTCACAGAGCGAGTCCCCGATCTTCGGGGCGTCGGCGAGCAGCGCTTCCATGTGGTCGCTCTTGACATCGAAGACCCTCAGCGGGGACGTCGCGCGCTTCGCCCGCGTCTCGTCATCGAGCTCCTGCTCGTGCTCGTCGAGCCACTTGCTCAGCTGTTCGACGTACGCAGGACGGCAGCTGGCATCGCCGATGGAGTTGAGCTCCAGTGTGTAGTTCGTGACGCCGACCCTGCGCAACAGCTCGACGTAGAGCTGGATCACTTCGGCGTCGATGGCGGGGTCGTCGGTACCGATCGCTTCCACCGAGAGCTGCCAGTGCTCGCGGTAGCGACCCTTCTGCGGACGGTCGTACCGCCACATCGGCCCGAGCGTGTAGAGCTTCTGCGGCTGTGGCTCACGATGCAAGCCGTGCTGGATGTAGGCGCGGCAGATCGGGGCCGTGGCCTCGGGTCGCAGGGTGAGCGAGCGCCCGCCGCGGTCGGTGAACGTGTACGTCTCCTTCTGGACGACGTCCGAGCCCCCGCCGGAGGTGCGTACGATCAGCTCGGTGTCCTCGAAGGCAGGCGTGTCGATGCGGCGGTAGCCGTACAGATCGGCGACCCCCTCCATTTCTCCCTTCATCCACTGCCAGAGCGGCTGCTCGGACGGGAGGATGTCGTGGGTGCCGCGCGGCGCCTCGAAGCGCGTCACGCGCGCAGCTCCGCCAGAAACGGGTTTCGTGCGAGCTCGTGGCCGAGCGTCGTCTCGGGCCCGTGGCCCGAGTACACGACGGTCTCGGGCGGGAAACGGTCGGCGACCGTGCGGATCGATTCGACAAGGGTCTCCCAGTGCGCGCCGGGGAGGTCGGTGCGACCGACCGAGCCGGCGAACACGAGATCGCCCGAGAAAAGGGCCCCGTCGGCGTGGTACGCGAGGTGGGCCGGGGAATGGCCGGGGACGCGCAGCGTCTCGAACGAGATCCCGGCGAGCTCGAGCGTCTCGTCCCCCCGGAGGAGGACGTCCGGTGTGTAGGGCCGGAGTCGGACGCCCGGCGGTACGAAGCTGTTGACGTCCTCGAGGAGAACACGCTCGTCCTCCGCCATGTAGACGGGTGCGCCGGACGCCTCCGCGAGGTCTGCAACGGCGCCGAGGTGGTCCCAGTGCCCGTGCGTGATCAGGATGGCGACGCAGCTCGTGCTCGCCGCCGTCAGCTCGGCCCGCAACCGTTCCGCGTCGCCACCCGGGTCGACGACGACAGCCTCCTGCGTCCCGCGCGCGGCGCGTACGACGTAGCAGTTCGTCCCGATCGGGCCGAGCTCATAGCGATCAACGGCAAGGCTCACGGGCGTTTGAGTCTAACGGCGGCTTTCTCGCGGCTTTAGGATCGTGCATGTGCAGAGTTGGAACCTGCGTGAGATCGAGACGCCCGGCGGGAGCCGCTCTCCGGTGGTGCTGCGGTCCGACGAGACCGCTCGCGCAGTTCTAGTCGCGCTGGAGCCAGGCCAGGCACTCGGTGACCACCAGGTCAAGGAGCGCGCCCTCGTCTCGGTCATCGACGGCTCGGTTCGCGTCGAGTCCGGCGGCAAGACGATCGAGGGCGAGGTCGGTTCCTTCTTCTCGTTCGACGCGGACGAGCGGCGCTCGATCTCGACGGATACCGGGGCGCGCATCCTGCTCATCCTCTCGCCGTGGCCCGGCGAAGGGCACTACCGCGGCGACAGAGAGACCAGCTAGTTCCGGCGCTCGACGCGCTTGCGGTACATCTTGTACGCCAGCGAGTCGGTGAAGTAGCTGAACGGGATGAAGAACGCGATCAGGAAGAGCGCGGGCGCGATCTGTTGGCTGAGCGACGCGTTCTGGTTGAAGAGCATCATCGCCACGATCATCAGCGGTCCGAGAATCAGGGCACGCTTGCCGGAGCGACGCCACGAGGGCGGCTCGATCGTCCTTCGCTGGCCCTGCCGTGCCGCGGGCTTCCGGTTCGCCGCCTTGCTCGGCCGCGACTCGTGCTCGCCGTCCTTCTCCGCGCGCAACTCGGCCGAGTCGACCTCGACCTCGTTTCCCTCGTCGTCGACGTAGACGTACTCGTACTCGTGCCGGCGCGCTTTCTGGTGCCGGCGCCGCTGTTTCTTGGTCGGCATGCCTGCTTAGACTAGCTCCGCCGGCGCTCCCCGGAGAACCACCTGGGCAACCAGGTGGCCACCGAGGTGGTAGGAGAGGTAGCGCCAGTCGGGGGCGTCGAGCAGGACGACGTCGGCCTCGTATCCCGGTGCCAGACGACCTACGCGCTCGCCGCGGCGCAGGACGTGCGCGGCATTGACCGTGCAGGCCGCGAGCGCCTCTGGAGGCGACAGCTTGAGCTGCGTGGCCGCCAGGCAGCAGACGATCGGGAGGCTCTCGCAAAAGGCGCTGCCGGGATTGAAGTCGGTCGCGAGAGCGACGATCGCCCCGGCGTCGACCAGGGCACGCGCAGGCGGCATCGGACGACCGAGGAAGAGGGCGCTCGCCGGCAGGAGCACCGCAGCGACGTCACTCTTCGACAGAGTTGCAACTCCCTCGGCACCGGTCGCCTCCAGGTGGTCGACCGAGCGGGCGCCGAGCTCGACGGCGAGTGGCACCCCACCCTGCTCCGTGAACTGGTCGCCGTGGAGTCTCGACGCCAGACCGGCCTCACCGCAGGCTTCCAGATACCTGCGCGCCTGCGCCACGCCGAAGGCGCCGCGCTCGACGAAGACGTCAGCGGCCTCCGCCAGCTCGGCGGCGGCGGGCAGCACCTCGGCGAGGGCGAAGTCCAGGTACGCGTCCGCATCGGGAAACTCCGGCGGCACGGCGTGCGCTCCGAGCCACGTCGGGACGCCTCCAGCGTCACGGATCGCCCTGAGCGAGGCGAGCTCGGTGTCACGATCGAGCCCGTACCCCGACTTCGACTCGAACGTCGTGGTGCCCTCTCGCAGCATCCAGTCCCGGTGCTTTCGCACCGCAGCCGCGAGCGCGTCCTCGCCGGCAGCGCGGGTCGCACGGACGGTCGCCATGATGCCGCTGCCCGCAGCGTGGAGCTCCTCGTACGTCGCACCCGACGCACGCAGCGCGAACTCCTCGACGCGGTCGCCGGCGAAACAGGCGTGCGTGTGGCAGTCGACGAGCCCGGGGATCGCGCAGAGACCACGGCCGTCGAGCTCCTCGACGTCGCCGTCCAGCGGCTCGAGGTCGCGCATGCGGCCGACAGCCTCGATCGTGTCTCCGTCACAGAGGACGTAGGCGTCCTCGAGCACGTCGACGTCGCCGAGTGCAGGCCCGCGAAGCGGAGCGACCGTACCTGCGGGCGTGGCGAGCTGAGCCAGGCCGCGGATGAGCAGGCGGCGCCGGCCGCCCGCGGCGCTCATCCGCGATCGGTCGGCGGCATCGGCGCCTCGAGCCCGTGCGCCTCCGCAGCGGCGAGCGCCTCCGGATAGCCGGCGTCGACGTGCCTCATGACGCCGCTCCCCGGATCGGTGGTCAGCACCCGCTCGAGTCGCTCCGACGCGTCGTCGGAACCGTCGGCCACGACCACCATGCCGGCGTGGATCGAGTTGCCGATCCCGACGCCGCCGCCGTGGTGGACGCTCACCCACGTCGCGCCCGCCGCGACGTTGAGCAAGGCATTCAGGATCGGCCAGTCGGCGATCGCGTCCGAACCGTCGCGCATCGCCTCGGTCTCGCGGTAGGGAGAGGCAACCGAGCCGGAGTCGAGGTGGTCGCGCCCGATCACGACGGGCGCCTTGACCTCGCCGGACCGCACCAACTCGTTGATCGCGAGCCCCGCAAGCGCTCTATCGCCGTAGCCGAGCCAGCAGATCCGTGCCGGCAGCCCCTGGAAGGCCACCCGCTCCGGCGCCAGCTCGAGCCAGCGCTGCAAGAGCGCGTCGCCGGGGAAGAGGTCGCGGAGCACCGCGTCGATCGCCGCGATGTCCGCCGCCTCTCCCGACAGCGCGGCCCACCGGAAGGGTCCGACGCCGCGGCAGAACAGCGGCCGGATATAGGCCGGGACGAAGCCCGGGTATGAGAAGGCCTCCGCTAGGCCAGCTTCACGGGCCTCACCTCTGAGGTTGTTGCCATAATCGAAAACATAGCTCCCGGCCCGGACGTACTCGAGCAGGGCTTCGACGTGTTTCACAATCGACGCACGCGCGCGCGCGAGGTACTCGTCCGGATCCGACGAACGCAGCGCCGCGGCCTCGTCGACGGACAGGCCGGCAGGAATGTAGCCGGTGAGCGGATCGTGTGCTGCGGTTTGATCCGTGACGAGATCGAACTGCTCTGCCCGACGCGCAAGCTCCGGAACGACCTCGGCGGCGTTGCCGAGCAGCCCGACCGACAGAGGGCGACGCTCCGAGGCTGCGGCCCGGATCCTCGCGAGCGCGTCGTCGAGCGAATCGGTGGCCTCGTCCAGGTAACGCGTCGCAATCCGGCGTTCGATCCGCGCCGGATCGACCTCAACACAGAGGATGGCGGCACCGGCCATCGTCCCGGCCAGAGGCTGGGCGCCCCCCATCCCCCCGAGCCCGGCCGTGAGGATCGTCCGGCCGGAGAGATCGGCCGAGCCGAAGTGCGTCTCGCCGGCCGCCGCGAACGTCTGGTACGTCCCCTGCAAGATCCCCTGCGTGCCGATGTAGATCCAGCTCCCCGCGGTCATCTGGCCGTACATCGTCAGACCAAGCGCTTCGAGACGGCGAAACTCGTCCCAGGTCGCCCAGCGCGGCACAAGCAGCGAATTCGCAATCAGGACGCGTGGTGCACCGGCGTGCGTTCGAAAGACGCCGACTGGCTTGCCGCTCTGCACGAGCAAGGTCTCGTCCTCGCCCAGCTCGAGGAGGCAGCGGACGATCGCCCGCAGCGCCTGAGGGTTGCGCGCTGCCTTGCCGGAGCCGCCGTAGACGACCAGCTCCTCCGGGCGCTCGGCCACCTCTGCGTCCAGGTTGTTCAGCAGCATCCGGAGCGGAGCCTCGGTCGCCCACGCGCGCGCGTGTAACTCAGAGCCGCGTGGAGCCCTGATGCGCGAGAGGTCGCCGCAGAGCTCCTCGACCACCGCGTCGAGCTGACGCGTCGTGCTCACGCGAGCTCTCCGACGTCTGCCTCCACTGCGGCCGCCAGCGACCCGTCACGGATCGCCACCGCCACGGCCTCGATATCCGGGGCCAGGGGCCGATCGTCACGCAGGCGCGGCGAGAGCGTGCGCACGAACGCGCGTGTCGCCCGAACCCCCTCGCCGGGCTCGAGCGGCGCCAGGAACTCCACCGCCTGCGCCCCCGCGAGCAGCTCGATCGCAAGCGCGCGTTCGGCATTCGCAAGCACCTGCCAGGCCTTGAGGCCCGCAGCGTTCCCCATCGAGACGTGGTCCTCCTGTCCGGCGCTGGTCGGGATCGAGTCGACGCTGGCCGGATGGCAGAGAACCTTGTTCTCGCTGACGAGCGACGCGGCAACGTACTGCGGGATCATGAAGCCGGAGTTCAAGCCACCGTCCTCGGTCAGGAACGCGGGCAGTCCGTCCGAGAGATTGGGATTGACGAGCCGTTCGATGCGCCGCTCCGAGATGTTCGCCAGCTCGGAGCACGCCATCGCCAGCGCATCGAGCGCGAACGCCAACGGCTGGCCGTGAAAGTTTCCGTTCGAGACGAGCAGCTCATCCTCGACCAGCACGAGCGGATTGTCGGTTGCGGCGTTGAGCTCGACCGCGACCGTCCCCTCGACGTAGTCGAGCAGGTCGCGGGCGGCACCGTGCACCTGCGGCGCGCAACGCAGCGAGTACGCGTCTTGAACCTTGTCACACCATTTGTGCGACTCGTTGATCGCCGATCCTTCGAGCAGCCGCAGTA
>Ga0209874_1000512_pt1 | contig 11532 bp, 11 predicted proteins | sample GWRWN1_20_30_FD_187216 | JGI IMG/M metagenome (GOLD analysis project Ga0209874, IMG submission 187216) | Riverbed sediment microbial communities from areas with no vegetation in Columbia River, Washington, USA - GW-RW N1_20_30 (SPAdes)... | ecosystem: Environmental > Aquatic > Freshwater > River... | reverse complement strand
TAATCGCTACGGAAATGCGCGCCCCGGCTTTCCTTGCGCTCTAGCGCCGCAGCCGTGATCAGCTTTGCGGTGGTGAGCATGTTGGCGAGACGCCGGTCGCCCTTGGTCTCCTGTTCGAGCCCGCCGATCGCCGCAAGCGCGTTGCGGAGCGACCTATCGTCACGAATGACCCCAACCTCTGCCGCCATGGTCAGGCGAAGCCTCTGCTCGACCTCTTCGCTCTCGGCGCCTAGCGCCGCTGCCGCGGAAGCCTGAGCTTCGCGTGGGGCCGTCGCTTTGGGAATGGCGGGCAGAGAGGAAGAAGCGATGTCGCCGGCGACTCTGGCGCCGAACACCACCGCCTCGAGCAGGGAGTTGGAGGCGAGCCTGTTCGCGCCATGGGCTCCGGTCGAAGCCACCTCGCCGCAGGCCCACAGCCCGTCGACCGTGCTACGCCCTCGCGCGTCGGTCAGGATGCCGCCCATGTGGTAGTGGGCCGCCGGCGCGACCGGGATTGGCTCGCGCAACGGATCGATGCCTGCGGCGCGGCAAGCTGCGAATACGGTGGGGAAGCGCTCGGCGAGATCGGTCCCCAACGCGCGGCAATCGAGGAAGGCGCCGCGCCCGCTCGCGACCTCGCGATAGACGCCACGCGCCACCACGTCGCGGGGCGCGAGCTCGGCATCCTCGTGGACGGCGCGCATGAAGCGCTCGCCGCGCGCATTGATCAGGAGCGCGCCTTCGCCGCGCAGCGCCTCGGTGGCGAGCGGCGCGGGGTCGCGGCCGATATTGATGGCGGTGGGATGAAACTGCACGAACTCGGCGTCGGCGATCACCGCGCCGGCGCGGGCGGCGATGGCAATGCCTTCGCCGCGCGCCTCCCGCGGATTGGTGGTGATGGCGAAGATCTGGCCGGCGCCTCCGGTGGCGAGCACCACGGCGCTGGCAGACAGGACGAACCCTGGGGCCGAGGGCCTGTCATCGGCCGGCGCCAGCTCGACGCCCTGAATGCGGCCGTCGCGCAGCACAAGATCGCGGGCGGCGAAGCCCTCGAGCACGGTAATCGACGGCGTCTGCCTGACCGCCGCAGTGAGCGCATGCATGATGGCGCGCCCCGCGGTGTCGCCCTTGACGTGGAGGATGCGGTTCTTGCCGTGCGCCGCCTCGCGGCCCAGGCTGAAATGGCCCTCGAGGTCCTTGTCGAAGGGGACGCCGTAGCGCAGCAGGTCCTCGATGCGGTCGCGGGCCTCGCCCGCTAAGAGATGCGCGATCTTCGGGTCGACGATGCCGGCGCCGGCGCGGATGGTGTCGGCTGCGTGCGCCTCGGGGCTGTCGCCTTCGGCGATAGCCGCGGCGATGCCGGCCTGCGCCCAGAGGCTAGAGGCGCCTTCGCCGAAGCGCGCCGCCGAGACGACGGTGACGGGAACGGGCGCAAGCTTGAGCGCGGTGAAAAGCCCGGCAAGTCCGGCGCCGACAATGACCACGTCGCTTGTCCCGCTTTGCCCTTTCGATGGGAACTGGCTGTGCGATGTCATCGGAGGATACGCCTGGGGTTTACGGGGAGAGTCGCGTCAATGGTTGAGATTGATCATGCGCTCGACGGACGCGCGCGCGCGGTCGGCAATGGCGGGGTCGATCGTGACCTCCTCCTTGAGGAACACGAGCGACTCGAGGATCTTCGGCAAGGTGATCCGCTTCATATGCGGGCACAGATTGCAGGGCCGCACGAACTGGACGTTGGGCGCCTCGACCGCGACGTTGTCGCTCATCGAGCACTCGGTCACGAGCAGCACCTTCGATGGCTGATGGTCGTGCACCCATTTGATCATGCCGCTGGTGGAGCCGGTGAAATCGGCCTCTGCCAGCACGTCGGGCGCGCATTCCGGGTGCGCGATGATCTTCACCCCGGGGTCGGCCTCGCGATAGGCGCGCAGCTCCTCGCCGGTGAAGCGCTCATGCACCTCGCAATGCCCCTTCCAGGTGATGATCTCGACCTTGGTCTGCGTCTGCACCCATTTGGCGAGGTACTCGTCGGGAATGAGGATGACGCGTTTGGCCCCGAGGGACTCGACGACCCGCACCGCATTCGAAGAGGTGCAGCAGATGTCCGACTCGGCCTTTACCTCGGCCGAGGTGTTGACATAGGTGACCACCGGCACGCCGGGATAGGCCTCGCGCAGCGCCCTCACGTCGGCGCCGGTGATGGAGGCCGCAAGCGAGCAGCCGGCGCGCATGTCGGGGATCAGCACCATCTTGTCCGGATTGAGCAGCTTCGAGGTCTCGGCCATGAAATGCACGCCGCCCTGGACGATGATCTCGGCGTCGGTCTTTGACGCCTCGCGCGCGAGCTGGAGCGAGTCGCCGACGTGGTCGGCGACGCAATGGAAGATCTCGGGCGTCATATAGTTGTGCGCGAGCACGACGGCGTTCCGCGCGCGCTTCAGCTCGTTGATGGCCTTGACGTAGGGCGCAAAGCCCGGCCACTCGATGGGCGGGATGACGCGCGACACGCGCTCGTAAAGATGCGCGGTCTCCCGCGCGACCTCTGGCGTATAAGCGAGGTCGGGCAGGAGGGTGGGCGGGAGCACCGTCTGCGCCCTGCGCCCACCGAGCGCGGTGCTGCCGTGAAGCCTCGTCATCAGAACTCTTCCTCCCGTGGCCATAATGCTCACAATGAGCATATATGGGTCGTTAAAACATCCGGCGCAAGGGCCGGCCCCCGGCTATTCTCAGTTGGAGTATAGGGGATCCAGGGGCCGCTTCAAAGGGGGCTGCGGCACCAGTGCCGCTCTTGTGAAGGGTCTCCCCGGAACCGCCGCGCCGGCGCGGGCCGCCTCTCCAGGTAGAAGAGTGAGGCCAATTCCTAGTGGCCGTTGCGGCCGTCTCGGATTAACCTAGGCCATTAAGTCCGAGGGGGTTCGGGCATGCGTGGACGATCCTTGATCGCCGCCCTGGTTGCGGCTGCTCCAGTCTTCCTGTTCGGCGCTTTGACCTGTCCGCCAGCTTTGGCGCAAGACAATCCGGCCGCGGAAGAGGCGAACGATCCGAACGCAGGCGGGCCGGATCCTGCCGATCAACAGGCTGCCACGCCAGATGCCGCCACGCCCGCTTCTGCCGATCCCTCGGTAGAGCCGGCAGCCGCTCCAGCCGACGACGCCAATCAACCGCCGGCCGGCGCAGAAGCTGCGGTACCTCCCGAGGCTGCGCTGCCTCCGCCTGTTGAGGGCAGCCCGGTCGTGACCAGCATCCGCGCCAAGCTCGCCGATCCCGCGCTTCGCAAGAACGCATCCTCCGACGATCTCGCCGCCCTCGAAGCCTTCTATAACGCGCGTAGCGAGGCGATCTGGATGACCGACATGGGCTTCTCCAGCGAGGCCCAAGCCGCCATCGACGAAATGCTCAAGGCTGACGACTGGGGCCTTTCGAGCGCCGCCTTCGACTTGCCTTCCGCCGGCGACCTGCCGGATTCAGTCGACAAACAGGCTCTGGGCGAGATCAAGCTCGATCTTGCTGTTTTGAAATATGCGCGTTACGCGCGGGGCGGCCGGACCGTACCTGCCCAGTTGAGCAAGCTGTATGGGATGGTGCCGAGCTTGCCGGATCCGAAGACGGTGTTGGTTGAGATCGCCGCTGCGCCCCAACCCGATGTCTATTTGCAGGGCTTGCATCCCAAGCATGTGCAGTTCCATCGCTTGCATCAGGCGCTGCTCAAGGCACGCGCCGAAAGCGAAGCCGGCGCCAAGCCCGCCAACATGCAAAAGATCATCGTCAACATGGAGCGCTGGCGCTGGATGCCAGAGAATCTCGGGTCGCTCCATGTCTTGCTGAACGTTCCTGCCTTCACGGTCTTTGTCGCCAGGGATGGCAAAGCCATCTACACGGACAAGATCGTCGTGGGAGAGTTGAAATATGCCACGCCGGTGTTCTCCGCGGATCTGAAATCCGTCGTCTTCAATCCTGAATGGACCGTGCCTCCAACCATCGTGAGAGAGAACCTGCTGCCGAAGCTACGGGGAGGCGGCGGGTTCTTCGGCGGCAACACCTCGATCCTCAAGCAACATGGGCTCAACGTGAATTACAACGGCAAGCGCGTCGACCCGAGCTCGATCGATTGGAACCGCGTGAACATGGGTGCGATCAGCTTCACCCAGGCACCGGGCCCCGACAACGTCCTCGGCAAGGTGAAGTTCGTCTATCCGAATCCCTATACGGTCTACATGCACGACACGATCAAGAAAGGGCTGTTCGACAAGGAGACGCGCACCGAAGGGCATAATTGCCCGCGGGTGGAACATCCCGGCAAGATCGCAGCCGTGATCCTGGCGCAAGACCAGAATTTGCCCCAGGCGGAAGTCGATAAGCTGCTCGCGAGCGGTTACAACGCCGCGGTCAACATCGCGCATGGCGTGCGTGTTCACACGGCCTATTTTACCGCCGTGGCCGATGAACAGGGCAAGATCGCCACCTTTGCCGACATTTACAAGCTTGACGCGCCAGTCGCCGCGGCGATCATCGGCAAGCCAGCCAAGCCCGAGGCGGTGGCCGATAATGTCGAGCCCAAGCCCAAGCCGGCCAAGTCGAGCAATACGAGCTCACCGTCCCCTTCGCCTGGCTTCGGCCCGATTCCGTAATTGACCGGCAGCTTTAATCATGTGCGGGAGCCCGCGTCTTTTGCTAGGCTCCTAACGCCGGACTGAGCATGCTCGGCAAAGGAGCATCGGCGTGCAGTCACAATTTACCGTCGGGATTAGCGTCGAAGGCAGAGGCGACCGGCTCGTGGTCAGGGCCGAGGATGCTCTGATCGCGGCGCTGAAAGTGAAGGCCGAGCGGCCTGAGGCCGCAATCACTTATGTGCGCCGCCTGAACCGGCGGGGCGATCAGCGCCATCCGCCGCACCGGCTCGCTGAAAACCGTACCTAGCGGTCCGCCGCATCAGGGCGTAGACGGCAAGCGAGCCGAGCAGAAGTGCGCCCGCTAGTGCCGGCGCTGCGAAATCGCCCGAGGCAACCCGCACCACGATCAGTACGAGACACACAGCCACGCCGAGCGCCGGCACGAAGATCGGCACCTCGAAACGCCCAGGCACCTCGCTCTTGCGGCGCTTCAGAATGAACAGCGCACCGTTCACCACCATGAACACGAGCAGCAGAAGCAGCACGGTTGCCGCCGCAAGCTCGGTGATCGTGCCTAGGAGAGCGAGCGGCGCGAGCACGAGAAAAAGCGCTGCGACGGCGATATGCGGCGTCCGCCTTGCCGCGTGAACGCTGCCGAGGCGTGAGGGCAGGAGGCCCTGGCGCGCCATGCCGTAGATCAAGCGCGAGGCCGTGACGTAGTTGACGAGAGCGGTATTGGCCACGGCGAACGGCGTGATCGCGGTGAAAATCGTGGGCGGGATGGAGGGTGCGGCGCGCGCAACCACCTCGGTGATGGGGCCCGGCGCTTGCGCCAGCTCGTCCCACGGCACGACCGAGACGGCGGTGACCGCCACCGCGATATAGAGGATAGCGGCAACCGCCATGGCGAGGATGAGCCCGAGGGGGAGATTGCGTTCAGGCTCGCGGACTTCCTCGGCGACGTTGTACATGTCCTCGAAGCCGATAAAGGCGAAGAAGGCCAGCACGGCGCCCTGCATGACCAGCAGAATGGCAACATCGTCGCCGAGGGAGGCCGGCGTCTCGAAATAATCGACCGATCCCCAATAAGACGCGCCCACCACGATGACGAGGACGAGCCCTCCCGCCTCGACCAAGGTGCACAGCACATTGACCCACATCGACTCGCGGATACCGCGGAACACGATGCCGGTCAGGATCAAGAGGAAGCCGAGCGCGAGCCACGACACCGGGATAGTCTCGAGGCCGAACAAGGTGACGATATTGGCCGCAAATACCTGGGACTGGGTGGCGATTGAGGTGAGCCCCGAGCAGACCAGCGCGAGCCCGACCATGAAGCTCAGCAGCGGAAAGCCATAGGCGCGCTCTGTGACGTAGGCGGCGCCTGCCGCGCGCGGATGACGCGAGCCGAGCGAAGCGTAGGAGAGTGCCGTGAGCAGCGCCGCGACGAGTGCCACGACGAAGGCGAGCCAGACAGCGTTTCCGGCTATGCCAGCGGTTTTGCCGATCAGGCCGTAAATGCCCGCGCCGAGCATGCTGCCGAGCCCATAAAGCGCCATCTGCGCCGGCCCGATGGTGCGGCGGAGCTCGGGATCCTCGCGTGCGGCCTGCGCATCTTTCGTCTTTGACGCATCCCTCATCGCGGGCGACCCTAGCACGCAACGTGAGTTCGTCTCTGCTCCGTCGAGCGTTTCCGCTTGTAAAAGCCGATCATTGCGCTTATGTACTCGCCATCGACATTTGGCCGGACCATGTGGCCGTTTCGCCTTAGCTGATAGCCAGGCGCACGTTCAGACCCTCCCAAACATCGACGAACGGATTTCAGGCCCCGCCCACGGTGTGGCCTTGAGTTCAACTGCACTGACTATTTAGCGAAAAGGACGACCACTATGACGAATGGCACTGTGAAATTCTACAACGAGCAAAAGGGATTCGGCTTCATCGAGCCGGAGGATGGCGGCAAAGACGTGTTTGTTCATGCCACGGCGCTAGAGCGCGCCGGCATCAGCAGGCTGGTCGAGGGCCAGAAGGTCTCTTTTGACACCGAGCAAGATAGCCGCAGCGGCAAGACCGCCGTGGCCAACATCAAGGCCGCCTAGTCCTAACGGACAACGCGAGCTTTGGTAAATTGAGAGCCGTCCCCTTCGGGGGGCGGCTTGTTAGTTTTAGATGGCCTGAATAGTGCGCCGTTCAGCGGAGGTGGGGATAAGCCACACCGTGATGGTGTCCGCCTCTTCAAACGGATCAGCGCCGGCGACCTCGCCGCTCAATCGGTTCCATATCGTTGATTCGCGCGAGCTCGCTTTGCGCGCAAGGATGTGCGCTCGGCCATTCCATATGCGCCGGCCGCCACTGTGAACCGTTTCGAGCGTGTGCCGCATGACGGCATGGATGTCGAGCCAAGCTTGAGCGCTGGTGTCATCGACCGCGCGAAACGCGAAGATCGCCCGACCGTCAATCTCTGCGACATAGGTCTGCATGGACGTCTCCTCTGACAATACGCGCGGCCGTGAAGCGCTTTCGACGGGCGACGCCTATTTCACTTTCCGCGATGCCGGCTTGTCCGCCCGCGGCAGGGGGCGTTCGCCACTGCGCGGCGCCCTTCGCGGGAGCGGATAGTCCTTGCTCTCGTACAGCAAGCGAATTTGCCTTCCGTCGAACCTTTCCTCTTCGACCTCAAGATACGTGCCTAAGAGGAACTCGGGCGGAAGCTCTTCGATAGCGAAGCGAACGGCGTCTGCCGCCGCCTCGAATCGCTTGTAGGTGACGCGTCCCGCATTGCGCTTCCAGCTCCTGGCTGGGTAAAGTTCCGCCAGCGCGGTGTAATCGAATGTCGTCATTACACAAAACCTCTTCGTCGAGCGCCTAGCTTTCCGGATATGGGAAAATATTCTGTGGCTGCGATAAGCTGAACTACACGCCTAATATAGGTTGCCGCACTGCAAAAAACGAGGCGTTTGGGGGCGTTATTTTCCAGAATCGCAACGACCCCCGGAAATGCTGCTTATTAGCTCTTCAGCCGGTAGCCGGTCTTGAAAATCCACCACACCACGGCAAGGCAGAGGGCGAGGAACAGCGCGATCATGGCGAGGCTGATGGCCGGGCTCACATCGGCAATCTCGTAGAAACTCCAGCGGAATCCGCTGACGAGATAGACCACCGGATTGAATAAGGTCACCGTCTGCCAGAACGGCGGCAGCACGTTGATTGAGTAGAACGTGCCGCCGAGAAAGGTGAGCGGCGTGATGATGAGGAGCGGCACGAGCTGAAGCTTCTCGAAGCCGTCGGCCCACAGCCCGATGACAAAGCCGAGCAGGCTGAAGGTCACCGCGGTCAGCACGAGGAAGGCAATCATCCAGAACGGATGGGCGATCTCGATCGGCACGAACAGGAACGCCGTGGCGAGGATGATCAATCCTAGAATGATCGACTTGGTGGCGGCGGCGCCGACATAGCCGATCACGATCTCGAACGCCGAGATCGGCGCCGAGAGCAGCTCGTAGATGGTGCCGGTGAAGCGCGGGAAATAGATGCCGAACGAGGCGTTGGCGACGCTCTGGGTGAGCAGCGTCAGCATGACCAGCCCGGGCACGATGAAGGTGCCGTAAGCGACGCCCTCGATCTCGGTGATGCGCGAGCCGATAGCGGCGCCGAACACCACGAAATAGAGCGAGGTGGCGATGACGGGGGAGACGATGCTTTGCAGGAAGGTGCGTCCCCAGCGCGCCATCTCGAATTTGTAGATCGCCCTGATCGCCGGCAGGTTCATTTTCTTCTCACCAGATCGACGAAGATGTCCTCGAGCGAGCTTTGCGTCGTGTCGAGGTCCTTGAACCTGATCCCGGCGCCGGCGAGATCGGTGAGGAGCCCGGTAATGCCGGTGCGCTGACCTTGCGTGTCGTAGGTGTAGACCAGCTCGCTGCCGCCATTGGCGAGGCTCAGATGGTGATTTTTCAGCGCGGCCGGTATGGCGTCGAGCGGGTTGTGCAGCTGCAGCGTCAATTGCTTCTGCCCGAGCTTGTGCATCAGCTCTCTCTTGTCCTCGACCAGGATCAACTCGCCCTTGTTGATCACACCGATCCGGTCGGCCATGTCCTCGGCCTCGTGGATGTAATGGGTGGTGAGGATGATGGTCACGCCGGAATCGCGCAATGAACGCACGTTCTCCCACATATCCTTGCGCAGCTCGACGTCGACCCCCGCCGTGGGCTCGTCGAGAAAGAGGATCTTGGGCTCGTGCGACAAGGCCTTGGCGATCAGGACCCGGCGTTTCATGCCGCCCGACAAGGTCATCAGCTTGTCGTCCTTCTTGTCCCACAGGCTGAGGTCTTTCAGCACCTTCTCGATGTAAGGGGGATCGTCCCATTTGCCCCACAGCCCGCGGCTGAATGAGACCGTGGCCCACACCGACTCGAACATGTCGGCGGTCAGCTCCTGGGGCACCAGCCCGATCTTGGCGCGAGCGGCGCGATAATCCGTGATGATGTCGTGACCGTCGATGGTCACCGTGCCGGCGGTGGGCGTCACGATCCCGCAAATGATGCTGATCAGCGTGGTCTTGCCGGCGCCGTTAGGCCCGAGCAGGGCGAAGATCTCGCCTTTGCTGATGTCGAGATTGATGTTCTTGAGCGCCGCGAAGCCCGTGGCGTAGGTCTTGGACAGGTTCTTGATCGAAATGATGGACATGGGCGGAGGTCGCGGGAGAGGTAGGGGGCGTATAGCTCGCTTCAATGAAGTGCCAGTGCGGCAACTATGCGGCGCGTCGGGCTCAATCTCCCTCGCTGCTGCTTTCAAGCTGAAAGCTGGCGACCACGCTCGGCTGAATCACGCGGGCGTGCAGCGTAAGCAACACGAGCTTGGCGTCGAGGCTGGTGCCCGACTTGAGCGCCGCGTTGATCCGCCGCTCCACCTCAGCCGCCAGCGCCGGCTCGTTCGCGGCGGCAAAACCATCGGCGCCGATCATGCAATAGCCGATGATCTCCGCCGCCGCCCGGTAAGATTGCGGCGCCGGGTCAAAGCCCGTCGCCTGCTCCTTGAGCAGCTTCACCGCCGTCAGCTTGACCGCCTCCGGCACGAGCTTGGGGTGCAGGTCGACTGAGCGGAGTGCCCGGTCGAACTCGCGCAGCGCCGAGGAACGGCCGAATATGCCGAACAGACCGAGAGAAAGTCCGCGCTGCACCTAGGGCCTCAACCGCGCGGGCCGGATAAAGTCAATCGCAGTATCTTGCCATTTTTCTTGTCCGTCAGCGCATAGACGGCGCCGTCAGGTCCTTGCACCACGTCGCGGATGCGGACGCCCATTGGGATCCGCTCCTCGTCCGTCACTTTTTCCCCGTCGAGCGTCAGCCGGACGATCGCTTGCGAGGAGAGGCCTCCGATCAGGAGGTTGCCTTTCCAGCCGGGAATGGCGTCGGCCGTGTAGAAGGTCATTCCCGACGGCGAGATCACCGGGGTCCAGTGATAGATGGCGTCGGCAAATTCCGGATGCGTGGGCGGGTCCGGGATATCCTTCCCGTCATAATGCTTGCCCCAGCTCACCACCGGCCAGCCGTTGTTCTTGCCCGCCTTCGGGATGTTGAGCTCATCGCCGCCGAGCGGGCCGAATTCATTCTCCCACAGCTTCCCGGTCTCAGGGTGAATGGCGGCACCTTGCGAGTTGCGGTGGCCATAGGACCAGATTTCCGGCAACGCCCCCTTCTGTCCGACAAAGGGATTGTCCTCCGGCACCGAGCCGTCGGGATTGATGCGTACGATCTTGCCGAGATGCGTTGATAGGTCTTGGGCCGGGTCGAACTGGAAGCGCTCGCCTAGCGTGATGAACAGCTTGCCGTCCGGACTGAAGGCCAGCCGCGAGCCGAAGTGAAGGTCGCCCTCGACCTTGGGCTTCTGCCTGAAAATGACCTCAACATTGTCGAGACCCATCTCGCCGAGCTTTCCGCGCGCAACCGCGGTTCCGGCGTTGCCGTCGTCACCGGGCTCGGAATAGGAAAGATACACCAGGCCGTTCGACGCGAAATTGGGATCGAGCGCCACGTCGAGAAGGCCCCCTTGCCCATCGGCAACGACCTCAGGTACGTCTTTGAGGGGCTCCGATACCGTGCCGTCCTTGGCGACGATGCGGAGCCGTCCCGGTTTCTCTGTCACGAGCATGCGCCCGTCGGGAAGGAAGGCGAGACCCCAGGGATATTGAAGCCCGTCCGCTACTTTCTCGACCTTGAGCGTCCCTTCCTTGGTATCGATCTTGGTGTCCTCGGCCTGACAGGATTGCGACGACAACGTCAGCAATGCCGCCGCAAAAAAGCCCGCCACGTGCCGGCTGCAAAAAAAATCCCCACGCTTTCGTTGCACGATTGGGATCACGTCTCTCCTCCGGCGTTCCATCGCTCTTCCTCGTCGTAACGCCCGCCTCGCATTAGAAGTTCGCTCGTCTTGATCGGGTTTGGGCCTTGCACGGCAACTCAGCCGCGGCCGGCCTTGACCCTCAAGCCGGGGGCGGGGCGCTCGAGCACCACCTCGCGGCGGAAGCGGTAAAGCCTCGCCGGGCGCCCGCCGGTCGCGGTTGAGACGTTGCCGGTGGCCTCGACCAGACCGCCCTGCTCGACCAGCCTCCTGAAATTCTGCTTGTGCAGAAGCGTGCCGGAGATGGCCTCGACCGTCTTCTGCAGGTCGTAAAGGGTGAACTCCGGAGGGAGCAGCTCGAACACCACAGGCCGATATTTCAGCTTGCCGCGTAAGCGCCCGAGCGCGGTGGCGAGGATGCGGCGATGGTCGAATTCCATAGGGCGACCAAGCTCGGGCAGGCCGGACCATTGCTTGGCGGCGGCGCGTCCGTCGCGCTTGGACTCAGCCATGAGGCCGGCTTCGTAGAGGAGCTCGTAGCGCTCGAGCACCTTCTCCTCGTCCCATCCCCCGCCGATGCCAAAGCCGATCCGCAAGCGCT